>Ga0265293_10000110_pt1 | contig 189916 bp, 173 predicted proteins | sample Munlanlewell138R_FD_192505 | JGI IMG/M metagenome (GOLD analysis project Ga0265293, IMG submission 192505) | Leachate microbial communities from a municipal landfill in Southern Ontario, Canada - Leachate well 138R | ecosystem: Engineered > Solid waste > Landfill > Unclassified | place... | reverse complement strand
GCGCTCTTGACTCCAGACTCATCGTTTCCATCCCTCCAGCAACAGGGTGTCATCCTTATGAGTCAACGAAACAATCCGCCCCCCTCTGCGGCCCGTGCTTCGGTGTCTTTTTTTATGAGTCAATTCGTTATTCCCGTCAAATGCCGGCAGCGGTTGACGGCGGCGCAACAAATGCGTATATTTTCCGGCTTTTAATACGCAAGGAATCCCGCTCCAAAAGGAATTTGACATGAAGAGAAAAGAAAAATTAAACGCAGAGGCGGAAGAGATTACCACGGAAGAAACTCCGGCGGAAGATTCGCAGTGCGGCGGAGAAGAGCTTTGCGAATGCGACGCAGCGCAGCAGCACGAACCGGCAGTGAAAACAGAAGAGGACGAATCACTGCATACCCAGTATCTGCGGTTGCGTGCTGATTTTGATAATTTCCGCAAACGTACGCAGCGCGAACGCAGTGAACTGTTTCTTTATGCGAACGAATCGCTGATCGAAGAACTGCTGCCGGTGATGGATCATTTTGAAATCGGCATAAAAAGCGCTGAAAGTCATGAAACGGATAAACCGGTGATTGACGGGTTTAAGCTGGTTTACGATCAGTTAATCAATGTGCTGAAAAAATTTAATGCGACGCCGATTGATGCCGTCGGGCAAACCTTCGATCCGCACCGGCATGAAGCAATCACGCATCTGCCTTCGAATGAACCGGCGGAAATGGTTATTGAACAGACGCGGCGCGGCTGGATGCTGGGTGAAAAACTGCTGCGCGCCGCGCAGGTGGTGGTGTCCAGCGGACCGGCGGAATAAAGGATTGTTAGTTCTATGGCAGAAAAAAAAGATTATTACGAAGTGCTCGGTGTGGCGCGCGGCGCAACAGCGGATGAAATAAAAAAGGCGTACCGCAAACTCGCAATTCAGTACCACCCCGATAAAAATCCCGGCAATAAAGCGGCGGAGGAAAGATTCAAGGAAGCGTCTGAAGCCTACGAAGTGCTGAGTGACGATAAAAAACGCCAGCAGTACGATCAGTTCGGTCACGCTGCATTCGGCGCCGGACGCGGCGCCGGTGCCGGCGGATTCAGCGGCTTCGGCGGCGGTATCGATCTTGAAGAAGCGCTACGTACGTTTATGGGTGCGACCGGCGGCGGCGGAAGTATTTTTGAAAACTTTTTCGGCGGCGGCGGCCGGGCGCGCAACCCGAACGCGCCGCAGGCGGGGGCGGATCTGCGTTTCGATCTGGAAATTGACTTTGAAGAGGCGGTGCTTGGTTCGCACCGCGAAATCCGGCTGAACGTCAATGAAACGTGTGCGCACTGCAAAGGCAGCGGCGCAGAACCGGGCACCGGGCGGCATCAATGTAAAACATGTCACGGCTCCGGACAGGTTGTCAGTGGCGGCGGGTTTATTCAGTTCCGGCAGACATGCCCGGCGTGTCACGGCGCTGGCGAAGTGGTGGATAAACCGTGCAAAGAGTGTCACGGACAGGGCCTCGTGAAAAACCGGCGTACAATTGACGTTAAAATTCCGTCCGGCGTCGAAACCGGATCGCGGCTGCGTATCGCCGGCAAAGGTGAGGGCGGGCTGCGCGGCGGGCCGGCGGGTGATCTATATATTGTGCTGCACGTTCGCGAACATGAATTTTTTAAACGCAGCGATCTCGACATTATCTGCGAAGTGCCGGTGCCCTTTCATATTGCAGCACTTGGCGGCGAAGTTTCTGTTCCGACCATTCACGGCAGAGCCACCATGAAAATTCCGGCGGGTGCCGAAAGCGGTAAGATCCTGCGGATGCGCGGCAAAGGAATTGCCAGTTCGCGTTACGGCGCCGGTGATCATCTGATCGTTGTTAAAATTGAAGTTCCGCAGAATCTTTCCGGCAAGGAAAAGAAAGCACTGCAGGAAGCCGCCGCCATGATCAACGAAAAAAATTATCCCCTGATGCAGAACATGCAGAAAGCTGCCGACCGGTTTTACGAACACAAACGCGTGCTTGAGAAATAGGATTGACTAGATTCCCGATCCGGCATCATTACCCTGCCCAACCTTCTGGCCGCAGCTGTGCCCGGAAAAGTTTCTTCTTTTATTGATTATAAAAAGAGTCGGGTGTTCACATTGCTGGGCATCGATACATTGCGGGGCAGACAGGAATCGAAGAAAGGCTCACTGAAAACGGGCAGCAAAGCGGCAATGTTTGCTCCGCACAGCGCGGCAAATTAAGCAGAAAACATTCGGAGCGTGTTATTATGCGGAATTACCGGAATGATGGATGCACCCCGGGCCTGTTGTATAATCGCATCCGTGTCGTAACCGCGATCTGCCGGCAGATACTGCGCATCAAGCCCTTCACTTAGACGGCCTGTATGTGTTGTCCTCCGCTTCGGCACCGCTTGTAACAAGTACTCGGACCGGCATCAATCATCAGTAGATCATACTATGAAGATAACCAATACAAATCCATTATCTTTAGTAACAGCCAGGCTCATCAAAATTTTAGAGTATTTTAAATAAAAGTGTGCCTTATATCTGTCTTCATGTACCAGATCCGGGCGTGTATCCGCCGGCAGAAAGACATAACGCTCGCAGAACTCCAGGATACCTTGAAGCTGAACTGTTCTTTTCCTGCAATACACTATGTTCTGCGGGAGATGAATCTGAGCTTTAAAAAAACACTGCACGCCGGTGAGCAAGAGCGCGCTGACGTCAGACAGGCCAGAACAGACGCTCTACTTCGTTGCGTCTTTTATAGAGTTCTTTCTGGTTTCATTGCCCTCATAGGCCTGATCCATCAGCAATGCGCATGGCACAACCGGCGGCTCCGTTTGCAGAAGCAGTTTCCCATCCGCACAGAGTATCCTCTGCATTTCCGGCGGAAAGACTGAAATTCGGCGCACATACAGCACTTGCAGCAACCAGATGAATTTTGGTGTCCCATCCGCCGCTGGATTTACCGATGGACTGCGGGCCCGCTTTTTTTTAAAACACCGGTATGGCATTGATCACCGTGAGGTTATTCAGCGAAACATTGCCCCGCTGCGTTGGAAGCAGCGTGCAATCTGCTCGTATTGCTCTTGTGTAAGTTGCATCCTGGCAATATAGGCAGATCCGGGGTTACAAATCAATAGCGTTAACACGCCCTAATGGAATTCCCACGCTTAAAAGCATTGGGTTTTCATTCACCATGAATGAAACTTCAGAAAAGCAGACTGTGCAGTTGAAAAAGCAAACGCTGGCATTTCCTGTGGCGGCGAAAAAGATAATTACACTCCGGGCGCGTTTTTAAACGGTGTGTTGTTTACGGTTGTTTTTCATGCCGCGGCTGAAACCGTCCGCTCCAGACCGCCGGACTGCAGCCGAAAAAACTTTTGAACGCGCGCGAAAAAACACTAGCGCTCTGGAAGCCGGAGGCTTCGGCGATTTCGGTTAATTTTATATCCGGGTCGCTCATCAGTTGAGTTGCGCGCTCGAACCGTAACCGTTCAAAAACCTTTTGCGGCGGTAATCCCATGATCTGATGAAACAGGCGCCGTAAATGTGAAGCGGAAACACCGGCCGCGCGGACAATGGTGTCGTAATCCGGGTCTTCGGCCATATGTTCACTGTACCATTGCATCGCCCGGTCGACACAGCGCTGCGCGTGCGTCGAAGTTGAGGCCTGCTGTTTACTGAGTTCAGATTCGTGAACCATCAGGCTGAGTCCGGAAAGAATATGCTGATAGCAGATAATTGATGCGCGGCTTGGATTCTGCCGGTGGTATACTGCAAGATCCGCCCATGCCCGCAGCTGCCGGCATTGTGCCGGAGTTAATGAGATGCAGATGTAATTTTCGTCGGAATTCCGGCAGTAATGTTCCACAAACGGCGGAACCGTCTGAAAATGGAACACCGCGATTTCAGCCTCGCGTTCTTTGTTGCCAACCCAGCCGTGGGTGTGCTGCGGTGGAAAAACCCATAAGGACTGAGCGTGCAGAATATCCGGACCTTCCGGAAAAAGAATTCCGATTTCGCCGCGGATTACCGCCTCAAATTCCCAGACGTTGCGGGTTAATATCCTGCCTTTCCAGGTCGGCTTTTTTTTTGAGTACTGCCGCTTCCCGTTTCCGATGTACGATAAAAACATAAAATTAAACAATCATAGAATGGGCGCAAATGTCAAGTTATTGAGCGATGGAGTTATTTACAATGCGGTCGATAAAATTGACTGTTTACCCGTATGAGTAAAAAACAGATTTCTAACGGGCTGCTCCGGAAACGTTATGTGATTATCGGTGCCGGGCGGCGTTCTGAACTTTTCAGTGATTCAATTCTCGGCAGTTATGCCGAGGTTGCTGAACTGGTGGGCTATTGCGATCCGAATCCCGTACGTCCGGCCTATTACAATTCGGTGTATGCAGAAAAATACAATGCGCCGCCGGTGCCGGTTTTTCCGGCGACGGAGTTCGACCGGATGCTGGAGCAGCAGCGGCCGGATTTCGTCATTGTTTCCTGCATCGACCGGCTGCATCACGAATACATTGTCCGCGCGCTGGATGCCGGTTGCGATGTGATAACTGAAAAGCCGATGACGACGGATATTCCGAAATGTAAACTGATTCTGGATGCGGTGGAGCGCACCGGCCGGTCGGTGCGGGTGGCTTTCAACTACCGTTATTCGCCGGTGCGGTGTGCGATGAAAGAGCTGCTGCTGAAAAAGACCGTCGGCGATATCACGTCGGTGCATTTCGAATGGCTGCTGGATACGAAGCATGGCGCTGATTATTTCCGGCGGTGGCACCGCAATAAAATCAATTCCGGCGGTTTGATGGTACACAAATCCACACACCATTTTGATCTGGTGAACTGGTGGCTGGACAGTTCGCCGGAAACGGTTTTCGGGTTCGGTACGCTGGCGTTTTACGGCAAAGTCAATGCCGAAGCGCGCGGGGAAGTTCATAACTATTTCCGGGGAACATCGCCGGAAGCTAAAGGTGATCCGTTTGCACTGGATCTCCGGAAAAGCAAAATGCAGGAAGAGATGTATTACAAAGCCGAAGCGTATGATCATTATCTGCGCGATCAAAATGTTTTCGGTGACGGCATCGATATTGAAGACACGATGAATGTGCTGGTGCGTTACCGCAGCGGCGCTCAGATGACATATTCACTGATGGCATATTCACCGTGGGAAGGATGCCGGATTGCCTTTAACGGAACAAAAGGGCGGATTGAACTGGAGGAAACTGAAAAGTCCTATATCAGCGGCGCCGCCGGCAAAAACGGGGAATCCTGCAGTGAAACCAAACGGATCACTGTATTTCCCCATTGGAGCACTCCGTATGCGGTGGAACTGCCGGACGTTGATGGTGATCACGGCGGCGGTGACGCACGGATGGCCAAAGATATTTTCGCGCCGGTTGATGACGATATGCTGGGCTGTTCAGCCGGATATTTAGACGGAGCGCGTTCAATTTTAACAGGAATTGCGGCCAACCGATCATTTGAAACCGGATTGCCGGTTGCGGTGGATCATTTACTGAAACTGTAGATTTCGGGAACCGGCTGGTTTGGAACAGCCGGTTCAAAACAAGGAGAGAGGGAACAGAGTAACCAGAAGGAGGAAGAGATGGAAAAGAGAGTAAATTGTAAAGTTCAGGTCGCCGGAATTATAACATGCATTCTGATGTTGGCAGGTGCCGCATTAGGAGATATCATCCTTAGTTATGATGCCGCCATGCCGGGCGAGAATGTGCTGACTTCTTTTATGCCGACCGGCACTATAAACGGGTTGGATTGGCGGGATAATGCGAGCGGTTCGCGTGCAGTCGGGCAGTCTTTTTATGTTTCTGCAAACACGATTATGGACTCATTCAGCTTGCTGGCAAATGGGAATCCTCAAAGTGGAGCTCGTGGTGCCGAATTTACAGTACAGGTTTTCCAAAGCGCAAGTGAAACCAGTATCGGAAGTGTGGTTTCAACACAAACCGGAACTTATCTCTCGGATAGTACAGGAGTTTCCGGCAAATGGGTTACATTTGACATAGATAATATAACACTCTCTGCAGGATATTATTATACATTTACACTTTCTTTCAATAACAGCAATGTGGCGAGCCAGAATCAAGTATTTTCTACGGCGGCTTCTCCTGAAAATTATGCCGGCGGTCGGAACTGGCGAAACGATAATAATGCCGGCTGGGCTGTTGCAAACGGCGGCGTGGCTGATATGGCCTTTGTTGTCCAGGTCATTCCTGAGCCGGTTTCAGCCGGATTGCTGGTCGCCGGCGGTTGCATTCTGATGACTTTGAGAAGACAGCGTATTGCTCGCTAACTGACCGGATAAATTCAGGTTGCAGAATTAACAGTCCCTCAAATTAATTCTGCAACCTTTTGTTTGCTGGAGATAATCAAGATGAGTATCCGTAACACATATAAATTATATCGAATTATTCTGCTGCTTTCCGCCGCCGGCTGCCTGTCTGCTCAGGCTGCAGTGACTGTCAGTTATGATGCGGCCATGCCCGCGACGAATGTTTTAACTTCTTTTGTTCCGGCCGGTACGGTGAATGGATTGCAATGGCGGGATGATACAGCCAATGTATCGCGTGCCGTTGGACAGTCATTTTTAGCGGTTAGTAATGCAATTATGGATTCATTCAGCTTAATGGCTGTAACAAGCGGCGGCTCGCTTCAATCCGGTGCTGTAAACGCGCCGTTTACTGTAATTATTTATGAAAGCAGCAGTGAAACAGACCTTGGCACTGCGATCAGTACTCAAGGCGGAAATTATCTTTCATCGGCTCCCGGCCTGGGTGGACAATGGATAACGTTTGATATAGAGGATATCAATCTCACTGCCGGAAAATATTATACGTTTACACTGATGTGGGATACTCCCGCTAAGGCCGGCCAGAGTCAGACCTTTGGTGCGGCAACGACCAGTGAGAACTACCCAAATGGACGGAACTGGCGGAAAGACGGTACTGCGAACTGGGCTGTTGCAAACAGCGGCCTGGCGGATATGGCCTTTGTCGTCCAGTATGGATTCCCTGCCAAAAACGTTCGTCTGCTGATTATCGGCGGAAATTGATTTTGTTGTTCAGCCGTGCATATTTTTGAAAACGCTTGTCATATTTTCTTTAATTGCGACGTTTTTGTCCCGGCGCGAAATTGAAACCGGCGACCCGGTGACTGTATTAAAAAATCTGTCGCCGGATTTTCCGGCGGTGGTCCGGATTCTGCCGGGAACGTATACAGTTCCATCCGGCGGAATTCATTTGCGGCAGTTGAGAAACGTAACCATTCTGGCGGACCAGGTTGTGTTTTTAACCGGCGACCCGCAGAGCAGAACGCTGCTGTTTGAGCAGTGCACCGATGTAACGGTTCGCGGACTGACGATTGACTATGACCCACTGCCGTTTACGCAGGCGACATTAACGGCGGTTGATTACAAAGCGTACACCGCCGATTTCACAGTACACGACGGTTATCCGGATTTAACAGAACCTTATCTTGCAAAACGGTTTCATCTATTTGAGGCCGGTCAGCCGCGGTGGAAAGAGGGCGCGCCGGATTATTATGTTCAGCAGGTGGAACGGTTGGATGCACGCACCGGTCGCATTCATTTGCTGAACGAAGATCCGGGAATTGGATTCTTGGCTTCCGGGGACCGGGTTGTGTTTAACATCCGCGACGGATATGCGGTTAAAATAGCGAACGGATGCAAAGATATTACACTGGAAAATGTCACCATTCATGCAGCTCCCGGCGCGGCGGTGATGGTGCGGTATGCAGAAAACACCGGAATATATAAAAATCTCAAAGTGATTCCTGGTCCGACGCCGGACGGAACGGTGCATGAGCGCCTGATGTCAACCGGCGCCGACGGATTTAATGCGGCCTATACCCGCACGGGTCCGCTGCTGGATGGATGTGAGTTCGCTTATATGGGCGATGATTCTGTTAATCTGCATGGACTGATTCTGCCGGTGCTGCTGTTTTCCGATTCACAAACATTCATTGCGATGCGGCCGGGATCGGAACCGTTTGAAGCCGTGTTCCGTCGCGGAGATAACATCCGGTTTTTAACCGCACCTGATTACCGGTTGATTGGGCAGGCGGAAGTTCAGGCTGTAACGCGGGATGGCGTTCCGGAAAACGTGGATTGGCTGACGGCGATCAAAGAAGTCTGGCCGTCATTTAAATCCGGCGATGCGGCGTCATTCTATCGCGTCGCATTAGAAACCGGAGTTGATTTCGAACGTATGCTTTCCGGCGGCGGACGGATTTTTTTTGAAAGCTTTGCCGCCGCGCCGACCGGATATGTTATCCAGAATAATTCGTTTCGCGATCATCGCGGGCGGGGATTGCGGTTAATGGCCGGAAACGGTGTGGTGCACAGTAATTATTTCGCCCGGATTAAAGGCGCGGCAATCAGCGCCGGCCCCTCATTCGCGTATTGGAAAGAAGCCGGCTGGGTCGAAAATATTACGATACGTGATAATATGATTTATGATGCCGGACATGGCCGGGATATAACCGATGCCGACAGTTATACGCTGGGGGCGATTTCGATTTTTGCTGAAGTTGTATCAAACGGTTTTCAAACAGTATATTATGCCGGCAACCGCAATCTGAACATCATTAATAATACAATTGATGGCTGTTCTGTAGATGGAATTAATGTTGTTGCTGCAAATGACGTTTTAGTTGAAAGCAACACCATCCGGCGGGTTAATCAACGTTCTATCTCAGATGCCGGCAGTGCATATGGACTACGGTACGGTCAGGCGGTGACGGTGCAGTATTCGACGTCAACAACTGTGCAGGACAATAATACAGGCTCAGAATAGAAAGGTGGATGCATATGATAATCATGCGTAGTTTAATTATTGGCTTAATCTCTATTATCGGATCGAGCCACGCAACGCAGACGGACTTTACCTGTACGCTTATTACCGGTGTGCCGGAAATTGTTCGTGATGTGTCGTATTTTAATCAGGACGATAATGTTGGTATGCGCTGTTTCTGGATCGACGGAGACGGACGCAGGGATATCGGCCAGCAGTTTTCAATTGATACTCCGGTGGCATTACGCAGTTTAGCATTGCGAATCCGTTCCGCGGCATCGTCGAGTCTGTATGAACGTCCGTTCCGGTTGACATTCGCCCGGCAGATTTCCGGTAAAATTTTGCCCGGAGAAATTATTGCCGAATACAACGGGTTGATTCCGGCCAAGGGGCAGGTTCCGTCCAGTGGCAAATGGCTGGTGTTGGATTTTCCGGCACTGTCGCTTGAGCGCGGTGAGTACTGCTTTCTGCTCCAGTATGCAGAATCCGGTGCGAACGGGCAGGCGGTCGTTTTAACTGCCGGTTCTGTCGGTGCCTATAAAAACGGGAAAGGATTTCAGGCTGCAACTCCGGGGGCGTGGGCTGAGGGACGTCCGGTCAATTTTATTTTGTCCAGTGATTCGGTTTTTTCTGACGAACCCCGCATCCTGAAAGTTGACCGGCGGGGCGGAACGCCCTACGCAACAGTTGCCGCCGCCGCGGCAGCGGTCGAACCGGGCGATACGCTGTTTCTTGTTCCCGGCAGCGGGCCGTACCGTGAACCGCTGTTTATCCGCACATCCGGCACGGCGGAGAAGCCGGTTATTATAGAAGGGAATAATGAACTGGTCACCGGCTTTGATCTGTTAACCGGATTCCGTGCAGAAAACGGTGTGATGGTGTGTGACTTGCCGGTTGAATTTCCGTGCGTTCTGGCATATCAGGGCGAACGGCTGCGGCAAAGCGCTGAAACCGGGCAATTCACAAAATACGCAGTTCTTTCTGCCGATCAAAAACGAATTGGACTGCTGCCGGGAGTGGAAACAAACGGATGGGAAGTTTCAGCCCGGCGTTTCGCCGTGCAGATTTTAAATGTGTCTCATCATGTATACCGGAATTTAAAAGCCTCGGGTTCGCAGAACGACGGATTTAATCTGCACGGAACCGGAGATAATGTTCTGTTCGAAAACATTGAGGGATTTCAGAATCTGGACGAAGGATTTTCTGCACATGATAATTATCAGTGTGAAATCCGGAACGGTGCATTTTTTGATAATGATAACGGAATTGCGAATATGGATTCCAACGTTGTTATGAAAGCGGAAAATATTACGATTTATGATAATCTCGGAAACGGATTATGGCTGAGGAGCGGCGTCGGCGATTTAAAACAGGTGAAGGTCTGGAATAACGGAATCACTCAAATCTATTTTGATACAGACGCAACAGTTCAAGTAACAGACTGCCTGTTAATTGAGCCGGCGTGGAGTAATCGCGTATGGATCAGTTATATGGAAACCCGTAATGATACCGCTGTCATGCCGCTTCGCATAAAATCGACAGCGACTGTAAACGGTGGATCCGTTCAGGTTCATTCCGCACCGTAAATGACGATGTTACGGACGTGAAAAGAGCGCAAATGTCAATTCTTTGGGCGGCGTGAGGGTTTACATCTGCGATATTTAAATTCAGAATTTTTTCATAATCTGCCGGTTGTGTAACCGGTGGAATAACGTGCGAAAGAGAGAGATGAAAGCATTAGTACATAACCAGGCCAATGATTTTATGTTTCAGGATGTGCCGGAGCCGGAAATTCGTGCGCATGATGTTTTAATTGAAGTGAAAGCGGTGGGCATTTGCGGCAGCGATGTTCACGGCATGACGGGAAAAACCGGGCGGAGACAGCCGCCGATTATTATGGGACACGAAGCCGCCGGAATTATAAAAAAAACCGGCGCCGGTGTAACGGACTATAGAACCGGCGATCGTGTGACATTTGATTCAACAATTTATTGCAACGAATGCAGTTTCTGCCGGCAGGGAAAAATAAATCTTTGCGACAACCGGCGAGTTCTCGGGGTTTCCTGTGATGAATATAAACAAGACGGTGCGATGGCAGAATACGTGAGCGTGCCGGAACATATTCTTTATAAAATTCCTGACCAGATGACATTCCCGCAGGCGGCTATGATTGAAGCGGTGTCGATTGCCTTCCATGCGGTTGCGCGCAGTCGCATACAGTTGAATCAGTCGGTGGCTGTTTTCGGATGCGGAATCATCGGACTGCTGATTATTCAGGCTGCGAAACTGGCCGGCTGCGGAACGGTCTGGGCGATTGATCTGGATCAGAAAAAATTAGAATTTGCTAAGAAGTTCGGCGCGGATTTCTGCCTGAATTCCTCTGCGGATGCCGAGCATGAAATTAAAGCAAAAACCGGCAATGCCGGCGCAGACATCATATTTGAGGCGGTGGGAATTCAGCCGACCATTACGGCGGCAATTGATGCAGTGAAAAAAGGCGGCACGGTAACGCTGGTCGGAAACCTGTCGCCGGAAATTACACTGCCGCTTCAGAAAGTCGTAACGCAAGAATTAAATATTTTAGGCTCATGCGCCTCCACCGGAGAATATCAGGTGTGTATCGACATGATTGTTCAGGGACGGATTGACGTTGATTCGCTGATTTCAAAAACGGTACCGCTGTCGGAAGGCCGCGAGTGGTTTAATGCGCTGGCGGCGAATCAAGGTGATCTGTTTAAAGTGGTTCTCGTTCCATAAAGCAGGAATTAAATTCCGGTGCGGTTTTTAATGAGGAGATAATATGAAAAATAACGTACATAATTTTTTTGATTTAAGCGGCAAGACAGCAGTGGTGAGCGGCGGCAGCCGGGGGCTTGGCCAATATTTCGGGCGGGCGCTGGCGAAAGCCGGTGCGGATTTAATTATTACCGCTCGCCGGAAAGAGGATTGCTGTGAATTTGTTGAAGAAATGAAACAGCTCGGCAGAAACGTTGCGGCATACGATCTGGATGTTCGGGAAGAGGATAGCATAAAAGAGTTTTCCACCGCAGTTCTTAAAGATTACGGACATATTGACATTCTGGTCAATAATGCCGGATGCAATCGCCGCAAACCGGCGCTGGATGTGTCGTGGGATGACTGGAATACAATTCTTAACACGAATCTGCGCGGAACATTTTTTATGTGCAAAGCATTCGGGCCGTCGATGATTAACCGGCGGTATGGAAAAATCATTAACATTGGATCGGTAACGTGTGTCTTCGGTTATGCCGGACTGGTGCCGTATTCCGCCAGTCGCGGCGGTGTGGCTCAAATGACGAAAGCCTTGGCGGATGATTGGGGCGCGTATGGAATCAATGTCAACTGCCTTGCGCCGGGCTGGTTTAAAACAGAGCAGAACAAAGTTCTGTACGAAAATAAAGAGTGGGTGAATTACATTTGCGACCGGATTCCGTTAAAGCGTCCGGGGCGGCCGAATGATTTGGACGGCACGGTTGTTTTTCTGGCGTCGGATGCTTCGGAATATATCACCGGCCAGGTGCTTCTGGTTGACGGAGGCATCAGCACCGGCGCGACGAAAGCTACAGTCTGATTAAAAAGGATTTAATGATGAAAACCGATTTGCTGGCAGCGGAAAAAGCATTGCAGGAAAAATATCCGGCATATAAAGGCGTTGATGAGGATTATGTGCATGCCGGACAGACGGCTCTTGACCGGGTGTTCGACTGGAAATTCGGCATCCGTATTCATTGGGGGATTTATTCGATTACCGGAAACGGACGGGAATCCTGGCCGTTAAACGAGCTGGGTCACGATTTGCCGCAATTCCGTGCACAATACGAAGAGCTGTATAAATGGTGGAATCCATCCATGTTCAATGCGGATGAATGGACGGATATGATGGTCGATTCCGGGTTGAAGTTTTTTTCGTTTACAACAAAACACCACGATGGATTTTCAATGTATGATACGAAAACCAGGGTGAAACGTCGGCGTGTGCACGTTGGTCCGGATGCCGGAAAAATCGTAGAGTGCGATCTGGCGTACAGTATTATGGAGACGCCGTTCGGCAGAGACATTGTTAAAGAACTGGTTGATGCCGCGCGGAAAAAAGATTTGGGAATCGGTTTATATTTTTCGCATATCGACTGGTTTGATTCTGATTTCAGGATTGACGAGTGGAACTATCAGAAAGATATCGAATACACACCGCTGCGCGCGGAATTTACCCGGCCGCATGAACGATATATAAAAGAAAATGATCCGGATGGATTTAAGCGGATGATTTTCCGCCATCGGGAACAGATTCGTGAACTGCTCAGCAATTACGGTCCGGTCGACATGTTGTGTTTCGATATGAATTTTCCGGATGATGGACGCACCCATGGAATTCGTGACGATCTTATTGAAACCGTTAAAATGGCGCGCAAACTGCAGCCGCATGTTCTGATGCGGCGCAGAGGGATTGATCCGTATGGCGATTATAAAACGCCTGAACGTTTTGTTCCATCAGATGCCGAGTCAGGCGAGGGTGGTGGAAAAATGCCCTGGATGGTTATTTATCCCGGCAGTACTCATTTCTCGCACATATGGGGCGATGACTATAAAGACGAAAAGTGGATATTGGATAATCTGATAAAAATTACGGCGCAAGGCGGTAATTTTCAGGTCGGGTTCGGGCCGGGACCGGATGGATGGTTCGATGCGGAAATAATCCGGCGGTTGAAAAAAGTCGGACAATGGCTGAAAGTCAACGGCGAGGCGATTTATAATACCCGGCCGTTTTCTGCGGCGAACGATGGCGAACATATTTTTTACACGCGAACAAAAGATCGCAGATCTGTTTATGCAATAGTTACATCCTGGCCGGATGCAGCATTTTCCGGCGGTGCGGTTCTGCTGCCGGCTATAAAAACGTGCACGGCGGTAACAATGCCCGGCTCTGATTTTTCATTCAAACACCGTCAGACTGAACAGGGGCTTGAAATTGAGATTCCGGACTGGTTTCGCAATGAAGATAACCGTCCGTGTTCAATGGCATATGTATTTAAAATCGGACAGGAATAAACATGCTGTACGGAAAACTGATTCATCCGGAAATTCTTGATGCGCTCGCGCGGGCCGGTCATGGCGGCCGGCTGCTGATTGCAGACGGCAATTATCCTTTTTCCACCGGCGCGCCGGAAACAGCAACGCGGGTTTATTTAAATTTTTCGCCCGGCATGTTGAATGTATGCGACGTATTAACTGTGATCAAAGATGCAATTCCAATTGAATCTGCGCTCATCATGATTCCGCCGGATGCGGAAGAGCAGGAAATCCACCGTGAGTTTAAAAATATATTGAATAAGGACACCGCTTTTATTTCCAAACAACGGTTTGATTTTTATCAGGACGTATTGTCGGCATCCACATGTTTAGTGATCTGCACCGGCGAAACCAGACGCTTCGCCAATATTCTTCTCACCATCGGTGTGAATGCCTGAATGAATTAAAAATTTTTATCAACCGGAACTGTAAATGAAAAATATTGATAAAAGGAAATGTGGTAACTCAGAGATTGAATTATCTGTTTTAGGAATGGGCTGCTGGGCTTTCGGAGGCGGAGAATACTGGGGCGACCAGAACCAGAACGATGTGAATGATGTTGTGCGACATGCGGTTGAGTGCGGCATCAATTATTTTGATACCGCCGAAGCGTATAATCAGGGCCGCAGTGAACAGTCATTGGGAGAGGCGATAAAAGGGCTGCCGCGGGATAAAATCATTATCGGTACAAAAATATCTCCGTCGAATACAGAACCTGAGAATTTGAAAAAACATCTGGATGACTCATTGCGCCGGCTGGGTACGGACTATATTGACATCTATATGGTTCATTGGCCGATTACACCGAAAGCCATCGCTCATTTTACGGATGAAAAAATATGTCCAGACACGCGGAAAGCTTTTGAAACGCTGATTGATTTAAAAAATTCCGGAAAAATCCGGGAGATCGGAGTCAGTAATTATGCGATTCCGCGCATGGAAGAAATTGCCGATTTTCTGGATCAGGTTTGTGTTAACGAACTGCCGTACAGTCTGCTGACCAGAGGCATTGAAATTAACACACTGGATTTTCTGAAGAGTAAAAAAATCGGCGTTATCGGCTATATGACCCTGCTGCAGGGAATCCTGGCCGATATTTATCCTTCAATTGATGATATTCCGGTGTGGCAGCGGCGGACCCGGCATTTTAACAGTGCGCGAACAAAAGAGTGCCGGCATGGAGAACCCGGAGCTGAAGTCGAGCTGGGTGCGGCATTGGACGGCATCCGTGCGGTGATGAAAGAAACCGGGTTAAGCATGCCGGAACTGGCAATCAAATGGGTTGCGGCGAATCCGGATATTACCTGTGCGCTGGTCGGTGCCAGAAGTGTAAACGAACTGAATGCCAATATTAATGCGGTCACATCTGCTCCGTTGAGTACGGATGTAATTCATGAACTGAACCGGTGTACGCAGGATTTATTAAATAAACTGGGCGCCGGTTTCGATTATTACGAAAGCGTTTCAGAAGACAGAACGGTTTAAAAAGGAGCAACCAAATGAAGATGATTCAGCAGGCAAAATATATTGCGGTTCTTATTTCACTGTCAGTCCGGATATACTGTATCGAGACAGATGATCCGGTAAAAACATTAACGTCTCTTCCCGCGGGAACACCGGCGGAAATAACAATCGCGCCCGGTACGTACAAACTGCCTGCCGGCGGATTCAGCTTTAAAAAACTTCAGGATGTTAAAATCAATGCGGCCGGTGTTATTTTTATTGCCACGGAGCCGCGGAAACAGGCGCTTCGTCTGGAAGCCTGTACGAACGTAACGATTGACGGTTTGACGATTGATTATGATCCGTTGCCGTTTACGCAGGGCACAATCACGTCGATTGATGCCGCGGCGTACACCGCAGATTTTACCGTGCATGACGGGTATCCGGATTTAACGAAAGATTATCTTGTTAAACGGTTCCATCTGTTTGCCGCCGATCAGCCTCGCTGGAAAGAGGGTGCGCCGGAATATTATATTAAACGTGTTGAAAGTCTGAGCGCACGTACCGGCCGGATTTATTTGCAGGCGATTCCCGCGGAGTTTGCTTTTCTGGAAGTCGGCGACCGGGTGGTATTTAATCTGCGGTCTTCGCACACGGTGAACATTATGGACGGGTGCAAAGATATAACATTAGAAAATTTCACAATCCATGCCGGTCCCGGCGCGGCAATTATCATACGGTTTGCAGAAAATGCCGGGACGTATAAACGGGTGCGGGTTATTCCCGGACCGCTGCCGGCAGGTGCAACGGAAGAGCGACTTTTTTCTACCTGTGCAGACGGGTTTAATGTTGCGTATACGCGGGCAGGACCGATATTAGAAGACAGCGAATTCGCCTATATGGGCGATGATTCTGTGAATTTGCACGGTGTTGCGCTGCCGGTGATGAAATGGGAAAATTCCCGCGCCTGTCTCACCATGCGGCCTTTTATTGATTCGTTTAATGAAATACTTCGCCCGGGTGATGAAGTGCGCTTTCTGGCGGAACCGGATTATCGTCTGGTTGCAACCGCGGAAATCAAAGAAATGTCTAAAGTTGCGATGCCGGATGCTTCCTGGATGAAAAGAATCAAGGAAATCTGGCCGACCAAGAGTGATGAAAAAGCGACATTTTATCGAGTCCGGTTTGATCGTGATGTGAAATTTCCGGCGGATGGACTGTATTTTGAAGTTTTCGCCATCAGTGCGCCGGATTATATCATCCGCAACTGCTGGTTCCATGACCACCGGGGCAGAGGATTGCGTTTAATGACCGGAAACGGTCTGGTTGAAAGCAACCGGTTTGAGCGCATCAAAGATGCCGGAATCAGTGCCGGACATTCTCTCGGATTCTGGAAAGAAGCCGGCTGGGTTGAAAATGTAATCATCAGAAATAATATCATTAAAGATACGGGCATGGGCGCCAGAGTACTGACGGAGAAAAGCTACACTCTAGGTGCAATATCAATTTTTGCAGAGAATAAACCGTTAGGTAAAGATACGCCGTATTATCCGGGGAATCGTAATTTACAGATTATTGGGAATACAATTGAAGGATACCCGTTGGACGGAATTCACATCGCTGCCGCAAAAGATGTTTTGGTTGAAGGCAACACAATCCGGCGGGTTAATCTGAAAACCGTTCCGGATGCCGGCCGGTTGTATGGCGTAAGTTCCGGCGGGCCTGTTACGGTGCAGTTTTCTGAATCCGTTACAGTCACGAATAATATTGTGGTTCAATAACGTTTAACGCTCACAGATTTACGGATAAAGCGATGAGCAGACAAAGAGCATTGGATGCAATTAACGGCAGAATGAGCGATCGTATTCCACAATATGATTCTCCGGACAATATACTGCTGGCTCAAAAAATTGTGTCATATGACATCTGGAAAGATCCGGAACGGACCATGCTCGACCTGTTGAAATATTATGACATCGATATGATGCATTTTATTCCCAACAGGACGGCGGAATGGAACTTTCCGCTGGTTCGCTATTACAATGATGCCGAGTATATTGAAAACAGCGATACGCTTCCTTATTTAAACGTTTATAAAAATCCGGCGGATAAACCGTATCGTTCGATGTATGACAACCTGCAGATGCAATGCTCTGCGTCGTTCTGGGGTTTGTCGCCGACGCTGGCAATGAAAAAGTATTGTTTCGATTCGCCGGAGGATGTACTGGAATTTAATCCATTGGAACACGACACGTTTTCGTTTGATGAGCGGAAGGATTTTTTCCGGCGCTATTATAAACAGAAGCAGGATTTGCTGGGCGACAGCGGTTTATTCATCGGCTGGTATTATCATACGCTGTTCATGTGGCCGGTGGAAATTTTCGGCTGGGAAAATTTCATGCTGGCCGCCATGTCCGACCCTGAACGGTTCGCAGAAATTCTGGATCAGTTTTTTGAACTGACCAAACGGGATGTATTGGCAATGGCTCAGGTGCCGGATCTTCCGTTGATCGGCTGTCACGACGATTTATGCAACGCAAACGGTCCGATGTTTAATCCCGGCTGGTACCGCGAATTTATTTATGACCGGTATAGCGAGCTGACGCATGCGTTGCGTGACGCCGGAAAAAAATCATTGTTTGTTTGCGACGGCAACGTGGTTCCGGTTCTGGATGACCTTGTCACCGTTGGATTCGACGGAATCGGCATCGACGGTCATTCCGATTTAGAAGCGGTAATAAAAGTATTTACCGGAAAAATTATTACAGGAGGGTTGCGTGCCTCGGTTGTCAGCAATGGAACACCGGAAGAAATTGAATCAATGGTTAAAAAAACGGCGGCGCTGGTAAAAGACGAGCCGGGATATTTTTTTAAAAGCAGCGGAATGTCGGGCAGGACATCGCTTCAAAATATTGATCATTATCAAAAATGCATTCAACTCTACGGACAACGGTAATATTGATTTTATTATAACTGTTTAATAAGGGACGTGTAAAATGCCGGCAAAACCTGAAATTGAAAAATCTGCAGCGAAAAAAAAGGTGGATCCGTTTTTTTTCAGAATCAAAGGTGTTCAGGATGGTAAACCTGCCAACGGATTGATCTGGCATCTTGAGCGAACGATTGGCAATCAGCTGCCCCCGACCGAAGATCGGTTTGTAATAAAAGATGGTCGCAAGGTGCTAAACTCAACTGCATTTCGCACCATGATACGCCGTCAGAAAGATATTCCGCCGGCATTTTATAATACAGTTTATAATCAGGCGGATTATACTGAAACAGAGGATGGCCAATACGATGTATTAACGTGGAACACTCCGCGGGGGCAGGTCACGGGCAGATTGCATAACAGTCATTTTACAGAATACCCGGTTAAAACGATTGATGATGTCGATGTCTGGACGTTTCTTTATGAAAACATGGCGTTTCAGGCAAATCCGGTGTGGTTCGAAAGAAACACCGCGGAACAAGTCAATTTTGATGTGAACTGGTCGCCGGTGCAGCAGTTGTTGCAGTTCGATATGGGAATGGAAAATTTTTACTGTTTTCTGGCGGATGAGCCGGAAAGAATGGAACGGCTGATAACCGCCATGCATGAACGCTTTAAAGACAGGTTGCGGCTGGGGCTGTCTCTTTTTAAAAACGCGTCATGGATGTACTGTGCAGAGAATACGTCGTCGACCGCAATTTCTCCGGCGTACTATCGCAAGCTTACCCTGCCGCATATACGGGAATATGCCCGGATTGCTCATGAAAAAAATGTCCGGCTGATTGTTCACATGTGCGGTCTGCTTAAAGATCTGGCGGATTGTTTTCCTGAAACCGGAATGGACGGCATTGATTCTGTGACGCCGCCGCCGCTTGGCGATACGCCTTATAAATTAATCAGGGATACATGCGGGCAGGACTTTACGATTATCGGTCGGTTGAACGCCTGTCTGTGGGTCGGAAAAAGTAAATCAGAAATACAGTCGATTGTCCGGCGGCAGATTTATCTAAAACTTTTGACGACGCCTTTCTGGCTGATGGTTTCAACCGATGCGCTGTCTGATATTCCGTATGATGATGTAATGAATTTATATGACGCATTGGAAACAATGGAGTGGTAGTCCGGTCATACTGTATGGTTCGCAATTTTAAGGGTTTCGTACACGCCGGAATATTGTTTTTAAAAGGGAGAAAACAGGATGAATATGTATTGGCTGGACTGGGTGATCGTCGGCGCCGTAATTGCAGTGACGGTTTTGATCGGAAAATATACGCAGCGTTTTGTAAAAGGAGTTGCCGACTATCTTTCCGCCGGGCGCTGTGCGGGACGTTATTTGATGATGACCGCACAGGAAATGTCCGGGTTCAGCGCTGCGGCATTAATTGCGAATTATGAGCAATATCATAAGTCCGGATTTACCGGAATCTGGTGGTATCACTTAATGCTGCCGACCACATTGTTCATATCGCTTTCCGGTTTTATCCGATATCGCTTCAGAGAAACGCGGGCATTGACTATGGCGCAGTTTTTTGAAATGCGCTACAGCCGCAGTTTCCGGGTGTTTGCCGGAATACTTTGCTGGTTCTCCGGCATAATAAACTATGGAATTTTTCCCGGCGTCACGGCCCGGCTGCTTATCAGTTTCTGCGGACTGCCAGAAAGTTTTACGTTTGCCGGGATGGTGTGTCCCATGTTTCCCGTTGTCATGCTGATAATGCTGTCGCTGGCGCTTTATCTGACACTCGCCGGCGGACAGATTGCGCTGATGGTAACAGACTTTTTTCAAGGACAGTTTGCGCTGGTGGTTATGGTGGTCATGGCGGTGTTTTTATTAACGCACTTTAATTGGGATGTCATTATGGAGGCGGTGCAGTCAGCGCCGGAAAACCAATCGTTGATTAATCCGTATAAACAATCTGAGCTGAGAGATTTTTCAGTCTATTTCTTTTTAATGATGGGCTTCAACCGGATTTACGGATTCATGGCGTGGCAGGGGTCGCAAGGATATTTTTCTTCGGCGGAAAATCCGCACGAAGCCAAGATGGCGGGAATTCTCGGCGCATGGCGAAGTACATTAAATCCGTTGTTAATGGCAATTCCGCCGGTGATTGCATTTACCGTACTGCATCATGGATTGTATGCGAAGGAGGCCTCGGCCGTTCAGCAGGTCATGAGCTCAATCGCTGATCCTCAAACACAGAAACAAATCCTCACACCGGTAACGATTGTACAGTTTCTGCCGGTTGGAATGGTCGGCCTGTTTACCGCGCTGGCAATTGCACTGGCGGTTTCAACCGACGATACATATTTGCATTCATGGGGCAGTATTTTTATTCAGGATGTTGTGCTGCCTTTTAAAAAGAAAAAGCTGACGCCGGAACAGCACATCCGGTGGCTGCGCTGGGCAGCAGTTGGAACGGCTGTTATCGTATTCTTTTTCAGCCTCTTCTTCCCGTTGCGGCAGTATATTTTCATGTATATGCAGCTTACCGGAGCGATTTTCATCGGTGGAGCCGGATCAGTTATTATCGGCGGCCTTTACTGGAGCCGCGGGACGGCGGCCGGAGCATGGACATCGATGATCACCGGGTTTTTATGTGCAATTATCGGACTGATCATTTTAACCTGGTGGCAGAACATTCCGTTTCTGGCGGCCTGGCGTCCGGGCTGTCCGGTTAACGGCATGCAGGTGGCATTTTTCACCGCACTGATCTGTATGACGTTATACATCACGGTTTCGCTGCTAACCTGCAAAAAACCGTTTGATATGAACTGGCTTCTTCACCGTGGGAAATATGCCGCTGCCGGAGAACATGTTCCGATCGTTGAAAAACAATCATTCCGGTGGAGATTGCTGGGCGTGGATAAAGAATATTCATTAAAAGATAAAATTGTTGCGTCCGGGGTTGCCGGCTACACAATTTTCTGGTCGATTTTGCTGATCGTCGCGACACTGATAAATAAATGGTACAAGTTCTCAGATAAATTCTGGGCGGATGCCTGGCACGTTATCATATTAAGTTTAACCGGTCTGACGATAATTACACTGATCTGGTTTATTTGGGGTGGACTCCGGGACATGGCAAAACTGTTCAAAAAACTAAAAGTTTCAAACAGAGATGCTGCGGATGACGGTTCAGTTAATCAAGCCAACTGATGAGCGCAAATATCAATTAATTGAGCGATAGAGTGGTTTACGTTTTTTATGAAATATTATGTTATCGTACAGTCATTCAGGAACAATTAAAGAGAGGAGTGGAAAATGCTTAAGAGAAAAAACTGCTGTATCATACTGGCATCCGTTGCGTTGTTTGGAATTTATGCATCTGCAGAAGTCACCGTCACTTACAGTGCAGATAAACCGTCGAAAAATGTTCTGACTGATTTTGCTCCGGTGCCTGAAGATATAAACGGATTGCAATGGCGTGCCAATGATAACAACGGCCGGCGTGACGTTGGACAGTCATTTTTGGTGTCTGCTGATACTGTAATGGTTGCGTTCAGTTTCCAGTCATATGGAAATCTGCAGGGCGGTGCCGCCCGTGCTCCGTTCACGGTTAGAATTTATGAAAGCCGCGACGAGTCTACCATCGGAAAAATTATTTCGACTCAGTCGGGGACATACCTTACTCCGGACAGTTCCATCGCTAAAGCCTGGGTGACATTTAACCTTGAAAAAGTGCCGTTGAAAGCAAACCGGTATTATACAGTTACCTTGGCATTTGACCGTTCCAACGTATACAAGCAGGAACAGGTTTTCTGTGCCGCCGCAAAGAGCGATTATCCAAAAGGCAGAAACTGGCGTGCTGAAGACGGTGCTCCGTTTGCGTATCGATCTGTCATCAGCGGCGATCTTGCATTCAGCGTGCAGGTGCTCCCGTAAAACTTAAGTCTTGATTATCAGGTAAGCTATGCCGGTAAAAATTAAAAACGGTGAAACAATCCTGTTTATAGGCGACAGTATTACGGATTGTCTTCACCGTGAAAAACTCCATGCGCCGTTAGGTTGCGGTTATGTCCGCATTTTTGCCGACATGCTCACCGTTCGTGAGCCGCAGAAAAAAATAACCGTAGCCAATCACGGAATCAGCGGAAACAATGTCGGCGATTTGCGCGACCGGTGGCACGACGATGTACTCGAAATTGCACCGGACTGGCTGTCCATCGCCATCGGCATAAATGATCTGCACCATACATTTGAGGGGCGCATCAGCATGCCGGTGGAACAGTTCGGGAATATTTACGATCAGATACTTTCCCAAACAAAAAAACGTCTGCCGGACTGTAACATTCTGTTAATCGACCCGTTTTATATGAGCCGTGACAAAACATCGGACTCGTTTCGTGCGCGTATATTACGGGCTCTTCCGGCGTATATCGACACGGTTCATCAGTTAAGCCGGAAGTATCAAACCCGGTTAGTCAAAACTCACGAACTGTTCCAAAAGCAGTTAAAATATCATAAACTTGAAGTGTTCAGTTCCGAGCCGATACATCCGAACTCTGCAGGGCATTTGCTGATCGCAGAAGCCGTTTACAATGCATTGTCTCTGTAAGTTATAGACGCAAAATCAGTTTCCCAACATGAAGTCGGTTTCGTAGATGGTTTCGAAGCAGAGTTTGTGTTTGGCTTCTTCGGTGGCGGAGGGCGAGGAACATTTTCTGCAGTGCGGATTCATTTACGGCGCAGCGAGATCAGTATAAAGTTTGTATGCTGTTTCTTCGCCCTTGATAGCATAGACGAGTGAATCTTTCCGACGGTGTAATTCCGGCGTGTTTTTTACCTGCGGCGGCACGGTGGTCAATTCCGGCACGATTTCCGGCACCAACAGCACCGGCATTTATGTGAACATACAGGCAACCGTTTAAAATCTGGCTGGCGGTGCAATTTCCGGCGGACAATATACTGTTAATTTAACGACGGACGCGGCGAATGAAGTGTATCTCGAAATCGGCAGCACACTCACTGGCGGAATTAAGATTGACGGCACAAATTCGCTGCTGATATTCGCCAGCGCCGGTGCCGGAGTGCTGAACGACGGACTGGAACTTTCCGATACAATGGTGAAACAGGATTCCGGCGAGTGGACCACTCGCTGTTTAGTTCCCCAGTGTAGTGGAGTGATGTATAACCAGCTCTGGATGGATGAATTATGGGACAGATAGTACACGGATGCGCCCGTACGACTGAGGCGATGCGTCGAACGATACAACATCGTCAAGAGAGCCTGAATGGTCTGGCGCGGAGGCACGGTATTAACCCGAAAACTGCAGCGAAACGGCGACAGCGCACAACGACAAGAGCCCCATGGGGCCTGGGCAACCCCGGTCACAAGAGCTCATCCAGGCCGTTCCTTATACTATCCACACTGTATTGACGGATAACGGAACCCGGTTTACCTCGCCGGGGAACCGACGGTCTGCGACATTGGATATCAAGCAGGCGATAAATTCCGGAAGTCTTTTTCGCGCACATGCCTTTGAGCCGGCTTGCGCCCGAAACAATGTAGATCACTGGCTGACCCAACCCAAACATCCCTGGACCAACAGACAGGTTGAGCGAATGAACCGGACGTTGAAAAAGCGTTATCACTACGGAACTCATGATCAGCTGAAAGAACATGTACAGACCTTTTTGATGGCCTATAATTTCGCCAAACGGCCCAAAGCATTACGCGGTCTTACGCCATACGAATATCTCTGCAACATCTGGACTTCTGATCCAGATCGCTTTAAGTTTGATCTGTTCCACTACACTGTGGGACTAAACATCTAATACCTAATGCCTCGTCCCTATCCAAAAAATCCGGTTATATCCGTGTTATCTACGGTCGAAATCCAATCGCGCCGCAATCAATGAAAAACCTTAATTCTGGTCTTTGTTTAGTGTTTCAGAATGCTCTTCGTCGGCCAGTTCAGCTTTTTTTTCAATTTTTTTATCCGGCTCATTTTGTCCGCGTTTAAATTCATTCAGACTTTTGCCGAGTGACCGGGCGAGTTCCGGCAGTTTTTTGCTGCCGAAAAGCAGGAGGATGACAAAAACAATCAGCAGTATTTCCGGAACGCCGGACATGCCGGGGATCAGTGCGATCATGTTCATTCTTCAGTTCCTTTCTCTTTGATCTCAGCGGATTCGTTTTCATTGACCCGCTTACGCCGTGTCATCAGACGCAGAATTAAAATACAGCATTCGTATAAAATGTACAACGGAATTGCCATTTGCAACTGCGTAATAACATCCGGCGGGGTAAGGACCATAGCCACTACCAGAATTCCAACGATTACGTGTCGCCGGTATTTCGTAAGCTGTTCGACAGTAACAAGCCCCATGCGTCCGGCGAGCAGCAGAATGAGCGGCAGTTCAAATGCGAGCCCGAAGCCGATCAGGAGCTGCAGCACAAATCCGAGATATTTATCAATTTTCCAGTTCGCAACGGTACCGAGATAATCGTTGAAATAAAACATGATGCCGACGGCCACCGGCAACGACATAGAATAGCACATGGCAACGCCGGCGGCGAACAGAATACCACCGAAAATCCCGCCGTACGTCAGCAGTTTTCGTTCGTTCGGCTTAAGTCCCGGCAATACAAACTGCGCAATGAAAAAGATCAGCAGCGGCAGGCTGATTAAAATTCCGGTGGCAAAAATCACTTTTACCACCTGCAGGAATCCTTCCACCGGCGTGGTAGTGATCAGTTCATAATCATAATTGCGCGCCGCCGCAGTTTTAATAATCGGCGCCTGCAGCCAGCGGATCACCGGTTTGACAAACGGTATGCAAACTGCGGTGCAGACGGCAACCGTTATTACGCACCGGACGAGCATCTTACGGAATGCCTCGAGATGTTCCAGAAACGGCTGTTCGCGATCTTCGAGTGTCATCCGTTCTTTCAGTTTTTTGAACGGGTTTTTCATGCCGAAGAATTGCCTTTCGTTGGGTCGTTATCGTCCGGTACGTTGTCGGTTTCCTCCGGGCCGCAATCCGCTTCCACATCATACGGCTCTTCTGTTTCCGGCGGATCATAATTCTGATGAAGCAGATCGCCGTACATGATTTTATACCGGAAATCGGCGGCGGCGCGCTGCATTTTGTCCAGCATCGCATAAATGCTTCGCAGAATGCGCGGGGCGTCTTTTGCACCGAACAGCATAATCAGTACGAGCATGATAAGAATCAGCTCACCGCCGCCGGGGCCTATGAATGCTGTAACAGATAAAATCATCTCAGGAGCATAGCGTCTTGCCGGTTATTGGGAAACTTTTTTGATAAAATATTGCGCACAGAACAGCGAAGCAAGCAGTAAAATCAGAGCAAAAAACAGCTGCAATGAAATTGACACGTCAACCGGTTTTTGACGTTTTAATTTTATAGAATCCGTTTTACAATACATGTTTTATTTGGAGACACTATGGATCTACAGAAACGTGCACGCGAAGTCATGGATATTGAAATTGCCGGAATGCGGAAAGTCCGCGATCAGATTGACGGGCGGTTTGATACGGCGGTGGAGTGGATTCTGGCAGCGCTGAACGCCGGCGGCAAAACGGTGGTGACGGGCGTCGGCAAAAATTTTCACATTGGACAGAAAATCGCGGCAACGCTGACGAGCACCGGCACGCCGGCGGTACTGCTGCATCCCATCGAAGCCATGCACGGCGATTTCGGGATTGTCGGTGACAACGATGTGATTCTGGCGTTGAGCTACAGCGGTGCATCCGATGAACTGATTGCACTGCTGCCGGCGCTCAAACGGCGCAGCGTAAAAATTATTGCTCTCACCGGCGATCCAGCGAGCCCGCTCGGCATGCAGAGCGATCTGGTTCTGACGGTAAAAGTCGATTGCGAAGCGTGTCCGTTCGGCATGGCGCCGACCGCCAGCACAACGGTGACGCTTGCCCTGGGCGACGCTCTGGCCATTGTCCTGCTCGAATCGCGCGGCTTTAAAAAAGAGGATTATGCCAAGCTGCACCCCGGCGGCGCAATCGGCCGCACGCTGCTGCTGAAAGTTGCGGATGTCATGCGCACCGGCGACCGGCTCGCGATGGTCACATCCGGTGCAACCGTGAAGGACGCCATGCTGGCGATGACCGGCGCGCGCGCCGGCTGCGTTGCTGTGGTGGATGCGGATGAAAAGCTGATTGGAATTTTCACCGACAGCGATTTGCGCCGGCACATGCTCAACACGCCGGATATTACCGGCACGGAAATTGATGCCGTAATGACACGCAATCCGGTCTCTCTGCACGCCGGTCAGCTGGCGATTAATATTCTGAAAATCTTCGAAGACAAAAATATTGACGACCTGATTGTGGTTGATGAAGCCAACCGCGTCGTCGGCGCTGTCGATATTCAGGATCTGCCGAAGCTGAAAATTTTGTAGGATTTGCCGGATTGACTTATATACAAGATTTGTATATAAAGCAGCATCATGAATGTAACCGTTAATATTTCATTTGAAGATAAACTGCTTGCCGAAATTGATACCGAAGCCCGGCGCGAATCACGGTCACGGTCGGAATTACTGCGCGAAGCCGCACGCGCGTATGTGCAACGCAAGCAGCGCTGGCAGGATATTTTTGCAATGGGGCGGAGCATTGCTGCGGCAAAAGGATTAACTCCGGCTGATGTGTCCAAAGAAATTTCAACCCATCGCCAGGCTAAACGCAGGACGAGTGTCTGATGTCCGCCCCGGTACGCATCGTGCTGGATTCAAATGTGATTATTTCTGCAATTCTGTTCGGAGGAATTCCCGCCCGCATTTTCAATCCTGTCATGGATGGAAGCGTTGTATGTTTTACCTCGCTGCCGGTCATGGATGAGGTCCGTGATGTTCTTTTGCGTAAAAAATTCGGATTAAGCGCAGAGCAGGCATTTCTTATTGTAAGGGAATTACATGATCTTTTTCACGTTGTGACCCCGCGCCGGACAATTTCCGGTGTTTGTTCAGACCCGGATGATGACCGTATTCTGGAGTGTGCCTTAGAAGCAGATGCACATTTTATTGTTTCCGGTGACGCGCATTTATTACAAATAAAACAATGGGAAAAAATTCAGATTGTTACGCCGGCACAATTTCTAAAGAAAATTGAAAAAATCTAAAAAACTTAATTTTTAAACGGCGGATTCCGGGTCTCGCATTCGGGGCAGCGGGCGAGGGGAATCCGGCGGATCTCCGTGTAGATATATCCGCAGTGTGTGCAGTGATAAATAATTTTACTTTTATTTCTTTTACGCTGCCGGAAAACAACGATGTCGTAGAACACGGCGGCGAACAGCAGAAAAAACAGCGCGCCGGCGAGCGGGAACGTGATCAGAATAAGCGGATCGATGCGGATCATTCGTGCTCCTGTGATAACGGCAGATAACATTCCGGCGACCGGGGATGTTCGAGGGTGAGGCGCAGATCGACGCGCCGCGGCGGAAATGAATCGCTGTAGCCTTTGCGGAACGGCAGCGCAAACACATCGGGGCGGAGCAGTTCGCGGATTATTTCATCGCCGGAATTTTTAAAGGCGAGGTGCGGGTACATTTCCGGCACCGGCGTTTCCGGCAGTTCCGGTGTGAATGCCGTCAGCCAGAATACAAACCAGCCTGCGGCCAGAATTCCGGCGGCGATCCATGCGACCGGCACACGGCGCGGAGCAGATGTGCCAGTCTGTCCTGCTGTTTGCTGAGGGTTCATCGGGCAGTGTTTTGAGTGGCAATCAATATGCGTTTGAATCCGGCGCGGGCGGCCGCATCGTACACAGCGGCGGCAGTGGATTGCGGTACGGCGCGATCGGCCTCAAGAATTAACGCCGCACCGGCACTGTTTTGCACGGCGGCGGTGAGCACAGCTTCAAGATTGTCCGGCGCGACGAGCTCGTCGTTGAAGAAGAAGAGTCCTGCGCTTGAAATGCTGAGTACGGTGTCGTTGTAACGGATGCCGCCGACAGACGCTGCATCCGGCAGCTCGAGCTCAATGCCGGGTTTCAGCACGAACGGCGAAGTTGCGAGCAGAAACGCGACGGTGAGCAACGCGGCATCAAGAAAAACGGTGCCGGTCAGAAATCCGCGGCCGGTTCGCCGGCGCGGCCGGAACGTGCGGTGCAGATAAAGCACGGCTTCGCATTCGCTACGCTTCATGGACTGCTCCGCGGTCGTGTTTCAGAAAGTAAATGATGTCGTTCGCCGTCTGTTCCATATCGAGCGCGATGGATTCAACGCGGCCGACAAGAAAATGATATCCGGCGTATGCCGGAATGCCGGTGATGAGCCCGCCGGCGGTGGTGAGCAGCGCGCTCCGGAGTCCGGCGGATAAATCGCCGATTTCAGCCAGCGGCGAGCCGGCCTGCAGCGCGACGAGCAGGGTGAGCAGTCCGAGCACCGTGCCGAGCAGTCCGAGCAGCGGCAGAATCTGCGCCAGCGAAATGAGCATATTCATATGGCGTTCGAGGCGCGGGATTTCGTGAATCCCCGCCTGCTGTACCGCGTTCAGGAGCTCCTCTTTCGGTTCGTCGCGGTGGAGCAGGGCGGTGCGCACGAGGTGCGCGGCCGGTCCGGGTGTCTGGTCGCAAATACTGATGGCTTCAATGATGTTGCCGTGCCGGACATTGGTGTAAATTCCGTTGAGAAAATCCGCCGTTTTGATCTGCGCGCGATGCAGATGAAACAGGCGTTCCAGAAAAATAATCAGTGCTATCAGTCCGCCGGCCAGAATGAGCCACATCACTGCGCCGCCGCTGTTGATCCATTCACTCATACAAACTCCTTTTAAACCTTGAATGTGTAGAACGCTGAAACGCTGAACTCCAGAGTATTCCGCTGTTCCTTCCGTTTATTATTCCAATTTTCCGGCCTTCCGCTCTTCAAGCTGACGCTGTGCCTCCTCTTGCGCCGGCACGCCGGCGGCCGTTACCTGCTGATAAATTTTTACCGCTTCATCCGGCGGCGGCTGCCCGGCAGCGCAAAAGGCTGCCCGCGCAAACCAGAAGGCCGCATCCGCCGGCATGGGCTCGGTTTGCACTGCGCCGGAATTTACTGCTGTGAGATAATATTCCAGAGCGCGTTCGTTTTGGCCGGATTTTTCTTCACTTCGCGCAATTTTATAAAGTGTTTGAAGTTGCAGCGCAAGCGGCAGCGCCGGGCGTTTTGCAAGCGACTGATAGGCGGTGATCGCTTCCGCATACCGGGCTGGATCGGCCGCGGCGAGGGTGTAAAGACAATCGGCGCGCCGGCCGCGCGCACGAACAGCCATTTCGCTGTCCGGCGATATCCGCACCGCTTCTTCATACGCCAGAATTGCACGCGCAAATTCACCGAGCGCCGTTAACGCTTCACCCTGTGCAAAGCGCGTATTTTGTATCAGCGGACTTGCCGGCGCGGTGCGCACCAGCCTTCCATACATATTAAATGCATCCAGGAAATGCCGGCGGTGCATCAGTGCGCTGCCGCTCCAGAACAGCGCTTCGTCGGCAAGATCATGCTCCGGAAACCGTTCGGCAATTTCCAGAAACTGCTGTTCCGCTTTTTCATAATCACCGCGGTTGTAATAATGCTCGCCAAGCCAGAAAACCACCTCCGGATTCCAGGCGGAGTCGGGATATGTTTCAATAAAACGCTGACAGATTTTCACCGCCTCATCCATATCGCCCTGCAGATACCGGCAGAAACCGCGCATATAATATGCCTGCACCGCTTCGTCCGATTCCGGCCAGCGATTGTACACCTCGTCAAACGTCTGCTGCGCGTCTTCCCATTTTCCGGTGCGGTAGAAAATCAGCCCCTGCTGATGCGTTGCAGCGGACTGCGCCGCCGGTTCCGGATACTGCGCAGCGATCCGCCGGTATTCTTCCGCCGCTGCCGTCCACTGCTGATTCCGCTTTAATATTTCCGCCAGTTGAAACGCCGCCCGAATGGCAAACTCGCTGCCGGGAAAAGATATTTCAGTCTGTGCAAAATCCTTGCGCGCGGCGTCGATCTGTTCTGCAAACAGATTGGCTACGCCGCTTTGGTACAGCGCGCGCGCCGCCAGTTCTGTATGTTCGTGCGTTTCCGCCGCGCGTTTATAGTTTTCTATCGCCTGCCGGAATTGTTTTGCTGCGAGCCGCGCATCCCCTGCTTTCACCAGTGCTGTTGCACGCGGTTCAGATTTTTCGGCGGCGTTTTCGAATGCCATCGCCGCTTCTTCAAAGCGCTGCTGTTCCCAAAGACTCCAGCCTTTGCCGGCCAGCGCATGCGCCTGCAGCTTCGGCTCGCCGGCCACATCCAGAACCGCCTGAAATGCCTGTTCCGCTTCTGCAAACTGCCTGCCGGCGAGCAGGGCATCCGCCTTTTGAGTCAGATCCAGCGCAGCTTTGTGCAGCGCCGGCTGTTCTGCATCCTGTGCAAACAGCACAGATACTGCGATAAACGCCGCCCCAAACAGAAGTAACCGCCGGAAATCCATTGCGCCGCACCATGTTCTTTTCCGTTTATATTTTCCAGCTTTTTTCCGGTTTTGTGGTGAACTTAATTCCCATTTGTGGCGAGTGACACGTTGCAATGACTCTGAACCCTGAACAGTGAGTTGACACATAAAAAAAGACACCGACTCAAGCGCAGTATCTGAACATTCAGTGCCGACGCTATAAACCGGCCCCGCCTGATGGATGAAGTCTGTGCGGTGTGCAACTATGAATGTAAATATGCCAGCAAGCGGCTTAACAGAACCGCTCCGGCGATATAGAAAAAGCTCAGTGTATTCTTTGCCGGAGTTCTTGACGGCGTTGACGGCGCTGTGGATGGTCACGGATCAGCTGTGTTAAGACGCCTGAAGCAGGCGACCGCGCTCTGGCTGCTGCATTATGAACGGCGGCACGGAACCCTGAGGGAGAGGAGTGCAAAAAACAGCTTTGATCTGCGAGTGAATGATGCGGCGGGGCTGTTTGGAGCCAGACTGCACTGGCGGTGATGGCGCAGATAAAGGATATGGGAAAAGCAGCCGTTCCCGCTGCCTGGGCGGACTCGGACAACGGTAGCGAGTTTATCAATCAGCATCTGGCGGAGTATCTGATTAAGCTCCGGTCTATAAGCAGTTGCGTCGCATCGAAAAACTCTGAACTATTTCTTGCATCACGCACAGGATTGAATTATCTATGCGCCTCAGATGCAGGATTGTGTCGGGAAAGCGCTGTGAAAATCAGCCGCTGTCGCGCAGCCGTTAAAGCCGGAATACCGCCGTTTCTGCCGTAAACCAAACGCCTCCGCATGAGAGGCAGAAAGGGTATCATGAAGAAGTATATTGGTGCCGCGCTAGCAGTTATCTGCAGTTGCGGCTTTTCATTTGCAGCCGTTATGTCCGGTGATGTTGTTTCGATTTTTAATTTGAATAACGCAGCAGAATCGATCAGCAGTTTTACCTGGAGTTCATCCGGTGATCTCTATGTGCTGACGGGTGATGCCAGCTGGGGCATGGATATGAATGTTTATAAAAACGACAGTCACTCTTCGGTGTATAACGGGGCTGCCTGGGTGGGTGCGTCTATTTTAAGTGTGGGAAATTACATTTATTTTAACGCCAGCACCTTCACTGACTATCCGCTTTATAAATATGATACTGCGGGTGGCGGAGCTTCTTCTGAAGTTTTAAATTATGAATATTCATACGCATTTGCCGGCTACGGTAACGGTATTTATTTTTCTGCCGGTAATTCATCTTATTCAGGGACAACATTATATTATTGTCCCGTAGGCATTGGCGGCAACCTAGGCGCAGCGGTAGCTATCAGCGAAGAATTTGCGGGCGCATCCGGTCCTGTAGCATTTGATGCCGCCGGCAATTTATACTACGGTTCAGGAGTCGGTTCAGAGGTTTACAAGTTTTCTGCTGCAGATGTTTCCGCAGCGGTTGCAGGCACCGTCATGGATGATCTGGCCAGCTATTTATATTTTGATGCGGTCAGCTATGGGTATGCCGGTGCAACCGGCATGGATGTTGATGCGGATGGAAATCTTGTTGTCTCATTGACCAGCTGGGGCGGCGATTCAGTATTAGTGTCTTACGATGGTACTGATTCATCGATTATTGCATCAAGTGATTCGCGGATATCCCGGGTTGTAAATCGTAACGGTCAGCTTTTTTTCAATGATGCGGAAGGTATTTATCAGGTTGTTCCTGAGCCGGTCAGCGTATTGTTGATTCTGTGTGGCGCGCTGGGCGTTGCCGGCTATCGTCGCATGTTTGCAAACGTTTAATTTGCTTTTTCAAATTCGGCGATCCGGTTTCCGGATCGCCGGTGTGTTTTCGTGTGAAGACCCCGATCGTCAAATCGCGCCGGCTGTTTCTCCGTATTTTATCAGGGGTTCTGCTGACGATGAACTTTCTTTTTGCGGAAGAAGAAGCCGAAGAAAAAAATGAGCTGAAAAACAAAGAGATTCCGGTGATCCGCGTGAGTGCCAATCAGTCCAGAATGACGGATCGCGGGGATATATTAACTGTTCCGGCGGATATAATACGAATTTCCCGTGAACAGATTAAACAGTCGCATGCTGCCAGTGTGCCGGAGCTGTTAACCACACAGGCAAACATTCAATTCCGCTCATCCACCGGTAAAGCAAATACCGGTGAACTGGCGATGCGCGGCTTCGGTGAAAACAGCGGCTTGCGCGTGCTGGTGCTGGTTGACGGGCAGGTGATGAATCGCGCGGACATGGGAACGCTGGATTGGCAGCAGCTTGGCCTTTATAATATTGAGTCCATCGAAGTCCACCGCGGCGGACAGAGTGTGTTATACGGTAATCATGCGCTTTCCGGTGTGGTGGATATCAAAACCCGTAAAGGCGGAGATCCCGGTGCACAACTGAAAGCAACTGCCGGCAGTTTCGGCTTTGAGGAATATTCTGCAAGCGGTTCTGCCAGTATCGGGAATGTTTATTGCGGCGCCGGTGTAATGATTCAGCGTGACGACGGGTTCCGTGAAAATTCCGAATCATGGGCAAAAAATATTAACGGATATATTGGTGGATATTTAAATGAAAACCAGACGCTAACATTCCGGGCGTCCGGCGGTGAAAGCTATTATAAACTTCCTAACTTATTAATTTACAGCGAAATCAAAAACAACCCAACTCATTCGTATAGCGATGGTAATGAAGATGGAAAAACTGATAACGGACGTTTTTCTGCGATATGGGAAGGTAAAACGGATTGGGGCGGTTTTTTTGTTAACGGCGGGTTTAACTGGCGCTCCTACGATATCCAGATGAGCGCAATGTCTTCCGAATCGGATCATCGTGGTGCTTCGCTAACGCCAAGAATTGAATTCGGCACCGAAAGCAATTCAATAATTGCCGGTGTTGATTTGCGATATGATGAATTGGATCATGAAGGTGCCACGGGCGACACTGTTGTTCGAAATAAATTTACCAGTCATGCAGAGCTTTATCGTATTACTGCCGGTCCGTACATAATGGCAAAAAAAACATGGATGGATCTGTTCACATTTGGCGCCGGAGCCCGTTATGAAGTGGCGTATACCAAAGGGAAAAACCTGAAGCATAAAATGCCAGACGGCGATCCGTATATTCCGAATCCATGGGCGCATATTCCCGGTGCGCCGCCGTTTATTCCAAATCCTAATTATTCTCCAGATCCGGAACTGGTTGAAGGGGAATCATTTGATGACAGTGTGGTTAAGCACGGTTTGGCGGCAGAACTTTCACTGACCTGGCGCGTAACCGATTCTTTCAGTGTGTGGGGACGTTATAATACTGTTTACCGTTATCCGGTGCTGGATGAGATGATGTCTTTTCAGGGATATCCAATGATGCCGCCGTTTAACAGCGATCTTGATCCTGAAACCGGTAATAATTTCGAGCTGGGTGTTAAATGTCGTAAAGATAACTGGGAAGCATCTGCAACGTTCTTTTATCTGATGATGGATGACGAAATCGCTTATACGCAAACCTACAATGCCGATGCAGGAAGATGGGACTTTCAGAATGCGAATATCGGTGAAACGGAGCGGCTGGGCGCGGATTTAATGTTCCGTTACGAAAAAGAGAATTATGGCGTAATGTGCATGACAGAACTGGTTCGGGCGCGGTTTATCGATGGAGAGTATAACGGAAAGGAGGTTCCACGCGGCAAAAAAATCCCATTAGTGCCGGAAATTCACGGTTTTGTATCGTTGTGGGCTGAACCGCATCCGAAGGTACGCCTCAGCGGAATATATCAGTGGTTCACAAAGCAGTATGCCGGCGGCGATTTTGATAATGAGAATATAAAATCATCCATTTGGCAGTATGATCTGGTTGGACTTCGTGCCGACATTAAGGTGACAAAAAATCTCAAGCTGTTTTTTAAAGTGGATAACCTGTTTGATAAAATTTATGCATCATCGGCATATCTCGGCGGTTATTATCCCGGAACAGGCAGAGCGTTTTATGGTGGAGCAAGTTTGGAGTTCTGAGATGAAAATAATAACATTATTCATTACAATGATAGCAGCTATTTCCATTTCTGCCGCGCCGCGTGCTCCGTGGGAAATGATGCCGTTTCCCCCGCGCGCCGGCCAGCCCGGCAGTACGGCGATTCATAAAGATGATTCCCGGTTTATCGGCTGGGCGGATGGATATACAAATTTTATTGCCGGAACAGGCTGTGCTGATATGTGGAAAACGCCGGAAAAAGCATTAGGAAAAGCTTTTGGAGATGCGTATGATATTGTTTGCATCGGCGACGCAGGGCAAATCACATTAACCTTTTCTCAGCCGATTATTAACGGCGAAGGGTTCGATTTTGCGGTATTTGAAAACGGATTTACTTCTTTCAGCGACGGAAACGATTGGCTGGAATTAGCCTGGGTTGAAGTTTCTTCTGACGGTATTCATTTTTGCCGGTTTCCTAATTATTCCGCGACACCGAATCCGATTCCGAATTATGGATCACTGGATACACGGAATATTTACGGGCTGGCATCTAAATATTGCCAAGGCTATGGGCATCCGTTTGATTTAAGTGAATTGCAGGAAGCCTATGATGCCATTACGATTAAAGACGGTGTGATCATCAGTAAACCGGCATTTTTTACGCATGAATATGCGCAATCGCTAGCGGATAATTTTCCTTATCTTGATTTAAACAATGTAGGTTATGTCAAATTGATTGATATCGTCGGCGATGGGTCTGCTAAGGATACAGCTGGTACTGTTATTTATGATCCATATCCCACACTGGGAAGTCCTGGATTTGACCTGGATGCTATCGGTGTATTGCATCAAATGCCGTTAAATGGGACATTGCAGACAATCCATTTCCCAGAGATTCCGAATTATAAACTTTCAACTGAATCAATTACATTAAATGCAGCTTCGGATAGCGGATTACCGGTAAAATATTCCATCCGCAGCGGACCGGCAGTTGTAACGAATAATGCGCTGACGTTTACCGGTGCTGGAATCATTATGGTGCAAGCGGATCAACCGGGCGATGAAATGTTTGCACCGGCGTCGCCGGTCATTCGTTCATTCACCGTCGCCGAAAAAGTGCAGCATATTTATTTTGCGCCGGTGCCTAATCAGATTTCCGGCGGTGGAAACTTGCAGTTACAAACGACGGCCAATAGCGGGCTGCCGGTTGATGTTGAAGTCTATTCCGGACCGGTGAGTGTAATGGTGGATACAAATACGCTTGTTTTAACGATTGGCAATGAAACCGGCAGTGTGCGTCTGCGCGCAACACAATCCGGTGATGAAACGTACGCGCCGGCAGCGGAAGTATTTGTTGATTTTAAAATTGTCGCCGCCGGTGCCTCAAATGCGCCGCTGACGTTTGTACAGTGGTGCGCAACTAATGGAATTCCAACGGATATGCGCCTGGATTCCGACGGCGACGGCGTCAGCAATTTTCAGGAATTTATGAACGGCACGAATCCGAACAGCAGTTCCGATTTTTCAGAATTTACAATGATGCCGGCAGCAAATGTTTACGGCGAGCCGGTATTTCAGTTCCGGTACCGTATACACCGGCGTGCGCTCGGACGGGTTGAATTGCAACATTGCGGCGGTTTATTAAATCCCGACAGCTGGCACAATGCCGCACCGGAAATTATTTCCACTGTGAATTCCGGCGATTGCACGGAACTGACGGTTCAGGTTCCGGCGGATTCCGCTGCCGGTTTCTTCCGGTTATTGTTTTGGGAATGAAAAGCCAGCATGCCGCAGATCTGAAAATCTAAAATCAGGGGCGAAGAAAAGGTTCACTGACTTGCGACTTTTAAGTGCACGTTCGATATTTTCCCGCTTTGAATTTGACAACAGAGGGGCTTCTTTCTAGGGTTTCACGCTTCTCTAAAAAGGGAGAAGTGTTTTTATTTGGAGATCACTGCCCGATAGTGTAATGGTAGCACACAAGATTTTGATTCTTGGCGTCTAGGTTCAAGTCCTAGTCGGGCAAAAAGTCAGCGCTTATATAAGGAAAATGAAACGTGAGAATTCTGGCAGGAACTGCTCATCCGGAACTGGCCGTACAGATTGCCGAAAAAGCAGGAAAAAGTCTGTGTGATGTTCAGATCAGCCGTTTTCCGGACGGCGAGATTTTCGTGAAGATCGTCGAAAACGTGCGCGGCGATGATGTGTTTATTGTTCAACCGACGTCTTATCCGCCGAATGAAAACCTGATGGAACTGCTGATTATGATTGATGCGGCGAAGCGGGCTTCTGCTACGCGCATTACGGCGGTTCTGCCGTTTTACGGCTATGCGCGCCAGGATCGCAAAGATCAGCCGCGCGTTCCGATTACTGCAAAACTTGTTGCCAATCTGCTCACCGCCGCCGGTGCAAACCGTGTTTTAACAATGGATTTGCACGCGCAGCAGATCCAGGGTTTTTTTGATATTCCGGTGGACCATTTATATGCAGCACCGGTCATGGTGAAATATTTGCGCGAACAGAATCTGGATAATCTGGTGGTGGTTGCGCCGGATACCGGCGGCATGAAAATGGCCTCAGCTTACGCCGATCTGCTGAATGCCGGTGTGGCAGTGGTTGGCAAAGAACGCAGAAATGCGGAGTGTGTAACAGCCACGCACCTCGTTGGTGATGTCGCCGGTTGTAATACGCTGCTGGTGGATGATATGACGTCGACCGCAGGAACGCTGACGGCCGCAGCTAATCTGCTGAAAGAATCCGGTGCAAAATCAATCCGGGCGGCGGTGACGCATTCACTGTTGAACTGCAAGGGAGTTGAACGCCTGAATGATTCACCGATTGATGAAATAGTGACGACCAACAGTATCCCGCCGCGGTGCGACACCGGTGCGAAAATTAAGATTCTTTCCGTAGCGGAACTGCTGGCAGACGCCATTAACCGCATTCATAAAAATCATTCGATCACATCACTTTTCAGGATAAATTGAGGAGACAAAAATATGAGCACAAAAATTGCAGTGAAAAGCAGAGACCGGAAAGGTTCCGCCGCTTCCCGCCGCTTGCGCCGTGAAGGCTGGATCCCGGGCGTAATCTACAGCAAAGGTCGTGAAGTCCGCGCCGTTTCTCTGCCCAAGCACGAGTTTGAACAGATGCTTCATCGTCATGCCAGTGAGCAGGTGATGATTCCGATTCAGATCGACGGGCAGAAAGAAGAGTCGGTTTTACTGAAAGAGATTCAGCGTAATGCACTGTCCGGCGGTGTTAAACATGTTGATATGCAGGAAGTAGCAATGGATAAAAAACTGCGCGTCAGCGTATTGATTGAGCTTGTCGGCGAAGCAGAAGGTGCCAAGCTGGGCGGTATTCTCGAACAGCTGCTGCATGAAATTGAGATTGAATGTTTTCCGGCGGATATTCCCGAGCAGGTAAAAGTGGATGTTTCCGCGATTAAGCTGGAGGAAATTCTCACAGTAGAGGATATTCCGAAAAGTGATAAATATAAGATTCTGGAAGCTGGAAAAACGGCAGTTGCAACCGTTTATGTCCCGAGGGCTGAGGAGGAAACCGTCAGTGAAGACAAGGCTGCTGACGACGCTGCTGAGCCGGAAGTGATCCGCGAGAAAAAAGACGAAGAGTAACTGCGGAGTTCCTGAATGAAGATTATCGCCGGGCTCGGCAATCCGGGGCTGGGCTATGAAAACACCCGCCACAACATTGGATTTCTGGTTCTTGATGAGCTCGCACAGCGCATGAGCATCCGGTTTCGCCGGAGCTGGCGGATACCGGCACTGATTGCCAAAGGCAGAATTGATGCTGCGCCGGTGCGGCTGATAAAACCGCAAACTTATATGAACCGGAGTGGTGCTGCTGTCGCATCATTTCTTCGCCGAGAAAAATGCGGAACAGATGATTTGATTGTAGTTTTTGATGATGTGGCACTCGGCTTCGGCCAGTTGCGTATTCGTGCGCAGGGTTCGGCAGGAAAGCACAACGGGGTGCAGTCAGTAATCGACGCCCTCGATGGCAATGCTTTCAATAGAATTCGGGTTGGCATCGGAAAGAAACCTGATAATATGCCGCTTTCGGATTATGTCCTTGGCGTATTCTCAGAAGAGGAGTGGGCAGGACTGAGTGAAACAATCCGGCGCGCGGCAGATGCTGTTGAAATGGTTTGCTGCGCAGGGATTGAACCGGCGATGAATTATTTTAACAGAGGACAGGAGTAAGGAGAAAACATTGATGACACTGTATGAGGGACTTTTTATTTTCCCGGAAACATTGGAAGAAGAGCAGCTTGACCAGTCGATCGACCTCGTAAAGGTTGAGCTTGAAAAGCTTGGCGGTACGCTGGGAAGCACAACCCGTTTAGGTAAACGTTCGTTTGCGCGCCCGATGCATAAAACGAAAGCCGGTATCTATGTGGTGATCATGTTTCGTCTAGACGGCGAACAGATCAGTGCATTTAAATACCGCTTGAAACTGGTCAGCGATGTGTTCCGTGCGCAATTTATGAAAAAGGATGAAGCCGTCGCGCAGGAGGCGTAAATTATGTCGACGCTGAATCGAGTTTTTCTAATGGGCAATCTGACCCGCGATCCCGAGGTGCGTTATACGCCGTCCGGTACTGCCGTCGGCGAGCTCGGCATGGCAGTGAATGAAAGCTATAAAAACAAAGCCGGTGAAACGGTGGAAAGCACTGTGTTTGTAGATGTTGAGGTGTGGGCGCGTCAGGCAGAAACCTGCGCCGAATATCTGCGCAAAGGTTCACCGGTTTTTATTGAGGGCCGTTTAAAACTCGACCAGTGGGAAAATCAGCAGGGCGAAAAACGCAGTAAGTTGAGGGTGCGTGCGGATCGTGTGCAGTTTCTCGGCTCGCCGCGTAAATCCGCCGAGATGGCTGACGCTCCGCAGAATATGATGCCGCCGCAGGATGGCGCGGCAGACGATGATGATATCCCCTTTTAATAAGGAAAGGTTACAGTATGGCATACGAAAAAGATGATAAAAAGCCTCTCGAAGGCGTTACTGAAATCGACTACAAAGACGCAGAGATGCTGCGTAAGTTTATGACTGATCGCGGCAAAATTCTGCCGCGGCGTTACAACGGTATCAGTTCCAGGCAGCAGCGTCAGATTAAACGGGCGATCCGTCAGGCACGCGTGATGGGTTTTTTACGCTAATTTTAGGAGAAAACAGAAATGGCTGTTGAAGTTTTATTAATGGATGCGGTTCCGGGGCTCGGAATCGAAGGTGATGTGGTTCGCGTAGCGGACGGCTATGCGCGCAACTATCTTTTCCCGAAAGGCAAAGCGGCTGCGGTAACGGAAGGCAAAAAACGGCAGATCGAAAAGAAGCGTGCGGAACGTCTTGAAATGCTGCGCAAAGAAAAATTTGCTGCCGAAGAACTGGCGAAAAAATTTGAAAATATTTCCTGTACCATCACTGTCAAAACAACGGAGAGCGGTAAACTCTTCGGTTCCGTCGGTGCTGTGCAGATTGTAGAAAAAATCACAGAGCAGGGCCTTAAGCTTGATAAAAATCAGATTAAACTAGCTGCCCCGTTACACGAACTCGGCGTATATGACGTAGATATTGAACTGCATCCTGAAGTCAAAACGGCAGTAAAGGTCTGGATCGTTGAGGAATAATGGGCCTGATCGATCAGAGCGGGCGCCGTCTTCCGCCCTATAGCGAGGAGGCTGAACGCGGTGTTCTCGGTTCTATTCTGATTGATCCTGTTCGTGTCATCGAACTTTGTTCGATGAAGTCTGTTTCCGCCGATTCATTCTATATTCCTGCGCACCGGCTGATATTTGAGCATATCAGTGATATGTATCAGGCCGCGCAGGCCATCGACCTCCTTACAGCCGGCGAAAGCCTTAAAACTTCTGGAAAACTTGATGTTGTCGGCGGCTATGCATTTCTTGAAGGATTGCTTGACAGTACGCCGACCGCCGCTCACGCCGAATTTTACCTTGAATTTGTTAAGCAGAAACATCTGCTCCGGAAAATCATTTCGAAGGCTACCGAGACTATTGACCGCAGCTTTTCGTTAACCGACGACGAAAGTGTCGAAGAACTGCTTGCGCGTGTTGAGCAGGACTTTTTCGAACTGAACGACACCCAAGGAGTTTCTAAAGAAAACTGGCCAGAAACCGTTCGCAACATTGCCGGCAAAATTATTGACGGCATCAGCATGTCCGATGGTGTTCCCACCGGATACATTGATTTGGACAAACAGCTGCGAGGGCTGCACAACACCGATATGATCGTACTTGCCGCGCGTCCGTCTATGGGAAAAACTTCACTGGCTATGAACATTGCCGAACGTGCAGCAATGGCGGATAAACCGGATGGCGGCGGCAAATACGCCGTCGGCGTATTCAGTCTTGAAATGTCGCAGGAGCAGCTGGTCCGGCGTATGCTCTTCAGTCACGCCCGTGTGCCGGCGTGGAAAGATTATCATTCTGCTGAAGATTGTGCGCGGCTTGGTTCTTCCGCAGATAAACTGGGGAAAGCACCCATTGTGGTCGATGATTCCGCCGGACTTGATATCATGGATTTGCGCGCGCGTGCACGCCGCATGAAACGAGTTTACGGCATAGACTTAATCGTGATTGATTATCTTCAGCTGCTGCATGACAAACGCCGCGCGCGCGATGGACGTCAGCAGGAAACCGCTTCTATTTCAAATGGCATCAAGGCCATGGCAAAAGAATTGAATGTGCCGGTGCTCATCCTCAGCCAGCTCAGCCGTGCGCCGGAACAGAGCGGACGCGATAACAAGCCGCGTTTATCCGATTTACGCGATTCCGGCGCCATTGAGCAGGATGCTGATGTTGTACTTTTATTGCGCCGCCCCAGATATTACGACAAAAGCTGTGAAGACGAAAACCTCGCTGTTGTTGATATCGCCAAGCACCGTAACGGACCTACCGGTGAAGTTGAAATGAACTTCTTTGGTGACATCACCCGCTTTGAAGACCGCATAAAGTCGGTGTAAAAATCATTGCGGCCGCCTAATGCAACCATTTTTACGTTGCTTCACAGAGTTTTGTAAACTGCGGCTTGACTTTCATCATAGAAAACCCTTAATATAAAAACCGTGAAACATGAGGTTTTCACGATGTTCTTTAAACAATTCAGCCCGTCCGGATCGGCAATAATTTTCTGATCCGATAGCGAAATACTTAGGGCGCTCAGGACGGTACTGGCGTATTCCGCCTTTATTCTGAGGGCGCCCACCTTGTTTAACAGGGTTCAGAAATGAGCCGCCGGATCCGGGCCTTTTTAAACTGCACTCCATTGCTCCGCATTAGAGCGTATTAAGAAAAACTATAGCCACAAAAAACACAAAAACACACAAAAGTGTAATGTATCGCAGGCACCTTTGCCTGCCTTGGGAAATCCGCGGATAACGTAGATGAACGCAGATATTTAAACCACGGGATACACAACACACACGGAAGTTGTGCAGCAAGCATCAGGCATTAGGGATTAGCAGAGAGGCAGAGTATAGTAGACGCGGCGCCCTCGCCGCGTTCCGTGTTCAGGGTTTTCAGTTTACAGTTGAGAGTTGAAAAGTTCTCAGTGCGCTCTGCGGTTTATCAATCATTCGGCCCATAATTATTTTGCGATTTTTGCGCATTTTTGCGGCTATACATTAATTTAAAATGCTCTAGCGGAGCCCGGTGCATTTCAGCCGGTTGCCGATTGATGACTTTCGATCGGCTTTCTTTTTGACCGGATTATGGGATATTTTATGGAAGTTAACCCGGAAAATAAAAAGGTTCAAGACAGGTTAACAGGGTTGATATAGCCCTTAAGATGTTGTCTTGAAATGAGTAATAAATATATTTTCCATTCACGGATTTCGGAGCACGATTTCCGGCGGATTATCCGCTGCTTCTCGGTGGATATTGAAGCATCCAAGATGGCCGTTCTTACCGGGTTGAGTCGCAACATAATCAACCGGATTATTTCTGCGGTACGCCAGCGGGTCGCTGAATGCGGTGAGCTGGAAAGCCCTTTAAATGCGGTGAATTCGAATTGGATGAAAGCTGTTTCGGTGCCCGGCGTGTACGAGGAATTCGCGGTCGTGGCGCAAAAGGAAAAACCATTGTGTTTGGATTGATCAAACGAAAAGACCGGGTCTGCACTCAGGTTGTTAAAAACTGTTCTGTAAAGGAGTTACTTCCTATTATACAACAGAAAGTTGATACAGAATCGATCGTATATACCGATGGATTTAAAAGTTACGATGGCCTGGTAAATTTCGGTTACCGGAAGCATTACAGGATTCATCATGGGGAGAATGAATTTGCTGCCGGACGCAATCATATCAACGGTATTGAAAACTTCTGGAGTCTTGCTAAGGTCCGGCTTTCAAAATTCAGAGGGATTCACAAATCAACGTTTTATCTCCATCTGAAAGAGTGTGAATTCCGATTGAATCATCATCACGAAGACCTCTATCAGATACTGTTAAAAATGTTCAGAAAGCGTCCCATTAACTTGTCTTGAACCTTATTTTTTCGTAAACGGATCCATTACCCAGCGCTTGTTAAACCAGAAATACTGCTCAGGGTGTTTAAAAACCTCTTCGGTAATATGGGTCATTACAGTCTGCATAATGCGCTGCCGGTCTGCATGGCGGTCAAGCGCGGGATCGGGAGTGATCGGATCGAATACTTTGGCTTCATGTCTTGTCCAGCCATGACGGATGAGAATCGCTGTATAAACCGGGCAGTTGGCCAGTTGTGCAAACAGCGCCGCACCGGCGCCGAGGTTGGCTTTGCCGCCGAGGAAATCAATTGTCAATGCCTCGGTTTGTGAGCGGACATCCGGCAGAATCGCCAGCACGCCGCCGGCTTTCAGTTTGCGTACCACATTCTGGAGCACACGCGAATCATTCAGAATCACCTCCATGCCGGTGGCATTGCGCATGTTATTCAGCAGCTTATCCGTCAGCGGATTCTTCTGCCGGCGCGCAATGGAAAAAATCGGCATACCGGCCAGTCTGCATCCGACTCCGGCAAGATCCCAATTTCCCATGTGCGCCGTAACCAGAATGAGCGGGCCGCTGTTTTTATGCTCCCGGTGAAAGTCTTCGATGCTTTGATAGAACGGCATGCGTTTTAATTTTTTGGGTGTTAATTTATAAAACCGCGCCGATTCAACGGCGTTAAAACAGAGATTGCGGAACGAGAGCCGCGCAATCCGCCGGCGTTCACGCGGCGAAAAACGATCGCCGAAAACCTCTTCCAGCCGTGCCACTGCTTTAGCGGTACGGAACCGGAAAACATAAAAAAAGAGTACGCTTGCCAGCCAGCCCAATGCCAGCGCCGCGCGCAATGGCAAGATATTGATCACCGCCAGCGCTGCCCGCACTGCGATATATTCAGCAATATGTTTTGGCCGGTATTTCATGTGTCAGGTAATAAACCATTTTCCGTCGGCGGAAAAAATAAAAAGAACCGGAGAAGTTTTTAGCGGAATAAAATTATTCTTCCGGCTGACTTTTTTGTGAATGATAGAGGCGGCGGTATTTAGCAGGGGTGATGCCGAGCTGTTTGCGGAATTGTTTGATGAAATAACTTTGGTCGCCAAAGCCGGCCTCATAGGCGATATTGGTGCAGCTTAAATCACTTTGTTCGAGCAATCGCTGCGCTTCGCGAATGCGCAGTTGATGAACGTGCTGTAAAACAGTTTTGCCGGTGGATTCTTTAACGAGATGCGCAATGCGGAATGTGCTCAGCGATACTTCGTTAGCAACAGCCTCGAGCGTGATGTTTTCATGAAAGTTATCGCCGAGATAATTGAGAATCCGCGCGACGGTTTCATTTACACTGCGGTGTCCTTGCAGATAAATATTACGCATAAAATCGTCAAGGGCATCGGCAACGACGTCGGAAAGCTGTTCGAAATCTTCGGCATCGATAACATTTTTCATCCAGGCATGATTTTTTTCAATCAGCGGACTCATGTGCGGACTGTCTTCAAGTGCACTGCGAACCAGATACCCCATCATTTCAATTACATGTGCTTTAAGCAGAAGATTGTCGGCCGTGTGTGAAAACAGTGCGCCGAGTGTTTTGTTCAGTTCGCGTCGTGCGCCTTTTTGATCGCCGGCCTTCATTAGCGAAAGGAGACGGCGCTCATCATCAATCAGTGTGCGGTTTGCCGGTCCCTGTTTCCGCCGGTGAATTTCTTCGGCAATCTGCCGCTGCCGCAACGCTTTTTTCCGGTTTTCACTGAGCAGCATCATATCCCACTTCACTTCACAGCAGGTGAGCGCAAACAAAAATTCGGCCGCTTTTTGCGGTTGATCGCGGTTTGTCCAGACCGGCAGCGACTTCATAAACTGTTCGGCTGCTTCACGTGAACAGCCGGCGCTCGCGAGGTGATTGACGCTTTCAAGCCGTTCATACGGATCATCATCCGGCATGACCGCGCCGCCGAGCAGACCGCCGAGAATTTCATTATCTTTCACCACCGGAATGATCCAGCTGATTACATTCGGCAGCAGGAAAAATGTATAGGGTTCACCCCAGCGCACAGCTTCGGAGAGCGCATGTGCGCGTGCGCTGTCGAGTGCCGGCAGATCCAGCGGCTTGGTTTCCGTCGGGCAGCACCCGGCGGCAGTCACCTCAAGCACATCCAGCGGGTATGAACTGCGATAGCTTTGGCGAATGCGCTGCAGGACACGGGCAGGCAAAATTGGACGATCCGGTTTCATGAAAATATAGAGATTTATAGAAATTAATTCATAAATCAGCAATACCGGTCTATAAATATTTTACACAAATGATACTGCGCTTATTTGTTAATAACGATCCGCACTGCGGAATCAGCCGGCGGGTTTTAATCAAACCACTTCCGGGACGTACCGATAATGATACAAATACCGGGGATACAAATTCCGAATACCATACCGAGTGCAATACGGATGTTTTCAATGTTGCTCTTATAATTAAACGGTTCGAGTGCAAAAAATGCAGCAACGCCAACGGCGATGGAGATGAAAGCGATCCACCACAGCCACGCCGTACTTTTAAAATTATTGTTATTCGAAAAATTCATACTAAAAATATACTCTATTCTTTCTTGCACCGGTTTTCCAAGAGTGAAAACCGCAATCATAACCTTTTTTCACAGTGTTTTAAAATCTGTTCAAGGGACCGTTGTACCGCTTTCATCTCCTCCGGGGTTTTAGCGGCGTCGATTCCATAACGGCTGATCTCTACCCTGTCAAAAATTATCCGCAGTTCTGCAACAGATTCTGCACTGAAATTTTCCTGTTCGAGCGAGCGCAGTACAATATCGGCAGTAACATCGCCCGGCGGCAGATTCAAACGGTTGCCGAAATAATCGGCGAGGGCGTTCCACAGCGAATCATAAAATGCTTTGCTGTCGTTGCGCCGCCGCGCGTAGTCAGCCGCGCGCAGTGCGCGCCGCGCCGCTTTCGGCGCTTTCTGCCGGCGCGCGCGCGCGATATCTTTTTTGCGGTGGAAATAAATTTTGCGCGCGACGAAAAGAATCAGCCACAGCCCGGCCGCCGCCGGAAGTGTCCACAGCCACGGACGGACCGTGTTCCACAGTTTCGTGACAAACGCTTCAATTTTTTGCAAATCACTTTCCGTTGCAAACGGCGTATCCGGTGCCGGCTGGATGATGATTTCTTTTGTGGCGAAAAGCTGCGCGGTGGAATTTTCGCTTGCGTTTACCGTGAGCGGGATCGGTGCGCTGTGAAGCACGGTATATTCGCCCGTTTGCGTGTCGAAAAATGAAAAGGTAAGCGCCGGAATTTCAGTAACATTTGCATCGCGCGGCGAAATGACCTGTTCAAACAGAACGCCGGTTTCATCCTGTTTTTTAGAGGGTTCGCCGTACATGCGAAACGGTGCTTCGGCGGGCAGCGCCGGCGCAGTAATGCGGTCAAAATTTCCGCGTCCCGTGATTTTCATCGTCAGTGTAACCGGATCACCGGGATGCACTTCACGCGGCTGGGCGTCGGTCTGAAATACAAACTGTCCGACGCCGCCGGTAAAGCCGTCGGGACGGTCGGCCGGCAGCGGTTTGATTTCAATCACCGCCGGTTCCGCCGGAATGTCAACCGGCCGCGTTTCAGTGCCGTGGAAAAACGGATCAGAAAAAAATCCGGCGAACGGATCACGGTTCTGCCGGCGGTTCTGATTTTGCACCGCCACCTGAACCGTAATCACCGGCGCATATTGAATTGTACCGGAACTGATCGCGCGCGTACCGGCGCGAAACCGCCGAACGTTAAAAACGGTATTGTGAAACACTTCTCTGGTTTCGCCGGCCTGCTGCCACGCCAGTCCAGCGATGTGATCGCCAGCCAGATTAATATTTCCGGTGAGCTGAATTTCGGGACGCGTATAAATTTCAAGCGTCAGTTCATACGGCTCCTGGATGTATGCCGTCGCACGGTCGACGGAGATGCGCGCAAAAAGATAATCGCTCCAGCTTTCGCTTTGCTGTGCGCTGCCGGCATTACTGACCACGCGTATTTCACCTTGCAGCATTTTACTTTCCCGTCCGGTTTTATACTCGAACGGGCCGATCTGAAACGCGCCGGTTTGTTGCGGATAAACTGTGTAGTTGAACGAAACAAAATTGTCTGATTTCCCGTTGATCCAGTTCATGTGCGTCTGCTGTCCGCTGAAATTAATCTTTAATCCCGGAACATCCGGGATCGCCGGCGGCTGAGCGTTATTTGCCTGGCGGACTTCAATCGTCAGTTGCGCCTGCTCATTCAACCCGATCACCGGCGGTTGAATTTTCATCACCGCGTCAAAGCAGAACGCATTGAGCGCCAGGGCAGAAATTAAAACCAGCAAGCGGCAGTCGTAACTCTTCAATAGCATCTCCTCACCAATCCTTTTCAACACGCACCGGCGGTCCGAGATAAGGGTGCAGATTGGCGCGCCGGTCCTGTTCATTCTGTTTCATCGCGTCGAGGAGCTGCATCGCTTCCTCTTCACTCATTTCACCGGGCTGACGTTCTGCCGGTTGCTCTTTTGCCGGATTCTGTTCCGCCGGCTCTTCATGTTCCTGAGAGTTTTCTTCTTTCTGCTGTTCTTCTTGACCTGATTGATCTTGTTGCTGATCAGTCCGATCGGACGAATCTGACTGATCGTTTTGATTCTCGTTATTCTGCTGGTCCTGATTTTGCTGTTGCTGTTCCTGCTGCTGTTCGATCAGCTCTTTTAATTTTAACAGCTTTTCATCACCGGGATAATCTGCCAGTGCCTGATAAACCAGATTACTCGCTTCTGCGGTGTGGCTGTAGATATATTCGCGCGCAGTTTTATTGAACCACTCGTCCGCGGTTTCTGCGCCGGAATTCAAGGCGGCCGCCAGTATTAAAATGGAAATTTTACGTTTCATGGCTTCAGCGGATTATCAGGATAAACAATATGGATTACATTCATATTATTTTGAATGAGCTGCGAAAATTCCTGCGCGAGTTTTTCATCCAGATCAAACGCCAGCCGGCGCTGCGGTTTATCGTCCAGCATAATATCGGCGGCTTCTTTATAGTTGTATTCATCAATAAATTGTTTCGCGGCGGCCATTTCCTGTTTCGTTAAATCAACCGACAGCGCAAGAAATGCCAGCCGCTCTTCGGCGTGTTGCAGCAGTCGCGTGGCATCCGGATTTTCCGGCGAAAAATCGGCCAGCACCGGCGTCAGCAGGTTTTTGGCGCTGCTGTAATTTGTCTGCGCCGATTTGGCCTGAAATTCTTTAAGCAGCTCATCCGCCGACTGAATCAGCGTACGCGCTGAGTGAATCCGGCCGGCAATGATAAACATCACACTGCGTTCCAGATTTTTTTTCGCCGGTTCGTCATCGGGGTTTAACAGCAGCGCCTCTTCGAACTGCGCCGCCGCCTGCGCTGCGAGATCAAATGGCGCCGCCGGTTTTTCCGGATCGCTTTGCACCGCGTGTGCCGACCGGAACAGCGCCGTGCCGCGATTATACAGCGCGCGCTGCCGGAGTTTTTCGCCGGTTGCCTGTGCGGTGGCATTAGCGAACGCTTTTTCGGCGGCGGAGAAATCGTCCATGCGATATAATATCACACCGCGATTATATTCTCTCACATCCGCCGGTTTCGCTTCTTCGCCGGTCAACATTTCAAGCGCATTGGTGTACTCTCCGCGCCGGAATTCTTTTGTCCAGCTGGCGGCATCGGTGCGCGGTGCAAAACACAGTAGAATCAGCACCAGCGCTTTCGGCGAGCGCAGCAGCGACAACCCTTCAGCAGTTAACAGGAGCAGAGCGGCGGCGGCAAACCACATGAACCGCTCTTCATACACTTTCGCCATGCGCGTTTCCTGTTCGTCGCGCTGAAGTCCGGCGATACCGAACTTATAAATTCGATCCAGTCCGAAATCGCCGGGGGCGGAACGCACATAAAAACCGCCGGAGCCGGACGCGAGTTTTTCAAGCAGCGCCTCGTTCAGCGAACTTTTTACAACGAGTCCCTGCGTGTTTTTCACATACCCTTCTTCTGCCGGAATCAGTCCGCCGTCCGGCGTGCCGACGCCGACAGAAAACAGTTTGATATTTTTCCGGCGCAACTCCTCCGCAACGCGCAGCGGATCGCCTTCGTGATCTTCGCCGTCGGTGATCAGAATGATCACGCGGTCGGCGCTGGACTGTTCGTCAAAATTGTTAATCGCGGTACGCAGCGCCTGTTCAATGGCGGTGCCGCCGCGCGGGATAATTCCGGCGTAAAGATCGTTCAGCATCATCGTGAATGCGGCGTAATCCACCGTGACCGGACATTGCAGAAAGCTGCCGCCGGCAAAGGCGACCAGTCCGACGCGGTCGCCGTTCAGTTTGCGTGCAAAATCGCGCACCGCCCACTTCGCCTGCTGCAGCCGGTTGGGCTTAATATCTTCAGCGAGCATACTGCGTGATGTATCGAGTACGATGATAATATCAAGTCCGCGGTGCTTTACCTCCTCCCAGCGCGTGCCCCACTGCGGACGCGTGAGCGCGAGCAGAACGAAGAACAGCGCTGCGGTTCGTAATGCTGTCCGCCGCGCGCCACGCCCGGTTGAAAAACCGGCGATTACCTTGCGCCAGCTGCCGGCGGCAATTAATTGCGCCAGCCGTGCCGCGCGCCGGTGGTGCAGCATTATGAAGAGAGCTGCCAGGGGCAGGATCAGCAGAAGCCATTTTAAAAATTCAGGTGCGCCGAATTTCATTCTGGCAGCCTCCCGAAGCGTGAAAGTGAAACTGCTTTTTCAACCGTTAACAACGTCAGCGCCGCCAGCAGCCAGCCGCCGGCAATCTCCTCGAAACGCGTAAACTGCTGCATTTCCATCTCTGTTTTTTCAAGTTTGTCGATGCGGTCATAAACGCCGGTGAGCGTCTTCAAATCTTTCACACGGAAGAATTCCCCGCCGCTGATTTCGGCAACGCGTGTTAAAACCTCCTCGTCGATCTCCTGAACAGCGGAGGAAAAAAAGCCCTGCCGCACCGGCATTCCGCCGCCCACACCAATCGTATAAATTTTGATGCCGAGCGCGGCGGCGGCGTATGCCGCATTCTCCGGCGACAGCTCGCCGCGATTATTCATTCCGTCCGTCAGCAGAATAACAATCCGGCTTTTTGCATCGCTGTCGCGCAGACGGTTTACCGCCGACGCAATTCCGTCGCCGATTGCCGTGCCGTCTTCCAGCATGCCGGTGCGCACGCCGGCCAGCCGCGTCATCAGCCAGCTGTGGTCGAGCGTAAGCGGCGCAACGGAATAGGGCAGCGCGGCAAATGTCACCATGCCGATACGGTCATCTTTGCGTTTCGCAATAAAATCGGTGATCACCTGTTTCGCCGAATCAATGCGCGTCTGCCGCTGTCCGGCGCGCGAAAAATCGGGTGTTTCCATCGATGTTGAAAGGTCGAGCAGCAGAACAATATCAACGCCCTCGGTAGTCACGCGGCTTTCAAGCAGGCCGCGCTGCGGACGCGCAATCGCGACAACTAAACAGATTAAACCGGCCGCGTACAAAACTGTCCACAGCGGCAGAATGCGAACCGCCGCCGTCACCGGCAGCGTTTTTAATAAATCGCCGTTCGGAAAATTTACCGCCGCTCCGCGCCGGCGAATCCGTAACCACACCAGTTGTGGAACCAGCAAAAGTAAAAACAATAAATATGGATAAGCGAATCTCATTTTTGATTTCCGATTTCCGATTTCCGATTTATTTTTTCATCCGCGTTATCCGCGGTTAAAAAATCTTCTTCTTTTGTTTGTTCAACAAAACTTTCAACGGTACTGAACGCGGTTTGCATTACGTTTTGTTCAGCGCCGGCGGCGGCGAATTTAACAAGGTCGGCCCGGACCATAAAATCGCGCAGTATTTGCTGTTCACGCAGGTTTAAGCGGTGATCATACGACATCATACGCGTGAGCTCTTCGGTGGTTGATTCCGGTGCGTGAATGCTGAAACGGTTTTCCAAATATGTTCTCAGGATGAATGAAAGTTCAGTGAAAAACGGATCCGGAATCCACTCTTTTGCCTTCAATAAAATCAGCGCCTGACGCGCAATCGTATGCGGCGGCGGGGCGGGAGCGCGGGAAGCGGGTTGCGGTTTGCGCAGCAGAAACAGTGTAATGATTCCGGCGGCGACGGCGGTGATACCAACGAACAGCAGCACCAGCAGTTTCCATGAAAGCCGCAGGGGCGGTTTAACAATGCCGCGAATATCGGAGAGTTTTGTATCACCGGGGTCTATTAGTTTTTCAACATGCAGCACCGGCGTCGGAAGCTCCAGCCGCGTTTCAGTGCCGTCCGGGAAAACACAAACCGCCGCGCCGGAAAATACCGGGAAGCTGCCGAAACGGAATGATGTAAACTGAATCTGCTCTTCCGTTTTTAAAACCCCGGCGGTGATGCTTCCCGTTGACGTTGCGCGGTTGCGTACAACAATTTCCCGGTTTTTCCCCGGCGCCGGGAAACGGACAACGCTGCCCTCCGGATGAACCGCGGAAAACGTCAGCACCACATTGTCGCCGGCGTGAATGGCGTTGGCCGAAATGGTTGCATCCGCCGTAAAACCCTCCAGCAGCAATTCCGGTGCCTGCTCACGGCATCCGGTGAGTAGGAGCAAAATAAAATATGGGAATAACTGTTTCATTCATTAACCGCGAAGGAGCGCAAGGAACGCAAAAAAGGGAATGAGAAAATTTTTAAAAATGGACGATGGGCACGGATCACTTTTTACAAATTTTTGAATGGAAAATTTAAAGGAGCCAAAGTTAATCAAAAGGCCATGCGCAATCCGGGCGCCTTTGAGATAATTTAACAGCTGTGCCTTGTGTTCATCGGTTGTTATCCGGCAGGCTTTTAACTCAACAATTAATACACTCTCGACAAACAAATCAGCAAAATATTCTCCGATTTCTGAACCGTCTTCATCATAAATTATCAGCCGGTGCTGCTGTTTAACATCAAGACCAAGTTTTCTAAGCCGATGAGCCAGTGAATTTTCATACACTTTTTCTAAATATCCGTTTCCGTGATATTGATGAATTGCATAAGCGGTTTCTCTGATCTGATCACATAACGCCATAATGTCAGTCGTGTTCATTGATCACACTCCTTTGCGTTTTTTGTGTTCTTTCGCGGTGAATAAAACAATTCATCTGCGCGCACTCCTTTGCCTGAAAAATTTCATGAAGGCCCGGTCGTACGGTTCACCGGTAAAAAGTTCAACCACATCCATGCCGGCGCGCCGCAGTTCGCGATACAGTGTTTCACTCCGCTCTTCCTGCGCGAGCAGCAGTGCGCGCCGGACGGCGGCGCCGGACGTATCCACCGTAATATGTTCTCCGGTCTCCGGATTTTTCCATACAACAATTCCGGTGCGCGGCCACGCGCGTTCGTGCCGGTCGGCGATCGAGACGGCAATCAGGTCGTGATGCCGCGCAGTGATTTTCAGTTCGCGTTCACAGGATTGCGGGAAGATAAAATCGCTGATCAAAAATGCTACGGTTTTGCGCGTATTGGTCAGGTTTAAAAAGTCGAGCGCCGGCCGCGCATCGGTGCCGGCATTCTGCGGTTCGTAATCAAGCACTTCGCGAATGATTCGCAAAACGTGCGGCGTGCCTTTGCGCGCCGGAATAAATTTTTCGACGCGGTCGGAAAATAAAATCAATCCAATGCGGTCGTTGTTGCGCGTCGCCGAAAACGCAAGCATGGCAGCAGTTTCAGCGGCAAGATCACGTTTCAGTTGTGCAGTACTCCCGAAATCGTTCGATGCGCTGATATCAACCATCAGCATGACTGTCATTTCACGCTCTTCGACAAATTTTTTAACATGCGGCACGCCGGTGCGGGCGGTGACGTTCCAGTCGATTGATCGGATGTCATCGCCGGGGCAATATTCGCGAACTTCATCAAACTCCATGCCGCGACCTTTGAATACGCTGTGATAGCGTCCGGCGAACACATCGTTCACCGCGCGGCGGGTTCGGATCTCAATGCGCCGTATCTTTTTCAGCAATTCGCGATGTGAAGCCGGCGAATTTCCGATTTCCGATTTCCGATTTCCGATTCTTTCCATCAGACTCTGTCCTGTGCGGTTTTTCGCGCGGCGGTCATGATCGCCGTAATTTCATTGGCTTCGCTCAGCAAATCACTAGTTTTTTCTTTCGACAGCATTCCGCTTTCAATCATTAGTTCCATCCAGAAACAGGACTCATCCGCTTCCTCAATTACGACACCGAGTTTTGAAATGAATTCAGCGGTTGAACGGGAACGACATACCGCTCTGTAATTTGCACCAACGGATGTTCCCGAACGTACCAGTTGATTGCGAAGTACAATCGCTTCCGGTGAACGCGGAAGCGCCGCAGTCAGCTTCAAGATTCGCAAAGCAAACTGTTTCGTTCGTTTTTTAAGGTCATTCTGATTCATGGTCACAACACTTCCAATCGGCAATCGGAAATCGGAGTTCGGCAATGTTACGGCACCGGAATTTCGCTCAGAATTGTATCAATGAGGTTTTCGGAGGTCAGTTCTTCGGCCTCGGCTTCATAAGAAACGATGATACGATGGCGCAGAATATCCGGCGCGATGGATTTGACATCCTGCGGCGTGACGTAGCCGCGGCCCTGCAGAAAGGCGAAGGCTTTGGCGCCGATGGTGAGCGCGATGGTGGCGCGCGGACTGGCGCCGTAACGCAGATATTCTTTGATGTCGAGTCCGCAGGCTTCCGGCTCGCGCGTGGCAAAGACGATGCTGAGGATGTACTCTTTGATTTTGTCATCCATGTAAATTTCGTCGACGGTGCGGCGCGCACGCAGAATCGAGTCAGGATCAATCACCGGATTTACGGTAATGTCAGTTGCGGTGCGCGCCATGCGGTCGAGGATCCGGCGCTCTTCGTCACGCGACGGATAACCGACTTTCAACTTGAGCATAAAACGGTCGACCTGTGCTTCAGGCAGCGGATAGGTTCCTTCCTGTTCGATCGGGTTTTCGGTGGCCATAACGAGAAACGGTTCAGGCAGGCGGAATGTTTCATCACCGATGGTGATCTGATGTTCCTGCATCGCTTCGAGCAGAGCACTCTGGACTTTCGCCGGTGCGCGGTTGATTTCGTCGGCAAGAATAATATTCGCAAACACCGGGCCTTTTTTGGTGAAAAATTCCGCGTCTTTCGGATTGTAAATCAGTGTGCCGATTAAGTCGGCGGGCAGCAGATCCGGCGTGAATTGGATCCGGTGAAAGGTTGTTTTCAGCGTGGCGGCAAGTGTTTTTACTGTTAATGTTTTTGCCAGCCCCGGTACGCCCTCGAGCAGAACATGGCCGTTGGAAAGCATGCCGATGATCAGGCGATCAATCAGATCGTTCTGTCCGACAACAACTTTGCCGATTTCCGCTTTGAGTGCCGGAATAAATGTGCTTTCTTCACGTACTTTCTGGTTAATCACCTCAATGCCTGCCATAATGCGATTCTCCTTCAAATTTAAAAATAGGAATAAACAGACAGACTATTTAAAATCAGAAAATGTTCAAATTTTTTTCTCCGGCGGAATTTCTTTCCGGTGCAGAGCGCACTGCCGCAGCGCTTCATACAGCACGATTGCCGCCGCATTAGAAAGATTCAGCGAACGGACGCAATCCAGTTGAATCGGGATATTAAAAACCGACTCCTGATGATCCGCCAGCAGATCGAGCGGCAGGCCGCGGCCTTCGCTGCCGAATATCAGGTAATCACCGGGCCGGAATTCCGCTTCCGTATAATTTTTTGTGCCGGACGTACTGAAATAAAACCGGCACGCACCGGGCAGGGCGGCAGAAAAACGTTCCAGATTTGAGTGCCGGTGCACCTCCACCGCGTCCCAGTAATCCAGTCCGGCGCGCTGCACCGCTTTGTCGGTTAGGCTGAAACCGAGCGGTTCAATCAGATGCAGTATTGTGCCGGTCGCGGCACACAGGCGTGCAATGTTACCGGTATTCTGCGGAATTTCCGGCTCTACCAGGACAATATTCAGTGCCGGTGCCGGCCATGAAAACGAAATCTGATTTCTCGGTCTGCTCATGATGCCGGCAGTATGATTCGCCGGCGTGCCGGAAGGCAAGATTCATATAATAAGAAGCGTTGACTTACACGCACGCTGCATATATAACCCCGTACTTTCCTGATGGGGGCATAGCTCAGCTGGTAGAGCGCTTGAATGGCATTCAAGAGGTCAGGGGTTCGACTCCCCTTGCCTCCAGATCATTAGAGATAACTTCTTGATTCATAGATAACTATGTAATTTTCAATAAGTTATACTTTTCAGACTGCTACACTTTTACTACACTTTGGAGGCAGTAAAGGTGTTAATTGTAGTTGATATGAAATGTTGTAGTGTCAAAAACGGTATTTACTACTTTCGCCGAAAGATCCCCTTGAAAATTCGACAGTTTTATGGGGGCAAGGTGAGATTGTAGGATCACTCTATACTCGTGATGAACTAGCAGCCAAAAGTGAACCTCCCCGTGGCAAGCCCCGGGGCATCTTTAACGCAGCTTTAGACCAAGCTACGTAGCTCCTTGTTTTTCCTCACGGTGGTGCTGAATGTATTTCTGAATCACCTCACTCGTCATCCGGTCTCCAACCGTCCGTGCAAAATATCCATCTTCCCAAAGCTCCCCGCTCCAAAGTCGTTTTTTTAAACTCGGGAACTCACGGAACAGTTCTCTCGCGACAACACTTTTGAATATTCGAACAACCTCTCCTATTCCACGTTTGGAAGCAACACTAACCATCAAATGGGCATGATCCTGCGACACTTCTATCTCGATGATTTCAATTTCATCGTCTTCTGCCGCCGCGTGAAATAACTGTTCCGCACGTTCCCTCAGCCACTCTTCCCGAAAAATATCTTTACGATATTTCGGACACCGCACCGGATGATAGGTTGTATTATAGACTCGTTCATTTTAATGTCATTACAACAGTTTATCGTCTGACCAAAATCCCGCAAGGAGCTTGTCGGGAAAGGGGGATGTTGCGCTCTCCCCCTTACATCCCCCTCTGTCGGACGCATTCATCCCCGTGGCAAGCCTCGGGGTGTTCTGCGACAGATTTCGATAAAAAATTTAGGTTCAAGACAAGTTAATGGGTCGTTTTCTGAACATTTTTAACAGTATCTGATAGAGGTTTTCGTGACGATGATTAAATCGGAATTCACACTCTTTCAGATGGAGATAAAACGTTGATTTGTGAATTCCTCTGAATTTTGAAAGCCGAACCTTAGCGATACTCCAGAAGTTTTCAATACCGTTAATATGATTTCGTCCCACAGTAAATTCATTGTTTCTATGATGAATCCTGTAATGCTTCCGATACCCGAAATTCACCAGTCCGTCGTAACTTTTAAATCCATCGGTATATACGATCAATTCCGTATCCACTTTCCGTTGTATAATCGGGAGTAACTTCTTTACAGAGCAGTTCTTAACAACCTGAGTGTAGACTCGGTCTCTTCGTTTTATCAGTCCAAACACGATGGTTTTTCCTTTTACGCCACGACCGCGAATTCCTCGGACACGCCGGGCACCGAAACAGCTTTCATCCAATTCAACTTCACCGCATTTAAACGGACTGTCCAGTTCACAGCATTCAGCGATCCGCCGGCGTACCGCAGAACTAATCCGGTTGATTGTGTTACGACTCAGCCCGGTAAGAATAGCAATCTTTGATGCTTCAATATTCACCGAAAAGTAGCGGATAATACGCCGGAAATCGTGCTCCGAAATCCGTGAATGAAAAATATATTTATTACTCATTTCAAGACAACATCTTAAGGCTATGTCAACCCAGTTAACTTGTCTTGAACCAAAATTAAACTATGAATAAAGGTGGTTTGTTATCGTTTCGGTAGGGCGCGCAGTCCCTTGCGCACCGCTATTACAGAACATTCAAATTCCGGCGCGCAAGGGACTGCGCACCCTACCCGAATATGCATCAAATTAATTCGTACTATATGAGAAACGGCTCAAATAATTTCCGGAAAACCTGTGCGGTATTTTCGAGTTCTGCGATATGTTCCGGCGGCGCGGTAAGGCGGATTTCGACTTTGCCGAAGCCGGGATAAAAACCGAGCTGCACCTGTGCCGGACATTCAAAACCGACGGACTCCAGCAGAGTGACAATATCGGATTCACCGACACCCTGCGTGGTTAATATGCGCAGTTCATTCGGAACGGCACTGGAAAACTCTCCTCTCAGCCAGGGAATGAAATGATCATTCAGCACCGCCGCAAATTCGTTCGGCGGCCCCGGCAGAATGAACAGTATTTTCCCGCCGGGCAGTTCGAGCCGTTCGCCGGGAGCAGCGCCGACGGAATTAATTAACGTTATTGCGCCTTCAAGAATGAATGCCTGCCGTTCCGCCGCCGGCGTAACAGTGCGATTACGCTGTTTGAAGCGCTCGTGCAATACCGTCCACGCTTCGGGGGAGATCACGATGTTGCGATTAAAAATTCCGGCGAGTGCATCACGCGTGATATCGTCGCTCGTCGGGCCAAGCCCTCCGCTGACAATGACAATGTCGGTACGGCGGAATGCGTCGCACACCGCGCTTTGAATGCTGCTTATTTCGTCCGGCACCGTTGTGTCACGCATCAGACACAGACCGATAGCGGTGAGTGCGGTGCCGAGTGTTTGTGCATGGCTGTTGAGTGTACGTCCGCTCAGCAGTTCGCTGCCGATAGTGATTAATTCAATCTCCGATTTCATTTTCTTAACCCTGGAATACACAGAATTTTGACCGGACAGCAGGATGGAACAGATCCAGTAAGTCCTGTCAAAAATTATTGTTCATATCCGTTCGGATGCGCGCGGTGCCAGTCCCACGCACTTTGGATAATAGAGCGCAGGTCGGCGTATTCGGGTTTCCAGCCGAGGACTTTTTTAGCTTTAGCAGAATCGGAAATCAAACGTGTGGCATCGCCGGCGCGGCGCGGTTTGAGTTCTGCCGGAATTGCGTGGCCGGTGACTTCACGCGCGACATCGATGACCTCTTTGACGCTATAGCCGTCGCCGTTGCCGAGATTGAATGCGCCGGAAATTCTGGGTTTGAGCGCGAGAATGTGCGCCTGCGCAAGATCGCGGATGTGAATGTAGTCGCGAATACACGTTCCGTCCGGCGTGTCGTAGTCGTCGCCGAAAATAAAGATTTTTTCGCGCTTGCCGAGCGGCACCTGTAGAATAAGCGGGATGAGATGTGTTTCGGGATGATGATCTTCACCGTATTTTCCGGTGGCGCCGCTGGCGTTGAAGTAGCGTAGGAAAACGCATTCGACGCCATGGATCTGCCGCGCCCAGGAAAATATTTTTTCGCAGATGAGTTTGGAATCTCCGTAAACACTTTCAGGATGCTGCGGCAGTGTTTCGTCCATCGGAACTTTTTCCGGTGTGCCGTAGGTGGCGCAGGTGGAGGAAAAAATCAGTTTTTTGCAACCGGCGGCAACCATCGCTTTCATCAGATGCAGCGAGCCGGTCACATTGTTTTCGAAAAACGATAGCGGTGCGATCATTGATTCACCGACTTCGATGTACGCCGCGAAATGAATCACTGCGTCGGGCTTCACCTGCATGAGTGCGGTTGCGATATCGCCGGAATTCCGGAGATCGCCCTGAATAAAATTTGCGCGCGGGTCGATGGCGCCGCGGTGTCCGCGCTCAAGATTATCAAAAACAGTAACATCATGCCCGGCATCGCAGAGCATTTCTGCGGTGACACTGCCGATATATCCGGCTCCGCCGGCGACCAGAACGTTCATAGTACAGCTCCTTTTCAAGTTATGGAGAAGGGTAAGATAGCGGATTGAGTACGGATTCAAAGAGCAGATTTTTTCACCGGCTTTTCATAACTGAAATATCCGGTGCGATAAGTGGAAGAAATCACCCATTTATACATGGCGGCTGCTGCTCGGCAGCCCCTGCCGCTGGAATTTGATCCGGAAACAGAGGAAGAATTCCCCGGAAATTATCTTTCCAGTCCATTCACCGGCACAAAACCTGTTGGTAAATAAACATGGCGGGCTTCTACACAGCCCGCGTCGCAACAGATCATTGAATCGTTTTACGCGTTGCTTTGATGAGGGCTTTCCAGAGTTCTTCCTTGGTTTTGCACGTCATGATAAGATCGCGCGCTTCTTTTTTAGCGAAGCTCTGTGTAAGGCCCGAGAGCAGTTTTAAATAAAACGCACTGGCAGCGGTGGGAATAACCATGAAGAAAAATATTTTGGTAAGATGATCTTTCGGTGCGCCGAACTTCACACCTTTTTTACTGATGCCGAGCGTGAGGTTCAAGCCGCCGCCTTCAACGCCGCGCACGTGCGGAAACGCCATTCCGTAGGTTACGGCGGTAGAAACAATGGCTTCGCGATGCAAAGCGGCGTTGTAAAGATTATCGCAGTTGTCGACGAAGCCGAATTCGCAGAGATTTTCGCTCATTTCACGCAAAACATCTTCTTTCGTGCTGCCTTGGAGCGACGGAATCATCAGTGCCAGCGTCGAGAAGCGTTCGATGCCGCGCTTAATCGGATCGCCCCAGTGCCGACGCGGTGTACGGCGGGTAATCGGAACATCGGGATAATAAAGGATGCGTGTACAGTTTGGACAACGGGCGAGTTCTTCGCCGGCGTGAATGTGATTCACGGTGGATTTATCGAGCGCGTATCCGCAGCCGGAGCAGTTGCTGCCGGTAATCGGAACGAAGGCTTCGATATTTTTTTGAATCAGCCGGGTAAAGTGACTGCGCAAGTCCGGCGGCAGTTCGTCGGTAAGCGTTTTAATGTTTTTATCGAGCTGACTCGCGCCGGTAGTTGGCATGGATGCCTGCTGCTGCGCGCGCGCGGCGATTAAATCCTGAAGCTGAATAAGGTGCTTGATGAGGTAGCGGTCGTTTTTTATTTTTTTCGGTGCAGCCATGATTTTTCTCCTTATTAAATTCCGCCGCGTAAAATCGCGCGGCCGGCGGTTAAATTATTTCCGAGGCATTGATAAATGCGGCGTAGAGTTCATCGTATGAACGGGTAACGGGAAACTGCGGAAATTCGTCGATCACGTTTTGCGGCGGACAAAACAGAATTCCGGCGTTCGCTGCGGCGAGCATGGTGGTGTCGTTATACGAATCGCCGGCAGCGATAACTTTAAAGTTCAGTTGATGAAATGCTTTTACGGCGGCACACTTATGATTCGGCATACGCAGATGATAGTTGATGATTCTTCCGGCGGCATTACTCTCAAGCCGGTGGCAAAAGAGTGTCGGATGACCAAGCTGGCGCATGAACGGCGCGGCGAATTCGTAGAATGTGTCAGACAGTATAACAACCTGGAATTTCTCACGGAGCTTGTTCAAGAAGTCATTCGCACCGGACATCGGTACCATGCCGGCGATCACATTTTGGATGTCGCCAAGTGTCAGATTGTGTTCGTCAAGAATTTTCAGCCGCTGCTGCATGAGTACATCGTAGTCCGGTATATCGCGCGTGGTGGCACGCAGCTCTTCAATTCCGGAGCGTTCCGCAACATTAATCCATATTTCCGGCACCAGTACTCCTTCTAAATCCAAACAGACAATCTGCATAACATCCCTTCACCTTAAAGCTATGTGAAACGCCTTAGTCTAAATTGTTATTTAATTATGGCAAAATAATTAAACGACCATTTTATCCTGAAAAGTGAACTGCGATTCCCAGCCAAACTCAAATTGAAAAAATAACGATTCCGTCCGGCAGAAATTCGGCAGTCAGTCTATAATATTTTGCCAGCCATTCAAATGTACGGCGGGAAAAAAAGCGGATGTGGGTGATGTCGCGAATATAAAACCATTCTTCAAACGATGTTGCGGTTTCATCATACAATTGCGTCATGATTCCGATTGTTCCATCAGGTTTCACCAGTCGGAGAAACTGCTCAAATTCGGCGCGCGGATTCCGGAAATGTTCAATTGTTTCCGAACAGGTCAGAAAATCATACTGCCGTTCAAAAACGGACGGATTGTTCATATAATACAAATCATAATTCTCACATTGGAACCCGCATTCTTCAAACAGTACGGACAAGCCCGGCTTCGGTCCGCAGCCGAAATCCAAACCAGCTGCGTCCGCCGGAATCCGCTCAATCATCGCTGTACACAATTTGTTTAAGAAATTTCGGTAACCGGCATCAGCTACCGAATTCCGGTGAAAATCATACCGTGTCTTTTCATCTTCCTGCGAAATCAGCTGTTCATCCGGCACAAAAATCAAAGCACACTGCGCGCAGTGTAAAAATAAACGCTGCTGTAATTCAGCAGACTCAGAACAATCATCATTTTTACACAGTGGACAATTCACGCCGGTATTTTCTGTTTTTTGCAGCGAATCGCAATTCAGAAGAAAAAATATATTTTGGCTCCGTGCAGATTGTTACGGAAAACTCCGGTATCGACAGATATTGAACCGCAGATCACACGGATGAACGCGGATTTCCATCAAAAGGCCGCAAAGGGAACGGAGAATTTTTTCTTTCCAGCCGTTTAGATCCACACACTCCGTGATCACATTCCATAAATTCTGTGCTGAGCTATAAAACCGGTGTTTTTGCCTTTACCATAAATCTGTCCAACCGGTTTATGTCACCACGGGTGACACAAATTCATCATCCTTGAAATTCAAAACAAAACTTTCGTTTCACAGGTGCGGAGGGTACATTCGCGTGCTTTATGGCATTGCTTAGTTTACAGAATCTTCATATCGCGTTCGGCGGACCGGCATTGCTGGATGGCGTGACACTGCAGATTGAGCCGGGCGAGCGGATTTGTCTGGTCGGGCGCAACGGCGAAGGAAAATCGACGCTGTTGAAAATTATCAGCGGTGAACTGGAGCCGGATTCCGGCGAGCGGATTTTTTCGCGCGCGCCGCGGATTGCCCGGCTGACGCAAAAGGTCCCGCAGAATATTTCCGGTACGGTGTACGATCTTGTTGCCGGCGGCTGGGATCGTGAACACGCGTCGGATCATCCGGTTGAAAAAGTTATTTCGCTGATGAATCTGGATACGGCGCAGGAATTTTCGTCGCTCTCCGGCGGGATGAAACGCCGCGCGCTGCTGGCAAAGGCGCTGGTGAATGAGCCGGAACTGCTGATTCTGGATGAGCCGACGAATCATCTGGATATTGACTCAATTCAGTGGCTGGAAAATTTTCTGCTGCGCTGGCGCGGCACACTGCTGTTCGTAACACATGACCGCGTGTTTTTGAAAAAACTGGCGACGCGTATCATCGAGCTGGATCGCGGAAAACTGACGAGCTGGAACTGTGATTATGAAACCTATTTAAAACGCCGCGAAGCATTGCTGGACGCCGAAGAGGTGCAACGGGCGCAGTTCGACCGCAAGCTGGCTCAGGAAGAAATCTGGATTCGCAAAGGTATTAAAGCGCGCCGGACGCGCAACGAAGGGCGCGTACGCGCGCTGGAAAAAATGCGCGTTGAACGCGCGCGGCGGCGCGAACGCACCGGCGCGGTAAAGATGCAACTGAACGAAGCGGAGCTGTCCGGACGGAAAGTGATTACGGCGAAGCATGTTTCCGCCGGTTATGACGGCAGCGATGTAATCAACGGGTTTTCCGTCGAAATTTTTCGCGGCGACCGGATTGGAATGATCGGTCCGAACGGCTGCGGTAAATCGACGCTATTGAATGTGCTGCTCGGTCAGCTTGCGCCGCGCGCCGGCGAGGTGATTCATGGAATAAAACTTGACGTGGCTTATTTCGACCAGCACCGGATGGCGCTGGATGAATCGAAAAGCGTGCGATGGAATCTGTGCGGCGATAATGAATCTGTGCAGACCGGTTCCGGCGCGCAGCATGTGATCGGTTATCTGCGGAATTTTCTTTTTTCTCCGGCGGACGCGAACCAGCCGGTGAGTACGCTGTCCGGCGGCGAGCGCAACCGGCTGATGCTGGCGAAACTGTTTGCGCAGCCGGCGAACGTACTGATGCTTGACGAACCGACGAATGATCTGGATGTTGAAACGCTGGATCTGCTTGAGGAACTGCTGGCGGATTATCAGGGAACGGTTCTGCTCGTCAGCCACGACCGCGAATTTATCAACAACGTGGTCACCGGAACGCTGGTTTTCGAAAACGGCGCGATCAATGAATACGTCGGCGGTTATGACGATTGGGTTGCGCAACGAAGTGCGGCCGTCAATCTGAAATCTGAAACCGCAAATCAACAATCCGTTGAGCCTGCCAGGGCGCGCACGCGCAAGCTGACGAATAAAGAGCGCGACGATCTGAAAAAACTGCCGGCGAAAATTGAAGTGCTCGAGGCGGAGCTGGAAGAGCTCCATCAAAAATTAAACGATCCGGAGTTTTACCGTTGTCCACCGGAAGAAATTAAAACCGTAACCGATCGCGCCGAAGCGGTTCCGGCGGAGCTGGAAGCTGCGTATGCGCGCTGGGAAGAATTGGAGTCGTTTGAAACCTGAAAGCTAAATCGGCAATCATCCATCTAAAATCGGAAGTGCAGCTATGTGGATTTATTTAGGATTGGTTTCAGCGCTTCTTCTCGGCAGCTACGATGTCTGCCAGAAGCACGCATTAAATAAAAATGCGGTTCTTCCGGTGCTGTTGTTTTCGGTCTGTACCGGCGCGGTGTTGATGCTGCTGATTTTTGCGCTGTCGCGGCTGGCGCCGGAGACGATGCAGCAGCATTGCTGTTATGTTCCGCCGGCGACGCGTTCGGAGCATCTGCATATTTTTTTCAAATCGTGTATTGTTTGCGTTTCGTGGGTATTGACTTATTTTTCCATGAAGCATCTTCCGATTTCAATAGCTGCTCCGATCCGCGCGTCGTCGCCGGTCTGGACGCTGCTTTGCGCCGTGCTGTTTTTCGGCGAGCGGCCGGACCCGGCGCAATGGACCGGGATGCTGGTTGTGTTTATTTCGTACTATATTTTTTCAGTGGCCGGACGGAAAGAGGGCGTGGTGTTTCATCGCAACGGCTGGGTGCTTTTGATTTTTACGGCGACGCTGATCGGCGCCGGCAGTGTGTTGTACGATAAATATCTTCTGCAGCAGTTGCGCTATACGCCGATGCTCGTGCAGTTCTGGTTTTCGGTGTATAATGCCATCCTCATCGCCGGCGTTGTCGCAATTGCCTGGTGGCCGCGCCGCGAAAAGCTGACGAAATTTCGATGGCGCTGGACGATTCCACTGATCGGGCTGTTTCTTCTTGTATCGGACTTTGCCTATTTTAACGCGATTCGTGAGCCGGACGCGCTGGCGTCGGTTCTTTCGGTGGTAAGACGGACCGGCGTGATTGTTTCGTTTACATCCGGCGCGCTGCTTTTCGGTGAGACGAACATCCGCCGGAAAATTATCGCGCTTGCCGGAATTCTCGCCGGCGTGATTTTGATCATCCTCTTTTGATGATTCTTTTCGAAACTTATTCTTAAAAAGAGGGCGCTGTCAGCCTCGAAGCGGAATTCGCAGTGCTGCATCAAAAATTAAACGATCCCGATTTTTACAGAAATGCGCCGGAAGAAATTAAAGCTGTTACCGGGTGCGCTGAAAAAATTCCGGTGCGACTTGAAGCCGCCTGCGCGCGGCGGGAAGAATTGACAGCACTGGACGCCGGCTGATTATAAAGGCGGCATCTGGTCAAATGCGATCAGGCGAGCAGCCTGTAATGCATTATTTTTTCTGCGGCTGTTTCTGCGTCGCCTCCTGCTGTTCAATGGTGGCGGTGTCTTTGCTGGATTTGATGAGTTTACTGAGACGGTCGACAGCAACTTGCACTTTAACCTTGTCACCTTTGAGCATATAGGCTTCGTAAAGACTCATCCAAACGTGCGGGTTGCGAGGTGTAATTTTTGCGGCGCACTCCATGGTTTCAATTCCGCGCGAGATCTGCCGCTGCAGCATCAGGCTGCGACCGAGCCCAATCAGTCCACCGGAATTTTTCGGATTGCCGGCGGTGATGGTTTTATAAATGACCTCCGCTTCCGCCGGACGGTTGAGCGCAAGATAGATTTCACCGGCACCGATCAGACGTGATGGATTAGCGGCTTTGACAAAGCCCTTATTTTTCCTGATATATTCCTGCCGTGAACGCTCGAGGATGGACAGTCCGTATTTCTGAATATCGGGATCATCAATGAGTGTTCTGTATTCATCCAGATCGCGGACAAGAATAACGGTAGAGCCGTCAAAATAGACAAGCTTCCATGTCCGGTCGGCGATGCGGCGCGTGACAAATGCGCCGGTACCGGGCCAGCAGGCGTTCAGTACGACGGCATGCGGATTCCATTCAGAGAGAATATAACGCCAGTCTTCCGGGATTCCGCGCAACGCACGGTTGAGCGTGAGCATAAATTCTTCGCCGTAAAATGAAAAACGGGTGTCGCAGAAAATTTTGCGCGCCGGATTTTCCATGGCAAGATATCCGCCGTCATGGGCGATGTTGATAATACGCGCCGGGAAATCGTTACGCTCCAGAATTCCGGAAACTGCATCCGGGAATACATCTTTCTGTACGCTCAGTCCGAATGCGGATGCACTGCTTGTTCCGGCATACGCACGGTTGGTAATGAGCGCGCTGAGTGATATGAGAATCAGAATACCGGCAAGGCCGGCGAGTATTGCGGTGGATAGAGTAATTTTAGCTTTTGAAACAGACGGGAACGACCGGACGATAAATTCACCAATAGCGCTCAAACTGAGAATCAGAAACGGAAATGCAAGAAATGCAAACAGGTGAATAGATGCCGGCGACAGCACAGTGAGAAATGCGCCGAACAGGGCGATGATGGTGAGCAGAAACGGCAGACGTCTTTTCTGTGTGATCAGTCCGCCGGCGCCAAGCACGAGTGCAAAGCGCACAAGATTGTTGACACTGGAAACTGAAAAATATCCGCTAAACAGTGAAATCCATTCCTGATTTTCGTTGCGCAGCAGTGAGAGCCCATTGGAAATGATGTGCGTGTGCAGGTTGATCAAATTCGGATTAACGAGTGTGGCAAACAGCGCGGCAACGGTTAAACCCAGCAGGTGCAGGGTAAGCGGTGTCATGAGCGATGCCGAGCGCGCTGTTTTGCGGGAATCCTGCCAGTTTTCAATTCCAAAGAGCAAAACCAGCACCGGTCCAAACAGGAACGACGGATGCAGATTGGTCCAGAGCACCTGCAGAACAAGAATGCTGACGGCGAGTACAATGAAATTCCGGACGCGATAAAGCAGCGTGATAAACAACGCCGTGAAAAGCATAAAGAAAACATACGGTCCCGGCGTAAAGAGCGGCAGCAGCAGCCTGGCACAGAGCAGCAGCGCCAGCGCCTGCGCCACCGGACCGCCCCACTCTCTGCCGAAGCGGTACATCAGAATGAATGCCGCCAGTACAATCAGAACGTGAACGATCACGATCATCCCGGCGCCGCCCATGTTCCAAAGCGCATAAACGAATGAATTGTAGAGCGGTGTCATATTGATCCACGATTGATCCGCCATCGTATAGGAAAGAAGATCCGCGGCGGCATTACCGGCCTGTCCGAGTGCAATATGAGTGAAAATCCCAGGCGCGCTGATTGTCCGGATACCGGTGAATGCCAGCAGGATGAATCCGAGTACAACCAGAATCTGACCGAATGTCTTTTTATTCGCCATACACCAAACTCCCTCGTTAAACATGAACAAAAGTTTACCGGAATGGGTGCCTTTGACAAGAAGTATATCAAGCAGGAATAAGAAAAGAATGAATTAATACGGCAGTGCCGGAGAAACCCGGACAGTTTTATTATTACCGGAATATTTGTATATTTTAACTCACCGGGAGTCCGCTATTTACCCAAAAAGATCCATCTGGGCGCCGGGATCTTTTTTCCGGCGTGTCGTACGGCGGGCAATTTTCGGCGCGCCGCCGTCTTGTTCAAATTCACCGTCTTCCAGGTTTTTTAGAATCTCTGCGGCGCGCTCCAGCACCGCCGGCGGAAGTCCGGCGAGGCGCGCGACATGAATTCCGTAACTTTTATCCGCTGCGCCGGGCACGATTTTACGCAGGAATGTAATCCGGTCGCCGTGTTCTTTCACGAGCACGTTGGCGTTCTGCACGCCGGGCATCGTCAGGCTCAAATCGGTAAGTTCATGATAATGCGTGGCAAAAAGCGTTTTCGCGCGCACCGCCGGATGGGTGCAGAGAAATTCGGCGACCGACCACGCAATGCTGATGCCGTCGAAGGTACTCGTGCCGCGCCCGATTTCATCTAGCACGATCAGACTTTTGGGCGTGGCGTTATTCAGAATATTCGCCGTCTCCTGCATCTCGACCATGAATGTACTGCGTCCGCGCGCCAGATCATCGCTCGCGCCGACGCGCGTAAACACGCGGTCAACCAGACCGATATGTGCTTCGCCCGCCGGCACAAACGAACCGATATGCGCCATAATCGTGATGAGTGCAACCTGCCGGATATAGGTTGATTTTCCCGCCATGTTCGGGCCGGTGATGACGATCAATTGATGGTCGGTACAATTCAAATTCGTATCGTTCGGCACAAAACGCTCTGCGTCGGGCATTTGCTCAACGACAGCGTGACGTCCGTCGCGAATAATCAGTGTATCGCTTTCATCCATCACCGGGCGAACGTAACGGCGCGCCAGCGCGGTCGCGGCGAATGATGCCAGGATATCAACTTCGGCGACGGTACGCGCATTGCGCTGGATTTCGGCGATGTGCTGCACAACCTCTGTTCTGATGTTTGAAAAGAGTTCGAACTCCAGCGCTTCGGCGCGCTCCTGCGCGCCGAGAATTTTATTTTCGTATTCTTTCAGCTCCGGCGTGATAAACCGTTCCGCGTTCACCATCGTCTGCTTGCGGAGATAATTTTCCGGCACCATCGACAAGTTGCTTTTCGTGATTTCAATAAAATAGCCGAACACCTGGTTGAAGCGGACTTTCAGCGATTTAATTCCGGTGCGCTCCTGTTCCGCCGCCTGAAATTCGGCGAGCCACTGCTTGCCTTTACCGGCAGCGTCGCGCAGTTCGTCGAGCTCCGGCGAAAAGCCGCGCCGGATCATCCCGCCCTCCTTCACTGAAACCGGCGGCTCGTCGTCGATCGCATCAAAAATGGATTTTTCCAGCGCCGGGAATTCGGTAATCGATTCAACCAGCAAATTCAACCGGCCGGAACCGGCGAGCTGCTGCTTCAGTGCCGGCAGCTGCGCCAGCGATTCACCGACCGCGCGCAAATCGCGCGCGTTGCCGCCGCCGGAGCCGAGCCGCGACATCATCCGTTCCAGATCGCGCATGTCGCCGAGCAGTTCGCGTACGCCGGAAAGCAGAATCCGGTCTTTTGTGAATGCTTCTACTGCATCGTGCCGCGCGCGAATTGCATTCAGGTCGCGCAGCGGACGTACAATCCAGTCGCGCAGCATCCGTGCGCCCATCGCCGTTTTGGTTGTATCGAGTACTGACAGCAGCGTTGACTTCGGACCCTGCCGTGCCGGATTGAGCGGCGTAACCAGTTCAAGGTTCATCGCCGTCGTTTCATCGAGCAGCACATAATCATCCGGATTTTTCACCTGCACGCGCCGGACGTGCGCCAGGTTCCGGCGCAGTTCGGTTGCAACGTAATACAGCACCGCGCCGGCGGCGCGCAAACCGGCGGCGCAGTGTTCGCAACCGAACCCTTTTAACGAATGAATGTTAAAATGACGCAATAGAAAATCTTCAGCGCAGTCGGTTGAAAACGTCCAGTCTTCGCACACTGTTTTTAATGTGCGCCCGGCGATCCAATCAAATTCAGGATCATCCGCTGATGCTTCGGCGACGATGCACTCCTGCGGCGCATAACGCGACAGATTTCCGGCGAGCGCGCCGGCGCTTGAAAACTCTTCAATCCAGAATTCACCGGTCGATAAATCCAGCATCGCCATGCCGAACCGCGCGCCGTCCTTCACTACGCCGGCGAGATAATTGTTTTTTGCGCGGTCGAGCGCCTTTTCATCCAGCACCGTGCCCGGCGTCACCACGCGCGTCACCTCGCGCCGGACAATCCCTTTCACAGCCGCCGGATCTTCAACCTGCTCGCAAACCGCCACTTTTTTGCCGGCGTCAATCAGCTGCGACAGATAATTCTCAGCGGAATGATAAGGCACGCCGCACATCGGCATATCATGCCGCTTGGTCAGAGTAATATCCAGAATGCGCGCCGCTTCAATCGCATCCTCAAAAAACATCTCATAAAAATCGCCAAGCCGGAAAAACAGCAGCGTATTTTCCGGCAGCTCCCGCCGGATCCGCATATACTGCTCCATCATCGGTGTGGTTTTGGCGCCTTTTGACATATCTGTATATTCTACATGAAAAATGGAATAATAAAATCTGGCATCAAAGATGTTTGGGCACAAGCAGAAAGCATTTTGGTGAACAGGCTTTGGTTCGAAACGGTAGATTGTAAAAGCCGGTGTCCGGTTGGAACCGGACACCGGCTTTGGGCGGAAATCCGGTTTTACGTAAAGCTGTATCCGCATCCGGGTTGAGTATCAATCAGGCGCAACCGGCATTACACTCCTGCAGATTTAAAAAGGAATAAACATGAACTGGAAAAAAATTACCGGATTGGCAATCACCGGCGTTTTGAGTATGCCGTATCTGATGCAGGCGGAAATGAAATCAGCGCCGGAGCGGTTTGCACCGTTCATTGAAAATCGGCAGCTGCCGGGAATTGTGGTAATTGCGGCGGATGCTGATAACATTCTGGCGGTGGACGCCGCCGGTTTTGCGGATATTGAACATAAAATTTCGATGAAAACGGATTCGCTGTTCTGGGTGGCATCGGAAACAAAAACGCTGATCGCCGGCGCGCTGATGCTGCTGCGGGACGAAGATAAAGTTCAAATTGACGATCCGGTGGAAAAATTTCTGCCGGAATTTAAAAATATGCCGGTTGCGGTAAAAAAAGAAGACGGTTCGTACGAAAAAAAACCGGCGGCGCGGGCAATTACAATTAAAGATCTGCTCACACACGTTTCGGGAATTTCCGGCAGTCAGGCGATGGCGTATAAACCGCTGCGGGAAATCGTCGCCGGCTATGCAGAAATACCGCTCGAATCCGAACCCGGCGCGGTGTTTAAATACAGCAATCCCGGCATCAATACGGTCGGCGCAATTATCGAAGTAATTTCCGGAGAACCGCTCGGTGAATTTATGCAGTGCCGGATTTTTGATCCGCTCGGCATGAAAAATACCACGTTCTGGCCGACGCCGGCACAGCTTCAACATCTTGCAAAAACCTATCAGCTTCCGAACGAAAAAACCGGCAATCAATTCAAGGTGATTTCCTATTATCATTTTGAAGGCGATATTTCCGACCGCTCCCGCCCGCCGTTTCCCGGCGGCGGACTTTTTTCGACCGGCGAAGATATCATTTATTATTATCAAATGCTGCTGAACGGCGGCGAATTTAACGGCCGCCGGATTTTATCCGCTGCTGCCGTAAAAGAGATGACCGCGCGGCAGGATCCGACCGGCATTTCCGACCGCGGCCTCGCACTGGTTATCGGCAACAGCGGCGAATTCCGGCACAGCGGCGCATACGGAACTGAAACCATCGGCTGGCCGGCGAAAAATTTAATTACCGGAATTAAAGTGCAGATTCAGGGCGGCTGGCCGGAAAAAGCCGCCGTACGCGCTGAATATTTTAAATGGGTCGATGATGTGGTGAAAAATCAACACCGGTAAAAAATCTGTTATTTTTTCCAGCGGCGTGGTTTGCTTTCTGGATGATCACGGCGGAAAAATGGGAAAAACTGCGTGCGCGGATGACGGCGCTCGGAATCCGCGCAGAGGATTTGAGCGAGCAGTTTATTTGCGGCTCCGGCAAAGGCGGGCAGAAAATTAATAAAACCTCGTCGTGCGTGCAGCTCCGGCACGCGCCGTCCGGCATTGAAATAAAATGTCAGCAGTCGCGCCTGCAGGCGTCTAACCGATTTTCCGCGCGCCGTGAACTGTGTGATAAACTCGAAGAAAAAATGACCGGGATCAAAAGTGCGAAACAGCAGGAGCGCGAAAAAATCCGGCGGCAGAAACGCCGGCGTTCGCGCCGTGCTAAAGAAAAAATGCTGGAAAATAAACACCGGCAGTCCGAAAAAAAAGAACTCCGCCGGCGAATTATTTAACCGCGGATAACACAGATATAAACAGATTAATAAACTACGATTAAAATAAAGAGAATTTCCCAACTCTGAACTGTGAACTATGGCCATTTTAAAAACATCCGTTTATATCCGCGTAATCCGCGGTTGTAATTAAAAAACAGAATGGAAAAGAAACTCCAGACACTCGCAACCATTTTCCGGCAGCTTGAAAAAACTGCCGTGGCTTTTTCCGGCGGAACGGACAGCACACTGCTGCTCGCTGCTGCCGTAAAATTCCTCGGCGTCGAACACGTGCTCGCTGTCACCGCCGTTTCCGCTACATTCACTGGCGACGAATGTTGCGATGCAACAAATTTTGCAGCGCAGTTCGGCGTTGAACATGTGTTGATTGAAACGCACGAATTCGCCGACAAAAATTTTACGGCGAACGGCGCCGACCGCTGTTATCACTGTAAAAAAATCCGTTTCACCGAACTGATTGAATTTGCCGGCGCGCGCGGTTTTGCGTGGGTTGTGGAAGGCAGCAATGTGGATGACGATTTGGATTACCGCCCCGGCGCACGAGCGGTGGCGGAACTGAGTGCAGTGTGCAGTCCGTTAAAAGAAGCAGGTTTCACTAAAGCGGAAATCCGCGAACTGTCGCGGCGGTGGAATCTACCGACCGCCGAAAAACCGGCGGCGGCGTGTCTGGCATCACGCATCGAATACGGACTGGAATTAACACCGGCGCGCTTGAAGCAGATTGAAGACGCCGAAAAATTTATCCGCCGGTTTGATACCGGGCAGCTGCGCGTCAGGCATCACGGTAACCGCGCGCGGATTGAAGTTAAACATCCGGTGGCGCTCGCGCCGGTGGAAAATGAAATCAGAAAAAAATTAACTGCACTTGGATTTGATGCGGTGGAAATCGATCCTTCCGGCTATCGAATGGGAAACATGAATGAGAAATTAAACCACTAATCTTCACTGATCGACATTACTAATTAGTGATTCGAAGAAGGGCTTTGCGAATGCAAAGCAGCGAAGCGGCAAAATCAGTGTGATTCGGAGCGAAACGAAGAAAGGCTCCGCGGATACGAAGCAATGAAATGGCAATGAGCGGTTAAAAAATTATGAAAAAGTCAGAGAGCGTTTTAAATTTTGCGAAGATTGATTTAGATCGACCGGCGCGGCGCGGTTTTCCGGAAGCCATTTTCTGCGCCGGTAAAACACCGGAGCAGGTTGCACGGATTGTGGAAAAAATGGATTCCGGCGATGAAAACATTCTCGCCACGCGCGCCGCGCTGGAACATTTTACGGCGGTGCAGCAACTGGTTCCGGCGGCGGAATATCACGAAGCTGCGCGACTGATTATTGTCCGCAAAAAAGAAATTCCAGCGGATCCGGACCGTTTTATTTTAGTTTTAACCGCCGGCACGAGCGATATCCCGGCGGCGGAAGAAGCGGCGCTGACCGCCGAACTTATGGGGCACCGCATTGAGCGGATTTTTGATGTCGGAGTCGCCGGAATTCACCGGCTGTTTGCACAGGAAGAGAAAATCCGCTCAGCAAATGTAATTATCGTTGCTGCCGGAATGGAAGGTGCGCTGGCGAGTGTGGTCGGCGGACTCGTTGCAAAACCGGTGATTGCACTGCCAACCAGTGTCGGTTACGGTGCAAGCTTTGAAGGACTCGCCGCACTGCTCGGCATGCTCAACAGTTGCGCCGACGGTGTAGCGGTCGTGAATATTGATAACGGGTTCGGCGCCGGGCGGCTCGCCGGAATGATGAACAGCATGAGATAGGAATACGGAAATACGTTTATCAGCGTGCTGTTAAATGCCGGCCTGCCGGGAAATGTGTTGTGCGAAATGATCAGCAGTCTGCCGGCACACGGTTATCATCTGAAATTTGAGCGCGTGGTTGAAAACGGATTTGCGACGGCCTCTTTTGATATTGGAACTCGAACACCATCATCGCGAACATCGCGATCTGGATATTATTATTCGGATTATTAACGTTGCAAAACTGAGCGCCGTTGTGAAAGAAAAAAGCATTGCAGCATTCATCAAGCCCGCCGAAGCAGAAACAAAAGTTCACGGGACAACGGTTAACAAAATTTATTTTTATGACGTCGGCGCAGTGGCTGTAATTGTTGATCGCGTCGGAACAGTATTTGGCCTGAAATGCCCGACATCAAAACATGGCTCAACTCCTGCCCGCGTAAAATATTAAATTAGGGGCTGTAGTAGATAAGCACTAAATATCAGCCCACTCCTTAAGTGTTTTCAATTGTTGCTTAGGGCTTCCGCAATTGAATCTGAACTCGCATTCCTTGAGGAATAGCGGGCACGACTCTTTCGGAATTCCATTGTATTTTCTCAGCACACGCTTGGCCTGATTCCAAAAGTTCTCAATGCCATTGATGCGGTTCTTGCCCTTTGCAAATAGCGCCGAGTGATTGATCCTTTCATGGTAAAAATCACTCACGTCCAAGGCATTGCAGCTTCGATAACAATCGGTATACACCAGGCTGTCTGGCGCTGTTTTCCTGGAGATCAATGGCATCAGCGTTTCCGTCCTGGTGTCCTTCACGATCTTGGTGTAGACCTTGCCACCGCGTTTTAAGATGCCAAAGACAGCGACCTTGCCAGCAGCTCCTCGACCGCGCTTACCCTTGCGGACACCACCGAAACAACTCTCATCCAATTCAACCGCTCCATCGAACACTTCATGTTCTTTTTGCTCAAGGTGATGCGCAATCACCTCACGCAGTTTGCGGTAAAACAGGGCCGCACTGTTGGGCTGTATTCCCAGTAAATCCGCTGCCGATCGGGCTGTCACTTCCAGAACAAAATAGTCGAGCAGTCTTAACTGCTGTTTTCTTAATAACTTACAACGAGTTATCTTCATTCGACAAGCTTAGCATTCAAGCTTATCTACTACAGCCCCTTAAATTTTGAAACCGCTGCAGAACGGTTCCATAGAAAGCAGCAGCATGAATCAAAAAACTCCAACCGGACACTTAGAGCATTTTAAATTAAAAAAAGCCGCAAAAATCGCAAAATAATTATGGGCCGAATGATTGATAAACCACGCATGAACACGCATGCAGCACTTCATTGCCTTTTTGCAAAAAAATCCGTGTATTCGGTGTGTTTGCCGTTTTCACCGCCCGCCTTTGGCGAGCCTTTGTCGCTTTCGCTGCTTTCTTTCAGAAAGCCGCTCTTCAAGTCTTCACTTCGTTTCGAATCGTGATTTTAACATTTGCGTTCATCTGCGTCATCTGCGGATTTCCCAAGGCAGGTAAGGATGCCTGCGGTGCATTACACCTTTGTTTATTTTGCGGCTAAATTTTTCTGAATACGCTCTAAACGTTCAAGCAGCAGCCAATTTTGCGTGTATCCGGCAGCGTTCCGATGAAAGGAATGGCACACCCGCCACACGTTTTCCGCCGGCATGCTCTGAGTCGATGGGCAGTAACGCCAAGATTTTCTTTTCCCGAACCACTGGTAGCGACGGTTGTGCCGGGTGTTGGAGTCCGCATGCAGCCGATGAGTCTACTTCGCAGGCTGTACCGTTTCAGAAATGGCTTGTATCACACGCGTTCTGTTCCATGCCGGTGTTCCTTTCCTTTGTTTTCGGTGAATGAAGAAAGGTTCATTCTGGCATGGAATTTCTCCGCCTCCAACCGGACACTTGGGTTTACAATCTACCGGTTTTTTTTAATTAAAAAAAAGTTTATTTTCCTCTTGACGTACAGGATAAAAAGGACAATATCGTTGGCTTTTCAATAGAGAAATTACGAACGAACCCGTAGGGGTGAACCCTACAGTCCGGAGTGAAAAGGAATACGATAATGAAAACAACACATAGCAGGCATATTCAAAGATTACTGATCGCTGCCGTGCTGACGGCGGGCGGATTCTGTGCACATGCGGAACAGACCGACAACTATCTGTTTTACGCCAAAGAAGGGGTGACGATCGGGTATCACAACATTGAGGGAAATATTATTGTAAACCAGGGTCCGTTGCAGATGCCCCAATGGGCGGAGACGTTTAAATCAGGTACGCTCTATCTGAACGAGGGCGCTTATCTGGCGAATCCTCTGAACTATTATACTGTGGGAAATGGACGGGTGGTTACAAATGCCGGCCTTACGGTGCCTTACACCGAACTGCCGGTGATTCCATTTGCGAATAATTTTGCCACCGTGATTCCTTCGGTTACGCTCGGCTGGCAGTATCAGGCAAATCCGTATCTGATTGATTCAGATACTCATATTCAACAGTTGACCGCATCCTCCAGCACCAGAATGGAGGTACAGGCAGCTCCGGGAACAGTCGTAAAAGTCAGGATTGATACATTCAGTTTCCAAGAGTTTACAATTAACGTTACCGGCGGCGGCAGTGCCTGGTTTTTCATCACGGATATCACTTCCGGTTCAAGAGGCATCACGATTAACGGGGGTGGAAGCAGTGATCAGGCCGTTGTTTATTTCGGCGAAAGCACCGAGCCGGCGACGATCGTGAATGGCGCTGTTTCCGGAGTGATTTACTCTCCGTCAGCCAGAGCTGTAAAATTAACCGGTTCCCGGATTCTTGGAATCTATGATGGTGAAGAGCTGCAGTATACCGGAACGCTTTATGCCCGCGGCAATGTCACATTAGAAACACACGGGATTTTCCTCGGCGGAATTTGTGCTCCCGAGTCCCCGGTGTCTTTCGCCGGCGGCGGGCTGGATTTCAGAGGAAGAGTTTTTGCGCGTACAATCAATGTCACTGCCTTAGGATCCGGCAAATTCGCTGATGTGGCCGGGTTCGGTACCGGCGGTCTGTTCCCGGAAAATCCGGAACTTGACCTGCCGGCCGAGTATGAATGGTACACCAATGCGCTGGATCAGATTGTCATTACAAAATATCTCGGCACCAATACGTCTGTCTCCGTTCCGGATGAAATTAACGGACTGCCGGTGTGTGCGATAGACAGCGGGGCATTTGCCGGCGGAAATATTTCCGCGGCGGTGACGGATGTTCATCTGCCGAGCGGCCTGCTTTCGATTGGAACCGGTGTGTTCAGCAATCTGACAACACTGACGGCCGTAACATTTGCAGAGCCCGTTGAACTCGAATCAATCGGAGATTATGCGTTCTACGGCAGCACGGGGCTGCAGAATTTTGCAATTCCGGACGGCGTCCAGAGCATCGGACAGTCCGCATTTGAAAACAGCGGATTAAGCGGCCGCCTGACGCTCCCGGCAAGTGTTACCGAAATCGGCGCCGATGCATTTTTAAACAACAATGATATTACCTACGTGTTGTTCAGAGGCAATGCGCCTGCCGGCATCGGAGAGGTTATGGATAGCTGTAAAACCATCTATTACCTGCCGGGAGCATCCGGCTGGGATGATTTTGTGGATACTCAGCGTCATCCGGAAGCTATGACAGTTCTGCTGACGGCAAAAATTATCCCCGACAGTCTCGGAGGCGCCGGCGACGGCACGTTCTACTTTGATGTGACCGGATCAGACGTCACCACCTCTCCGTCTGGACGACCGGGACTGATGGCGTGCGATGATGAGTTCCCCGATTTCAGGGCGGTTGTCAGCTACAAGGAAACGCTAAACGACACGGAATGGACGTTGCTGCAGACTGTGGATGTTCTCTACTCCTTCGGCTACGGCGAGTTCGACGATCCGGATGCTGTCGCGAAACCGCACCGGTTCTATAAAGTCGAATATCTTGAGCTGCTGTAAGCAGGCACGGATATTTTGAATCGAAGGACAGCGGGCAGCCGCTGTCCTTTTTTTATGGTTTTTTCGATAGCAGCGCCCGGATTTTTTGCACCGGTTGACTTATAATTTATGCTGCCGGTGCAACAAAACTGAAATCGGAAATTTACCGGTGATACCGGTTGCATGAACTGGAATGTTTATCTTTATCGTTCTGATGGATCTTGCGCCTGAGCAGAAAATTCAGCGCGGCCAAACTGCCGGATTGCTAGAGCATTTTAAATTCATGTATAGCCGCAAAAACGCGCAAAAATCACCAAATAATTATGGACCGAACTGATTGATAAACCGCAGAGCGCACTGAGAATTTTTCAACTCTCAACTGTACACAGAAAACCCTGAACACGGAACGCGGCGAGGGCGCCGCGTCTACTACTCTGCCGCTCTGCTAATCCCTCTTCTGCAAAACTTCCGTGTGTTTTGTGTATCCCGTGGTTTAAACATCTGCGCTTATCTGCGTCATCTGCGGATCAATTTTTATTTTTTGTGTTTTTTGTGGCTATAATTTTTCTGAATACGCTCTAAAAGCGTAATCTGTTCCATTGCAAGTTATTTGAGCCGGCTAAAACAGCCCTTTATCCTGCTTCTGTTTTCAGAATTTTTCCCGTTTATTTCTTTGTCTATTTCTATAAATAACAGTTTCTTTTTTTAATACGGTGTGGCAGTGTCCCCGTTGCGTTCGCCGAAAAAGGCGTTGTATCGGTTCATAAACCCGGTGTCGTGGGTTGGAATTGGTTGTTTAGATTATGACACAGTAAGAAGGAAATGACGGATGGATATCTATGTAGGAAATCTGCCGTATGCCGCGACAGACCCTGATCTTCAGGAACTGTTTGAGCAGCATGGCAAGGTCGCTTCGGCGCGTGTGATTCTCGACCGTATGTCGGGACGCTCCAAAGGATTCGGTTTTGTTGAAATGCCGGAACAGAGCGAAGGCAAGGCCGCAATCGATGCATTGAACGGCGCTGATTTTATGGGCCGTTCGATTCGCGTAAATGAATCGCAACCAAAACCGCAGGGCGAACGCCGCAGCGGTGGCGGAGGGCGCGGCTTCGGCGGCGGCGGACGTGACCGCGGTGAACGCAGCGAACGCTGGTAAACACCGGCAGCTCTCGCACAAGCGGAAACGGCGCACTTCGGTGCGCCGTTTTTGTTTACCGCAAGTGGTGCGGATAAACAAAACTGAGCGCTTTTGAAAGCGGCGGAATGATAAACCGGAACGGCGAATAAAACAGTCGCAGCCGTCCAAGTGCAAGCAGCATCTCGATGGAGGAATGTACAACACGGATTTTTGACCCGGCAATATCATGCCATTCCGTCGGAATTTCACAGATTCGCGCACCGGCGCGTTTCGCCTGAAACAGCATGTCCACATCAAACGCCCAGCTTGTCACGCCGAGCTGATCGATCGTTAAAAAAATAATCTCGCGCCGGAAAAGTTTTGCACCGCACTGCGTATCGTGAAGTTTGAGTCCAAATAAAATGCGTACCGTAAAATTAAAACAGCGCGACGCAAACCGGCGCGACAGCGGTTGTTGCGGACTGACGACCGATCCTTTCATCCAGCGCGAAGCAATCACGCAGTCGCATGATTCAATGTGGTTTACCAGGTCGTCAAAAGCCGCCGGCGGCGTGGCGCCGTCGGCGTCAACAAATCCGATGAATTCCCCGACGGCGGCACGCGAGCCAAGCATCACCGCTCCGCCTTTGCCGATACGCTCTTTTTCGTCGATTACGCGGATGACTGGAAACCGCACTGCAAATTCACGCGCGATATCCGCCGTGCGGTCGGAAGAAAAATTAGACACTACGATCAGCTCTGCATCACCGGGATATTTTTCAGAAAAATATTGTCCATAGGCCTCCAGCATCGGCGGCAGCCGCTGTTCTTCATTGTGTGCCGGTATAACGATGGATAATTTCATTTTTTATTTAACCGCCCGCGAATATCACGAATTTTTACGAATAAGAAAGGGCTGGGTTCGTGATATTCGTGGGAAAAATTTTGATGATTTTCATTTTCTCTCATAAATTTTGAGCGTGGTATGCGCCTGTCCGAAATTTTCAATTTCTTCAACCGTGTCGTAATTCACTTCCAGTGCGACCTGCAGTGTGCGCCGGATTTCCGGCGGCAGTTCGGCAATTTCCGGCGATGCAATGGAGAGTCCGTAACCGCTGAACGCAGCAACCGGCGCGGCGGCTTCGAGCAGAATTTCTATCAGCATTTCAGTGTTGAGCAGGTTCAGCTTTTCGGCGCGCCGGCGCGGCAGCTCCGGATAGTAACAGAACGGTCCCATTTCCATGCCATGCGGAACCGTTGCACCGGTTTCAACCGCGAGATAGATGTCCTGCGTTAACAGCAGTTGAGTCCCGGCGAGCTTTTCACGGAGTTGATTTCCGGCGCGCCGCAGTGTTATTAAATCCGGCGTCTCTTTAAACTTCCACCAGATGCGATCGCGGCCGCTGACCAGCCACTCCTGATTTACCGGCGACGAACATGCCGCGGCGGCATTCACCAGCAGAAGCAGCGCCAGCGTACGCAGCAGATATTTTTCGGGGCAGAACGGCAGCAGAGTTGCGGCCAGCGCGGCAGCGAGCAGCGGAAAAATGATCACCTGATAATCGTCATACGGGAACGGCGCCGCGAAATGAACCAATGTAACCGCCGCGCCGGAAATCCAGAGCAGCGAAATAAAACTGTGCGTGAACGGAGTTTCTTTCTGATAGGCCTGCTTGATCATATCCGTTACACGCGGCATTTGATTTGCGCCGAGCTTTTCAAGCTCGCGCCGGCGCGGCGACTGGTTCTGAAAAAAGAAGGTCAGCATGACGCCGCCGGCAAAAACAAAATAGGCCTGCACGAAACGTGAAATGAATCCGGCCTTTAGTGCAAGCAGCGGCATCAGTCCGCCGGGCGACCGGCCGGCGTGATAACCGAACAGCGCAAAGTGCGTATTTTCCGGCGCGAGCAGAAAAAATATTCCCAGCCCGGCGAGCAGCATCAGTCCGCCGCCGCTGCCGAACGCAGCCCACGATCCTGCAGCGATTTTCCGGCGGTTTAAAATCAGCCAGATTCCGGCGACCGGCAGCAATATTCCGGCGGAGAGCCGTGTACACGCTGCCAGTGCCAGCAGGATGCCGGAGAAAAATGCCGCCACAATCCCGCGCCGCGCTGCCGCATAGCTCAGCACCGCAAAACCGGCGGTAATAAAAAACGCGCAGAGCGCATACGTTTTAACAATTGTCGAAAAATAACTCTGATATACATTCACACCGGTGAGTATAAACGCACACAGCGCCGCCGCGTGCCGGCGGGTTGAAACGGCACGCGCTGCCAGCCACGCGGCACAGCCGGCGGCGGCAAGCCCGAACAGCGCTGTGATCAAACGTCCGCCGGCAACGCCAAGCAGATGAATGACCGGTGTGAAAATTCCGTACACCGCCGGCAGTGCCGGACCCTGTGTGAACATAAAATCGCGGTACAGCACCCGGCCTTCACTCACCAATCGTGCGGCATACAGATACCAGCCCTCGTCCTGATTCAGATTGCCAAGAAAAAGATTTGCCGCGCTCAGCAGCAGACTCAGCACCACCGCCATAATCGTCAAAGAAATCCACCAGCCCCTCTTCATATCTGACGAATATAATTGGAAACCGGGAAGATTGAAATAATGGAATGATAGAAAATTAGGTGCGCTGTCCTCATCGCGTCTCATACAAATAAATCGTTTGCAGCAGAAAAGAAAAACACCGGCGCAGACGCTTTGCCCCGGAACGCACCGGAAAAATACAATGCGGCCGGCGGCGCATTTTGAACGTGCGCGGAGCGCCCGTTCCACCATTTGTTAGAGCATTTTCTGTTTAATTTGCCGCACCGGAACCGCGGTCAACGCCCGCGGCTACAATTTGTTTGCAGGCGCGGCCGACCTATCCGCCGAAATTTTAATGAAAATGGATGGGTGTGAAAAACCCTGCACGCAGAGACGCGAAGAAAAAAGAGGTTTTACCGTCAGGACGCCAAAGAAAATTTTTCGGCGGGAATGAACTCATGCAAGCTGTTCTCATTATCCTGTTCAGCAATTTTGATTTTCTTTCCCCGTGAAAAAGAGGATAACAGCGGTATGAAAATTATTGTCTGGCTAACCATTCTGGTTTCATTGCTGTGCGCCGGTTGCGCAACAACGACGTATGATGACGGCATGCCGCGCGAACACTCCGATATGCCGTGGAATACACCTGCCGGCTGGGAAGGCAGTATCGGTGTTCCGGGATTCAGCGATTACCGTTAAAACATACCGGCAGTTTCATCTGCCGGTATCACAGCTACATAACAGATATTCCAGCATCATTTTTTGCGGTTCAACGGAAAACGGGATCGCCGGTGATCCATCGTCGACCTATTTTTTCAACGAAATAAACAAAACATCACGCGCCGGCAATACGCCTCTGAAAGGCTGTTCGATGCTGCTGTTGCCGGCTCTTTTTGTAACGGCATTGCGATCCGGCCGCGCGCCCGCCGGAGTCCTTCCTCTTCATACGGGATCTCGTTCGGTGGGCGCCGGAATGTTCCTTGTTAACCTACCCGGGTTATGCCTTTTGCGCGCCGCCATAAAAACAGTCCGGCAATACCGGAAATCAGCAGAAATACACTCGCCGGTTCAGGAACAGCGAGGCCGGTGGTTGATGCAATCCAACCCCATTCGTTGTTAAGTGCCACACCGCCGCCGATGTCACCAAACCGGCCGCCGTAGCCTTCCGTGAAGGTATTCACCCCGACCAGCGCATTTCCGGCCAGCAGTGAGCCGCCTGAATCTCCGGGACCGATGATGGTTTCCAGATCATTACCCAGTCCATCACCTGTATCCGGATCATCAAAATCATAACGGAACAGGATGCCGGAGCCGGATATTTCAAAAGAATCAATCACATTGAATCCGAAACGCCGGTCGGTCAGCAAGGCGCCGGTAGTGTAACCGTAGCTGCCGTAGCCCGAACGTCCGTACCCAACCAGTGTCGCGGTCGTATTCAGTGTCAGTGAGTTGCCGAGGATTGGAAAAAGCAGTTCCGGCAGCGGATCGGCGAAATAAAGCAGACAAAGATCGTGCTGGATGGAGGGATTGGAAAAACCGGTGAAATCCGGATGAATAAAAAAACTGCTGACCGCATAACTGCCGAAACCCGGCAGATAAAAATTCACCGCCAGTCCGTCATCCACCTGTCCATCATCGTTAAAATCCGCATTGTGCGCGGCGGTCAGCACCCAGTTCGGAGACAAAGCTGTACCGGAACCGTGATAACTGTACCCGTCCGCAAAAATCTCCAATGCGCCGGTGAAGCTGTACAGCCCGTTAGCGTCCAGCCGGCTGGAAGGGCTGTCGGCGGGCAGATTGAACTCTCCGCCGGCAAGAATCGCATGCGCTGTGAACCGGCACCCGGAGACCAGTGCGAAAATTAAAAACTTTTGTAAAAAATTCAGATTCATGGCGCAACTAAATCTGTTTTTCAGCCAGTTCGCCAAACTTAGTTGCTGAAAAAATCCGGAGATCTCTCCTCTTTTTTCTCTTCGGAATACCGGTGGGTCCGGGTCACTCTGCGCGACGAATACACCGGAAGCCAATATTTGAATAACCATATCTCGCATAGGGCGTCCATTCGCGGCAGGAAACACGACAGTCATACGCAAAGTAGTAGCCTCCGCGGACTGCAGGTTCTGTGCCGCTGCTACGCGGATCAACCACAGGGACCACCGTGTACGGATACCTGCTGTTCCTACTGCACTTATCCGTGCACATTTCGCGAACATTGCCGGCCATGTCGTAAAGTCCGTAGCGGTTCGGCGCAAGAAGTCCAACCGGCAGGGTTGGCGGTTCTGAACCGACAGCGGAAGGGTGATTTCCCCCCGAAGGGCTCACATCGTACGGGTATGAATTGGCACCATTCCAGTGGTTTGTCACGACATAATAACACGCCTGACTGTGACTGATGGTATTCCCGTTGGGAAAGCGCCGGCCATTCAATCCCCCTCTGGCCGCCCGCTCCCACTCCGCCTCGGTGGGCAGGCGATATCCATTCCTGTCGAAATTACAAGTCACAGTCGCTGAACCGGTACGGAAGACCGTGGACGTCCCATAAGCAGTATAACAGGGGTTCAGCCCCTCTTTCTCGCTGCGGGCATTGCACCACTTCACCGCATCATACCAACTGATGAGAGTAACCGGATGGTTGTTTCCATTCCCGCTGCCGTCCGGAAGATCTGTATAATCGCCCCAGGTTGCTCCCCAGGCGCGTATCGAATCCCACAACCCTTTTGTCACTTCATACTTATCACAAAAATAAGCGCGGCTGATGGTCACATCATGCACCGGCAGTTCGTTAAGCTCGCCCTCATTGAAGAAATCTCCCATTTTGAAAGTTCCGGCAGGAATACGCACCATACCGGCCGGTGCCGGACCGGTGCTGCCATCGGCAATAATTCCAAGTGCCGCTGATGCCGAATTGGTGGAGTGTCCGGCTGAGGTGATGCGGACATGATACTCACCATCATGCTGGTCGCACACTTTATTCAGGATTAGCTGTTTTGCCGTTTGTCCGGGAATCGGTATCCCGTTAAAGCACCACTGGTAGGAGGGATTCACTCCGCCTACGGTATCAACTGAAAAAACAACCATGTCTCCAAGTTTGGCATTTTGCGACACAGGGTCCCGGATAATTGAAAGGGGTATGTCTGAAAGCGAATACTTTCCACCCCACTCCTGTGTAAAGAGCCGGAAGGGAGAGAGACTCGGCAGCGTGTCATCTTCAAGACCAATCACTGTAAGTCCGGCATTGATATCGGCGTAAGCTCCCAGCAGCCACTCCGCTTCGGTTAATTCATAATTCACTGCTGTTGCTGAGCCGGAGAGTGTGAGGCGAGGGTCGGTATTGAAATAAATTCCTGCAGCTCCGTATACCATTGCCTGAATCTGCGGTACCAGCGAAACGGTGGATGAGAACTCCCCGTCAACCGTAAAAGTTGGCGGTACTGCATCGAACGGTTCCAATTTAAACCACCTTTCCCAGACAGCGGCCGGTTCGGCAGTTCGCCCATAACGTCCGGCGATGCCCAAATCGGCTTTTTGCCGAAACCCTACTCTCCACTCAGCCGCCGCTTTTAAGTTCAGGTCTGCTTTTGCAGTAATAGTGGATTTGATTTCGACGCCAACCGGCACAACACCCACCGCTGTCCAAACCCACTGACTATGCTGCCACAATTCACGCTCAAAGCTGTTTTTATAGGTACTGGTTGTTTTTGGGACGGCACACAAGAACACTCGATATCTCCCGACAGCTGAGCCTCAAAACGCTGTACGGTCTTGCCTTCAGTATGCAGTGCAATTTTCAGCTTCGGGGTGAACAAAAATTTTCCTTCTGATAGAGTAAGCTTTATCGGACCATCAGAATATAGCGTTGTATTGCTAAAATCAGCGCCGGCTGTCGGGAGCTGCAACGTAGCATCCAGCGCCAAAGCCCTCACCAGATTCCCCTCTGTGTCCATATCAAGCAGCACGGCATCATCAGAAATAGAAAAAGAGCCGGAAACAATCAAATCCGGTAAACCGACATCGGCGGTGTGAAGGGTCAGGTTTTTTTCACCCGGGTCATTGCTTAAAGCGGTGATCCGGCGATAGAAAATCTCACTGACATGTTTGGGCGCAAGGTTGGCCAGCAACTGTCCGGCAGCAAAAGCCGGCGCGCTGTCACCTGTATAGGCTAATACGATGGTGTTAGTGGTAACCGTCGAGATTTCCCATTCCTGACCGGAATTCGACATACGAACCGGGCCGCCGAACCGTGCGGCAAGTACCGAGGCCATCCCGGAAAGCCGCTGACCTGATCGTTGTGCATCGGGGGAGCCGAAAACAAAGATATTCTCCGCCTCCTCGCTCTCCTGTTCCAGTTCAAACTGCCACATGTAGTTGGTGGAATTACCCAGCGTATCGCTGACCGCCAGTGCCACATCTACCGTTTCGCCATATCCGCCCAGCGCTGTATTGCCGCCCAGATCGACTACGAGAGAGTTGGTGCTCCAGTACATTTGAGAGGAATTAACAGAAAATGTTCCATGTGTCCCCAGTGTCAAATTGATGGAGCCGGCGTCAATGGCAGTTGCGTCCTGCAGGGTCACCTTAATAGAGGAAAACCGTCGTACGCCAAACGAGCCGTCGGCGGGAATCCGGGATACAATTTCCGGCGGCTGTTCATCCAAAACCAGAACGCGAAAGAACCCTTTTCTCGAATTCTGCAGTTCAAGCATATGCTGCTGTGCCAGCGAACCGGCGACGGCAGGGAAACCGTCCACTACCGACCAATCAGCCAGATTGGTGGAAAATTGCAGTTCATAGCGGATGCCCGGATCCGTCGACCAAAGCAGTTCCCGCTGAGTCGAACTGGCCTCGCCCGGAAGCAGCAGAAGTCTGGGACGCAACTGGCCTGTCGCCGTAAAACTGAACATTAAACACGGAAGAAACCACCGCAACACCTTTTTCATATATCCCCTTCTTTTTTATACAGCTTTCATAGACCCCATAAGCCCGGGGTAATTATTCCACCTCCTGCTGGAATCAGCCTGAGCTTCACATTCATGACAATCAGGACGGCTCATTCATCCGGCGAAAAATCCCGCAGCATTTTACTGCTACGTCCGGACGATGTTTAGCTAAAAAATATTTAACCGAAATTAGCGGCAGTGTCAATAATTTTTTACAATGCAGCTTAGATAGGAATATAGTTGAGTATGCGCCCTGAAAACAGACTGCCGCCCGCAGCCAATCATCACCGTACCCTGTGCCACGCAAGCGCGGTGGAGTAAAGCCTGAGCGGTGACAATCAGCGCGGTTGCGAAAACATGACCATACTATTCCGCTACACGACTCCGTATTCTCAGGTATATGTTCTTTTCGACCGCAAGGCGTCCGGCGCTTCACCCCGGCTTTCTCTTGACCTCTCACTTATTTTCAGCTAGTTATCTCCGCTGGTATGCAAATTGTGCAGACCACGAACACAATGCACAATATACTTTGTAACGACAAGGAAGGAAAAGAGAGATGAGATCCACGCTTCGCTTTGTTTTGGCAGTTTTATCCATCGCTGCACTCGGTGCGCCGGCAGCTCAGATAATTTCCCTTACAGAGACTGAAGCCGGTAACTACTGGTATATGCGGCAAGTCTGGTTGGGCGGGAGTTATACTGACGACGGGTTTTCCTATGGCGATGCGGGCACCGGGCTCATCCACGCGCAGCGTTATTATGAGTATTATGGAGGCTCTGACCGGATATGGGAAAGCAAATCCATCTACTTCCAGATCGATCTCTCCTCTCTCGCGGGCCAGGCGGTGGACTCAGCCATATTTAACTTCCATGTGGCTGCGTATAACACACCCGCCGAATCCTACCTGCGTCACCTCGAAACTCAGGTGATGCCGGCCGCCGGTGATGCTGGACAACAGTTGTCGGGTGATGTGGACGTGATCGGCACACACTCCTTCACCTTGGGCTGGAACGCTGTGGATCTCACCGCTCAAATCCAATCCGACCTCGCTAAAGGTTACGCCTATACTGTTTTAAGTATCCCTGAATTCTCACAAGTTGAAGGAGAAAACCGGATCCTCTCCATCTATGGCGCATCGACTACCGTAACTGAAGGCGGCGTCCTCCTGCGACCCTACCTCTCCGTTATACCGGAGCCTCATACTTTTGTTCTCCTGACCGCCGGCGCCGTGATGCTGCGCTTCTATCGCCGCAAAAAATAGGTCGTTTACCGGTTGTTGTGCAAACAACAGCCGGATCCCGTACAACAGGGGCAATCTCTTTGTTTCGGGTGCGGCAAACAGGCGCGCTTGGTTTAGGATGCAGCCGAAAAAGAGCAGGGGAGCAGTCGTGTATGATTCATATCTTTCCCAAGACAGCCAGAGCTACCGACGTGTACCGGAGATCAAAGTGGTTTTAATCGTTGCACTCCGGCGAGTCCTGGATGGTGGGCGTTACAGAACTCGAATCTGTGACCTCCTGCGTGTGAAGCAGGCGCTCTAACCAACTGAGCTAAACGCCCGGACTGTTTGGATGCGATTCTTTCTAACAAAAAAACGCGCAGGAGTTCAATCCTGCGCGTGACGTATTTTTCCGGTTCTGTTATTGCACATCAAAGCGCTTGCCAATAATGCATTCAGCCTCAAGCCAATACTCAACGGCTCCTTTTTTATTGCCGTCATTCTGGGCTGCAAAATAGGCCGCCTCGCAGATCATTGTATAGAACTGATCCTGCGATACTGTTCTTTTAGCGGCAGTCTTTTTCGCCGGGGCTTTTTTTGCAATATTTTTTTTAGTAACTGTTTTTTTCGCCGGCACTTTTTTAGCGTCGGCTTTTGATTTCGCTACTGTTTTAGACGCGGATTTTTTTGTTATTTTCTTTTGAACTGCCATGGGATTGCCTCCTTCGTTGTTGCAATCAGTTCAACTTTAATACACTTCGACTTGAACGCAAGTTTTATTCCGGTGCAAAAGGCACTTTAACAGGATTCCAAACTGTGCTTTCATTTCCGGCTCCAAACCTCATGAAAGTCTGGGCTATGAACAGTAAAAATTATTCAATCGAAACGCGACTTTCTGCGTGGTGCGCTGAAACATTCATCGCATGTTTTCCGGATGCTGTACCGCTTGCCGATGCCATCGGCGTCATCCCGGGCCGTAATGAACAGTTTGGCGACTGTCAATGCGAAGCCGCGATGAAGCTGGCGAAAGAACTGAAAGCCAGTCCGCGCGCGATTGCTCAAAAGTTTGTCGACACTGCCGTTCTGCCGGAAGAGGTTGAAAAAATTGAAATCGCCGGTCCGGGCTTTATTAATATTTATCTGAAAACGGATTCTATCGCCGCAGAACTTCAGCGCCTGCAAACCGGCGATGCGCCGGGACTGCCGGATCTTGGTGAAGGCAGAACGGTTATCATCGACTATTCCAGCCCGAACGTCGCAAAACCGATGCACATCGGGCACATCCGTTCCACTGTTATCGGTAACGCGCTCGACCGCCTGTACCGCGCGATCGGTTACAACGTGATTGCTGATAACCACCTCGGCGACTGGGGAACGCAATTCGGACTTATCATTCTTGGCTACCGTGAATTCGCCAATCAGGACGCACTGAAAACTGCGCCGGTGGAAGAACTCGAACGCATCTATGTGCAGAGCTACAACCGTTCAAAAGAGGACGAAACGTGGCGCGAGCGTGCGAAAGCGGAACTCGTCAAATTGCAGCAGGGCGATCCTGAAAATCGCGCACTGTGGGAAAAATTTGTCGAACTTACGCTTGGCGAATTTGATAAAATCTATAAACGGCTCGACATCAAATTTGATCTTTATCGCGGGGAAAGTTTTTATAACGATCAGCTCGCCGGCGTCATTGAAAAGCTCAATGCAAAAAATCTGATCAAAGAAAGCGACGGCGCACTGATTTGCGATCTTGAGGATGAGGGTCTGAATGTTGCTATCGTGCGCAAGAGCGACGGCGGTTATAATTACACCACCACCGACATTGCCACTGTACTTTCGCGCACTGCCGAATTTCAGCCGGCAGAGATCATTTACGTCACGGATGAACGCCAGCAGCTGCACTTTAAACAGTTCTTTGCGCTCTGTAAAAAACTCGGCGTTGAAACCAGACTTACGCACGTCTGGTTCGGACTCATGCGTCTGCCGGAAGCCACCTTTTCAACGCGCGAAGGCAACGTCATTAAACTCGAAGACCTGCTCAACGAAGCTGAAGCGCGCGCGCTGGATGTGGTTAAACGCTCCAGCCCGGAGATGGACGAAGCGCAGCAGCGCGACGTGGCGCGTGCGGTGGGAACCGGCGCCGTCAAATATACCGATCTCAGTCAGAACCCGCAGAGCCTTGTCACCTTCACCTGGGAAAAAGCGCTTGCGATGGACGGCAATTCGGCGCCGTATCTGCAATATGCGTATGCGCGCATTGCCAGCGTGCGCGATAAATATGCCGCCCGGTTCCCCGGGAGAAATCCTGATGATTTTCCGATTCTCATCACCGCAGCGTCCGAACGCCGGCTCGCTTTAAAACTCTGCCGTTTTGCCGCCGCCGTTGTCACCGCCGCCAAACTTAACCGGCCGAGCGTACTCGCCGATTATCTCTATGAACTTTCACAGCTCTACAGTTCGTTTTATCAAAACGTGCCGTTCCTTAAAGCTGAAGAGGGTATCCGCGAGAGCCGCATCCGCCTCTGCTCTCTCACTGCCGCCGTTCTTAAAAACGGACTCGCCCTGCTCGGCATTGAAACCCCGGATCGGATTTGACGTATTAATAAATGGTAACCGTAATGGACTCTAAATCGACAGAAACAACACCTGAGGATGTCGGTATCCCTTCAGAAAAAATCCTGCAGCTATTAGAACAGTTGGAGCGTCAGGGACTGCCGATGCATGCGCTGGCGATCATGCGTTACGGGAAACCGGCGGCTGAGGCGTACTGGGAGCCCTTTAATAAAGACTCTCTTCATCGCGCGTACTCGATATCAAAGAGTTTTGCCAGCGTGGCCATCGGCATACTGGCGGGCGATAGAAAACTGGCGCTGTCTGACTGCGTAATTGATTATTTCCCTGAATATAAAAACTGCGATGTTCATCCCTGCATTGCCCGCACAACAGTTGAAAATCTGCTGGAGATGCGCACGCCTTTTGCCCGGGGCAGCTACATGCATTATGCCGACTGGACAAAGGCATTTTTTACGATGGAAGCAGACCATCCGCCGGGCACATTTTTTCGTTATGACACGCTCGCCTCAGTCATGCTGGGGATGCTGGTTCAGCGTCTGACCGGCATGGAGACAACTGAATTCCTGCGCGAACGGCTGTTTATTCCGGCAGGCATGCGTGAAGACATCCAATGCATTCAAACGCCATGCGGACATGACTGGATGGGATCCGGCATACTGTGTTCCGCCCGCGATCTGCTTCGATTCGGGCAGGTATGCATGCAGTCCGGTATGTTTAACGGCAAACAGCTGATTCCTGGCGATTTTATGCGCCGGGCCGTGAGCGTACGAGTGGATAACCGCGTTGGCGGTGTTTGGCCTGAACACAGTCTGGGATATGGCTATCAATTCTGGCGCACGCCGCACGGATTTGCCTGCCGCGGCATGGGAAGCCAGCTGGTGCTGTGTGTGCCGGAAGCTGATCTCATCGTAGTCACACTGGCAGATACGCAATCCATTTTGCCGGGAGATACACTGATCATGAACGCAGTATGGGATATGCTGCTGCCGGCGCTGTCAGATGAACCGCTGCCGGAAAATCCCGAGGCGACACGCGCTCTGACAGCATATACTGCCGGACTTTCATTGACACCTGTCGCCGGAAACACGACGTCATCTGCGGCGGTACAGGTCGCCGGACGCGAATATGTAATGGCGCAAAACTCGATGGGTATCAAAAAAATGCACTTTGCATTCGAGGCAGAGTCAGGCGAATGGTTCTACGAGAATGCCACCGGCACGCACAGCCTGCGTTTCGGATTCGGTAAACAGATACGCCAGGAATTTCCTGAGACACACTATTTCGGCCGAACGATGATGAAATCCGCAGGCAAAGGATATGATTGTCATGCTTCTGCGGCCTGGGCGGATGATAACACGCTGGTGTTGTGCTGTTATACAACGGATGATTATCTGGGCACGTTAAAAATAAGTTTTTCTTTCCATGAGAATGAACTAACGGTTTACAGCACAAAGTATGCTGAAATGTTTTTCGATGAATACGAAGGAATCGCGACCGGATGCATGACGCCCGGAAAATAATTCCGACGAGATTATGTTTTCAAATCATGAGTTTAAAAATTCATGATTCCCGGCGCTGAACATCACTCACCAATCGCGGAGCGAACCACACCGGCGAGAGTTTCGGCGAGACGACCGGTGATTTCATCGGTTGGACCTTCCACCATGACGCGGCACATGTTCTGTGTGCCGGAATAGCGGATGAGCACGCGGCCTTTGCCGCCGAGTTCTTCTTCAGCTTTTTTGACGGCGGCGGGCAGCCCGGTGATTTCTTCGACGGGCGGTTTTTCTTTGACGTCGATGTTGATCAGCCGCTGCGGGAATACGCTCATTATTTTTGCGAGCCCGGAAAGCGGTTTACCGGTTGCACGCATGATGGCGAGCAGCTGCAGCGCGGCGATCATTCCGTCGCCGGTGGAATGATGCTTATGAAAAATAATGTGCCCGGACGATTCGCCGCCGATGACGGCGCCGCTGGCGAGCATTTTCTCGAGCACATAGCGGTCGCCGACCTGCGTGACGGCGACATCAATGTGCTGCTCCTTCATCGCTGTAAGGAATCCGACATTCGCCATAACGGTTCCGACGACGAGGTTGTTTGCAAGCTGTCCACTCTTTTTCATCTGTGCCGCGCAGATTGCAATAATCTGATCACCGGAAAGCTCGGCGCCGGTCTCGTCAACAGCAATTAACCGGTCGGCGTCGCCGTCAAAGGCCAGTCCGACATCGGCGCCGGTTGCGAGAACTTTGGCGCGCAAGTCCTGCGTATGCTGTGAGCCGCAGCCGGCATTAATATTCATTCCATCCGGTTCCACATGAATCGCCGCAACCTCCGCGCCGAGCTCAGAAAATATAGTCGGCGCAACTTTGTATGATGCGCCGTTGGCGCAATCGAGAACAATTTTCATTCCGTCAAGCGTCAGGTTTTCCGGGAATGTATTTTTGCAGAATACGATGTAACGGCCGGCAGCATCGTCGATGCGTTTGGCTTTGCCAATCTGATCTTCGGTGGAGCGGATGTCGCGCAGCGTTCGGCCTGAAATGAGTTTTTCGATCTCCTCTTCTTCGGCATCAGGAAGCTTATAGCCGGTGCGCGAAAAAATTTTAATGCCGTTATCGTGATAGGGGTTGTGTGATGCGGAAATGACAATGCCGGCATCGGCGCGCATATCCTGCGTAATGAATGCAACACCGGGCGTCGGCAGCGGACCGAGCAGTAAAACGTCGACGCCCATCGAACAGACACCGGCAGTGAGCGCATTTTCGAGCATGTAACCGCTGAGGCGTGTGTCTTTGCCGATGACAATGCGCGGGCGGATGCGGCAGTCGTTATGATATTTTTTGCACACATACGCAACGGCGCGGCCGATTTCGAGCGCCTGCTCCGCTGTCATGTTTCCCATGTTCGCCATACCGCGAACGCCGTCGGTTCCAAAAAGTTTTCCCATAGTTTTGTTGTTCATTGGTGGTTATTCGTTGTTAGAAAAGCTCCAGAGACCGGTGACCTGATCAACAATGGGCTGCAGCCAGCCGGCTGCATCAGCGCGAGCATCAGCAGTCAGATTTGTTATTGCGGCGATGTAGGTGTCTTTACCGGCGGCTTCGATTTCACGCAGCAGCACCGGCCCGGCGGCCGGTGTTTCAAGGGTTTCGATTTTTATGCGCAGCCTGCTCCATGCACCGGAGAACGCCTGCTGCTGTTCAACCAGTGCGGCGAATTCGGCACCGGAATCTTTCAGTTTTTCAATGGAATAGTTCATTTTCCCGGCGAGCTGTTCCAGCCGGTTGAGCCGTTCGCCAAGAATTAAATCCAGATTTTTCAGCGCGCCGGTAATGACGGCACGGTCAAAATCGTCGCGTACAAACAGCATACGGACTCCCTGATACCACGCCATCAGGGCATACATATTTCCGATATAAGTCAAATTGTTGTAAATGAGGCGCCGGATATCCTTGTAGACGCCGTGATTATAGGGTGCACGTTGCGGCGCAAGCGGCTCGGGTACGTACAGCGTATTTTCTTCGAGCACATCTTTCCGGCATACCGTTCCCGCCGGAATTACGGTGCCGTACGCAATCCGTGCCGGACCGGCGAGTCCACCCTGTCCGCCGAGAAAAACAGGCTGCTGGTCCAGCAGCACGCCGCGCGGCACATCGCCGACCAGCGATGCGGTGGCTTTATCCTGATGCGGCGTGAAATTAAAATGAATATAGGATGAACCGACTTCGCTGTGGTTTTTACTGCCCGTGCCGCCCGCCATCAGCACATCACAAAAATTAACCAGACTGCCGAGCTGCACAAAGGGGAAAAGAACCGTCTGTTTAAGTCCAACAGTATGCGCGCCGGCGGAATTTTCTTCCATAATAGTGCCTTCGCGCACATGCGCACCGCTGCCGAGGCTTGTGCCATTGAAAAACACGGATCCGGAACACCAGCCGCCTTTCAGTTTAACCGTGCGGCCAAGCTGACAGTTATTCAATGTGAGCGGTGCTTCTGCGCCAAGAATACAGTCGGGTCCGATGGATGTTTTCTCGCCGTAAATCCGGCAGCCGGGATAAAAGACGGCCGTCGGGGAAATCCGTTTCAGATCAACTTCCGGCGAAATAAAAACATCGTTATCCATTCGAATAAGGCTACAAAAAATCGGCCGGCGGACAAGACATTTCGAAATTCAAAAATTACTGCTGTTAAAGTTTTTTATATCATAAGACAGTGCGGCATTTGATCTGCAGGGTACGGGTTCGGCAGAACATTTGAAGCGTGCAGAAAAAATTTTTCGTTTCCGCTTGAACCGGCGGGGATGAAGTGGCTTACTTTTACGCTCTTTTTATTTAATTTTGTAGAAATGTAACAAAAAAACAGTGAGACAGACGTATGGCCAGATCAGTACCTTTATCTAAAGTGCGTAATATTGGAATTATGGCGCACATCGACGCGGGCAAAACCACCGTGAGCGAACGTATACTTTTTTTTACCGGCCGGTCCCATAAGCTCGGCGAAACGCATGACGGCGCCGCAACGATGGACTGGATGGCCCAGGAGCAGGAACGCGGCATTACAATCACTTCGGCAGCGACTACCTGCATGTGGCGCGATCACCAGATTTCCCTGATTGACACCCCCGGACACGTGGACTTTACGATGGAGGTGGAGCGTTCGCTGCGTATTCTCGACGGAGCGATTGCGCTGTTCTGCGCAGTCGGCGGTGTGCAGCCGCAGTCCGAAACGGTGTGGTACCAGTCTGAACGCTATGAGGTGCCGAAAATTGCATTCATTAATAAGATGGATCGTATCGGCGCGGACTTTTTCTATGTTGTAGAAAACATCCACAAACAGCTCGGTGCGAATGCCGTTCCGGTGGTTATTCCCATCGGTTCATCGGAAAACTTTACGGGAATTGTCGATCTGATTGAAATGGTTGCGGTATATTATGATGAGGTCGGACAGGGTACCAGCTTCCGCGAAGAGCCGATTCCGGAAGAACTGATGGAGACAGCCAAAAAATGGCGCGCGAATCTGGTTGAAAAATGTGCTGAACAGGACGAGGAGGTGCTCGAAAAATTCTTTGAGGAAGGTGATCTCTCAAGAGATGAAATTTTAAAAATCCTGCGCAAAGCCACCTGCGCCCGTCAGGTGGTGCCGGTCTACTGCGGCTCTGCATTTAAGAACAAAGGCATTCAGCGCCTGCTCGACGGCGTCATTAATATTCTGCCGGCGCCGAACGAAATCCGGGGGATTGTTTGCACGCGCCGTCCGGAAAATCAACGCAAAGTGGATGATAATGAAGTGCTGGCCGCATTGGCATTCAAAATTATGTCCGATAAACACATGGGCAAACTGACCTATATCCGCATGTATTCCGGCACACTCGAAAGCGGCTCCACCGTCTGGAACAGTTCTGAGCAGAAAAAGCAGCGTGTCGGCCGTATCCTGCGCATGCATGCCAACCGGCAGGAAACACTGGATCAAGCCGTTGCCGGCGATATCGTTGCAGTGATCGGTCTGACGGAGACTAAAACCGGCAATACGCTGTGCTCACAGGAAGAGGAAATTTTTCTCGAAGCGATGGAGTTCCCTATGCCGGTCATCAGCATTTCAATTAAACCGGTGTCGCAGAGTGACAGTGAAAAACTCAGCGAAGCGCTCCACCGCCTCGCCGAAGAAGATCCGACCTTCACTGTGTCGTTCGATCAGGAAACCAGTGAAACCATTATTTCCGGCATGGGCGAACTGCACCTCGAAATTATTGTCGACCGCCTGAAACGTGAATTCGGCGTTCAGGCGGAAGTCGGACGTCCTGAAGTGGCGTATCGTGAAACGGCAACCTCGCCGTCCAACGGTTCCTACAAACACGCCAAACAATCCGGCGGACGCGGCCAATACGGCCACGTTGTGCTGGAGCTTGAGCCGCTCACTGCGGGCAGCGGATTTGAATTCAATAACAAAATTGTCGGCGGACGCATTCCGCAGGAATACATTCCGTCTGTGGAAAAAGGAATTATTCAGGCGCTCGGAAGCGGCCCGTATGCCGGTTATCCGGTCGTTGATATGCGTGTCAATCTGATTGACGGTTCGTATCATGATGTCGACTCCAGCGATTTCGCATTTCAAATCGCCGGGCGCCAAGGCTTTAAACAGCTCTTTATGAAAGGTCATCCGCACCTGCTCGAACCCGTCATGTCCATCGAAGTCACGATGCCGGAAGAATATATGGGACCGGTCAACGGAACCATCTGTCAGCGCCGTGGACGCATTGAATCCATGGATGAGCGCGGCGGCATGAAACTGGTTAGAGGCCATGTGCCGCTGAGCGAAATGTTCGGTTACTCCAATACATTGCGTTCGCTCACACAGGGACGCGCCACCTTTACAATGACTTTTGAGCATTATGAAGCTGTACCGTTCTCCATTGCCGAAGAAGTTGTGAAGAAGCGCCGGGCGGAAGGCAAAGTCCGCGGCGGCGAAGAATAAAATTCACACCGCAAACAAAAAGCCGCGCTGGAAAGCGCGGTTTTTTATTCAGAGCAAAACCGGCAGGACGGGTTCGGCAGCCCCGTCACGATCAAATTAAAAATGCCTGTCCGGGTCAGTTTGTGCCGTTATCTTTTTCGATCACGCCCTGTATAAACTTCACATAATTTTCAGGGCCGCCGCGCTGGTATCCGGTGCGGACAATTGTCTTGCCGTCCGGTTTTTGGATCAGCACCGTCGGAAAACCCTGGATCTGATAACGCTCCAGCAGTGCGTTGTGCCGCGCCGCAAATTCAGCGGCAGTGGGCTGTCCGTCGCGCCCGAAATCCAGCAGAACACAAATGAGATTGTCTTTGGCGTACGTTATAAAATCCGGCGTTGAAAACACCTCTTCTTCCAGCAGCCGGCACCAGCGGCACCACTGCAGGCCGCTGATGTTGACCAGAATATATTTATTCTCTTCCGTCGCCTGTTTCACCGCCGCGTCATAATCCGTCTGCCAGACCGCCGCTTCCGTCGCGGTTTTCTCGTCGCAGCCGGCCATTGCGAGTGCTGCCAGCAGTACAATTCCAGTAAATCCAAATTTCTTCATAACAGCTCCTTCAGTTTTAAGCAGTGTGTGAGAGAGAAAAAAATTATGCAATTCAAAAGGGCAAAGGTTCGGCGCGGCGCGAGTTCCCCCGATATTCGGCTTTTGACTTTCAGATGGTTTATTCTGTATAAGAGACCCCATGGAATTTATAGCATTCGATCTGGAAACCACCGGAATTCAGCCGCGTACCGACGCCGTCCTCGAAATCGGCGCCGTCCGGTTCAGCGGAACTGATCCCGTCGAAACATTCTGTACGTTCATCAATCCCGGCCGCCCGATTCCGCCGGAAGCCTCCGCCGTCAACGGCATTACCGACGACATGGTTGCCGGCGCGCCGGATATTGCGGCCGCATTAACGCAGCTCGCCGGATTCTGCGGCAGCCTGCCGCTCGTGGCGCACAATGCGCCGTTCGATTTTAAATTCCTGCACAAAGCTGTTGAAGACCATAGAACACCGGCGCCGGCCGGCGTTATCCTCGACAGTTGTGCGCTCGCCCGCATCGTCTTCCCCGGCATGCTCAACTATAAACTCGGCACCCTCGCCGGATATTTCGGCTTCACCGGCGGCACTTTTCATCGCGCCGCAGAAGACAGCATCTACTGCGGACGCCTCTTCGCCCGCATCCTTGAAGCGCTCGAAAAAGCCGGTCAGTCCGCCGGCGTTCACGCACTGCTTGAACTCGCCGGTCAGCCGCTCATGAAATTTCCGCAATACACCGGGCAGCCCGAACAGCTTGGCCTTTTCTAGAGCAGTCTTGGTTTAACTTTCCGTACCGGAACCGCGGTCAACACCCGCACAGCTGCAATGCATGATTCAATATTTGCAGGCGCGTCCGGCAGGCGCGTAATAAATAATATGAAATTATCCTGATTCGTATTGATTTAACCGCGGATTTAAACGGATGGAAACGGATCTTCACAAAGAGGCAGCCAGGAGAACGGAGAATTTTTTGACATGATTAACAGGATTTACTGGATAAAATTCAAATCCCGTTGATCCTGTAAATCCCGGCAAGAATATCTCTTTCATCCGTTTATATCCGTGTCATCCGTGGTAAAAAATACCAGTTAAGTTCATTTGATATAAATGCGGCAAATCAACTCGGGGAAGCCCCTGTCTGTGTATCTTGCACAGTTAATTTCTCAATTTAGATAAAATCTATTCTTGGAATTTTAAAAAACGCATCTTTATATAAAAATTAGAATATGTAGGGTATCGTATTACTTGACTTATAGGCAGATTGGTTTGAGTTTTGAACGGAATGGGTGTTCATGCGCAGAAGAATGCAGCGGTCAATACCGGTGCAGTAGAAAAGAGCAGGAGAAAAAAGTATGAAAAAACGGATGATGATTGCACTGCTGTGCTGTATCGGAACAGCGCAGGCGGATGTATTGGTGAAGTGGGGCAGCGACAACCTGTATTCCAATTTTGTTTTTAAAATTAATGGAGAGACGTATTCTCACGAGAAGATCGGTATCGGAAACCTTCAGATGATCTGCTACTCGGCCCTCGGGCTGAACTGGTCGACGAATGCTATCAGTGTATTTGTGGGCGAAATGCTTGCCGGCAACATATCTCTGGATGAAGCGGTTAATGCGGGTTATTGGAAACGGTGGTATGAGAAAGGCGCTGACGGAGGGGAAATGTCCGCGGATGAAAAAAGCTCGTGTGACGGTCCTGATCCTTTGGCGATAACGTTCGATATCGGGCAGCAATTTGGATTTTGGCTCCAGTTGATCTATCACGGGGACGATCCTGATCTGCAGCAGGGGCTGAACTTAGGCGGCGAGGATGATCCCTATTGGACTTATTACTGCACCGGCGGTAATTTTGAACTGTCCACTGCACAGATTGATACGCTTGATACCGGAACCATTCTTAATTTTGGAAACGGGTTGACCGGGCAGTGGGTTACAGAAGGCAGCGATCAGGTTCTGCGGCTGAATCAGGAGTTTCCAACCACGCTGGAGATGACTCCATTTGTGCCGGCGGCCATTCCCGAACCTGCCGCGGCGCTGCTGCTGCTCTCCGCCGCTGGGATGTTCGGGCTCTACCGCCGTTTTTTCAGCCAAGGCGCATAAGAAAATAAAACCGGAGAAAAATATGAAGAAACGGATGATGATTGCATTGCTGTGCAGTATCGGAACAGCGCAGGCGGATGTATTACTGAAATGGGGCAGCGATACCCCGTATTCCAATTTTATTTTTAAAATTAACGGACAGACATATTCTCCCGCTGCGCTCGGCGGTCTTGAACAGCTGGAGCTGATCTGTTACTCGGAGTTAAGTTTGAACTGGTCAACGAATATTGTCAGTGTATTTTTGGGTGAGGTGCTGGCCGGCAATGTGTCCTGGGCTGCAGCAGACAACGCTGTATACATCAAACGTTGGGATGAGGATTATCCTTATGGAGTCTCTGCGGATGAGGAGGGGGTGTGCCCCGGTGACGATCCATTGGCGATAACATTTGATACTGGACAGCACTGTTGGAATATTTTTTCAGTGGATCTATTTCGGGGATGATCCTGATCTACAGCAGGGGATAACCGTAGGAGACGGGTGGGCCTATTACTGCACCGGCGGTAATTTTGAACTGTCCACTGCACAGATTGATTCGCTTGATACCGGAACCATTCTTAATTTTGGAAACGGGTTGACCGGGCAGTGGGTTACGGAAGGCAGTGATCAGGTTTTGCGGCTGAATCAGGAGTTCCCGACCACGCTGGAGCTGGCTCCTTTTATCCCCGTTCCCGAACCTGCCGCGGCGCTGCTGTTGCTTTCCACTGTTGGAGTGTTCGGACTCTACCGTCGCGTTTTCGGTAAAGGAGAATAAGAGAGTCGAAAGTCTAAAGGTCTCAAAGTCAAAAGTCGGGAACCGGAAACGGTTGCCGGCTTTTTTGTTTCTGAAACGTAGACGCGACGCCCTCGTCGCGTACACGTATGCAGTGAATTTTTAGAGCAGTTCACGAATGAAATGCCGCGCCGGTTTTTGTAGGGCTGGAACGGGCAGTGCCCTTCCAGCCGCGGCGCGAAGGTCTTTTTGACCGTTCGCGCCCTACAATTTGAAACGGTATTTCATTCATTAACTGCTATAATCCGTTTATATCCGTGTTATCCGCAGTCAAATTCTTCATTAAGTTTGTATTTTAAATAACTTTATAAGTCTTGTATAAAAACGGGTTGCCGCTAAACTGCGCGCATGAATCGCCGGAGCATCATGCTGCTTTTTTTCGCCGCGCAATGGTTCAGCGCGCCGGCGCTTGAAACAGAGCTGCAATTCATTGCAGGCTTAACCGAAGCCGGATTTCCGGCGCTGGCCCAAAAAGTATTCGACCGTACGCGCAAAAATTCTTCGGCGGCAGAACACTTTGCGCCGGAATTGCAAATCAGAATACTAATTGCCGGGAAAAAATTTGACGCCGCACAGAATCAAATCCCGGCGCTCGAAAATCCGGCACCGCTCTGGCTTTTTCTGGCCGATACCGCATTGCGCGCCAACCAGAGCGCAATCGCAGAGGGCGCGTACAAAAACTATTTTGCGGCAAAACCGGCGCTGGACGAAAAGTTTTTGCAGGCCGCCCTTCATTATCACCGGCGCGACATCTATGAAACCGCGCTCGACCGCTCAACCGACGATCGCGCGCTGCGTCCCGTCAAGGCCAATCTCGCTGCCCTTTTAATCGAAGACGAAACGCCGGAAAATTTAGAGCGCGCCAAAAAACTGTGCGAAGAGGTTCAGCTCGGCAGTCTCGACCTCTGGTTCGGGCAGTCTGTGGTTACCTGGAACCGTATTATGCAGCGGCGCGGCGAATGGCATGAATCCACCGCAATCCTCGAAACACAGCTCGAACTGCTGTATCAGCTCGAACAAAATCTCGCCCGCCAGAATCAGCCGGTCGAACAGATCAGTCCGCTCGCCGGCGCGCGTTATCTGCTGGGACTTGGTTATGAACACGCCGGAGAACACGTCGCGGCGCTCACGCAGTTTTATAATGTCTACGCCCGGTACGGCGGCAGTGAATGGGGGCCGCCGGCGCAGGAAAAATCGCAACGGCTGATCGCACACTTTGAACGCGCCGGAAAGAGGGTTGAGATCGATCACGGCGTCAGCGCCGGTAAAATTGAAGAGAACGCGTTTCGCATTGCGCGCCGGCTGTTCTGCGAAAAAAATTATGCTGCCGCGCTGACGGAATATTGTACGGCGCTCAATCAATATCCCGAATGCGCCGGCGCTGTTGCCGCGCTGCGCGAACTTCTGATTTGTCAGATTCATACCGCCGATTCCGCCGGCGCAAAAGCAGTTGCCGCCTACACCGCCGAACGGTTTGCAGAAACGTCTGCTGCGCCGGACGCACTGCTCGCCGCCGGTAAAACGGCGCTCGACGGCAATCAAAACGAACTCGCATTCTGGATTTATAAACACTATCTCCTCCGGTTCCCGGCGCACAATCGCGCCGCCGGTGTTCTGTTCAGTTTGGCATCGCTGTTGCGAACCGCCGGCGATTTGAGCGGCGCAGAAAACTGCCTGAAAAAAATTCTGCGCGATTACCGCGATTCGGCCTTTTATATTCCGGCGCTCGGCAGGCTTGCATGGAACGCATTTGAAAAAGAGGAGTGGAATACCGCCGGTAAATTTTTTGCCCCGTACATTTCCGGTGAAACCGATCTGCAGCAAAACACGCGTGCGCGCTTTGCCTTCGCTGAGTGCTGCCGGCAGTCAGGCGAATGGGAAAGAGCGCTTGAACAGTACCGGACGCTCGAAGCGGCGCTCGCCGCAACAGAAAAAAATTATGGCGTAACCGAAGAAACGGTGCGCTTTAATCTGCCGTTTCTAGAAAAATCTATATTTTATCAGGGAATCTGCTGTGCAAAACTCGAAAACTTTTCCGCCGCAGTGTCAGAACTCAACCGCTTCATTGCAAACTTTCCGGTGTCAGAATTTATTTTGCAGGCGCATTTTGCCAAAGGAACGGCGCAACTGAACTTAAAAGAGTATTCCGGCGCACTGACAGCCTTTGCGGTGTTTAATGCCGACAGCGAGCGGCGGTTTTTAGAGCCGGTGCTGTTTTATCGCGCGCAGGCGCATTTCGAAACCGGAGAATTTTTACCGGCGGTTCAGCGTATTGACGAGCTGTTTGCGCGCTGGCCGGAATCGGCTTTTTTCTTCGATGCCGGAATTCTGCAGGGACGCGCATTCACTGCCGTACAACAAACCGGCGATGCCATTCGTATTCTGAGTGAAGTGCTTGGTGTTGCAACGGACGATTTAATTATCCACCGCGCAACCCTTGAGCTTGCGCGGGCGCAAACCGGCGCGGCGGAAAAACTCGCCTCATTGCAGCGCGTCGCACTGCTCGCCGATCCGGCACAGCACGCTGACTTTATAATTCCGGCACTGACTGAAAGCCTGCCGCTGTACCTCGAACTCAACCGCCCGCACGACCTGCTTGCCGATGCCGACCGCCTGCTCACCGAGTTTTCAGACCGCATTAACACCGACGAAATTCAGCGCTGGAAAAACCGGACTGCAGAGATGTTAACCGCAGATATCGCGGATGGAGAGAGATAAAATGGGAGAAAACATATTGTATGAAGAAGTAAGCGGAAAAATCATCGGCGCTGCTATTGCGGTATTAAATGAATTAAAACCCGGCCTGGATGAAAAATTATATGAGCGCGCATTGACCATAGAGCTGCAGGAAACGGGATTAAAAACGGAACAGCAAAAACAATTTCCGGTGAAATATAAAGGACATGATATTGGGAAGCTGATCCCTGACTTAATTGTCGAAGATCTGATTATTGTTGACCCGAAAGTTGTTCAATCGTTCACAGAAACGCACGTTGTTCAAATGATCGGGTACCTCGCTAAAACCGGTTTACGGCTGGCACTTCTCATTAATTTTAAATACTCGAAACTGCAATGGAAACGAGTTGTCAGGAATCAGGAATTTAACCGCGGATTACACAGATGAAAACGAATTATAAACATAAACTCAGTCAGAATCCGTATCTGTTTATATCCGTGTTATCTGCGGTTGCTCTTTTTCCGCTGCCGTATGCGATTCATTCGCTATGAAAACGAGTTGTCAGGAGTCAGAAATTTAACCACGGATTACACAGATGAAAACGGATTATAAAAATAAGCTCAGTCAGAATCCGTATCTGTTTATATCCGTGTTATCCGCGGTTGCGATCTTTCCGCTGCCGTATGCGATTCATTCCGCTATGAAAACGAGTTGTCAGGAGTCAGAAATTTAACTGCGGATTACACCGATGAAAATGAATTATAAACATAAACTCAGTCAGAATCTGTATCCGTTTATATCCGTGTTATCCGCGGTTGCGATCTTTCCGCTGCCGTATGCGATTCATTCCGCTATGAAAACGAGTTGTCAGGAGTCAGAAATTTAACTGCAGAGTACACAGATGAAAACGAATTATAAACATAAACTCAGTCAGAATCTGCATCTGTTTATATCCGTGTTATCCGCGGTTGCTGTCTTCCCGCTTCCGGTCTTTCCGGCGCCGTATGTGATTAATTCCGCGGGAACGAAGATTGAAGGAACGGCAATCAAATCGTCAGCGGATGGCACGGTGCAGTTAACAACTAAAAACGGACAGGTGTTAACATTCCGCGCCGGCGGCTATCAGCAGGCTGCCGCCGATCCGCCGCCGGAGATAGCGCAGGTTGAAGCGTTCGCCAGGGGCGGTCGGCTTGCCGAAGCGGCGGCGCTGTTAAAAAGTGTGAAAAGGGATTATGTCTGGCTCGGCTGGGACCGGCGCGCAAGCCTGATGCTGGCCCGCATTGAACTGGCACGGGAAAATTTTGCCGGCGCGGCGGCAGAATATGAAGAGCTGTTTGCGGTGCAGCCGCAGTTAAAAAAATCGCCGGCGGAGCGCACGCATTATATGCAGGCGCTGCTCGGCGCCGGCAGAATTCCGGAAGTTGCGGCGATGGTCGATGAAGATATCGCGAGCGGTTCGCGCGCAGCGGCGGCACGGGCGCAGATTATCCGCGGCGATATGAAATTTGCCGCCGGTCAGGCGGAAGAGGCCCTGCTCGACTATCTGCGCACCGTCATTCTGTTTCGCGAGCAGACAGCCGTTCAGCCTGAAGCGATTTATAAAACCGGCGTCGCGTTGAAAAAGCTGAACGATCCGCGCGCGCCGGAATTTTTTAACCGGGTGATTAGCGAATTTCCCGCTTCAGAATTTGCAGTCTTAGCCAAAGGAGATGTGAAATGAAAAAAATATCAGTAGAACAAATCATCAATCAATCAACTGGAGGGTCGCCGGCCCCGGCGACCGGACAGCGAGGCCGCTGTCCCTCCGGCCTGTTGTTTGCGGTGTTAATGTCTATTTGCACCGTGACAGCGCGCGCGCAGGAAATTGTCGCGAACGAAAGCGTTCAGGCGGCGGAAGAGCCGGTCGCCGGCACGGGATTTATGGATGTAGTGTTAGACGGCGGATTTCTCGGTGTCGTTCTGTGGCTGTCGCTCGCGGCGCTGTCGGTCGCCGGAACCTATCTGATTGTGGACTCATTTATTAAAATCCGTGTCAGGCGGATTATTCCGGCGGCGCTGGTTCATAATATTCGCGCCGCACTGAATTCCGGCGACCTGCAAACTGCCGGATCGCTTTGCGGCGGAGAACCGGGCGCGCTGTCGAATATTCTGTCGGCCGGTTTTTCAGACGCCGGCGAAGGAATGGAAGCAGTACAGGATGCGGTTTCTGTTGCTGCCGACCTTGAAAGCGAAAAAATAATGCAGCGGATTAATTATCTGAATGTCGTCGGCAATCTCGCGCCGATGCTCGGGCTGCTCGGAACGGTACAGGGAATGATTCTGGCATTCGCCACACTTGGCACCGAAGCCGGCGCCGCCAAAAATGCGATGCTGGCAACCAACATCTCTCAGGCGCTGTATACCACCGCGGCCGGTCTGGTCATCGCAGTGCCGACGCTCGGATTCTTTTCGTTTTTCCGCAATCGCGCCGCAAAAATTATTCTCACCATGGAAGCGCTGACGCTGGAGTTGATGAAAAAGGTGAAAGGAGAGTCGCAGGTCTGAAGGTCAAAGGTCGCAAGTCATTTGATGTGGGCTTTCGACGTTTAGACTTTGGACTTTCGACAATGAATCATGGCACGTTTAAAACAGGCTGATGGCAATATTAACATGACGGCGATGATCGACGTGGTGTTTCAAATGATCATCTTTTTTGTCTGCACCGTTCAGCTCGAAAAAGAAGCGGTCAGCGAATTTCTGCTGCTGCCGGATTCACCGCACGGACCCCTGGTCGCTGAAGAAAAAGATCCGCGCACGATCACCGTCGAGGTGGATGACAAAGGGAGGATTTTTATCGCGCGCACGCCGCTTTCCGGTGAACGGCTGAAACAGATTCTTGCGAAAACGGTGGCAGAGTACGGCGCCGCCGGTCCGTCAATTCCAATCCGTATCCGCGCCGATGCCGCCGCGAAACATTCAGATGTCAAACGTGTTCTCGATGCCTGCACCGGCGCCGGACTTTATAAAATCAGTTTTATCGCGACGAAGGATTCAGCCAAAGGCAGTCAAAGGTCTGAAGGTCGAACGTCTTAAAGGCGCAAGAGGAGAAGAAATATTATGAATAAAGTGGAACGGTTTGAAGATTTACGGATCTGGCAGGATGCGCGCATCCTGGTGCAGCAGATATACGGTGATTTCAGAAAAATCCGGGATTACAGCTTCCGCGATCAGATTCAACGTGCCGGAGTTTCAATGCGGAATTGGAACGTTAGAGAATTATTTGCGCAAATGACTTTCGACTTTTGACCTTCAGACGTTCGACCAAATTATGAAACGAAAAAAACGAGTGCGCGAGGATGTTCCGATCGAAGTGTCGATGACGCCGATGATTGACGTGGTATTTCAACTGCTGATTTATTTTCTGGTAACGTTTTCTACACCGGACGTGCTGGCGCATCTGGATGTTTCACGTCCGGCGCCGGATCCGTCGCAAACGGAACAACGTACGCCGCCGAAAATGATCCGCATTGCTGTATTTACTGAGGGCGGTTTTGAAAACGGCTACAGCCTGAACGGACGTGCGGTTTCGCGCGCGGAGTTAACATCGATTGTAATGCGCCTGGCCGGGTTCAGTAAAAATCAGACGGTACTGATCACCTGCGCCGGCGGCTCGGAACATGCGAAGCTGGTGGGCGTTTTAGATCTGTGTGCGCAAAACGGACTTTCAAAAATTTCGGTGGTAAGCGCGGAGTAAGAGAATGGCCACAAAAAAGCACGAAAATTCACAAAAAGAGGAGGGATATGCATATTCACGAACTTTGTGATGTTGTGCGCGAGACCAGTTTCGCAATACATAAGTATCATCGGAACGGACATTTGGAAAAAATTTATGAGCATGCTTTGTTTCACCGGCTCCAAAAAGCCGGGTTAAAAGTAAAACAACAATACCCGTTAACTGTATATGATGAGGACGGGACAAATTTGGGAGAGTATTTTGCTGATTTGTTTATTGAAGATCGTCTGATTGTTGAGTTGAAGGCGTGCAGAGCGACTACCGAAGAACACATCGCGCAACTTTTAGGTTATTTAAAATCATCACGGATTCGCGATGGATTGTTGATTAATTTCGGTTCCCCAAAACTCTACATTAAAAAATTTATCATGGATTAAAATAAATAATGAAAAGTCATGGTCACAAAAACATCAAAAACACACAATGGTAACACAGCTCCGGTCTTGTGGCTTCTTGTGTTTTTGGTGGCTATAGAAAAATAATATGCTTCAGAAATATATTAGCAAAATTCTAGATCGTTTCGGCGGGCTGGCGGCGGCAATCGCAGTTAATGCGATCGTGCTGATTGTGCTGATTAATCTGGTGATTTTTGAAGCGCTGGACACAGGCCGCGAGGTGCAGGTTCAGGTAATGGAGCACGAAGAGATTCCGGAAATCGAGCAAGCGCTGCAAAAACTGGATGAACTGCCGCCGGACAGTAATTTAATGACTGCGCCGGGCGATGTTCCGGCGCTGCCGGACGTGCCGGTGGAAATGTCGGCACCGGATATGCCGGACCTTGCCGGGCTGGCAATGCATGAAATTCAGAGTCCGCTGGTGATGCAGGGACTGTTTGCAGGGCGCTCCGCCGGCGCGCGCAGTAACCGGCTGCAACAGTTCGCCGGCGGTTACGGCGAGCAGGTTGAAGCGGCGGTGATGCGGAGCCTGGAATGGCTGGCGGCGCAGCAGACGCCGGAAGGATATTGGGGCGCGGTATCGGCGTATAATCAAAGCTGGCATCAGCGCGAGTGGATTGCATCGATGATGAATGAGCAGCGCGCGACGCGGTTGACGGCGCTGGCGCTGCTGGCATTTCTGGCGCACGGCGAAACACCGGCGTCGGAACAATTTGGCGGCACGGTTCAGCGCGCGATCGAATATCTGCTTTCGCAGCAGCAGCCGGACAGCGGATTGTTTGTTCCGCTGGCAGCGGTGCGGCCGGAAAAATCCGGCGAGGATCTCGGTGTGTATGCACACGCGCAGGCGACATATGCGCTGGCGGAGGCGTATGCATTAACGCGTGCGCCGGCGCTGAAAGCATCGGTGGAAAAAGGCATTCGCGTGATCAGCGCCGGTCAGTTGCATTGCGGTGCGTGGGGCAACTGGTATGAACAGGATATCGCCGACGCGTCGGCGACAAGCTGGCAGGTGCAGGCGTTGAGGGCGGCCGAGGCCGCCGGAATTTTACTGCCGGAAATTCCGGCGGCGCTGGAGCGCGCGGCGCAGGGAGTCGCATTTTTGTATAAAGGAAACGGAATCTGGTTTTACCGGAAGGGCGATCTGCTGATCGCGCCGCGCGAGGGCGGGCCGGTCATGAGCGGCGCGATGGTATTGAGTTTGCAACTGCTCGGTTTGCATACCGACCCGATGGTCTCCGCCGGTTTGCGTTACATGCATGAGTTCGGCGTGAGCGACTGGGAAACGGCGTGGCTGAATCCGATTAATAAAAGCCTGCCGGCGACGTATGAGTGGTATTACAACACGCAGGCGGTGTTCCAGCGCGGCGGTTCACGGTGGAAAACCTGGAATGCAAAGTTTGCGCCGATGCTGCTGTCAAATCAGCACGCAGAGGGCTGGTGGCTCGGGCCGAATCAGAAAACCGGCGAAGAAAAAATTTATTCCACCGCGCTGTGCTCACTGTCGCTGCAGGTCTATTACCGCATTCTGCCGTCGTTCTCGCCGCCGGAACACCGCGCCCCGCGCGTGACGTTTGATGATGATGTGATCATTACGATCAGATAATAAAAAACGCGCCGGAATGCCGGCGCGTTTTTGTTTCAACGGCTGAATGATTAAGCCAAACGCTTTTTCATTTCCTTGAGCTGTTCTGTCATGCGTTTCGGCAGTTTATCGCCGAACTCCGCGAGATACTCTTCGGCATCCGCAACCGTTTTACGGAAGAGATCTTTATCGACTTTCATCAGTTCATTCCAATCGGCTTCCGGGATGTCGAGTCCGTCGAGCGTAATTCCGCCCTCTTCCGGCATCAGACCGATCGGCGTTTCTCTGGCACCGACTTTGCCTTCAACGCGTTCGCACATCCATTTTAGCACGCGGCTGTTTTCGCCGAATCCCGGCCACAGCCATTTGCCGTCTTCGTCTTTACGGAACCAGTTGACGTAGAAACAGCGCGGCGCTTTGTCGCCGAGTTTGTCACCCATATCAAACCAGTGCTGCATGTAATCGCCGCCGTTGTAGCCGATGAACGGCGTCATGGCAAACGGATCAAAACGCAGAGACTGTTTGACGTCGAGCGCGGCGGCAGTTGGTTCAGAAGCAGCGGTTGCCCCCATATACACGCCGTGATCAAAGCTGTAGGCTTCATGAACGAGCGGCATAGTGTTTGTGCGGCGTCCGCCGAAAATGAAGATGTCAATCGGAACGCCGGACGGTTTTTCCCAGTCGGCGCAAATCACCGGACACTGCGCCGCCGGTGCAGTAAAGCGGCTGTTCGGGTGCGCTCCGGGGATTTTTTTGCCGTCGGCATCAACCGTACCCGGTTTCCACGGCTGGTTTTTCCAGTCAGTTCCGCCTTCGCAATCAACGCCCATGCCTTCCCACCAGATATCGCCGTCGTTAGTGACCACCACGTTGGTGAAAATGCTGTTGGAACGGCAGGTTGCCAGTGCCATCGGATTGGATTCCTGGCTGGTTCCCGGCGCAACCCCGAAGAAGCCGGCTTCCGGATTGATGGCGTAAAGACGTCCATCCGGGCCCTGCTTCATCCAGGCGATATCGTCGCCGACGGTTTCCACTTTCCAGCCCGGAACCGTGGACTGCAGCATGGCGAGATTGGTTTTTCCGCAGGCGCTCGGGAATGCCGCCGCGATATGGAACTGACGTCCTTCCGGGTTCGTGAAGCGGAGAATGAGCATGTGTTCAGCCATCCAGCCTTCATGGCGTGCCATATTGGATGCGATACGCAGCGCCAGGCATTTTTTGCCGAGCAGCGCGTTGCCGCCGTACCCGGAGCCGTAGGACCAGATCAGATTTTCTTCCGGGAAGTGCGCAATATATTTCTGTTCAATCGGCGCGCACGGCCAGCGGCTGTCTTTCTGTCCCGGCTCCAGCGGAGCACCGACAGAGTGCAGACACGGGATAAATTCACCGTCCTCACCCAGCAGTTCAAGAACCTTTGAAGAGACGCGCGTCATAATGTGCATATTTGCCACAACGTACGGGCTGTCCGTGATTTCGATGGCGTTTTTCGCGATTGGAGAATCGATTGGACCCATACAGAACGGAATGATGTACATTGTACGGCCCTTCATACAGCCGGTGTACAGTTTCGTCATCGTTTTTTTCAATTCAACCGGATCAATCCAGTTATTCGTCGGGCCGGCATCCTCCTGTTTGCGCGAGGCGATATAGGTGCGGTTTTCAACGCGCGCCACGTCGGACAGATCGGAATTAAACGCATAGCAGTTCGGACGTTTTTCTTCATTCAGCTTAATTGCCATTCCGCTGGCAACCATTTCGCCCATTAAGCGGTCATATTCCTCTTTGGAACCGTCACACCAGACAACGCGGTCGGGCGTACACATGGTTTCAATTTCCGCCACCCATTCAAGCAGCTTTTTATGTTTAGTCGGGGCGCTCATTTTTCCTCCTGTTCTATAGTTTAATAAGTTGGCCGTTTCTAAATCGGGTAAAATTCCGGTGAGTCTGCCAAAACCCGATGCAGCAAGTCAAACGCTGAGCGAATAAAATACTGCGGGGCAATGTTATCGTTTCAATATCACCGGGTTTTGCATCAGGGCAGCGATGCAGGCTTAAGTTTGAATTTGGAACAGGATTAAACGCGCCCGGAGGTCGCGTTCCACCGGGGATATCGCCGCCGCGCTGCCTGCCATTCGGCGAGTGCTTTTTTGAATCGCGTAAGTTTACGTTAATTGCCGCCGGCGCTGCCCGGCATCTGCCGTGCCCTTCTTCGAATTGCAGTCAGGAATTACGGCATTTCCACTTTCACGCGGAAGTATTGACTGGCGTTATTGGTTTTTGTCCATGTCCCGCCGGATAAGGTTTCGCGCCCCTCGACAAAATAATGCCGCAACGGCGTCAAATCCGGATTCCAGGTAATTTCCGGTTCGCCGTTCATCATATCCATAACTGCACGGAATACGGAATTTTCATCGGTCGGGTCGGTTCCGGCAATATATTCCTGCCAGGCGGTGTATCCGTCATGATCAACATCGTCCATTGCGGCATTTTCATACTCTTCTGCAGAGCTGCCGGGCGCGACCAGTCCATACAGCTCCAGCCACGCATACGGCACCGGTTCCGGCGACTGCTGGGTAAATGCGGATGCGAACGGAACGGCATAAACATTCTGTTCGATTGCGATTGCACCGAATTCCGGCGATAAAAAATGCAATGATGCCGCAATCGTTTCCGCCACGGCTTCCGACTTTGCGGAGATCAGCAGATTGGTTTCCGCCGGAGAATATCCAGTTAATACAACGGTGGCATTACCGGAGAATTCATCGACAATTTGAATTCTGGACGGGTAATTAAATGTGACCACAGCGCCGGCCTGCCCGGAAAAATTACTTACATTGAGCACTGCACTTGAATATAATTCTAATGTTCCGGCATTCAATGAAACCGTTGCAGAGGAAAGATGATTCGTCCCGCCAAGTTTCCAGCGCCCGCCGCCGGTTTTTGTAACCGATACCGCCGAATTCGCAGCTCGCATTGGGTCACGCATATCTAATATTCCACCATGTGCTGTATCAACCGTTATTGATCCGCTATTCAGAAAAACAGAATTTGCACCGTTTTTATCACGGTTGCCGGAAAATACTGCTGTCTTATTTTCGCTTACAACAAAGGTAAAAACACCATTCCCTGTTCCAAAAATTGCGCCGCCAGAATTTGTTGCTATATTATCATAGAAAGAAACATCTTGTAGATTTATAATACAGGCTTCACTTGATGATGATTGCGGGAGACCGTAAATTGCTCCGCCCGAATAAGCTGAGTTAGAAACGAACGTACATTCGGAAATATTTAACACACCAGAATTATAAATTGCACCACCATTGGTTGTTGCTGAATTTGCGAGAAATAACATTTTTGAAAAATTTGCCGTCCCTTCATGAACAAATAAGCCGCATGCATTCATGACAGCTCCGCCAAAATCTGCATGATTATTTACAAACTCACCGCCTGACGCCGTAAGATTTCCTTTATCACTATATATAGCTCCTCCGACATATGCTCCCGTATTATTATAAAAAGAGACATTTGTTAAATTTATTGTAGCGTTTGTGCCGACATTATAAATCGCCCCACCGTAATTTCTGCCTATCGTCAAATTATTAGTAAAACAACCATTGGTCATGGCAAATAATCCATAGTTACGAATCGCCCCGCCGGAGCCTTTTGAAGAATTTCCGGAAAAAATAGTATTTGTTGCGGTAATAATCCCGTTATTTGTATTAAAAATGGCGCCACCCCATAAGGCTGAATTAGCGGTAAAATCACTGTTCGCTATTTCAATCACTGCATTTGTTCCGGTGTTATAAACCGCACCGCCATAATTTGATACAGTGTTATTCATCAGCGAAGAATCCGTGATATAAAATTTTCCAATGTTATAAATCGCACCGCCGTCCCCGCGACTGACTTCATTCCCGTTAAATATAGTGTTTGTTGCAATTGCAGTTGCGTCCTGATTATTAAAAACAGCTCCGCCGGAATTGGTTGCCGTGTTCCCTAGAAACTGAACATCTGCAAGCGTTAAAACACCGTTTGAGTTGGAATTAAAAACTGCCCCGCCACGGAATCGAGCACTGTTTTTTGAAAATAAGGCTTCCGTTATGTCAAGTGCGCGCGCATTCCAAATGGCGCCGCCCGCATTCGCAGTATTTTCGACAAAAAAGCTGTTTTCCAATGTATTCGTGGAATCTGTCATATTGTTCAAGATTGCACCGCCGGAATTAACGGCGTGATTATTCGTAAATCCGCTCGACTTTATGACAAACGTTCCGTGATTGAAAATTGCACCGCCATTCGTTTGAGCAGAATTTCCGGAAAAAGTACCGGATTCTATCACCAAATTGCCGATATTGTAGATTGCGCCGCCGCGATTTGAAGTTACATTATCAGCAAAAAATACATCTGTCAGAAAAGCGTAAGAATCTGCATTATAATTATTAACGGCACCGCCAAAATTTTCGGCGGAGTTATTAATAAAGCCTTCGCCGGATATGTTTAAAATACTGCGATTTTCAATGGCTCCGCCATTATTCGCTGTATTATTCTCAAACCGGACATTTTCAAAACTCGCATCACCGCTATTTACCAGCCCATTTACAGCATTACTCCAGCTGTCATTCACAAATGCACCGCCATTACCTCCGGCAACATTATTTGAGAAAGCCCCGCCGGTCATCTTGGCAATATACCAGTTTGCTACCGCTCCGCCGGCACCGGAAGCTGAATTGCCGGAGAAAAATACATTTGTTAACGCAATTTCTCCTTCCGTTAATATCATCTCATTGGTGTAGAGCACCCGCACATTAAAAATCGCACCGCCATTTGTCTGCGCTGTATTGTTCTCAAACCGGCTGTCAATTAACCCGAAGATTCCGTTATTAAAAATCGCACCGCCATGCACTGCAGATTTGTTTTCAAGGAAAAACGTATTTGTCACATTTATATGTGCGTTTCCATGGAGAGAGTTATTATGAATTGCACCGCCGCTATTGGCCGAGTTGTTCTCAAAATGATTACTTATAATATTCACTCTTCTTAGATTCCCGATAGCTCCACCACTTATTGCGGCGGAATTTCCTCTAAAAATTGTGTCTAACAACGTAAGCGTTCCTGTCGCCGTCTGCAGGATGGCACCCGCATTATTTTCCGCGGAATTACTATCAAATGTGCTGGATAATATTGTTACTTCACCACGGTTTCCGATGGCTCCACCCAAACGTGCAGTATTGCCGAAAAAAATGCTGTCTGACAGATTCAACGAACTTGATGTAGCATTAAAAATTGCTCCTCCTCGATATGTAGCGGTATTGTTTGAAAAGAAAACATTCGTCAGATCAACCAAAGCGTTTGTGCCGGTGCTGTAAACCGCACCGCCGAGATTTTTGGCTGAATTGTTGATAAATCCGCCGCCGGTCATATAAAACACACCGCTCTCATTTGAAACCGCACCGCCGTAATCCGCCGATTTTGATAAAAAGGTAACATTGGTGATGCTGACTGTTTCCCCGTCACTTAGCGTAATGCGCTCCTGAGCCAATCCGCTGACCGCCAACATCACACTGCCCCACGCGATTTTGATTATGCTATCGTTTTTCATGTGCTTCCCTTTTTTATGTTCAGGAATTCGCACTCCTTTAGCGCCATGAAAAACAAAAGAGGCGCGAACTCCATGTTCGTGCCTCATCTGAGGGTTAGCACGCCCTGTTGGGAAACACAAGACAGGGAGCCGCGCCGCAGGCGCGTCTCGCAAGCTCGCTTCCCAACTTGAAAGTGCTAATTTCAGATGAAGCAATTCTACGCGTTAACGCAAAACTATATTTATTTGAATGCGGTTTTAGTCTTTAAAATTCTACGTGTCAAACGCAGAGATGCTGAAGATCCGGAAATTCAAGGCCTGAAAATGGAGAGCATTAACCGCAAGAAACACGAAACAGCATGAAAGGAACCCTGTTAACTATTAATCCGCGCTCATTTGCAGCAGGAAATCCTGTTAATCCTGTAAATTCCGTCAAAATAAAATTTTGCGACCTTTGCGATCTTCCGGTTAAATTTTTCAAACAGAAGTTCGCAAGGCGCGCGAAGTTTTTAACCACGGATATCGCAGATATAAACGGATATAGGCAAAGAAAAAGAATTTTTTTAACGGGATGAACAGAATTTACACGGATAAAAGCTCACCAATAAAAATCCTGCTGATCTTGTTCATCCTGTCAAAAAACTCTCCGCTGTCTTTCTTGTCTCCGTGTAAAGATTCGTTTCCATCCGTGATATCTGCGGTTAAAAAACTCCGGCGCGCATTACACAACTTTCATCTTTCATAGTTGACCGTTCATTTTTATAGTGCGCCTCGAAACTTGAGAGGGATTGAAATGAAGTACAAACGCATTTTATTGAAGCTCAGCGGCGAAGCGCTGCAGAACCGGGAAACAGGTCTCAGTATTGACCCGGCAGTCCTTGAAGCGATCGGACGGCAGTTTAAAGAATTAATTAAAGCCGGCGCGGAAATCGCGGTCGTGGTCGGCGGCGGAAATATTTTTCGCGGTCTGGCGGGTGAAAAAGGCGGAACCGACCGTACGACCGGCGACCACATGGGTATGCTGGCGACTGTGATCAATTCACTGGCGCTGCAGTCGGCGCTCGAAAACGAAGGCATTCAAACGCGCGTGATGACGGCAATTAATATGCAGGAAGTTGCGGAGCCGTTTATCCGCCGTAAAGCGATGCGCCACCTTGAAAAAGGCCGCGTGGTGATTTTCGGCGGCGGCACCGGCAATCCCTATTTTACCACCGACAGCGCCGCCGCATTGCGCGCATCCGAAATCGGCGCCGATGTGCTGATGAAAGCAACGAAGGTTGACGGCATTTACACCGCCGATCCGGTCGAAGATAAAACCGCCACGCGGTTCGATAAAATTACGTATGCCGACGCGCTGAACAAACAGTTGAAAATTATGGACGCCGCCGCATTTTCACTCTGCATGGAAAACGATATTCCAATCGTTGTATTCAACTTTTTTAAAGAAGGCGAGATGCTGCGCGTATTCCGCGGCGACAACACCGGTACACTGGTGACGCATTAGTTGAACCGCAGATAACGCGGATGAAAACGGATTTTTATACAGAGCTAATGAGGAACACGAGAAGGAATTGGCAGGGCGCGCAGTCCCTTGCGCGCCGCACCGGTACGCTGGTGACGCATTAGCTTGAACCGCGGATAACGCGGATGAAAACGGATTTTTATACAGAAGTAACGAGGAGCACGAAAAGGAATCGGCAGGGCGCGCAGTCCCTTGCGCGCCGCACCGGTACGCTGGTGACGCATTAGTTTGAACCGCGGATAACGCGGGTGAAAACGGATTTTTACACAGAGGTAACGAGGAACGCGAAAAGGAATCGGCAGGGCGCGCAGTCCCTTGCGCGCCGCACCGGTACGCTGGTGACGCATTAGTTTGAACCGCGGATAACGCGGATGAAAGCGGATTTTTATACAAAGGTAATGAGGAACACGAAAAGGAATCGGCAGGGCGCGCGGTCCCTTGCGCACCGCACCGGTACGCTGGTGACGCATTAGTTTGAACCGCAGATGACGCGGATGAAAGCGGATTTTTACACAGAGGTAACGAGGAACACGAAAAGGAATCGGCAGGGCGCGCAGTTCCTTGCGCGCCGCACCGGTACGCTGTGATGCATTAGTTTGAACCGCGGATAACGCGGATGAAAACGGATTTTTACACAGAGGTAACGAGGAGCACGAAAAGGAATCGGCAGGGCGCGCAGTCCCTTGCGCGCCGCACCGGTACGCTGATGACGCATTAGTTGAACCGCGGATAACGCGGATGAAAACGGATTTTACACAGAGGTAACGAGGAACACGAAAAGGAATCGGCAGGGCGCGCAGTCCCTTGCGCGCCGCACGTTTGAACGGAAACAGTTTCGCGCAACTTTGCGTTCATTGAGGTTACAAAAAAAATTAATATGCGTTACTCTATAGTGAACGAAGGAGTAAAAAATGGAAACGACAACAGAAGTTTTACTGGCCGCTGAAGAAAAGATGGGGAAAGCGGTGGAATTTTTGCAGCAGGACCTGGCCGGACTGCGTACCGGCAAAGCGAGCCCGAGCCTGGTGGAAAATATTACAGTGGATTATTACGGTTCGGCGAGCCGTCTGCGCGACATCAGCAACATTGCTACGCCGGAACCGCGCCTGATTACGATCAGTCCGTTCGATCCGTCGTCGCTTGGAGCGATTGAAAAAGCAATCATCGCCGCCAACATCGGCATTACGCCGCTGAATGACGGCCGGCTGATTCGCGTGCCGATTCCGGAGCTCAGTGAGGAGCGCCGGAAAGATCTGACCAAAGTTGCTTCGCGTACCACAGAAGAGCAGCGCGTCGCCGTGCGCAACATCCGGCGCGAAGCGAACGATCAGCTCAAGGCGCTGGAGAAAAGCGGTAAAATTACCGAAGACGATCTGGCAGGAAGCCTTGATGAAACTCAAAAACTGACGGATGCGCATATCAGCAGGATGGACGCGCTGTTCACCGCCAAAGAAAAAGAACTGATGGAAGTCTGATGAAAAAAATTCTGATCGGAGTCAGCGGCGGAATTGCGGCATACAAAGCCGCGTCCGTTGTCAGTGCCTTAAAACAGGCGGGACATGATGTACAGGTTGCCATGACTCCGGCGGCCTGTAAATTTGTTGCGCCGCTCACCTTCGCAGCGCTGTCGCAAAAAGAAGTCCGCACCGAACTGTTTACGGAAAATCCGGCGGACAAAGGCCGGCTGTTTCCGCACCTCTATCCGTCAACCACGGCGGATCTGTTTGCGCTGATGCCGGCAACAGCCAACACGATTGCAAAAATAGCGCATGGCTGCGGCGATAATATTGTCGCTGCCGCCGCGCTGTCGCTCAGCAAGGCATGCGTGAAAATGTTCTGTCCGGCGATGAATGCGCACATGTGGGAGAATCCGGCGGTGCAAAAAAATGTTACAACGCTCGAAGCGTTCGGCTGGCAGCGCATCGGTCCGGGTGCAGGCCGCGCGGCGTGCGGCAGTTCCGGTGCCGGACGAATGAGCGAACCGGAAGAAATTCTCGCCGCGATTCACCGGGCGCTCGCATGAAAACTGTCCTGATTCTTTCCGGTCCGACGCATGAATATTTTGATCCGGTGCGCTTTATCGGCAACGCCAGTTCCGGCAAAATGGGTAAAGCACTCGCAGAAGAAGCACTGAAGCGCGGGCTGCATGTAGACTTTATTTCCGGTCCGGTACCGGAAAATAATCTGCCCAAAGTAGACGCGACGCCCTCGTCGCGTTTCTCCATTTCTAATGTTACATCCGCCGGAGAGATGCTTGCTGCCGCGCAGGAAAAATTTTCGAGTGCAAATCTCATTCTATTTGCCGCCGCCGTTGCCGATTTTCAACCGGCGCAAAAATTCGCCGAAAAACTGCCGAAAACCGGCACCGGCTTTGCGATTGAACTGACACCAACGCCCGACATCGCCGCGATATTGTGTGCCGGAAAAACGCCGGCGCAAACAGCAATCGGATTTGCACTGCAAACACACGACGGTGAAAAACTCGCGCGCGAAAAACTGATTTCTAAACACCTCGACGGCATCGTGCTGAATACGCCGGCAACACTCGGCGCTGAAAACGGAATGTTTACGTGGATTGATTCTTCCGGCACCGAACCGTGGGGACTCATAAATAAAGCGGCCTGCGCCGGGAAAATTTTCAAGAAGGTGATTGCGCAGATGTGATCGGCTCGAATCTGCCGAAGCGGCGCAGATATGGGCTTTGAAAAATTCTGTAACGCAGATGAAACTTCCGGCTTCATTCCGCCGGAACTTAAAATGAGACTGGAAGCTTTGTTTGCATTATTTCATTATTCCAACGTTATGAAACCCGGTGTGACAGTTTTGAAAGGCGGCACAGAATTTATTGTGCACAGCACCGCCAACCGCATCTGGCTGCTGCTGTTCGATTCACCGGACGCTGAAGCGCCGGCGCAGACGATTGAGATCACAGAGCGGGCCGGGAATTTGCGCCGGATTTTTATTGCCGGCGCCGGTGCCGGTACGCTTTATCTTTATAAAACCGACGCCGTACCGGAACAGTGGCTGCTTGATCCGTATGCGCGTGCTGTGCACTTCTCACGCGGCTGGGGCGAGCGCGCCGGCATTGCGCCAATCCACGGCGGCAGGATCCGCACAGGCAAACATTTTCCGAAAAGCGTGGTCGTTGACAGTTCATTCAACTGGCGCGGCGAACGGCGGCCGGACACACCGCTCGCAAAAACCATCATTTACGAAGCGCACCTGCGCGGCTTCACCAAAAATTCCGCTGATCCGGTGCGCGGCGGAACCTATCTCGATTTTATTGTAAAAATTCCGTACCTTAAAGAGCTCGGCATCACAGCGGTGGAATTTCTGCCGGTATTTGAATTTAACGAACTGGAATATATGTTCGAAAAAGGACCGCGTGCGCCGCTGCTCAATTTCTGGGGCTACAGCACACTCGGATTTTTTGCGCCGAACAGCCGTTATGCGTCGTCGCGCGAACCCGGTGCGGCAGTGACTGAATTTAAAACGCTGGTGAAAGCGCTGCATCGCGCCGGCATCGAAGTGTTTCTTGACGTGGTATATAATCACACAGCTGAAAACGGTTTTAACGGACCGGTGTACAGTTTCCGTAATCTTGACGAACAGGCCTATTATATTATCGATTCCGCCGGGAACTACAGCAACTGGACCGGCACCGGCAATACGTTCAACTGCAATCATCCGGTCGCAACGCAGCTGATTGTTGATTCACTGAAATACTGGGTAACCGAGATGCACGTCGACGGATTCCGTTTCGACCTCGCCAGCATTTTTTGTCGCGATGAAACCGGCGGGATGCTGGATTCGCCGCCGGTGATTCAGGCGATCGAAAATGAACCGGCGTTAAAAAACGTAAAACTGATTGCGGAAGCGTGGGACGCTGCCGGCGCCTATCAGGTCGGCAGTTTCCCCGGCCGGCGCTTTTCAGAGTGGAACGGGCGTTATCGCGACGACGTGCGCCGGTTCTGGAACGGTAACGATGCCGTCGGTGTGCTCGCCACACGGCTGGCCGGCAGTTCCGATCTGTATCAGCCTGCCGGGAATTCGCCGCTGAAAAGTATTAATTTTATCACAGCACATGACGGCTTTACGCTCGCCGATCTCGTCTCCTATTCCGGCAAGCACAACGAAGCCAACGGTGAAGGAAACCGCGACGGTGAGAATAATAACGACAGCTATAATTTCGGAGTTGAAGGTCCGGCGAATAACGCCGGAATAAACGCACGCCGCTTAAAGCAGCAGAAAAATATGCTCGCGTCTCTTTTTCTGGCGCGCGGCGTACCGATGCTCGTTGCCGGCGATGAATTCGGGCGTACACAACGGGGTAATAACAACGCCTATTGTCAGGATAACGAAATTTCGTGGATCGACTGGTCGCTCGCGAAGAAAAACCGGGAGCTGCTGGATTTCACTAAACAACTGATTGCACTGCGCAAGAAATATGCGGTACTGCGCGCCGGCAAATTCTACACCGATCGCAGCCTGAAATGGATCGCGCCGGATGGACACAGCATTTACTGGGACACTGACCGGATTGTCGGCATGATTGCCGGCGGGAAAAACAAACTGTGCATCATTGTGAATAATACCGATCTTGAGCCGCGCTTTAAACTGCCGGCAGGCCGCTGGAAACTGCTGCTCTCCACCGAGCCGTCCGCCGCCGCGCCGGCGGAACAAAACTTTACCGCGCCGCTGTATTCCGTTACGGTATTGGAAAGAAAGTAGACGCATCCACGAACGCAGAGAACGCGACGTCTGCGGCGGGTCTACTTTGATTAGGAAAAATGTATGTCAAGCTCACGAATGATACGGGTGAATGAACTGCTGAAGCGCGAAATCGCAACGGATATTCCGCGCCTTTTTGCCAACAGTAATTTTGACACCGGCGCAATTACAATCACCCGCGTTGAAACCGGCTCCGATCTGCGCGATGCCACCGTGTACGTTTCCATTTTCGGACACGAAGATGAACGCCAGCGAATGATCCGTTTTCTCAACGCGCGCCGCAAAGATGTTCAGAGCCGCATGAGCAAAAACGTTATTTTAAAATACACCCCGCGCCTCTACTTTAAACTCGATGACTCGCTCGAATCCGGCGACCGCGTGCTCGATATTCTTTCGCATCTCGATATTCCCGAAGATGAAGACGAATAAATTATAATTCTTATTTTTTATTATTCCCGCCATGAGAAAACGCAATATTCTTCCTGACCCGGACGGCATCCTTCTAATCGATAAACCGCAGGAATGGACGTCGCACGATCTGGTCGCAAAAATCCGCAACCGGTTTCAACTGAATAAAGCCGGCCACGGCGGAACACTCGATCCGAATGCCACCGGACTCGTCGTTCTGCTCGTCGGGCGCGGCACAAAACTTTCCGCTAAAATCATGGGCGGCGATAAAGCCTATGAAGGCGAAATTCTGTTCGGCGTTGAAACCAATTCGCAGGACACCGATGGAGAAATCGTTGCTGAAAAAGATCCGTCCGGCATTACTGAAGAGGCACTGCGCGCCGAAATGAAAAAAGCCACCGGCGACCAAATGCAGCTGCCGCCGATGGTTTCCGCTATTAAAATTAACGGTGTTCCACTGTACAAACACGCGCTCAAGGGCCATGAGGTCGAACGCGAACCGCGCTTTATCCACATTTATAAATTTGCCTTAAAAGAATTTACGCCGCCGCGCGCAACATTTGAAACCGTCTGCACCAAAGGCACCTATGTCCGCACGCTCGCGCACGATCTCGGACAGCGCCTCGGCTGCGGGGCCTGTCTCTCACAGCTCCGGCGCACAAAATCCGGCGAGTTTAAGCTGGCCGATGCCAGGACGCTTGACGAAATTTTAAAATGGGATCGCGCCGAATTTGAAAAAAACATCATTACAGTTCACGATATTTGAAAAAAGCAGACGCGATGCCCCCGTCGCGTCCACGAACGCCGAAAACGCAAAAAACCACAGATAACACGGATATAAACGGATTTTTACAGAAAGAGACAGAGGGAATCGAAGGAGGTTTAAATTTTTAATTTGTTTGCCGCTTCGCTGCTTTGCGTGCGCAAAAGTCCTTTTTCGAATCATGCTTAGGATTTTACAATGTTGGTTGTAGATAACATTTCAAAATTACCAAAAAACGGACGCCCTGTCGTTCTCGCAGCGGGCTGTTTCGACGGCGTGCATACCGGCCATGCCAAAGTCATTCAAACCGCGGTTCAATTTGCCCGGGACAATTCCGGTGATGCGTGGATTTACACTTTCAATCCGCATCCGGTAAAAATTTTAAGCCCGGCGGTTGCACCGGAGTTGATTACGCCGCTGGAACTCCGCCGCCGGCAGTTTGAAAAAACCGGCGCCGCCGGCGTCATCGAAATTCCATTCGATACGTCCTGCGCCGGAATCCCGCCGGAAAAATTTTTGAGTGATTTAAAAACCGGTATTCCGGCACTGGCTGGCATTGTCTGTGGCACCGACTGGTCGTTCGGCGCCTGCGCTGGCGGAACGTTTACTATGCTCGAAAAATTCTGCGCACAGCACGGAATCGCAGCCATTGCCGTTCCGGCAGTACTTTCCGGCGGTGAACGCATTTCAAGCAAACGCATTCGCGAGCTGATCCGCGCCGGTCAATTGCCGGCAGCGGAAAAACTGCTCGGACATCCGTTCTGTATTTCCGGCACTGTGATCGAAGGCAATCACATCGGGCGCGAACTTGGATTCCCCACGATTAATCTTCAGTCAGACAATGAGTTGATTCCGGCGGCGGGCGTTTATGCCGCTCGCGCCCGGGTTCAGAGTGCGGCATCCGGCGTTCAGAGTTTTTCCGCCGCAGTGTTTATCGGTATGCGAAAAACATTTCATGACGACACACCGGTCATTGAAGCACACCTGCTCAATTTTTCCGGCGATCTCTACGGACAGCACGTTGAACTTTACCTCATTGAAAAAATCCGCGACATCATTTTCTTTTCATCGCGCGAAGCACTGATAGAACAAATCGGGAAAGACATCGGCCGGATCGGCCAGGCGGTGTAAGCAACTCATATTTGACTTTCGTCCCGGTAACCTCAAAACTTTAAAAAATGAACCTGCTTGGTATTGAAACTTCATGCGACGAAACGGCTGCGGCGGTGCTGGTTGACGGCGCGGTACGGTCGAACGTGATTTATTCGCAGATTGCCAAACATGCGCCGTACGGCGGCGTGGTGCCGGAAATTGCATCGCGCGATCATGTAAAAAAACTGCCGGGCATTATTGACGAAGCACTGCGCACTGCGAATGTTGATTATGCCCGGCTCGATGGAATCGCGGTTACCTGCGGTCCCGGTTTGGCGAGTTCGCTGCTGATCGGTTATTCCGCCGCACGCGGACTGGGCCTGCGGCTGAATATTCCGGTGACCGGTGTGCATCATCATGAAGGGCACATCTATTCCGTTTTTCTTGGGGAAAATCCACCGGAACCTGCCGGCGCGTTTCCAATGCTTGTGCTGCTTGTTTCCGGCGGCGATACAAAACTCGTTTATATGGAAACCCCGGGGAATTATAAAATTATCGGTCAAACGATTGATGACGCCGCCGGCGAAGCGCTGGATAAAGGCGCAACGCTGCTCGGACTCGGTTATCCCGGCGGCCCGGCAATTCAGCGTGCCGCCGAAGGCGGCAATCCCGGTGCGGTGCGGTTTCCGCGCGGACTCGATAACGCCGGCGGCGAGTGGAAATATAAGTTCGACCGCAAACTCTGTTTCAGTTTCAGCGGACTGAAAACCGCACTGCTGTATCATGTTCAGCATCATCCTGAAGCGCTGACTGATGAATCGGCAAAACGCGATCTGGCTGCGAGTTATCAGGAAGCTGTGGCCGATGCACTTGCACTGCGCACTGAACGGGCGCTCGAGAAAATTCCGGTAGCGTCATTCGCCGCCGCCGGCGGTGTTTCGCTGAATACAATCCTGCGCGAAAAATTAACAGCACTGGCGGCAAAGAAAAAAATTCCGCTGCGGCTTTCGGCGCCGAAGCTTTGCACGGATAATGCCGCGATGATTGCCGGCGCTGCGTTTCTTAAATATTCCGCCGGACATCCGTTCTGTCTGCCGGACGATGTGAACCCGAATCTGCAATTAACGAATTGGTGAAATGGTTATTTTGTCAAAGGTCGAAAGTCTAAAAGTCGCAAGTCAATTTTTTAAAATGTTCGGCTGTTTGACTTTTGACCTTCGACTTTTAGACCTTCAGACTCCCCATAAATGAAAAAGCGCGCGGCAGTTGGAATGAGCGGCGGCATGGACAGTTCCGTGGCGGCGGCGCTGCTTGCGGAGCAGGGATATGAAGTTATCGGTTTAACGGCGCACATGTGGAAAGACGGATCGCGCTGCTGTTCACTTGAAGATGTGGCGCGCGCGCAGAAAGTCTGTGCGGCACTCGGCATCCGGCATTATGTAGTCAATGCGCAGGGCCGGTTTGCGGAACATGTGGTCGCGCGGTTTGTAAACGAATATGCCGCCGGGCGAACGCCGTCGCCGTGCATCGCGTGCAATCAGTTTATTAAATTCGGATTTCTGCTCGAACGCGCGCTGCAGCTGGATTGCGAAATTCTTGCCACCGGACATTATGCGCAAATTGAAAAGCACACCGGAAAATTTCATCTGCTGCGCGGCGTCGACCGCACGAAAGATCAATCCTATTTTTTGCACCGGCTCTCCCAAAAACAGCTCGCGCATGTGGCGTTTCCGCTCGGCGGCTGGAAAAAAGAGGATGTGAAAAAATGGTCGGCGGATCACAGCCTGCCGGTTGTGCCGCGCGGCGAAAGTCAGGATTTATGTTTTGTTGAAGCCGGGAAATATCCGGAATTTATCGAAGCACACGCGCCGGAAATTAAACGGCGCGGCCGTCTTCTGGATGCCGCCGGAAAACAGATCGGTGAACACGGGGGTATTCATCGTTTCACCGTCGGACAGCGCGGCGGCACCGGCGTTGCCGCCGGTGAGCGCGTCTATGTCAGCCGCATTGATGCAGATTCCGGCGATATTGTTTTAACGCCGCGCGCCGGTGTAATGAGTTCTGACTGCCGCGTTAACGATCTGCACTGGATTGCCGGCGAATTTCCGCCGGACGAAAATACATTTACGGTTCAACCGCGTTACGGACATCCCGGCGCACCGGCGCGTCTTGAAAAAACCGGCGCGGGAATGATCGTTCATTTTGCAGAACCGCAGTTCGCGCTTACACCCGGTCAGGCCGCTGTCGTTTATTCCGGCGACGAGGTTCTCGGCGGCGGGTGGATTGCCGGTTAAATTTGAAATGTGGAATTTCGCTGAGCCCGCTAATTTAACTCGTATTCCATTGGGTCGTTTTGTAGATTTACGCTCAATTTTTGGAGATTTTTATGGCAAAAACCGCGATCAGTCCAACGAGAGAGGAAAATTATCCGGAGTGGTATCAGCAGGTGGTGCGCGCGGCGGAACTGGCAGAGAACAGTGACGTGCGCGGCTGTATGGTGATTAAACCGTGGGGGTATGCGCTGTGGGAAAATATTCAGCGCGGTCTGGATAAGCTGTTTAAGGAGACCGGCCATGTGAATGCCTATTTCCCGCTGTTTATTCCGAAGAGTTATCTGGAAAAGGAAGCAGAGCATGTTGAGGGCTTTGCGAAGGAGTGCGCGGTGGTTACGCATCACCGGCTGGAAGCGGGTCCGGACGGCAGGTTAATTCCGGCGGGTGAGCTGGAGGAGCCGCTGGTGGTGCGTCCGACGTCGGAAACGATTATCGGTGCAACGTATGCGAAATGGGTGCAGAGCTGGCGCGATCTGCCGATTCTGATCAATCAGTGGGCGAATGTGGTGCGCTGGGAGATGCGTACGCGGCTGTTTCTGCGCACCGCCGAGTTTTTGTGGCAGGAGGGGCACACCGCGCACGAAACGGAAATTGAGGCGATGGAAGAGACGCGCAAGATGCTGGAGGTGTATAAGCATTTTGCACAGGAATATATGGCGATGCCGGTGCTGACAGGTGAAAAGACGGACGGTGAGCGTTTCCCCGGCGCGGTGAATACGTTTTGTATTGAAGCGCTGATGCAGGACGGCAAAGCGCTGCAGGCGGGGACGAGTCATTTTCTGGGACAGAATTTTGCGCGGGCCTCTGAAATTAAATTTCAGTCGCGCGCAGGCCGTGAAGAGTTTGCGTGGACGACGTCGTGGGGCGTTTCTACGCGGCTGATCGGCGGGCTGATTATGACGCACGGCGACGACGACGGCATGATCATGCCGCCGCGTCTCGCGCCGGCGCATGTGGTGATTCTGCCGATTATCCGCAAGGAAGCGGATTATGATGCAATCATGAAGTATTGCAACGATACGGCGGGTATGCTGCGCGCGCAGCTGTACGACGGTCGTCCGGTTGAAGTGGTGGTGGATGCACGCGACATCAATGCCGGCGAGAAAGGCTGGCAGTGGGTGAAGAAAGGAATTCCGGTGCGGGTGGAGATCGGTCCGCGCGATATGGAAAACGGCTCAGTGTTTGTGGCGCGGCGCGATAAAGGTCCGAAAGAAAAATACGGACAGAGCCGCGAAGAATTTGCGGCGTCAATTTCCGGCGTGCTGGAAGAGATGCAGAGAAATCTGTTCGAGCGCGCGCTGAAATACCGCGAGGAGCATACACGCGAAATTGATTCATGGGATGAGTTCGTTGCGTTCTTTAAGGACGGGTGCGGCGGGTTTGCCTTAGCGCACTGGGACGGCACGCCGGAAACCGAAGCGAAAATCAATGAAGAATTATCTGTGACAATCCGGTGCATTCCGTTTGACTATGAACAGAGCGGCGCCGGCAGCTGTATTGTCAGCGGCCGGCCGAGCAAAGGACGTGTGGTTTTTGCGAAAAGCTATTAATCGCAAGGAAGGAGAACGCATGGCGAAAAAAAGATTTAATATTAAAGGAACGAAGGACTTTCTGATCCTCGCCGTTTTTCTTGGATTTCTTTGTGTGTGGGCAATTCGCGATGCATGGTTTCCGACCGAAAAGATTTTGAAAAAACATCCGCTGGAAATACCGGTGGCTTTTTCTGTTCCCGGCGTGGTCAGCCAGATACCGGTGCAGCCCGGCGATAAGATTGAACCCCGGACACTGTTGGCATCACTGCGCGATGAGCCGTACAAACTAAAAGTTGCTGATGCTGAAAAGGCCTACAGCGAAGCAAAAAATTCCGGCGCGGATGATGTGGAAGAAAAAATGGAAGCGTTAAAAACAGCGCGTGCCGATTTGCAGGCCTGTTCACTTTATAATACAGATATTATGCTGGCGGATCTGTACGGCGAGGGCGATAAACCGCTGCGCGGCAAAATCCTGGAAATTCTTGTTTCGCCGGCGACGGCAATCGAAGCCGGGCAGCCGGTACTCACCATCCGTCCGCAAGATACATTTTACCTGTTTAATAAGTCGCTCTCGATTTTCTCGTTTTTCGGTGCGGCTGCCGCATTAATTTTTCACTGGCTGGCATCAAAATAAAATTTTCCGGCCGGTGGTGTTGCAATGAGTCATGGGATCATTCCGGCGTGTTTAAACATATGGATATCGGCATCGACAGAATCTCGTTTTATACAGCGCAGTATTTTCTGGATTTAAAGCTGCTGGCGGAAGAGCGCAAGGTTGATCCCGGGAAATTTCTGATCGGTATCGGTCAGGAAAAAATGGGTATTCCGCCGCCGGATGAAGATATCGTAACCATGGCGGCAAGCGCCGCATTCCCGCTGAAAAATTCCGGCGAACTTGAACAGGTCGAAACAATTTTATTTGCTACCGAGAGCGGAATTGACCAGTCGAAATCCGCCGGTCTTTTCGTGCACGGTTTACTGGATCTTCCGGAACGCTGTCGCGTGGTAGAATTAAAACAGGCGTGCTACAGCGCAACGGCGGCACTGCGCATGGCGATGGGTCTGGTGGCGATGAATCCGCATACCAAAGTTCTGGTGATTGCGTCCGATGTTGCGCGCTACGCACTCGGCAGCCCCGGCGAATCAACGCAGGGCTGTGGCGCGGTGGCGTTCACCGTCGCCGCCAATCCGCGGCTGGTTGCGATTGATCCGGAAGCCGGTTTTTATTCATCTGATGTGATGGATTTCTGGCGGCCGAATTATCTGTCCGAAGCGCTGGTGGATGGCAGATATTCAACGCTGATTTATATCAAAGCGCTGTTGAAATCGTGGCAGCAGTACGCCGCGCAAAGCGGGCGCACGCCGGAAAATTTCGCGCGCTTTTGCTATCATATTCCATTCACGCGTATGGCGGAAAAAGCGCATCAAAAACTCGTGAAAGGGATCTCCGGTGAAGAACTCCACCGCGTCACCGGCGAATCATTAATTTACAGTCGCGTCGCCGGAAACTGTTATTCCGCTTCACTCTACATTGGACTCTGCTCGCTGCTGGATCATTCCGGAGAGGATCTCGCCGGGAAACGGATCGGCTTTTACAGCTACGGCTCCGGCTGCACCGCCGAATTTTTCAGCGGCGTAGTTCAGCCGGGCTGGCGCGGCGTTTTGTTTTCTGACGCGCATAAAACTCTGCTCGCAAACCGCGCGGCGCTTACATTCCGGCAGTACGAAGACATTTATCTTTACGGCATTCCAACCGATGGCGGCGAATATTCATTCCCGCAATACCGCACCGGCCCTTTCCGCTTCGCCGGACTTCGCGCGCATAAGCGCATTTACGAACCTGCCGGGATCTGATTCACTGACCGCAATGAAAGCAATCGCGCCAGGCAAACTGATTTTGAGCGGCGAGCATGCAGCGGTTTACGGAAAACCGGCCGTTGCTATGGCGATTGATCGCAGCGTAACCGCCACCATTGAAGAAACACCGGAAGACGTAGCGTTCGATCTGCCCGGCAAAGAGCGTCAATCATTTACACTGCGGGCGCTGCGCGATTTTAGACGCCGTGCCGTCAATAACTATCAGCTTTTTCTCGAAGGCAAACTCGGTATTCGCGACGTCCTGAACAAGCCGGTGGATCTCTTTAAATACGGTTTTATCACCGTGCTCGACGGACTGCATCATTCGCTCGACAGCGGCATCGTTATTAAACTTAAATCCAATCTACCGATGGGCAGCGGTCTCGGTTCATCGGCGGCATCCGTGCTCAGCGAACTGCGCGCTCTCGGCCATTATCTGCGCGTCGACTTCAAGCCGGACTGGTATTACAACTTCAGTATGGAGGCCGAAAAACTGCAGCACGGCCATCCCAGCGGCGTCGACTCCTATATTTCACTTTACGGCGGCGCCGCTGTATTTCAAAACGGCCGGGCGCGTTCAATTCCGCTGCCGCGCATGAAAATGTTTCTGGTCGAAACCGGACTGCCGGAATCAACCACCGGCGAATGCGTTGTACAGGTAAAAACAAACTTTGAAACCGATAAAATCTGGGATGACTTTGAAGCCGTGACCGGCGCAGTCGAACAGGCGGTGTGTTCCGCTAACTGCGGAATGATGCGCGCATTGATTCGCGAGAACCATCAATTGCTTTGCCGGATCGGTGTTGTACCGGAGCCGGTCCGGAAGTTTATCGCCGAAATTGAAAATTCCGGCGGCGCCGCAAAAATTTGCGGTGCCGGAGCAGTCCGCGGCACTGCCGGCGGCGCTGTCATCGTATTCGCCGATTCCATGCCGGTCGCGCTCGCCGCAAAATACGGCTATAAAATTTCACCGCTGCGCGGCGATCCGCTCGGCACAAGAATTGTTTAATAAACCCCGGATCGCGCGGATAGAAATGAATTTTATTTACCGCAAAAAACACGGGAATTAGTGATTAGAATTTTGACAGGATAACAGGATTGAAATCGTCAATTACAGCCTCGGCGCCGGGATCGCTGATGTTATTAGGCGAGCACGCTGTATTACACGGACGTCGCGCGCTGGTCTGTGCAATCAATCAGCGCATCCATGTAACAATCAATCCGGCACCGGGAAAAATTCTGCGCATTACATCGGCGCTCGGAGAATATGAGGCGCCGCTGGCAGCGCTGACTGACCATCCCGATTTTCGTTTTGTGCTGGATGCTGTAAAACAATATTCGCCGGCGCAGGGTATCGAGCTTAAAATCGAATCCGATTTCCCCGGCGACATCGGCTTCGGTTCTTCCGCTGCCGTTACTGTTGCTACGCATGCGGCATTTTTAGAAAGTAGACGCGACGCCCCCGTCGCGTCCCCCGTACGTAAAGAACGCGACGGGGGCGTCGCGTCTACGTTAATGGAAATCTTCAAGCGCAGTTTGGCAACGATTCGCCGTGTGCAGGGATGCGGTTCCGGTGCAGATGCAGCGGCCAGTGTTTTTGGCGGTGCAGTGGCGTACCGCGCAGAACCATTAGAAATTCAACCGCTCAAAGAAGCATTTCCGTTCACAGCCGTTTATTCCGGCGCAAAAATGAAAACGGCGGATGTTATCCGGCATCTCGATGAGCGCCGCGCGCTGAATCCGGGCTGTTTTGAGAAAATTTTTGATCGCATGGATCAGAGCGTTGGAGCCGTGATGGATGATTTTTCAACGCTCGGGGAAAACCTGATTCTCAATCAAAAACTGATGGAAGAGGCGGGGCTTTGTAATGCTGCGCTCGCCGCAATCATCACTGAATTTGCCGCACAAAACATCCCGGCGAAAATTTCCGGTTCCGGGCTGGGCGATTGTGCGATCGGGCTCGGCGAGTTTCCGGCGCCGGAAAGATTCAGAGCGTTTCCACTCCAGGTATCTGATTCCGGCGTAAAAACCGATAAGGGTACTGTTGGTTGCGAAAGCTGCTCTGCGAGTCCGGCTCCAAAATTAAAGTAATCCGGGGAAAAACTGCCATTGTACTTTTTTATCCATCATCTATGCCGGTCTCTAAGCTTATTAGATGTTTAGTCCCACAGTGTACTGGAGTGATGTATAACCAGCTCCGGAGGGATAAATTATGGGACAGATAGTACACGGATGCACCCGTACGACTGAGGCGGTGCGTCGAACGATACAACATCGTCAAGAGAGCCTGAATGGTCTGGTGCGGAGGCACGGTATTAACCCGAAAACCGTAGCGAAACGGCGACAGCGCACAACGGTACAAAGTGCCCTGATGGAGCCCAGGCATCCTCGGTTAACGGTGCTGAGCAAGGAGGAAGAAGCCGCTTGCGTCGCTTTTCGGCAACACACGCTGCTTCTTCTCGATGATTGTCTTTACAGCCTGCAGACCGCCATACCTCATTTAACATGCTCCTCTCTGCATCGTTGCTGCCAACGTCATGGTATTCGCCGGCTGCCGGATACCAAAGATCCCCGGAGCAAACGGAAATTCAAAACCTGTCCGATCGGGTTTTTCCATATCGACATCGCTGAGGTCCGCACGGAAGAAGGCAGGTTATATATGTTTGCTGCCATTGGCCGTACGTCAAAATTTACTGTTGTTCAGCTTCACGAAAAGGCAGCCCGGCGAATTGCCGCCAACTTTCTTCCAGAGCTCATCCGGGCCGTTCCTGATACTATCCACACCGTATTAACGGATAACGGAACCCGGTTTACCTCGCCGGGTAACCGACAATCCGCGATAGCGGATATCAAGCAGGCGATAAATTCCGGAAGTCTTTTTCGCGCACATGCCTTTGAGCCGGCTTGCGCCCGAAACAATGTAGATCACCGGTTGACCCAACTCAAACCATCCCTGGACAAGCGGACAGGTTGAGCGGATGAACCGGACGTTGAAAGAGGCCACGGTGAAGCGTTATCACTATGGAACCCAAGATCAGCTGAAAGAACACATACAGACCTTTTTGATGGCCTATCACTTTGCCAAACGGCTCAAACCATTACACGGTCTTACGCCATACGAATATCTCTGCAAACTCTGGACTTCTGATCCGGATCGCTTTAAGTTTGATCCGTTCCAGCACACTGGTGGGACTAAACATCTAATTCCATGACGTTGGTAGCAACGATGCAGAGAGGAGCGTGTTAAATGAGGTATGGCGGTCTGCAGGCTGTAAAGACAATCATCGAGAGGAAGCAGCGTGTGTTGCCGAAAAGCGACATAGGCGGCTTCTTCCTCCTTGCTCAGCACCGTTAACCGAGGATGCCTGGGCCCCATCAGGGCACTTTGTACCGTTGTGCGCTGTCGCCACTTCGCTACGGTTTTCGGGTTAATACCGTGCCTCCGCGCCAGACCATTCAGGCTCTCTTGACGATGTTGTATCGTTCGACGCATCGCCTCAGTCGTACGGGCGCACCCTTGTACTATCTGTCCCATAATTTATCCCTCCGGAGCTGGTTATACATCACTCCAGTACACTGTGGGACTAAACATCTAACATTTGCCGGATAAAAATCCTGTTCATCCAGTCCAAAATATTTTTGTCTCCACCCCTACCGATAGACTGCTTTTTCCAATGCGGTGCGCATGGCGTTGATGTCCGGCTCAATGCCGGTCCAGATACGGAACGACTGCGCCCCCTGGTGCAGCAGCATACCGAGTCCGTTGGCAATCAGCGCGCCGGATTTTTTAGCGGCGGAAAGGAGTGCGGTTTCGGGATACATATAAATCAGATCAAAAACGCGCTGTCCGGCACAAAAAGCATCCGGCGGAAGCAGCGCCGGATCATCCTTGTGCATACCGACCGGCGAGGCCTGAATGATCAGGTCAGAGTTTTTTGCGGCGGCAATCTGCTCCTCTTTGCCGGCCGGGTGAGACACGTCAACCAGCGGCGCGTGCTTTTTAATTTCCAGGGCCAGCGCCGTGACGCGCGCGGCATCGAGATCGGCCAGTGTCAATGATTCCGCCCCGTGAAGCGCGGCGGTGAGTGCGACCGCGCGACCGGCGCCGCCGCAGCCGAGAATGAATACGCGGTCGTGCTCTACCGTTTTGCCGAAGGCTTCATTGAGCGCTTCGAGAAATCCGCAGCCATCGGTGTTGTGTCCGACCATCCCGCCGCCGGCAGTAAATTCCACAGTGTTCACCGCGCCGAGAATGCGCGCGCCGGCGGCGAGGTTTTTTAGCCCGCGATACGCCACCTCTTTCAGCGGGATGGTGAGGTTTACACCGGCGTATCCTTCTGACGGAAGGAGTGCGAGGCGTGTTAACAATTGTTGCGGCGGCACGTCGAGGCTGCCGTATTCATACTCTTGATCCAGTCCCAGCGCCGCCAGCGATGCGCTGTGCATCACCGGAGAGAGGGTGTGACCAATCGGATGCCCGAGCACGGCGAGTTTTTTCATTTGGTTTTTCCTGCGATCCGGTTTAATCCGGCCACGATGGCGCGCACGGCTGCCTGACCGATATTGGAGTCGGAACCGGCGCCGAAAATCACACCGTTACCGTTCAGTTTTAAAGGGACGTATGCCATGGCCTGTGCGTCTGCGCCCTTGCCGACAGCCTGTTCGTGATAATTATCCACTGTAAAGTCGATTCCGGCAATGGTGCGCACGGCGTTAACGAATGCCGATACGGGACCGTTGCCGTCCGCCTCAACCCGATGTTCTTTGCCGTTGATACGCAGGTGAACTTCACCGTGGATAAATGCCGGATCTTCGTCATCCGGACGCGGCCAGTAGGCGATCAGTTCAAACGGTCCGGCAGGGGTGATAAATTTTTCGCGAAACACGCTATAGACTTCGGCGGCGGAAATTTCCCGTCCGGCATTTTCACTGTATGCCTGAACCTCTTCGCGCAGCTCCGGCTGCATCGCCTTCGGAATCTGCACGCCGTATTCCTGCTCCAGGATCCATGCAATGCCGCCCTTACCGGACTGCGAATTGATACGGATCAGTTTTTCAAAATTACGCCCTAAATCTGCCGGATCAATATGCAGATAGGGCATTTTCCATTCCATGCCGAATGCCGCCGGCGCATCTTTCAGCCGGCGCATCCCTTTGTTGATCGCGTCCTGATGCGAGCCGGAAAAGGCCGTGAAGGCATATTCGCCGGCGTACGGCTGGCGATAATAGATCGGCATACCAGTCAGACGTTCCACCGTCGCAACAATTTCCTCCATGTGCGAGAAATCCAAACCGGTATCAATGCCGCGCGAATAGAGGTTATTCACCACCGTCACCAAATCGACATTTCCGGTGCGCTCACCGTGACCGAACAGCACGCCCTCCACGCGGTCGGCACCGGCCAGCAGCGCCAGTTCGGTAGCGGCCACCGCCATGCCCTGATCGTTATGGGCGTGCAGTGAAATTTTCACGCTGTCGCGGTACGGAAAATTCCGGATGAACCATTCAATCATATCCGCATAATGATTCGGCGGACGGCGTTCCACCGTCGCCGGCAGATTCAAAATCAGCGGTTTTTGCGGCGTCGCTTTGCCCCATGCCTCAAATACGGCCGTGCAGACCTCCACGCAGAACGGCAGATCGGCGTCGGTGAATTCCTCCGGAGAAAATTCATACCGGATATCACTCTCCGGCATCGCATCCGCCAGCGCGCGAATCTGTTTGGTCGACTCAACCGCTGTTGCCAGCGCACTCTCCCGGTCGGTGTTGAACACATGTTTCATGTGCAGTTCCGAAACGGCCAGATAGGCATGCACAATTCCCTGCTTCACGCCGCGGAATGCCTCGAACGTCCGTTCAATTAAATGCGGCCGGCATTGCGTTAAGCCCATAATAAATACGCCGTCCGGAATCCGGTCTTCTTCAATCAGCTGGCGGAAAAAATCAAAATCCTCCTGGCTGGCTGAAGGGAATCCGACTTCGATCTGTTTAAATCCCATGCGGCACAGCATTTCGAAGTATTCCAGTTTCTGTTCCGGATTCATCGGGTCGGGCAGCGCCTGATTTCCGTCGCGCAAATCCACTGAACACCATTCAGGGCTGACAGTTACCGTGCGCGACGGCCATTGCCGGTCCGGCATCTTGAACGGATCCGGATCTTTATATTTCGGTGCTTTCATTATTCTTTTCCTTTTAATTTATTTTTACACAGAGAAAACCTGACTGGCAGCGTTTACTGATTTGCTCCCGGCAGCATCATGCGAAAAACTCCGTTTTTTAAAACCGGTTCGTTAAAATTAATTATTAATCCGACAGGAATATTCAATAGTTTCATATAGCTGAGCAGTTTTGCTTTACAAACGGGAAGTATTTTTTCAACAGCTTTCAACTCCAGCAGCAGGCAGTCTTCCACTAAAACATCCAGCCGCAGCGGTTCATCAAAAACAAACCCTTTATACTCGATCGGAACAATTTTCTGATTCACTGCCTGAATATTCCGCAATTCCAATTCTCTCATAAGACATTTTTCATAAATCGACTCAATCAATCCGGCGCCCTTATCCCGATGCACCTCAATTGCCGCACCGATGACTTCATGCGTTAAACCGTCTGCTTTCAAGAACAAAGGATGCATTCCAGTTCTCCATTTCTTTTTTCACACAGGGATACAAAAAAACAAAGGGGTTACATTCACACTTATTTTTAAAAAATCTCTTATCTTCGTTCTCTTGCTTTTCTCTGTATAAAATATTTTCTTTCTGTCTTTTATTTTTCACACAGAGATAACAAAGGAAAGGAAGAATTTTTATGCCTCGTCAAACTATCCATCTCTGTTTTCTTGCTTTCCTCTGTGTAAAATATTTTCTTTCTGTCTTATCCAATTTTTATCTTTTACATAGAGATGACAAAGGAAACAAAGACTCTTCATCGTTTATTAATCTATCAATTTCGGCATTTTTGCTTTTCTCTGTGTAAATCCCTTTTTCTCCATATAAAAATTTCCAACAAAAAAACCTCTCCGGCTTGCGGAGAGGTTCTTGCTGAAAATCGCTGGTTACTTTTTCATTTTAACAGACAAAAAACTTCCGCAGGTGTTTCCCGCGCAAGTAGAAGTTCAAGGCTGTTAAATAAAAATTTCATTTCGGCGGCGAACCTACGCCGGTCGTATGAGGTTGTCAACCCTCATTTTCATCCAGCAGGAGTTGCGGATAAATTTTCTGCACAAATTCGGTAATCTCTGTCTGGTACGTCTCCCCGGCAGCTTTCCGGTCGCCCGAAACGGCAACATAGGCCCATTTGTGGGCGACACTGCGGACAACGCGATCCCAGGCAAGCCAGAACATCCGTTCATAGTGGCTGGCGGTTTCACGACCCTGTCCGATAAACCAGTAGGCGTAATATCCGTAATACGTTTGCGGATTGCCCTCTTTGTCCGAATAGCGGCGCTGAATCTCAAGGACACAGACATCCAGCGGTTTGCGCCCTTCCAACGGAACTTTTATATATTTTGTTGCCGTGATGGTGTTCCCCTGTCCCGGCAGACAGCGCTGCGGACGGTGAATACTATTACGCTCACTGCCGGAAAGGACGATGGAGACAAAAACCTGGTCGGATATTTCGTTGGTGTAAATTGATTTTACAAACTGAGTGTCGTGCGGCAGTGCGTCGTATTCTGCCAAACTCATTGTATAAAGTTTTTCGCCGGTTTCCGGATCGGTGTCCGGCAGTTCGAGCTGGCTGAGGAGGTATTGTTTCGGATGGTCAGGATTATGAGAATAACGCAATTCATCGCCGGTCCAGCCGCCTGCGAGTGAAACCGGAAGTTCCATACGAATACCCGGCTGATCATCCAATGAAACATCCACCGTGAACGCCAGCGCCAGTGCGGCAATGGCAAACAGTCCGATTAAAATCAGGTATGGGGTGTAAGCGCGTTTTTCCATTTGTAAAACAGCTCCTTAAAATTCATGTTCAACAGATTGCCGAGCAGCACCATCACACTGATCGATGCCGTAAAAAGAATGTAGCTTGAATAGTCGTGATACAGCCCAAGCGCCAACTGACCCCCCATCGCCTCGGCGACAACCGCAATCGTCACAATGCGGGCAATATTCCCGATCACTGCCAGCGGAATTGACGCGATAAAAAGAATCCATTTTTTGATCAATGTTTTTTGAGTAAAATAGGCATACACCGCAGTCAAGGCAGTCATTGCCAGCAAAGAGCGCAGCCCGCTGCACGGGTCGGCAACATCCATGCCGGCCGGCATCGACGGAATCATAATGGCCGTTCCGTTCTGCACGGCTTCAATACCGACCCCGTGTAAAATTCCGGTTGCCATACCGGTTGACAGCATGCGCAGCGGGAATGCGATCACGTCCAGGAAATTGAGCGGTATGCAGAAAATCAGATAAGAACAGGGGAAGATTAATTTTTTGGCCATTTCCCAGCCAAAAAGATAAAAAGGAATGCCCCAGATCAAAAAAATCAGGCTCATCAGGGAAATACGCGTCTGCTGCATTTTTGCACCGAGCCAGTGAACTGCGAGAGCGGCAACAATGATGCCCAGCCCGCGCCAGTCAATGCGGGTCTTCACAGAAAAAATCTCTTTCCGCTTGTGCCAGATCACCCACAGGCTGACGAGCGGAATAAATTTTCCGTGCGAATAGTCCGCCCCGAACGAAATGGCGTCGTTCCAGCGGGCAACCATCCACACAAATGCCGAACGGCTGTCTACGTTGGAAACGGTGTTCCCCAGCATGTGGAACATCATAAACAACAGACCGATAATGACTGAAACCAGCCCGATCTGAACCATCTCCGGCCGCGTTAATGCACCCAGCCGCCAGCGCTCGCTCCAGATTTTTATGGATGACTGATTTTGCATAATTTTCCTTATTGCAGCCGCAACGCTATCAAACGATCCGGCGCGACTCAATTTTTATCGAAAGGTTTCCGGTGATAACCAGTCGGGAAACACCGCCTCTGCATACTGCAGGTTTTCAGCGAAAGGAACCTCATCCGTGCTAAAGAACAGGGATCCGGCAGAAGATGACTGCGCGTCGGGAAATGATTTATTTGAAAACCACACCCGTTGTCTGCCGCGGAATTGAGGGGAAGGCACCTCCGGCAGCCGGTATTCTGCACCGTTAAAAAAATCATTTAGAAACCGGGTTTGTTCCCCCCAGGTATGGTCGCCGGAACCTATCGCCAGAATGCCGACTCCCTGGATTTCAGGCGAAATAAACTGTGCCGGGCGGGAAAAAATCATCTCTGCAGAACTGGACGAAAACGGCTTGCGCATAAAACTGCGGCTGTCGGTATAAACCAGCTTTTCTGCCGGCCATTGTTCCGGAAATATTTGCTCTGCCTGCCCGCCGCGCAACGCCGCTTCCAGCATAAAATAACTGAACATCGGCGTCCACAGAACCGGCAGCTTCCCGTCCTCCAAAAATTGAAGCTCCGCATCGTGCAATGTTTTCCAGATCAACTGATGATGATCCACCGGATGTTCTGCCGCATTCCGCAACCGGAGCATGAATGGAACATATCCGCCCATGGGGCACGCACCGTCGGCAGACGGGAAAAGCTCAGTTTTTGAAACCGCCGGCACCGGAATTGTCCCCGGCAAGACCTGTACCCCGATAGCAAGCGGCAGAACCGCCGCCCCGATAAGGCTGCTTTTCACCCACCGGCGGTGTAAAAACTCCGGCAGCGGACGCGCCGCGGCCAGGAGAAGCAGCACCTCGCAACCGCGCCAGAAATATCGCGGTGAATGGAGCTGCGGCAGAAAAAAACAAACCGGGAGCAGAACGCTCAAAAACCCGGCAGCAATCCAGACCCTACCGCAGGGAGATGCTGTCCGCCGGAATTCAGACAGGAACGACAGTAGACACAACAGATATAAAAGCCCGGCTGCCCCGAACCCAAAAAGAGAAAAGCCGGCGACAACCTTCCAGTTAAAAAACAAATCGATGAACCGGTCGGGTGTGTCACAAAGAAACTGACCAAGAATGACTGCTGCAGCGCCGGAAAAAACCAGCCCGGCGGATGGAACAACACAGAGCAGCTCCTTGAAATTCCGGCGCGGCGACTTCAACGCTGAAAATACATCTGCCGCTTTTTTCACCGGGATTTTCAACCAGGCGAGGAGCGGCAGAAGAAGCAGTGCATCCGCGCGAATTCCAACGGCAATAAAACAAAGAATCCAGGAGAGCCGCTGCCGGCGGCGGGATCCGCTTAAAAAAAACGCCGCACCGGCCAGCAGAAATGCCGATGACAGCAGGTGATTATTAAAGTAAAGCGTGTTTAATAGAATTGCCGGTGATGTTAAAAACAGCAGCAAAACAACCGCCGGAAATTTTTTCCGGAATGAAAGTACAAAACCGGAAACAGCCAGCCAGAATAAAATTCCGGCAGTCATATTTGCCACAGTGAGAAACGGAATCCCAGGCAGACAATGCCGATGCAGCTGTACAATTCCGGCACCGAACCAGTAGGAGAGATAATATTTATCGTACTGATAATAATTCTGCCAGCTTTGCACTTTACCCGTAACAATATCCAGCGATCCGGCCAGCACCGCCGCCGGATCATTTTCCCGGATCAGGTCATTCGTGCACCATAAAGAGAAGCCGGCCGCGCAAATAAGCAGCAGGAACCTCCACCGGTGTGAAAAAAATTTCATGCTGATCTATTTTCTGTCAGTTTCACTCATTTTTGCGCGCAGCCATTCCATATTTTTCTGAACCACGGGATTAGAGCGCTTCAGGCGATCCGCCCGCTCAAATGCCCGGAGTGATTCTTCAAAAAGCCCGGCCTTGCGCAATTCGATTCCGAGCTTCCGCCAGTAGTAATCGTTAAACCGCTTATATTCTGCAACCCGGCGCAAACAGTTCAAACCTTCAGCGCTATTTCCGGCGGCAATTTCTGCCATACCCAGTCCGTAAAGCACAATTTTATCAAACGGATTTTTTGCATACGCTTTTTTAAATTCAATCCGTTCCTGCGCCAGCCATTTTTGTTTTTGCCCGGGATCAATTTCATAATACCGGCGGTGGTAGTAAATCTGTCCAAGACCGGAGTGAGCCATCCAGTTTTCAGAATCAATTTTTATACTGATTTTATACCGTTGTTCAGCGGCTGCGTGATCGCCTTGCGCAAGCGCGCGGTCGCCCAGTGCGCGCATCCCGGCGGAACCCATGACCTGCGCCGCCCCAACTCCGCCGATAGCGATCAGTATAAACAATATCCCGGCGAAACAGCGGTTCCATTTTGGAAAGCGCACATGTTCGGTCCGGCACAATGGTGCCGCCGCGCTGCCGGACAGTATCGCCAGCATGACAGCATTCGGGAAAATCCGCAGTTCAAAATCAAACAACCCATGAACTGCAGTTCCTGCCAGAGCGCCCAGTAATGCCATGGCGGGCAGTGCATCGCCGGAGCTCAAAGATCTCTGTGATAAACGCAGAAAACGCACACAACCGGCAATGACCGCCGCCAGCGCCAGCCCGGCGCCAATCAGTCCATACTCCGCCGCGAGTTCAAGATATTCATTATGGGCATGCACGGTTACAATCCGTGCCGCGGTAAACCGTTTGCGGTAATTTTCAAATACGGTGCCGTAGCCGCCGGGACCAACGCCGCAGGCCAATGAATTATCTTTGATCATATCCATTGTATCCAGCCAGGTTTGCGGCCGGAAATCATGGAATTCTTTTTCGACAACTGCGCCGCTGACCACATGATCAATAAATTTTACAACCGGCGTCATGCGGCGTTGAAACATATCCGACTTCATCCAGAGTCCGGCGACCGCCAGTGATCCCATGAAAGGAACAATAAGCAGCGCGAGGCAGAACCATTTCCAGCTGCGGCGCAAAACAAGCAATAATACCGTTACCGCCAGCCCGGCGATTGCGCCCAGAATTCCGGCGCGGGATTGCGTCTGATAAATCAGAATTGAAAACAGAGGAATGGCATATCCGCAGCAAATCCGCCAAAACCATCCAAGCTGCGGCATAAAAAGAAACACAAAACAGAACGGCAGCCACAGCTGGAACAGATGCGCAATATGATTCGGACATTGGTACGTTCCGCCCAGCCGTCCGCCGGTCCAATACGATGAATACCGTTCAATGCCAAAAAGGAGTTCCGGCGCAAGCCTGTGCTGGATTAAACTGTATAATGCGATGATGATTAATACGGACAACAGCGTCATCCAGATCCATTTACGGGTTGAACTCTGCGCAAGCGTATTTGAAAACAGATAATAGACACAAAAGATGCCTCCGAGTCCGGCTACACTGACTTTGGCCTCATACGGAAGCGCGGATCCGGGAATCAGATAAAGAGCATATCCGGCAAACAGCAATAGAAATATTCCGGCGGGAGGTGTGCTGAATCCGGACCATCCGCCGGTTTTTATTCTGAGAATAAAAAAGAGGATCGTCGCGATATAGATGCCCGCCACCGCCGGAGCCTGCCAAAGCATTTTGTCTTCCCAGATTCCGTAAATAAAAAACACCGGAATTAATAATAACAAAAAAATAAACGAAAATATTTGATCTCTTTTCATTTTTAGTTACTTCAATTTTTTATTCTGTTCACGGTTTGGAGGTCGCAGGCTCTGCGACCGCGGACGGCGAGCCGCCGTCCCTCCAAGGGTTGAATTATTCATATTTTTGGAGGTCACAGGTTTATCCACCATAGCTTTCCGCCTCCGCTACCTGTCCGCCATAGCTTTAGCGAAGGCGGACTTCTGCGACCCTCCAAACTTCAAACCCCAAACTCCAAACCGCAAACTTCAAACTCCAAAACCGTCACCTTCAATCTGAACCGGATTTAATACGCTCCGATACCAAAAAGCACTACACGGACTGTGCGGGTCAGAATAACGATATCCAGCCATATTGACCAGTTGGTGACGTAATAGCAGTCCCATTTATCCATTCCTTCAATCCCGGAATCGCTCCGCCCGGAAACCTGCCACAACCCCGTGATGCCGGGGCGAACCTTTACACGTAACCGGCGGGTACGCGGAGTTAATTGATCGTGATGGTATTTTGGCAGCGGACGCGGACCAACCAGCGCCATTTTTCCGGTCAGCACACACCACAGCTGCGGAAGCTCGTCCAGTGATGTTTTTCTAAGAAATTTACCCATCCATGTAATTCGCGGATCTTTTTTCAGTTTATACGATTGTTCCCATTCTGCGCGCAATGCCGGACTTGCGGCCAGTTTTCTCTGCAGCACTTTTTCTGCATCGGGAACCATGGTCCGCAGTTTGTATGCTTTAAACGGTCGATATTTCATTCCGATCCGCTCCTGTGCATAAATCGGCGCATGAAAATCCTGTACCCAAACCAGCAGCATCATGATCAAACACAGCGCCCCCCAAACCGGTAAAAACAGCAGAGTGATGAGAAACTCTAAACTCCGTTTCACAAATCTGGACAGAGGAGCAAGCAGATTCTGCTGTATCTCCAGGCCGAGCAGCCCCTGCAAATCGCAGGGCTTAATCCATAACGACGGCGTATCCTGCATATCCGGGACCAGCAGAATGGTTCGATAGTCCTGCAGCGGCCCGTCCAGCAGTGCCAGCAAACCGCCTGACGATATATCCGGCAGCGCCACAATAGCAACAGAGGCATTACAGGTCATATTCTGCAGCCCGCCGAGCACCGGCAGCCCGTTTACAATCGTTCCCTGCCGGTACTCATCGCTGAACACCATGACCGGAATAAATCCGAGAGATCTGTCTTTCTTCAATGCCCCGGTAATCAGCGGAATGGATGCCCGTGTTCCGTAAATAACGGATGGAGCGCCCCATAAGTTCAGTTCTATCAATATTTTTTTGGCCAGAACCCGTGCCAGCGGAATGAACACCGCGGCGATCAGATAGGCGGTAAGAAAAAAAATCCGGCTGTTCGCGATGTCTTTCTGTAAAAAAGCCACCGTTATTTCAATGCCGAACAGGATGAGCAGCAGAATTTCTATCCGCCGCAGGCTTTCAGGCGCGCTCAACCCCCATCCCGGCGTAAGGCGCATCATCCACGACCCGACCCACCACACCGGCAGGAAAAACACTGCTTTCTCCATGCTCAGCGGAACACCGCGCAACCAAAGCAGTACGAACCCCCCGATGAGCGCCGCTAAAGAGAGAACAGCTCCGTCAGTTAAATGCAGGCATAACACACTGATGAACCGCCGGCGGACACCCGCCTGCCGGTGTGCCGGACCGCTGTCGATCGTGATATTTTCGATCCGTGTCATTGTTGCCTCAATATGCTTTCAACCGATCCGATATTACATCCGCCGGTCGTAATATTCAAGTGCGCGCCGGATACCTTCCTGAAAATCCATCTGAGGAACAAATCCCTGTTTTTTCTGTTTTTCAGTATCGCCTCCCCGGGCGAACACACCTTCCGGCTTTGTCGAAGTCCCTTTGATCTCCGGACGGAACCCGCACAGTTCAGCCGCACTCTGTGCAAATTCAATGAACGACGTATAAATGCCGGTTGACAGGTTAAGCGCGGAAGCATCGTCGATCTGATCCATGGTCTTCAAAATACCGGTAATGCAATCCTCGATGTGAATAAAGTCCCGCATTTGCCGGCCGCTGCCCCATACCGTGATCACCGGTTCGCCGCGATGTGCTAAAATCCGCTTACAAATTCCCGGGAACGGGTAAGAATCATCCTGATCTTCTCCATAGCCGGAAAACGGCCGGTAACAGACCGACTTTAACCCGTGCTTTTCATACGCCAGCTGTGCGAGGTATTCATTGGTCAGCTTGGCCCAGCCGTAGGTCATATCCGGCATTCCAATACGATCGGTGAATGTAATCATCTCTTCTTTCAGCAGCAGGTAATGTTCCGGACGCTGAAGCTCGATGGGATAGGCGGCGCTGGAACTGAACACCACATTTTTCGCGGGGCGGGTCTTCACCGCCCACTGCCAGTAGTGTGCATCGATAGAGAGATCATCCGCAACAGCCAAAGGATTATTTTCGATCATCTCCCGCCCGCCGACCATGGCCGCAAGGTGAAACGCATAGTCAAAATCACTCTCCGGATGCTCGGGGAACCACTGCCGGCAGTCCTGTTGATAGAAATGGAATGTTTTATATTCGCATGGATTAAAAACTGGCCACTGTTCCGGAAGAATGCCTCCGCTCAACGGAACCACCGGATCCACACAATGCACCTCATGACCGCACTCCAGCAGACGCGCAATCAAATGCCGCCCGACAAACCCGCAGCCACCGGTTACCACTGTTTTTTTCATCATAAGCCTTTCGATTAATCTGTTAAACGCCGTAAAACTCTCTGTACCGCAGTAAAAACCTCTTCAACTGTAATTTTCATCATACAATAGTCATTCGGGCGAATACACGTTTTTTGCAGACAGGGGGTACCAGGGAAGCCGATTGATGCCGCTCCAGCTCCAATCCCCGGAGCCGCCGACATTCAAAATCCGCATACCACATCCTTGAACTCAAAAAGCTCCAGAAGCCGGTCCATGCGCTTTTCCCGCATGCCGCCACCAAGTTTTAACAACAGGTTTAAAACCGGATTATCCATCGCAATTTTCTAATATGCGGAATGCTTTTTCCAGGCGTTTCATGTAGCACTCAAGCGTATACATGGAGTTGTACCGCTTCCGGCCCGCGATTCCCATGCGACTCCGTAATGCATCATCTTTCGACAGCAGCTCAAGCCTGTCAGCAAAGACATCCGGTCTGTCATGCGGACAAAGGTATCCCGTTATGCCATCTACAACCACATCCCGCGGCCCTGTCCAGTCGGAAGCCACAACGGGCAGACCATGTGCCATTGCCTCCAGCTGCACGATGCCCATTGTTTCCCACGGATATTTTGTCGGGAAGAGCAATACATCCGCCCGCTGATATTCGCGCAACAGATCGTCCCCTGTTTTCCGCCCGACACAGTCCACCGCCTGTTCGACACCATGGTCCTTTCGCAGCCTGAAGAACCGCTTTTCTTCTTCGTCTGTGTACCAGCTGCCTACTGTCCGCACCTTAAAATCAACTCCCCGTTGTTTAAGAATCCTGACCGTATCCAACAGGGTAAACAATCCCTTATCCTCCGTGTGAATACCGACATACAGGATATTGAATGCTCCATCACAGCTGAGTCTGGGTTCGGGGACAGTCGATGCCATGTCTAATCCATGCGGCACCACCACCGTATGCTTTGCCTTGAAATATCCAGGATCATCGGGACAGGACTCCCCGTTCACGATACCAAGGGCCATCTTCCCGTACGCCAGCCGCAGCCAGGGCCGCAGCCAGAAGTGCGTTTCGGAAAAACGGGAAACGCCGCCGGCATGGAAATGAAGAATGACCCCTTTACAGAACAGTCGCGTCAGTAAAAGAAAAAATATATCGCGCAGCACGGGAACCAGATTGGGCGACGCAGGGGGGTAATAGAGATACCGGTCCCGCCGGGTCCCCAAAGCCTTCCACGTATAGCCAATAAGTGCAAATAAACTCCATATTTTTGAAATGGAAAACTTCCCGGCGGAGCTTACCGAATCACTGAAATTCATGCGCACAAACCGGACATCGTAAATTTTTGATAAATTATCCACCAGCACCTTGATCATCTTGGCCTGACCATTATACGGCGGCGGTGTCTGCCCCACAATTACAAGTTTTATCTTCGATCTCCCGTTCATTTCTTCAGCATAGAAAATGAGTCTCAAACTTCTTTGACTGCAGCGACTAAAATCTTATCGGCTCCATGCGATAAAACGGGCTGAGCCGGTGGCGGGCTTGAAGGTGCTGCGATGCTCACTGTCACCGGACAGATAAACAGCATATTCCAGCGGGAATCTTTCGCGATATCCGCCGCTAAAGTACTTTTCCAAATAGCGCAGCACTCTCAGTGGATAGTGCAGCATACGAACGGGCGGCGGCGCGGTTGTCCGCCACCGGATCAGCTCATCCTGTCCTGTCCGGCTGTTGCTTAGATTCTGCCCCGTCACAAAAAAAACCGACAAATATTCACTCATCCGACCGGCTTTAAATCCATGCTTCAGCAGCCGTGTTATGAAGTCGCAGTCGCTTACCGCTTTCCACTGTATATCAAAACAGCCCGTCTCCTGGAAAACATGCTGCCGGAAAAACATGGCACAGCTTTGTGTATAAAGATGATCCGACTGCACATACCATCTCCGCAGCGGCGGATTTTTCCGGTAAGTCAACAGGCTGCCGTTTTCATTCAGCAGCAATGCATTGCCATATATAAAATCCACCTCCGGATATTTCAAAAAAAAACCTGCCGCCTTTGCGAGTGTCCCCGGCAGATATTGTTCATCGCAGTTGAGCCAGGCGAAAACCTCACCGGTCGCCCGGCTGAACCCTTTATTGAGTGCATCATACATGCCGCCGTCCGCTTCGCTGGTAAAGGTTAGCTGATAGGTGTCAGTCGATTGTTGCCGGGCAATGTATTCTTTTAAATACTCAACGGTACCGTCCGTGGAACAGCCGTCCTGAATATGATGATGCACACGGAGCGCATGTTCAGGTGTTAAGCTGTCTGGCTGCTGAGCTGCCGGCAACTCCTGCTCAACCGGCAACGCACAACCATCCACTATACCACTTCCCGCCACCTGATCGGCAATCGATGCGATACAGCGTTTGAGATACGCCAGCTGATTCAACGCAGGGGTAATAATGGAAAACTTCATCTCTCCGCCATCAATGGTCTGAACGGTGCAGCGCATTCCCGCGCAAAAGCTTTCCCCCGACCAGCAGGATAAACCGGGGATTGCCGATCAGATAGCGCCGCCAGAGCCGTTTCGGTTCCGCACCCAGACGAAACAGCCACTCCAGTCCGCTGCGCATCATCCAGCGCGGAGCCTGCGGGATTTCGCCGGCATGGAAATTAAATGCTGCACCGACTGCAATAACCGCCGCCGCATTCAGTTCCGGCTGGAATTCCGCCACCCAGTAATCCTGTTTCGGCGTACCGAGCCCGCACCAGACAATATCTGCACCGGACGCATTAATGCGCTCAATAACATCTGCTTTTTCGCCGGCGGTCAGAGGGCGGAAAGGCGGCGAATACATTCCGGCGATCTGCAGGCCGGGAAATTTTTCCAGCAGGTTTGCTTTCAGCTGAGCAAGGACTTTGTCGGTGGCGCCATAAAAGAAGTGTGAAACAGGCCTCTTGCCGGCTGCTGAGCTGTCGGGACATTGGACCCCCGGGCATTTCTCATCAATAGCCAACGAACATCCATCCACTGCTTCCGCCGTTGCTGCACACAGCGCCAGCATCAGATCCGGTCCGTAAACTCTCGTCGCGTGTTTGAATCCATAGCGATGCGCCAGCCAGACCAGCGGCATTCCATCGGTAGCAGCCAGCCCGGCGCTGGAGACAATGCCTGCCAGCCGCGGCTGATCCGCACATTTAACCATTGTATCCGCCGTACAAACATTGACATAGTGTTTTTGACCGGTTGCAATCCAGTTCAGAATCCTGTCCCGCGCACCGGAAAGGCTCATCGCGGACAGCGCAACAACTCCGGCCGGGAACCGCGGATATCCTTCTGCATCTGTAAAGGGATGGAGCGGGCGCTCATGAATGAAGAGCGGATATTTTTTACAGCGCAGAAGCTGCAGCATCACTTCAAACATAAAGCGGGGATTATCCGGCAGATACCGCTTCCACAGCCTCGGCTCCTTGATGGCGCGGTGCAGCCACTGCAATCCCGCATATTTCACCCAGTCGGGGGCATCGATCTGCACACCGGCATTTACATCAAAGGCGTAGCCGACCGGACAGATGATTTTACAATCCAGCTTCCCGCGCATCTGATCCATAAAATAGAGCTGCTTCGGCGTGCTGATTCCGATCCAGAAAACATCCGGCTTCGCGGCGGCGACCTGTGCAATCAGACCGGCCTCCTCTTCCGGCGTCAATGGCCGGAAGGGCGGACAGTAAACTCCGGCAATCTGAATTTGCGGATGCTTATGCTCCAGCGCTGCTTTCAGTTTTTCAACCACGCCGGGCGCCGCGCCGTAGAAAAAGTGCCGCCAGCCTTTATCTGCGCCGTACGCGCAGACATCGCGCAGTAAATCAGGACCGTACACCCGCTCGATACTCCGGTATCCGAACAGCTTGCCAAGCCAGACCAGTGGCATACCGTCCGGGGTGTTCAGCACCGACTCGTTCAGAATCCGCTGCATGCGCGGGCTGCGGCGCGCCTCAATAATTCCGGCGACTCCAAGCGCGGATGTCATTACGGGGGAATGACGGTTTGGAGTTGATGGTTGGGAGTTGGGAGTTGATAGTTGACAGTTTGGAGTTGATAGTTGGCAGTTGGCAGTTGAAACAGCATCTGAAACCTCACTCTTCAAACTTCCAACCTCAAACCTCTCCGCATCCGAAACTCCAAACTTCAAACTTCCAACCTCAAACTTCTCCGCGGAAGAGTTGCAGTTTGGAGTTGATGGTTGACAGTTGTCTGCTGGACTCTGAACTCTGAACTCTGAACTCTGAACCGGCGCATTGCCTTCGATGATTTCCTGAAATCGCCGGAGGCAATCGCTCATGTTCACTGCATCTACGCCGACGCCCAGCACGTTAAACCGCGCAGAACCCTTCCGCCGGTGTTCCGCCAGAGCCGTATAAAAAAACTGCACCGGCACAAAAAGCAGCAGACCGGCCAGCAGACCGAGGCTGCCGTCTATCATGCCCCATAGGGAGACCTCACGGGTCGGGGAGAGCACCTGCAGCAGTTCAACCTGAAAAGCAAACAGCGCTCCTGCAGCGAAGAGCATCAGAAGCCGACGGAGATAGACGGTTCTCTTTTTCGACTTCAACGTCTTTAACGGTTTCAATGAGGACTCCGCCCGTTTGAACAATCCTATCGGCTCTAGCGGAAACAGATAAACCACCGCCATCGCAAACCCCAGCAGCCCGAATAAAATCATCTTACCCTGTCTGAACGGATCCAGCCGGCTCAGACTCTCCCCGTAATCCATCAACTGCTGTTTCAAACTGTATTGTTTGACAACATCACCCGTATACACTGCATTCCAGCCCGCCTCCAGCGTGTGCACCATCCAGCCGGAAGCCATTTGCGGGAACTGCGTTACCTGCGCTTTCGGGATCAGGGCGCCGGTCAGGATGATCACCGCCAGCAATGTGATGGCAAACCCGCCGATCTGTTTAAACAGCTCCGCTTTGATCAGATAATTTAAAATTACGCTGCCCCAGCAAATTCCGATCCCCCATGCGCCCCACCACGGGAGAACCGCACCCGTCAGAGTACGGACCAGAAAAAACACGCTCAGCACCAGTGTAAACAGCAGCAGCGGCAACGCATCGACTATCTTATTTCTCATCTTGTTCTTCATCATTGAGTTGTTAAAACTGTGAAATCATTAATCTGGTATACCAGATCAGTTGCCAGTTGCCAGTTGTCAGTTATCAGTTGTTGGTTGTTGGTTGTCAGTTTCAGACATCATGACATACGCCGTTGCGTTTTCGTTGAACTCTCTTTCTTCTCCTCGGGATTCCGTTACTGAGCGCGGAGTACTGTTTGTTGCTAACGGTATCAATCCAATATCTTTCTGACCGATCTCTGCCCACTGATTGTTACTATCCGCCGGCCTTGCTGTATCCCCGGCATTTCCTTGATTAATTCAACGATCTTTTTATTTAACGGGACATCCGCTTTTACAACTTCACAACTGTCTTATAAATTTCAATTAACTGCTGATAGTTTACTTCTGCTGAATACTTCTGCTCAAAATCTTCTTTAGCACGTTCGCCCATCTTCTTCATCTCATCCGAATGGTTGAATGCCCACGCAATTTTATCAGCAAGATTTTTTTCATCTCCAAGAGAAAAGAATACTCCTGTTTTGCCGTCTTGTACGAGCGATGAGGTCACTGTGGGATCGGCGACAATTGCCGGTGTAGCATTGATTCCGGCTTCAATTAACGTAAGACCGAACGTTTCATGCCACACCGAAGAGAAGATAAGGAACTCAGCCTGTTTCATTAACTGCTGAACTTCTTGATTTGGCAACTTACCCGCAAAAAGAATTGAAGACTCTAATCCGTATTCTTTCATATATCCCTGAAGAACATCACGTTCCGGACCATCGCCGGCAATAACGAGTCGAACATGGCGGCTGGTTTCCCCGGTGTGTGTACTGCTGCAATGAGTTTTTTGAAACATCTCCCATGCACGCACCAGAATCCGGACTCCTTTTTCCCGGCTAAGCCGTCCAACAAACAGAGCGTATCGATCCAGGGCATTAAAAATCAGGCTTGTGGACTGCGGTTCTCTTCCCGGCACTTCATCTGCTGCCGCAGCTTTAACCGCTGCTCTTGCCGGCTCCCCTGTTCCTGGAACCTGAATAAAATTAGGTTTAACTAAAACCTTATCCGCCGGCAGACCCCCTTCAATCATTTTTTGCTTTTGAAATTCCGTTAGTACAATATAAGCCGTTATTTTTTTCGTCCAGGTTCCCAGCAGTTTATGAGTGAACAGCATCATCGCAACCACCAGTGAGCCGGCTTTCGACCCACGATAACATGAATAGCGCACCCCCGGCCATTTAAACGCCTTTGTGAGGCAGGCCTCGCAGATTGAGCTGTCCAGTGATGGCTGGTGGCTGCCGGGGATCAGGCTGATGCTTCCTGTACGCTCTGTTTTATGCCTTCTTTTCGTGGTGCGAAAAAGAAAGGCATTCAGACAAAGCAGCCGGTAGTTATGCAGCGTTTGCACCACCGGCACTTTTGCGTGCGCGCAAGCCCAGTAGATCGAGGGAGAAACCAGCGGAAAAGTATTGTGGCAGTGAACAACATCCGGTTGCTCTTTGTGCAGCAGCTTCCGGAACTCCCGATATGTCTTCCGATTCCAAACCGTCTTGAACGCAACGCTCAAAAGACCAAGCGCATGACGCATGGCGAGACCTGACTGCTGCCCTCCGGATTCTCCCCCGTCAACCGGAGACGAACAGCGATCGACGATCCCGCTGTTGTTTTTATAATAAGTTATCACCTCATGTCCACGCTCGCGCAGCAGAGCAAGCTCTGCCGCCACGACCGCATCTTCGCCGCCCGCCTGCTGATAATAGTTATGAACTTGAAGAATCTTCATTTTTACACTGCATTGCATAACCATAAGCACTGGAAATATCGGCCATCCGGGTTTCCCATGTCATATTACGCTGGACCTGCTCCCGAGCTTCTTTTGAGAGGCGGGCAAGTACAGCAGGATTATCTGCTATCTCACGCATCACATCAGCCAGTGCCGCCACAGAGGAATCCGGCGTGTGAACAGGAACGGCGATTCCTCCTCCCTTCTTCACCTGCAATGCCGGCCCGCCAAGATCCAACGTTAATGCGGGGCGACCGGCCGCCATCGCTTCCAGTACAACATTCCCGAAAGCCTCATGAAGCGCTGGGTGAACCAATACATGACAGTGGGATAGTACGCCGTAGACGTCCTCTAAGCTCGAAAGTTTATCAAGGAAACGTACACGTGCGCCTATTTTCAGGCTGTGTACCAGAGTTTCTAAACGCTCCCGTCTTGTTCCATTGGCGATTATCCAATATTCGGCATCCGGCAGGCTGGCTGCAGCAAATGCTTTAATTCCCAGATGAAACCCCTTCCAATGCAACGGGCGGCCTATGCTTATAAATCGCAAGGGATCCGCGGGCGGATCGGGCAGTGCGAGCAGGTGCTTGCACCTGGAAACAGCCAGAGCACACTGAGGCACAATTTTAACCCGCCGGCATCCCAGTTGTTGCAAGCGGGCAGCCGTTTCCTGAGTGGATGCCAGGGCAATTGCACTCCGGCGTGCCGTTGCACGAACGCCGGGGAGATGCTCGCCCAGCCAGCGGGCTATGACGCGGCTCAATTCAGACAGTGCGTCCTTGAAGCGAAGATTCTTGAAAAAAGCGCCAGGCATTGATTCTCCGCCCCCGACTGTGCCCCATACAAACGGAACCGGCAGCTTGGGAAGCATGCTTGGAATCCAATACTTACCAAATGTCACATGGTGTGTGAGATCAAAATGCTGTATTGCATGAGCAGACTTTATTACCGGCCAGCTGAACCGCTGCCAAAGGTAATAATAAAGCTGCACACCCCGGCCGCCCTTTTTCCACCAGCGTGCCCATATCGGCAGGTCATAATAGATAAAATGCAACCCCGGCACCGGGTGTTTTGCCAGTTCCGCGCCGATCGCCTCGCGGTTATTGGTGCGCGTCAGCACCCACACATCATGATGCTTTGCCATCTCTGTAGCCATGTTCCACCCGACCCCCGGCTCAGAGCCTTTATGAGGTTCGCAGGCATAGGCAGACATCAGCACCCGTAAACGTGTTGGTTTTACTGGTTGAGTTGCATGCATAAATATTTTGTGTTCCCCTGGAGCGCTTTCTGTTTAATTTCTCATTATTTTATCAATATCTCACGCAATTCTTTCCATAACGCACCCAGTGCAACCAACCGATACCATAACGTTTTGTCAATCCAGCTGATTTGCTGATCAAGTAATTCTGCAAAACACCAGCAGGCGTAGGCGGAATCAAAAATCTGCGGAATGCTGCTGCGGCAGAATTCCCAGTCAATCAGAGACAGCATCCGGCTGTCACCGGTTTGAGATTTTAAGCGACCGGAGAGCGGACATGAAGCCGGAGTGCGCTGAATGACATTCCACGGGGCGAAATCGCCATGCACAACTCCGGTATGTGAGCGAAGATCGAGGGCGCCGCATTCGCGGCAGGCCGCAATGAGAGGGCTCAGCCGGCCGGCTGCGCGCACTCCGCTGCGCTCAATCCACTCGCCCACCGTCTCCGGGAGTGCTGCACCTCTCCGGGGAAACTCTTCTTCCCGTTTAAAACCTGACACCTGCTGTTTAAACCCGCCGTTTTTGAAAAAAAATGTTTCAAACTCCCTTGGCGTCAGCTGCCGGCCCCTGATCCGTTCAACCAGCAGAGCCTCCCGCCCGCAAACAGGAGGCACAGCTTGTATCTTCGGGATACTGATGGAATCAAAAAAAATATCCCGTACAACGGCAGCCGAGGCGGCGGAATCCGGTGAGCCGGAAAACAGCTCCAGGCTGTTTCGTTCGTTCAGAATTGCCTGATCGGCATCTGTTCCGGCTGCGATTTTTAAAACCCAGGAGGATTCCTTTCCCGTATCGATCACCACCAGCTTGCGGCGGGAGGTCGGTTCACCGACATACATGCCAACCCGCTCCGGCACGGTATCTAATGCGGCGGCAGCCTGTTCAAGAAAAGATTCAGATATTCCGATCGCTTCTGCTGCACCGGGTATTTTAAAATCAAAGAGTCCCATCAGCTTAAGGTATAACCGGGGGACCCGCTTAGTCGGTGCGGCAAAACAGCTCAACGCCTTTAAACTGCCTTTTGCATGTGAAGCAATGTAGCGCAGCTCTCCTTTCCGTTTCACTGCCCGAAAAGAACGCTGTTTCCCGGCGAGCATGAACGTTAACTGTTGATCCACTGCAGGCATTTATCTTGTGCTTCCTTTCCTGTAACACCACTCCATTACAGCCATCCTCCCGGCAGTTCTGGCCGCCATGTAATTCAAAACCGCCGCTTGCACATCCCGCACTACATCCGCCAGCGGCTGTGAGGCATCAATGACATGCCCGTTCGGCAGTTTCTGTACTAATGCACGATAGGCCTCGCGCTGCCGTTGGCACTCCTCAAACGAAACCTCCTGTTTACGGGCCTGAAGAATTTCAGGGTCTGCATCCAGGCAAAAGACCAAATCCGGTTTTTTTATAAAGATAAAGCCCAGCCGCACAATCCATGGCGGAAGACTCAACCGGTACCGCCGTTGATCCACAAAAAAATCATAGTAGTAGCGGTCGATCACCGCAAATCCGTTCCGAAACAATACCGGTTTGATATACCGCCACCACCCGAAAATAAACGCTGCGTAGTGATATCCGAAATAGAGGAGACTTATGATTTGGTTGCGAGGAGGCTGCCCGTGCGGATCTTCGGCCGGAGGTGTTGTTCCTCGTTGCGGAACCGGTTTCCAGTGGCAGTGGATAGTGCGTTCCGGATAGAATGTTTTAAGCAGTCGAACCTTCAGTCCGCCAGCAACGCTGCTCTTGCCGCATCCGTCCGGCCCGGAAAAAACAACAGACAGCCCCGGAGAACTGCGCCATCGGCGCACCAGTCGATCAACATCCGAAACCATGGAGCGGACCAGGCGTAATGGATGACGCAAATTTGCAAGCAATACGTTTATCCGGACCATCGCGGCTTGCGCTTCGATGGCTTCCCATTGCCCGGCTGCGGCATGTTCAACAATGCGCCTGCTCAGGCTGCCGCCCAGCCAGGGAGAGAGCACTTCAGTAAGTTCATGACGGCTGTCTGATGCCGAACGCCTGATCGTCTCCCGGTATTTTTCTTTGACACGGCCGCCATAGAGCAGCCGCGTCAGGAGAAGGACAGCGGTCTCATGCACCGGTGCGGGTCTGAAAAAATTTTTATGCGGCAGGCGGGATTCCAGCATCAGGGAATGATCTGCAAAGAAAAACGAATACCATTTTGCCCCGCACATCAAATCCAGATGGATCTGCTCCAGGGTCTGAAGATTATAGAGGAAGAGTGCCGTACAGGAAAAATGCCCCAGATTATGAATGGTCCACCCTTCCTGACGCGCCGCCTGTTCCAGCAGTTTCCGGGCAGGATGGAGCTGAGCCGGATCCAGCAGAATATCAATATCGTTCTCTGTATGCTCCGGCAGCAGCTCATAATTGCGTAAAACGAGATAGCGGATATTGGCGCGGTCCCATGCGCTGAACAGGCGGGTAAGCACTGCAGACATAGTATTGGATATAGTCATAAGCAGACAAGTGACCGACGACCGCTATCAGATAAACCCGGAAAGACCGGCAGCGCCTGAACTGATATTATTTCTACCACCGTTTATGCCAGAATCCGGTTGGATGACTGATTGTTTTGATCACCCGTCCGGCCGGATCACCGTTAAGATACAGGGAATAGTTTTCCGGCGGCGCGAGAAACAGCTCGGCGATACCCCGCCTCAACCCCAATAAACGGGCCGTCAGCGTTGTGCCGATCGACCGTCCATGCAGGAACTCATCCTCATAGCGTTTTTTTTCGAGGAGCCCCGCGTCTGTCCAGTTTATATTCTCCCCGGTATCCGTAAAGACTGATACCAGCGCATGACAAACCGCAAATGTACAGCCGGCGCGGTGCAGGTCATTATACCAAACCTTGTCGCCAAAGTTTTTCCAGCTCGTATCAAAAAAAACTTTTTTTTCTTTTGTGACAGATGCCCGGTGAAATGTGGTCGCCGTCATTCCCGCACAACAATATTTCGAGAACACGCGATAGGGCTTCAAGCTGCGCCGGTGGCAGATATACTCCCCCTGATCATCCACTACCACCATATCCGCCAGCACCACATCCTCCTGCGGATGTCTTTTCATACACCCGGCAACAGTGCTGAGCGCATTCGGCAGATACTGCTCATCACAGTTCAGATGGGCGATCACATCGACATCGTCAGGAGCCAGCTTCCAGCCCCGGTTGAGCGCATCATACATGCCCCCGTCAGCTTCGCTGGCGCAGGTCAGCTGGTAGCTGCCGGTCGCAGGTTGCCGGGCAATATATTCTTTTAAGAACTCGACGGTGCCGTCGGTCGAACAGGCATCCTGAATATGATGATGCACGCGGATCGCATGATTCGCTGTTAAGTTGTCTTGTTGCCGAGTTGTCGGCAGCTCCTGATCAACCGGCAGCGAACAATCCTCAACTGCATGACTCCCCGCCGCCTGATCCGCAACGGAAGCCACACAACACTTTAACCACTCCAGCTGGTTATAACTGGGTGTAACAATCCAGAACTTCATGCGGCTGCACCTTCTCCGCTGCCGGCTATGTGCTCCTGCCGAGCGATGTCTCTCTCCTCTAAAACCGATTGATAGGCGATATGCACCACCCCCATGTCGAAGATAATTACTGCCAGGTATTCCGTTTTGCCAAAAAGAACCCAGTAAGCAAAAATCTGCGTGAGTACCAGGGCAATAAAGTAGAGCGTAAAGCGCTCTAAAACGGTGGATGCAGCGGAGAGGTTTTTCCCCATTCTAAAACACTTAACAATGAAAAAAATGTGTACAGTCAGCATCACCAGCAGGCCGGGAAGGCCGTAGTCGATCAGCAGCGTCAGGGGGCCGCTATGATAGGAGTGCGTCAAAAACATGAACCACTGGTTCTGCAGCTGAACATCAAGGGCGCCGAGTTCACTGATTGTTGTCCAGACATTAAAAGCAATCCCCCGCCCGATCAGCCAGTATTCCGGGAATTGCTGCAGACAGTATTTCCAGATTTCAAAGCGCCACTCTGTGGAACCCTGAGCCACGGATGCCTGGGCTAAATTGACCGTGACGCCGGGTACAAACGAGACTGCGCGCTGCATCCCCAGCGGCAGAAACGGGGCGGCAGCCAGAATCGCTCCCCACAGCAGCAGCCCTGTAAACAGCGCCTTCACAACATATTGTTTTCTGTTTCCGGCATAAAAATAGAAAAAGACAAAACATAAAAAAACCGTACTGACAATTCTCCCCCGAAATCCGGTAGCGGCAGCCGCCATGAGCGACGCAAGAGCCAAAAGAGCCGGCAGCCAGATGCGCTTCCAGTGAATCACCAGCGCCAAAGGCAGCAGCGAGGTCGCTAAAGGCATTGCCCAGCTCAGGCGCACCTGACTAAACTCATTCATTGTTTCCATCGCAACAAAAAATCCTCTGCGCTGGAAAAGCGTATTTACGCCCCCGAGCAATACCGAAAGAAAGACCGTCCATAGAATGCCGCTGCGAGTAACCCGGAGACGGCGGGAAAAGAGATAAAAAAAGGTGGCAGCAAATACCAGAATATACGGAGAACCGCCCCAGACTGCTGAGCCGAGAAATTTCAGACCGCTGCCGCGGGCAGCCATAAGAACTAAAATAACGGCTACAAATGAGAATAACATCCTGTCGCCCGGCTGTTTTTCATAGCGGCCCCGATGCATCAGCATCAATGAAAAACAGCTCAGCGCCGCAAAAGCGAAGAAAATGGAGGCATCTGAAAAGGAGCTGATGCGCAGGACGCTCAACGAAGTAAAAGAGGCGGTCAGAGCCAGATACAGACTTCGAACAGGGTGACTAAACAGTATGATCATCAGCGGAATACCGATGACCGCTCCCATGAACACCAGTTTTTCAGACTTTATGGCGGAAGAACTCACAAAAACAACTACTGCTGTTAAAAACAGCGCCAGCAGTCCCCGTTTTAACCGGACGGCATCCGGTCCGCTTTGTCTATGAAATGTATTATCCATTATTTTTTGCCGTATTCTTATTTTGTTTATCCAGCAGGCAGCCCACAATCCCTTCGGGATGCCACTTTTTCAGAAAGGCTGCCGCTGAATGCTGCCAGCGCACGCTGCCGGACCCTGCAGTATCCGGTGCGATTTCCAGCATCTGATCCGCGCGCTGCAGGTATTCAGGATCTCTGTATCCCGCCAGCAGCAGGTAGGCGATAAGGCGCTGCCGGTCGGGATCTGCGCCCCGCCGGCCGGAGTAGACCGCATAGAGACGGTTGTACAGCTTGCCATGCCAGTTAAAGCCCGCTCTTTCTATAAAAGTCCCGTATCGTTGCAAATTATAAAAGGTCTGGCGAAACCTGTTTGACTCGAATGCAAGAAAACGCTCGACCATCCGGTCCGCCAGCTCCTCCCAGTGCAGCTCGAGTTCCGCGGCATTCGGTGCGGCATCGAAACGCGGATTAAGCTTTTGATGCACGGCGGCACGGTAAAGCGGCAGCAGTTCGCGGCAGCCGGGATCGCATAGCGCCTCGAAACGCCGCAGCCGCTCGGCGTATGACCAGTGGTAGCGGCGGCGGCGGATCAGCTCGGCATCGCCCAGAGCAATCGCCGCCTTATTCAGCTCGATCAAAACATTTTCAGTCCAGGGCATGTTGTTGAGCTGATCGCGATTTTCGAGAATATAGCGGGCAATCAGCAGTCCGCTGCCGCGCGTGAAAAAATACTGCGTACCCTCCCGCTGAGGGAGGCGCGCAGCCCGGACCGACCGGATCGTAATATGATCCGGGCCGTAAATAATGCGATGGCCTGCGCGCGCCTCATAGCGGGTGATCGAGTCTCGCGGAACAAGCAGCTGCCACCGGCTGACCAGTCCCATATCGATCTGCTTGATGCCGAACCGGGCCGCGCAGGACTGTGCAACAGCCTCAATCCGGTCTCCATAGTCCCGCTGCGTTGCCTTGACCTTTTTTACAACCAGATAGAGGTCGTAGTCGTTGACGGGGCGGATGCCTTTTTCATCTTTAACAACCCCTCCTTCGCCGCGCCCGAATCCTCCGGCAGCCAGCACAGCAATCAACCGGTCCCCCAGCAGGGCTGCGAGATCTTCCGCCACCGCGCGCAACTGGCCGGCGATGATCCGGTTGACTTCCGGATCGGCATGAACTGTAAAATTAAATCCGGTGAGATCATGCATCTTCATGATCAAGACTCCTTAATGGACGTCCCCGGGCACCTGCCGGCAGCGGCAGTTCGAGGCTGTCAAGAACGGTGGCGAACAGATCAACCATCGCCGCCGGCTCTGAAAGCTGCCGGGCAAACGGCTGCGCCGTGGAGTGGAAGAGGGCGGCGGCATGGTTGTCGCGCACCTCACGGCGATAGCCGTGCATTCCTTTCTTGATATCTCGAAAATGCCAGTAATCGGGGTGGATCTCATAGCCGGCATCAACCCACCAGATCAGATCGCCGAAGCGGCGGCTCTTCCAGCGGATTGCGTAGTCAGTCCGGTCCTGTTCCGAGATCCATGTTCCGCCTTCGATGCCGGCCAGCAGCTCCTGCAGCGGACCGCGAACCGCTTCGTTATGGATCCAGAAGCGGGCAAAGGTTGAATCCAGAAAGACCGTATAATCCTTTCCGGCGCTGAACGGTATTGTTTTAAGAGCAGCGGCGATATTCACCCCCCGCTCCACCGCCACCATGCCATGATCTCCGAAAACCAGGCAGTCGGTCTGCTCATACAGCGCAGTGATATGTTCGTATATCCGGCGGAGTCCGGCGTCCACCTTTTTTGCGCAGGCACGCCGCTCGCACGACTCCGGTCCGTACTGATGGCCGGCGGCATCCAGGTCGGCAATGAAAAGAAAGATAAAGTCGGCCGACCCGTCGATTTCAAGCAGGGCCCGTTGCACCACCCGGTCCACCCCGACCGGATGTTTCGGCGCGCCATGGAAAAACCATGTTTTATTCCCCTTGCGCAGCTGATCATAGAGAGTGGGCAGGCCGTTCAGCGCGCCCGGTTCAAAAGCATACTCCTGCTCGCACAGGTCGAACCGCGGGAGCTGATGAAAGGGGATCCGGCCGATGTAGGTCTGTTTTTTCTGACGCGCTGTGCGGGCAAAATGCCGCACCAGCCGCTCGACAAAAAAGCGCCGGAAAGCAAAACTCACATAGGGTCCCAAACGATCCATCAATGCCGGCAGAAAGCGGGCAAAGCCGTAGCAGGAGGTTTCCGGGGAATAGACAAAATGTACGCCGCCTTCATACTCTTCCGGCTCCCGCCCCGTGAGATAGGCGCCGTCCGGTTCAAACCCGAAGGGGGGAATTACGTCAGCCGCTATCCCTGTCGATGCAAGGGAGTAAAGAAACGGCATATCTTCTTCCGTGACATAATCGTGCCGCAATGCATCCACATGAATCATTACAGTGGCTCTCTTTTTCTGCATCTTACAGACCCTCTTTCAAAACGGCATCATAAACCGCTCTGGTTTTCTGCGCGACTGTATCCGGATGATATATGTCCGCCGCTATGCGTGACGCATCCGACATAGTGCGCTGCAGTGCTTCATCCTGCAGAAGCTCCAGCAGCTTTCCGGCAAGTGCGTCAATGTTCTCGGGAGGCACAATAAATCCGCTCACGCCATCGTCTACCATATACTTCACCCCGCCCACATCCGTAGCGACCACCGGGGTGCCCATCGCCAATGCTTCGGCAATCACCATGGGGGCCGTCTCTTCGATAGAAGGCAGCACCAGACACTTTGCACCTGCAACAGCGAGCGCGACCTCAGCGGGCTGCAGAGGGCCGACAAACTTGACGTTGCTGCGCAGCTGATTTCGATCCAGTGAAGTCTGAATTTGCTCGATATATCCGGACTCCCCCCCTCCGATTAACTGCACCGTCAAATCAGGCAGGCGCTGCCTGATCCGATCCACCGCCTTCAGCAAATTCAACACCCGTTTGCGCACAGTCATTTTCCCGACAAAAACAAGGTCGGTTCTTTTTTCTGCGCGGGTCTCAAAAAAAGAGGGGGAGATCGGATTCGGGATGCGGTGAATTACCCCGGAATACTCAGGAAACTGCTGCTCGACATACGGATTTATAGAGATCAGATGTTTTGCCGCCTGCAGCGCCAGCGGCTCATGCCGGATATATTGCCACACCACCGATCCTTTCGGCGGCGGAGCTTTCACGGCATTTTCTTTCATCACTCCGTGTACGGTAATCACATTGGGGCGGTTACTCGTCGCCGCAACATAGCCATATTCATGATCCGTTCCGCTTCCATGCACCAGATCCGGATGAAGCTTGCGCAGATAGCGCCGTAAAATGGAGCAGCTGTAGCGCATACGGGTCCAGTTATCCCATCGATCAAGTTTCGGCAGATGCCCGATAAAGTGAATGGTCAGGTTTTTGTCGCGGAAAACTTTTGTTTTCCAAAGCGGTGCCATCGTCAGCAGATGCACCTCCAGATCCGGAATTCGCGCCAGAGCGTAGGCGAGATTATAGTTCCAGGTGGTGGTCAGATCGGGACGGTCATTCCAAAACCTGACGCGATCGCGGAAAGGATAGATCGGGAACGACCCCATGAGTGCTATTTTCATAATATACCAAGTGCAGTGATTAAAGTAAGTCCGGCCGGCATGAACGGATGAATTGTATGATTGCTGTAACGCCCTCTTCAAGACAGGCTTCGCCGTCGACCTCCAAATCTGCAAAGCCGGCTCCATCCGCTGCAAACTGACGGTGCATCGGGCGGACTGTTTCCAGATATTGTTCAACTACTGACCCGGCTGTGCGGCCCCGTTCGGTCATATCGCGCAATAAACGACGCACAAACCGTATGTCATCGGCCGTACGCACAAAAACCTTAATATCGCAAGCCGCCCGCACCTGTGGATCAGAAAACAGCAAAATGCCCTCCACCACTATGATTTTTTTCGGAGCAGTCACCAATCCGTCATGCCGGGTATGCGCGGTGAAATCGTAACAGGGAACCGTCACACAGCGGCCGTTCTTCAAGGCCTGAAGATGGGCGGCCAGCAGCGGCAGGTCCAGAGCATCCGGATGGTCGTAATTAACCAGCGCCCGCTCCTCAACAGGAATATCGCTGCGGTCTTTATAATAGGAGTCCTGAGAAAGAAGCATCGACGCATCCCCGCCCAGGCGTTTGCACACCGCATGCGCCAGCGTACTCTTGCCTGATCCCGTCCCGCCCGCAATGCCGATAACAATCGATCTGCCGCTGATCATGTTTCCTGTGTCCATACAAAACTGCTCTGCTTCTACAGCTTTTATAGGCGGGCTTTTAAGTGCTCATAATATTTTTCTTTGAAATACGGAGGAAGCGCCTCCCGCCGTTCCGTATCCGCCAGGAAGGCCTTCACCTTTTTTTCCGCCTCTTCCAGCGACCCGGCAAATACGATATTGCGCCCGAATATCTCTGCCGGATACCACGCGACTCCGCTTCTTAGCTTGTGGTCTGCGGAATCAATCACGACTACCGGCGTCTCCGCAATCAGCGAAAAGATCGCTCCGTGATAACGGTCCGTTACCACAACCGCAAACGAGGCCGCATAATCGAGATATTCATTGATGAGCCGCTCCTTTTCATTCCGGACGGTCCACGCATCCGCCGCAATCGTCGTATCAGAAAACTCCGTCCGGGGAATTGCGAGCCTGGCAGCCATATCCTCCATTTTTTCCCTGGCGTAGAAGGATTCCACATCGCTGCGCATACAGAAAAGAATCCCGCTCCGTTTTTCAGGGCGGTTGCGCTCTGAACCGATGAGCGTGGTTACGATATCCGGACAGAGCAGCAGCCGGCACCGGCTGAACATTTCCCGGGCCTTTTCCAACGATGTTTCATCCCGGCAGATAATCGTGGTGTCAGGGTGCCCGTCAAAAATCTGCGCCGCTGTATTGCGAATAACCGGATTCATGAAGTTTACAGTCTGCGGCATGATCACGAGCCTGGTTTTCGGCAATGCGCCGGCCAGCCGGGCAAACGAATACCAGCCGCTGTGATGATCAATAAAGAAATAGCCGCTATGCCCGAAAATAATATCCTTTCCCCGCGAAAAAACCCGCAGGGTACCGATTACCAGCATGCACCGCACCGCTGCAAGAAAATATCCGGAAACCAGCACCACATGTGCCGCAAGCAGAGAAATCGGGATACGGACTAGTTTGTGCTCCGGATAGTTCTTCTGAATCCACAGTTCCAGACACATCAGCTGCGCCTGATCGCCGAGGTTGGCGTGTGTCGGCGCCGCCGCGATGTAAGCTCGCGGGCGAAGTGTGAAGATCACATCACGAATTAAACAGAGATGATCCAGGACGTGCTGTTTTATACTAACCTTATTCATAATATCCTTTAAATTAACGGCAACATCAGGCGTACGCTGTTTTCTTCCCCTGGCGGACGGTCTTTTCAGATCCTGAAGGCACCCCGGACCTGTATACTTCTACCCTTTGGTGAGCTTCTTCAGCACCTTGATTCCCTTCGCGCCGATCGCCTGTCTGGCCAGATTCACCACTTCGGATTTGATATCCTTCTCCAGAGACATCATGAGGTCCATCGCCTGCGACTCCTCATCATCGTTCGTAAAAACTTCGAGCAGCACAGGGCGTTCGGTCAGTTCCGGCGTCATAAACCGCTCGTACACTTCCTCCAGCTCCTGCTCGTTTGCCGCCGAGAGATATTCGAAGCCGAGATTTTCGGCAAAGTTTTTCACCAGCTGCCGGGACTGCCTGCCGAAATGGCCTTTTGCCGCCACGAACGCATCCGCTTCGGCCCCGAAAAGCGCCGCCGGGTGGAATGAAAATCCAAACTCCATTCCCTTGCCGTTATTGATGAGCAGGATCCGGACATTGTTGCCGATGTGCCGGTTGCCAAGAACGTTCATATCATAAAAAAAGGCCAGATCGCCGATGACTCCGAAATATAATTTATTGCGGTCGGCCAGCGAGGCCCCGATCAGTGAGGAGACACAACCGTCGATGCCGAATCCCCCGACATTGCACATGGCGGCGACTCCTGCCGGCAGTTCAAAAAAGTTCCAGGCGCGCAGGCTGTTGAGAATTCCGAAATGCAGCACTGCACCCGGCGGAATATGGGGTGCCAGCCGTCTGGCGATGGAAATATTGGAAAAGGGCAGCTTCGGAATCTTCGCGTGCATCCGCTCAACACATGCCAGACACTCCTGCAGATACCGGTCTTCCTGTCCCCCGCCGCTCTGGCGGGTATAATGGTCAAAGAACCGGCGTTCGCTCATATCAAAGACGTAACGCAGCTTGCGAAACTTATCGCGGATCTCCCCGTCTTCACAAACCCGCCAGACCTGTCCGGCGGAAACCCTCAGATAATAATCGCCGGTAATCTCGCCGATATGGATGAGCACATCCGGATAAAATCCGGATGTGTCGAACGTCTGCTGGCATCCGACAATGGAAAACGCTACGCGGTATGCCCCCCGGTAACCGCTTGTGTGATCACAGAATACCGCCCCGTTATAGACCGCACAGAACCGGTCAATAGCGCTGGTCAGCTCTGCCGGCATAACCGCGTGTGAGCCCACAAAGATGCCCACCCGCCCGCCCTTCGGCAGCGCGGGAAACCCGGAATCGGGGCCGATGCGCTGGATAATCCGGCACTCGGGCAGCTTTTTCGTATCGTACGACCGGCAGTAGGTGGTGGGCAGGTTGATATGAACCGGACCGCCGCCGCGATGGGTGAGCGCCAGGATGGCGCGATTGGCTTTGATCTCACAGTCCCACTGATCTTCCGCATCTTTAATCACCGGCAGGGAAACCGAATGCACAACTGTGTCTTTTGGAAATACACTGCGATCAATCACCTGAGCGGTATGATGCCCCACCTCAGAGAGCGGCCGCGTAGCCGTAATGGCAAGAACCGGCAGTTTGCGATAGTGCGCTTCGGTCAGGCCGGGCATATAATTCCGGGAGGCTGTTGCCCCCGTACAGCTGATCACTACCGGCTCACCGCACTCCTCTGCCAGCCCGCACGCCATATACGCCGCAGAGCGCTCGTCCACCGCTGAAAACAGTTTGAAGTGGGGATCTGACTTAAGACTCATCACGAACGTCATATTTGTTGTACCCGGGGAGGCAATAATTTTTCGGATTCCGTGCGCTTTCAGCAGAGCAATCACAACCTGAACCTGTTTTTCATCTGTGTAGTAGTGCGTCATATTCAATCCCATTTTAACTGTATTTTTATCTGCCGGGAGGTACAGATTTTCATAATCTAAAATTAAATGCGGCTCACTTTTTTCGGCAATGCTTCGTGCGCAGAACCAAAGAGCGCACGCGCACGGCAAGCCTGCGAAAAGAGGGGGGAGCTCCGAAATATCTAAACAAGCAGTAACACAACTTGCCTTCCAATCCCTTTATCTCACGGAAAGGGGCCCTCTCTCTTGTCTGCCGATCCATTAAAGCTTCAGTAATCCAATCGATCTCACGAAATCTCGGCTGATCTAAAAATTGTTCCAGGCATCGTTTTAGACCTGCGTCTGCGGGCGTAAAATCCGGCATACCCGCAAGCTGATAGATCTTTGAAGAGTCGAACCGCCGGTCAAACAGCCGATCATATATGATCTGATATTTTGAATGCTTACATCTCATAAACTGTTTCAGATTCTGCAATAAAACCTTTGGTCTCTGCCCGAGATGCTTTTCTAATACCTCCAGATATAGAGCCAGCACATCCGCCCATGCGACAGAATGTGCAGCCGTGATATGAAAAACCTCTCCCAAGGCAGCAGTCTGTCCGACTACATGTGCTATGGCGGCAGCGACATCTCCCCCGTAGGTCATCGTTGTACTCTTTGAATGGATATCTTTGGAAAAGACGATCGTCCTCCCCCGCAAAGCCCGATAGAGCCACTCCTCTTTTTCCAGTACACCCAGCTGCAACCGCTCTTCACTGTATGTGATATAGGGGCGGATGACGGTCCAGTGATCTTTTCCTGAGTGCCGCAGAATATCTTCCTGGCGTGCTTTGGAAAGTGAATATTCGTCTGAAGCGAGAAAGGTTGCGTCCGGCGAAACATCCAACAGGCGGGGGGATGTCTCTGTAAGCGGGCTGCCGGATTGAGCATATACCCTGGAGGAGCTTAAAAATACGTAATGCGACGTCGCCTCTAACAGCGCTCTGATCCGTTCTTTAAAAGCGCGGGTGGAATAGACCATAAAATCCACAATGACATCCCAATGCTCCTCATTGAGAATAGCACTGAGAAAGCCCATCTCTTTGGCATCGCCTTGTATATAACGAAGCCTCTCCTGAGAGCTCCTGGCAGAGCGGGAGGTAACCGTTACCTCTTCCCCGCGATCCGCAAGTAACTGGACGAGGTGATGTCCCATCGCTCCAGTACCGCCTAAAATTAAAATTTTCATCGTATCATTCTCAATCAAGCGTCGTAGTTTTTTGCAACCCCAAGCCGACGGGACAGCTAAAAGGAGGGACGCATCCGTAAAATCATCTTTTTAACCAGATTGCGGACAAATTCCCGCTCTGCGCGGGTCAGTACCAAAACCCAGCCCAGTGCCGCAGAACAGATTCCTGTGGCTGCCGTCGTAAAACAGAGCCTGTAAAATCCTTCATCCATCGACCACATCACACCCCAGCCCGCCGCGAGCGCACAGATGGAGAGCAGCCCAACCGGAAGCGCCACCCGCCTGATCCAAACTGTGACCGGCAGCTGCAGAAGTGCCCGGCCAAAAACCAGCCGGCCGGCACAATAAAGACCCATTGAAATAAACAGGGCAATCCCCATGCCGGCCGGACCGCTCTTCAGCCTGAAAAAGATCCAGGCAAGGGGCAGAGCAAGCACCAAAAGTGTCCCCTGCACCAGCTCATAGAGCGCGATTTTGCCATGTGCATTGACGGCGAGCATGTGCCCGGCGGTCAACCGGTCGATGACCAGCATCGCCAGCATCCACTGGCACAAAATCCCGGAAAATGCGGGCGGAGTTTTCAACCAGAGCCGCAGTACATAGTCCATCTCCAGCATCAGCGGGATGACAAACAGCAGGACCAGCAGGGAGCCGAACTTGCACACCTGCAGCGCCGTAGCCAGCATCATGCGCCTGTCTCCACGCCCCTCCATCGATGTAATCGCAGGCTGAAACGCCCCCATCAGAGCGGTTGAAAGCATCGTTGCCTGAATGGAGACCCGGTTGGCGATATTAAAGGCGGCATTGACCTGCGGACCGAAGAAGAGATTGATGAGGATGGGACCGCCTTGCGTTCTGGAAACTACACAGCCCATACCGAACATCTTCCAGCTGACAAAACCGAACAGCTTTTTTAGATACTCGCTGTTGTACAGATAGGAGAGCCTGATGCGGCACGCCTTAAATTTAAGCACGGCTCTCAGGGATTGCAGCAGAGGTATGCCGGCATTGATCAGCATCATATAAACCGCATAAATAATCAGCCGGTCGGATTGAACTTTTAACAGCCAGTATGCACAGAAAAATGTGAACAAAGAGCGCATGATATCAAACACTGCCAGTTCCGAGATCAGTTGATGCGCCGTAAACATGGATAGAAAGGGGACCGACCACACATTCACCACGCCGGTAATCAGCGATATTCTGAAGACCCAAATCGAAGCTTCCAGCCGCTCGGCCGGAATGATCAGCCAGTGTTTGATCGCATAAGTACCCAGCGGGTAGCCGATCAGTACCAGCAGCAGCGGCAGAATCGCATGGATGGAAAAGGCTGTATTGAACCAGCGCTGCAGCTCCGCCGCGGCCTCACCCTCCGGAAGGTGATCGCCCCGGCCGATGGAGTAGGCATAAAACCGGGCGACGCCGACTGTCATCGCTCCGTTTAAAAACGTGATGATCAGGATCAGGCTGCCGACAACGCCATATAGACCAAAGTCTGTCTCGCCAAGGGCCTGCAGTATCCAGCGGGCAGTGAACAGGGTGACCACCATCGCAAAGACCGACCGGCCGTAGGTGGCGAGTGTATTTAAAATTATGCGATGTGACTCTTTCATGATGTGCGCCGGTCGATGAATGCCGAGCATTGCAGAGGGTTATCGGCCTGCAGAGCCGTGGACTGAATCCTGCTCATCTCTGCACGGAGTGAATACGCGACAGAAAATCCTGATAGGCCCGCGCGATTCCCTCTTTCAGAGAAATCTGCGGTGTCCAGCCGAGTGTGTTGATGCGAGACGAATCCATGAGCTTGCGCGGTGTGCCGTCCGGCTGACTGGAATCCCACGCGATTTCTCCTTGAAATCCGACGACTTCTTTAACGGTTTCGGCGATCTCCCGGATCGCGGCTTCTTTGCCTGAGCCGATGTTGATGTGCGACTGCACGGTGCCGGAGGCGTCGGTGAATGCCAGATCGCTGTAGTTTACTTTTTCAACGAGAAAGAGACAGGCTTCGGCGAGGTCGTCGCTGTAAAGAAATTCGCGCAGCGGGGTTCCGGTTCCCCAGAGAGATAAACAAATTGCAGATTTCCGATTTCCGATTTCCGATTGAGTAATGCCGGATTTGGCCAGCCACTCCATCAGCTCCCGGTTGTCAGGCTGTTGAGCCGCCGGGACTGTCCCTGCCGACTGACAACGAACAACTGACAACTCACGCGCGTATACGCGCATCAGTTCGTCAAAATCTTCATTTTCAAGCGATTTTGCGAGATGCATTTTGCGAATCATGGCGGGCAGGACATGGGAGTTTTCAGGATGATAGTTGTCTCCCGGCCCGTACATATTGGTTGGCATGGCGGAAATAAAATTGGTTCCGTACTGCCGGTTATATGCATCGCACAACCGGATGCCGGCGATTTTGGCAATGGCATAGGGCTCATTGGTCGGCTCCAGCGGACCGGTCAGCAGCGCCTCTTCGCTGATCGGCTGCGGCGCCAGCCTGGGATAGATGCAGCTCGAGCCGAGGAAAAGCAGTTTTTTGACTCCGTGCTTATATGCGGCGTGAATGACGTTCAGTTCGATCATGAGGTTTTCATAGATAAACTGTCCGCGATAAATGTTATTGGCATGGATCCCGCCGACTTTTGCCGCCACTAAAACAACGTATTCCGGTTTTTCAGCGGCAAAAAATTCGTCTACAGCCTGCTGCTGAATTAAATCCAGCTCATCAATGGAGCGTCCGATCAGGTTGGTGTAGCCGTGCCGCTCAAAAGCCCGCCAGATGCCGCCGCCGACCAGACCCAAATGTCCGGCGATGTAGATCCGTGCATTGCACGGGATGTTTGGAGTTGGGAGGTTAGGAGTTTGAAGTTGGGAGTTAGCAGTTGGAGGCTGGGAGTTTGAAGTTGGGAGTTTGGGGTTGGGGGTTGGATGTTTCATACTTACTTCCGTAATGATTTTATTAATGCGGCAAGCATGCGCCGGAGAACGGTTATTTCTTCCAGTAATTCTGCCGGTACTGATAAAAATTCCAGTTTGATGCTGATGATAAGCTGCGTTTCCAGTTCTGCGGCCGATCCATCTGCAATACGTAAGAAATGGGTGAAATCTTTGGAATGATGTCTGGCACTCCCTTCTGCAATATTTGAGGGTATACTAACGGCAGCCCGCCGCATCTGGTTCACAATTCCGAATTTTTCTGAGTCCGGAAAAGATGCCGTCTCTCTATAAATGCGTACAACCACATCGACCGCTCTTTTCCAGACATCAAGATCCTTATAATCACTCATAACTCTCACTCAACCCCAATCTTCAAACCATCAACCCCCAACTCCAAACTCCCGCCCTCAAACCCCAAACCACAAACTCCCAACTTCCAACCGCTAACTCCAAACTTCAAACTGCCAACTCCCAACCTCAAACTTCTAAAACCCTTTCCGGTAGCATTCGCCATCCAGCAGACGGAGATCCCCCTCGGTCATGATGTTAACGAGTTCTGCAAATTTTACTGTCGGCTCCCAGCCGAGCTGCTGTTTGGCTTTGGCGGGGTTCCCCAGCAGCTGCTCAACCTCTGCCGGGCGGTAATAACGCGGATCGATGCGAACAATCACGTCGCCGGTTTTCCGGTTTCTGCCAACCTCTTTCACCCCTTCGCCTTCCCAGACGATCTCAATGCCGGTGTAGGCAAACGACTTCTCGATAAATTCGCGCACGGTGTGCATTTCATTGGTTGCGACCACATAATCATCCGGGGTGTCCTGCTGAAGAATCATCCACATCATGTCAACATAATCCGGCGCATATCCCCAGTCGCGCCGGGCATTGATATTGCCCATATAGAGACATTTTTGCAGACCGCGGGAGATGCGCGCCACCGCCATGGTGATTTTGCGCGTTACAAAGGTTTCCCCGCGGCGCGGCGACTCATGATTGAAAAGTATTCCGTTGCTGGCATGCAGTCCGTAGGCCTCGCGATAGTTTTTTACAATCCAGAACCCGTACTGTTTTGCGACCGCATACGGCGAGCGCGGATAAAACGGCGTTGTTTCGGTCTGCGGAACTTCGACAACTTTCCCATACAGCTCCGAGGTGGATGCCTGATAAAACCGGCTGTTGACGGCGGTTTCACGGATGGCATCCAGCAGGCGCAGGGTTCCGATGGCATCCACTTCCGCCGTATATTCCGGCACTTCAAACGAAACCTGAACGTGCGACTGGGCGCCCAGATTATAAATTTCGTCCGGTCTGATTTTTTCAATCAGCCGGTTCAGGTTACTGGAGTCGGTCAAATCTCCGTGATGAAGGAACATCTTCACGCCGGTTTCATGCCGGTCTTTATACAGATGGTCTATCCGTCCCGTATTGAATGAACTGGTGCGCCGGACAATCCCGTGAACTTCATAGCCTTTGTCCAGCAGCAGTTCCGCTAAATAGGATCCGTCCTGTCCTGTAATGCCTGTGATCAATGCTTTTTTTATCATATCGCTACCTTTCTAAGTTAAGCTGCCGCCCCCGGTCGTTCGGCAATATTCCGAAACCTTCTCTCTGGTTTACTCTGTTGTTTAAAGGCCAACGTTCGACCTTCTGGCGGCCCTGTTCAGGCCACCCGTTCCAAAACATCCACCGGGACTTCTGCCGCAACAGCCGTACCCATCAAATCCATTAAAATGTTCACCCGCTCACTGCCCGGCAGTTCCTGAGTGATGACAGCACGCAGCCCGCGCAGTGCGCCGGCGGCCACTATAACTTCATCGCCCGTCCGCAGCTCCGGCTCACGGATGATCACCGTTTCGCCACCCTCGCGCTTCAAAAACTCAATGACCGGTGCCGGCACAGTCGCATATTCACCGGCAAACCGGATAATTCCCCGGACTCCGGCGGTCGTCGCAATGATACGCCCGGTTGTTTGAATCTTGCAGCGCACAAACAGATATCCGGGGAACAGCGCTTCGTCAAACCAGACCCTGCCCCGCCTGGTATTGCGCCGGAAGCGGATCCGCGGACAAAAGACTTCGACCTCCGCCAATCGGCGCAACTGGCCGGCGGCAATATGCTCCCGCCGGGTTTGCGTTTTCACGCAAATCCAAACCGTATCCGCTTGTGCTGACGCCTCTTTGTTCATCCATCTGCCTTGGCAAAACTTGCAGCGAACGGCGCCAGCATAGCCGCTTTTTTATGCCAGCCCTTCAGGCGGTCGATGCGCTCGATGAAAAACTCTTCACCGGATTGTTTAGCCAGCTGCTCCATCTGTTGAATCCGCTCTTTCCCGTTTTCAAAGTGCGGCCGCAGCTGTTCGTTAATAAATCCGCCGACAATTTTTTTGAGCTGCGCCTCCGCCTCATAAAAATCCCGCCGGTCGCCGGGAATATAGACTGTATTGACTGCGCCGAAAGAGCGCAAAATTTTAAGCCCCTGACTGGTCGAACCTTTGCTCATGTTCAATTTTTTCATCAGCAGGCTGATGCACATCGGTTCGGGAGAGATGAACAGGATGCCGTATAGTTCTCCGACCGAGCGCGGAAGGTTTACAATCGCAGCAACTTTGACGAAAACATCGACTACTTCTTTTTCAAGCGCTGAAAGTACGGCGTCCAACTGCATTCTCCAAAATTCAATCTGTTCAGGATATAATGAACACGCGATTGAAAACAATTTTTATTTTTATAAATCTCGTCATGCGACAAAAACCGATATATCCAATTTATGGATAATAAATTACATTAAATTTACACCAATTTAACGCGTTTTGCGATAACGGCAGCAAATAGTGCAATGTTATCCGTATGAGAAAATCTACCCATACCGCTGAATACGAGTGTGTCACGAAAAAACTGGTACAAATGCGAACGGCAGCCGGTCTTACGCAACAGCAGATGGCGGACATGCTGCAACGGGAACAGTCTTTTGTCTGGCGGATAGAACACGGCGAACGCCGTGTGGATATTCTTGAGTTTTACTGGATTTGCAACGCGTTAGGCTTCGATGCGAAATCTGTTTACAATGAACTGGCAGATTCGTTTGAAAAAACAGAAAGCATGCCCTTAGCGGCTCAGAAATAACTCATGCTTTTTATATAAAATTTATACGTATTTTTTGCTGATATCATTTAAAGACTGGGAAAGATACATATGTATAAAAAAGTTATAAAAACTGCCGTTTCAGAACAACTGGCTGCTGCTCTGGATCAAAGCGCCCGGAAACTGGGCATCTCGCGAAGTGAACGATGTGTTCAGATCATAGAGGAACATTTGCGTTCCGGAAAAAAACTTTCAGAAAAAGATGTCCGGTAAAAATTCCGGCAGCGGTTTTCGCCGGCGAATAGACCGTTTTTGATGAGTTCCCGCATAGCGGGATGGACTTGTTTTCTACAAGTAAGTTGTGACTGTTTTCCTGCCGGAGTAGCAAATGTGGCACAGGCATTCCTGCCTGCGCAGGGCAGACAAGAATGTCTGCCCCACAACGATGCATACGCGGACAGGCTGGATTCGAAGAGTGGCTTTCTGAAAGAAAGCAGTGAAAACGGCAAACACACCGAATACACGGATTTTTTGCAAAGAAGCAAATGTGGCGCAGGCATTCCTGCCTGCGCAGGGCAGACAAGAATGTCTGCCCCACAACGATGCATACGCGGACAGGCTGGATTCGAAGAGTGGCTTTCTGAAAGAAAGCAGCGAAAGCGGCAAATACACCGGATACACGGATTTTTTTACAAAGAAGCAAATGTGGCGCAGGCATTCCTGCCTGCGCAGGGCAGACAAGAATGTCTGCCCCACAACGATGCATACGCGGACAGGCTGGATTCGAAGAGTGGCTTTCTGAAAGAAAGCAGCGAAAACGGCAAATACACCGGATACACAGATTTTTTACAAAGAAACAAATGTGGCGCAGGCATTCCTGCCTGCGCAGGGCAGACAAGAATGTCTGCCCCACAACGATGCATACGCGGACAGGCTGGATTCGAAGGGTGGCTTTCTGAAAGAAAGCAGCGAAAACGGCAAACACACCGGATACACGGATTTTTTACAAAGAAACAAATGTGGCGCAGGCATTCCTGCCTGCGCAGGGCAGGCAGGAATGCCCGTCCCGCGTTTTATCGGCGCCGTTATGCGTCCGGTATTGCTCCTGATAAATTCTGCTTCGTGGCTGAAAGAATTTTCACCGGAACGATCGTCCGGTATAGATTTTCTGCGCCGGGAAACTGCACCGGAATATAATGCGGCGAACCACCGGAACATTCGCCGTTCACTGCGCGTTCAACCAGCACATCCACTGTGCGGCCGATAAATTTCCGGTGATAATTCTCTTTCATTATTCCGGCGAGTTCCATAAGCCGCTGCTGCCGTTCGTGAGCAATCTGCGCCGGAACAGCATCCGGCATTCCGGCGGCGCGCGTTCCGGGCCGCGGCGAAAAGGTGAAAATGTGCATATCGGCAAAACCGGCGGCACAGCAGAAATTAAACGTCTCTTCAAACTCTGCGGCCGTTTCGCCGGGGAAGCCGATGATGACGTCGGTTGTAATCGCCGGAATATCCAGGATGGCGCGTGCGCGTTTCACCGCACCGGAAAATTCTTCCGGCGAATAGCTGCGCCCCATGCGCCGGAGAACGCCGGCGGAGCCGGACTGCAGTGAAAGGTGGAGATGCGGCATCATATTTTTTGCACCGCTCCAGATATTCAGCAGTTCATCGGTTAATTCTGCCGGATGCAAACTCGACATACGAATGCGTTCGAGCGCCGGAATTTTTGTAAGCTTGCGCAGGAAATCCGATAATGAATATTCTTTGCCGCGTCCGTATAATCCGACATGAACGCCGGCGACGACAATTTCTTTACAGCCCTGCCGCACTATCGCTTCAGCTTCGGCGAGCGCGGCATCCATATCTTTATCGCGCGGTTTTTTGCGCAGCTGCGGCACAATGCAATAGGCGCAATTTGCATCACAGCCATCTTGAATTTTCAAAAAACCGCGCGTCCGTTCACCGAACGTTTCCGCCGGCAGTTCGTCGGCGTTTTCCGGCAGACGGAAACTGGGATTCGGTAATGAAAACAGATGCAGTTCGTCGGCGAGCAGTTGAATCCATCCGGGGCCGGCGGCAATGCGCGCATCAATTTTTCCCGGCACGGCGAGCAGTTCTTCGCTGGCGGCGCAGCCGGTTATGAAAATCACTGCCCCGGGATTCCGGCGAATCAGCCGGTGTATCGACTGCCGGGATTTTTGCACCGCCGCTGCCGTTACGCCGCAGGTGTGCACGATCACCAGATCGGCCGCCTCTCCGGAATCGGCTAAACGCAGTCCGTGACCTTGCAGCAACCGTACAATCTGCCGTGAATCGTAATGGTTGACTTTACAGCCAAGTACATCGAGAATATACGTTTTAAGTAAAGACATTCTGACATATAAGCACGAAACAGAATTTTCCGAAACACGAAACAATTCGAACTGCCCCCGGCACGGAATATCAACAGTTTTCTTAATAAGAGGACACTTCTGCGCTTGCACATTAATGTCGGGAGTGTAGGCTGTTCGCATGGCAAAAAATGATAAAAAAGAGGGATCTGTCAGCCTCGACGCGGTTCTGGCGGAAATTAAAAAACAATACGGCGACGGCGCGATTGTGCGCCTCGGTGAAGAGTCCGGCCCGAAAAAAATTCCGGCGATTTCCACCGGTGCGCTGACGCTGGATATTGCGCTGGGCATCGGCGGCGTGCCGCGCGGCCGCGTGATTGAAGTTTTCGGCCCCGAATCCTCCGGAAAAACAACACTGGTTTCGCATATTATCGCGAACGTGCAGAAAGGCGGCGGAGCGGCGGCATTTATCGATACCGAACACGCGCTTGATCCCGGCTACATACAGAAAATCGGCGTCGATTTGAATAACCTGCTGGTTTCGCAACCGGATTCCGGTGAAGAAGCGCTTAATATTTGTGAAACGCTCGTGAAGAGCGGTTCGATCGACGTTGTGGTGGTTGACTCCGTGGCAGCGCTGACGCCGCGCGCAGAACTCGAAGGTGAAATGGGACAGTCGCATGTCGGCCTGCAGGCGCGCTTGATGAGTCAGGCGCTGCGTAAGCTCACTGCCGCAATTGCGCGCACTAACTGCAGCGTTATTTTTACTAATCAGATTCGTGAAAAAGTCGGCGTCATGTTCGGCAGCCCTGAAACAACGCCCGGCGGTCGCGCACTGAAATTCTATTCGTCTGTGCGTATAGACATCCGGCGCATTGGACAGTTAAAAGATACCGCCGGCACGATTTACGGCAACCGCACAAAAGTGAAAGTTGTCAAAAATAAAGTCGCGCCGCCGTTTACTGTCGCTGAATTTGATATTCTTTATGCCGAAGGAATTTCCTGGACCGGCTCAGTGATCGACGCCGGAATCGATGCCGGACTGATTGATAAAAAAGGTTCCTGGCTTTCGTTCGAAGGACAGCAGCTCGGACAGGGGCGTGAAGGCGCACGCAAAGCTCTCGCTGAAGATCCCGGGCTCTGCAACACGCTCGTCGAAAAAATTAAAGCGGCCGGTAAAGTCAAAACCGATGGCTCGGACTAGACATTGTTGATTGCAGATTGGTCGCAAAACACGAACCCCCCGGAAATCTTTTACAAAGAAAAACTAAGGAAGAAGAAAAATTCGAATCACTGATCGGCATTCACAAATTAGTGAAGGTCGGTGATTAAAAAATAACTTAATCCGATAAATCCTGTTAACCCTGTCTACTATTCTTTGTTTACAAACCGGTGATAATGAAAATAATTTTTGCTTACTTGCAATGATAAGGACAGACAATGAAAAAAGAAACGGCCATTGAGAAAGCCGTTGCTGCACATCGGGCGCGATTTGGGAAACAGCCGGAAGCGGTGGCATGGGCGCCGGGACGGATTGAGGTTTTAGGAAACCATACAGATTACAATGAAGGCACCGTGCTTTCGGCGGCCATTGACCTCGGGCATTGTTTCTGTATTTCAAAATCTGATCACGCCGGAATCCGGCTGCTCGCAGTGGACGTGAATGAAGTTGCCGAATTTCTGCCGACAGATACTGCTAAAGTTTCCGGCTTCGGCTGGGCAAGCTATATCAAGGGTGTGTTTTATTTTATTCAGGAATTTACCGGCGAAAAAATTGATGCCCTTGACTGCACATTTTTTGGATCGATTCCAATGGGCTCCGGGCTTTCCAGTTCCGCCGCACTCGAAGTGTCGGCAGCGTTTGCGGTGTTGAAAATACTCGGCACAGAAATTGATAAAAAAGAGATCGCAAAACTGTGTCAAAAAGCAGAACACCTGTTTGCCGGAACGAAATGCGGTCTGCTTGATCAGTTTTCCAGTATTTTCGGCCGTGACCACGGTTTGATCCATTCCGATTTCCGCAGTCTGGATGTAACCGGCGCTGTCCTGCCGGCGGATATTGAATTTCTTGCAATCAACCCGCACATCCAACACAGCCTGGCCGATTCACCGTATAACGAACGGCGCGAACGCTGCGAACAGGCGGCGGAGCAATTTGCAAAAATCCTGCCGCATCCGGTAGCGGCGCTGCGCGATGTTTCGTGGGAGGAATTTGCAGCCCATCGCGATAAAATTGACCCGGCGGCGGCACAACGCGCGGCGCACGTGGTTGGCGAAATCACGCGCGTTGAAAACGGTGTAACACTGCTTGCTGCCGGCGATGTCGCCGGTTTCGGAGAACTGCTGTTTGAATCGCACCGGAGTTCGATCAAAAATTTTGAAAATTCCTGCGCAGAACTTGATGTCGTCGTTGCGTCGGCAAAAGATGCCGGCGCGCTCGGCGCGCGGCTTTCCGGCGGCGGCTTTGGCGGCAGCGCCATTGCCATGGTTCAGGCGGCAAATGCGGCCGCTGTAAGTGAAAAAATTATCGAGCTCAGCCGGGCCGGCGGTGTTTCGCCGGAAATTCTCACGATCACACCGTCCGCCGGCGCACAGCTTGTTTGATGATATTGCGTTAGTGTCTGGTGTCCGGTATCAGCCCTATTATTTAAGTGTTTTGCACCATTATACATTTCTATTGATGACATCCTCAATCACCGGGCGCGAAAATAATAAGACTGATATCATTCAAGAAATGTCAGATGCAGAATAATAATTTCCTATCGCAATCTTTTCTTGGCAAACGCAACTCCCGAACCGGACTTTAAATATTTTTCAAAATCCATTGCTTTCCGACGATCTGCAAATGCATGATAACTTGCAATTTTCCATGGACTAAACGGTTTTGTTGAAATGACGTATCCGGCGTTATGTTTTTCAATACGTGATTTTAAATCATCTGTTTGACCGACATAATATTTTTCAGGATACGTTTCGCTTTGCAGTATATATACGTAATGCATTTTGCCCTCCTTCGCTCATGGAGCTTCGGACGATCATCCTTCGCGCTTTTAACAAAGGAAATGGCCTGCCATCCGAAGCGCAACGCGCGAAGGATGGCGGAGAGAGAGGGATTCGAACCCCCGGAACCTTGCGGTTCTCCGGTTTTCAAGACCGGCGCATTAAACCACTCTGCCATCTCTCCGGTGGAATAAGGCGCCATATACTAAGGAACAGATTTTCAAAAACAAGTTTCTATTTACCGAACCGGTGCAGGCGGCGCTGCACGGCCGGTGCAATTAAAATTCCGGATTTATGTTTTTTGGACAACTGTTTCGTGGTTTCGTACGCACTGATTTGATAAATAAATGTATGCATGAAAAAACATATTCATCCTGAAAGCATGCCGGACTATCTGGAACCCGGCGAATTACGCGAGCTGCAGCTCGCGCGGCTGCGGTCTGTCATGAAACGCTGCTACGACCATATTGCACTTTTCCGGCGGCGCATGGACGAACGCGGTTTGATGCCGGACGATGTGCAATCGCTCGCTGATTTAGAAAAACTTCCGTTCACAGATAAAAATGATCTGCGCGATACCTATCCTTACGGTTTGTTCGCGGTGCCGATGAACGAGGTGGTGCGTTTGCATGCGTCGAGCGGGACCACCGGCAAGCCGATTGTGGTTGGTTACACACAGGATGATCTTGATGTCTGGAGCAGCGTGATGCTGCGGTCATTCGCCGCCGCCGGCATGGGCGCAGACGATATTCTGCAAAATGCGTACGGTTACGGTCTATTTACCGGCGGACTCGGCGCGCACTACGGTGCCGAAAAACTCGGCGCAACCGTAATCCCGATTTCCGGTGGAAATACCGAACGTCAGCTGATGGTAATGAGAGATTTCGGCGTAACCGCGGTGTGCTGTACGCCGAGTTATTTCATTTACCTGATTGAGCGCGTGAAAGCGGACGGGATGTCGTTTGCCGACCTGAAGCTTAAGACCGGCGTATTCGGCGCGGAACCGTGGACGGAAGCGATGCGTGATTATATTCAGCGTGAATCCGGCATCCGGGCGTATGATATTTACGGGCTGTCGGAAATCATCGGACCCGGCGTCGGCATTGAATGTGCGGCGCAGCACGGGCTGCATATTTTTGAAGATCACTTCCTGCCGGAAATTATTGATCCGGAAACCGGCGCGGTACTGCCGGACGGTGAATTTGGCGAACTGGTCATTACGACGTTGACGAAACAGGCTTTTCCGATGATCCGTTATCGCACGCACGACATTACCGCGATACTGCCGGAGCACTGTTCATGCGGACGCACCATCCGGCGCATTCACCGCATTCGTACGCGCACTGATGATATGATGATTATTCGCGGCGTGAATGTCTTCCCGGCACAGATTGAAGCGGCCCTGCTCTCGGTGGATGAAACCGTTCCGCATTATCAGATTCTGCTCACACGTAAAGACGGGCTTGACCAGATTGAAGTGCAGGTTGAGGTGACAAAAGAGATGTTCAGCGACCGCATCAGCGCACTGGAATCGCTGCGTAAAAAACTGATGCGCGCGATTGAACACACCGTTGGTTTGCGCGTGCCGGTGCAGCTGGTCGAACCGCAAACCATTGCGCGCAGCGAAGGCAAAGCAAAGCGGGTAATTGATAAACGCAGTGAAGGAGACATCATATGAAAATCCGGCAGATCTCTGTATTTCTTGAAAACCGGCCCGGCCATTTGAGCCATGTGTGCCGCATTCTGGCAGATGCCGGAATTAATATCGTTACGCTCACCGTCGCCGACACCAGTGAGTTCGGCATTTTACGTCTGATTGTCCGCGAGTGGGAACAGGCGAAACATGTACTTGAGGCCGCCGGCTTTGCGGTGAATTTAACGGACGTGGCAGCGATTGAAGTGGCGGATCAGCCCGGTGGACTCGGTGCAATTCTGGAAATCGCCGATGCCGGCGGGCTGAGTGTTGAGTATATGTATGCGTTTGCCTGCGGCGCAAAAAACAAAGCGCTGCTGGTCATTCGTTTTGATGATGCTGAGCGTGCCGCCGGCGTCATGGAAGACGCCGGAATCGGAATTTTACCGGCGAAAGAATTTTACAGGAGCGCATAATTCGACCGCGGATAACGCGGATGGAAAGGTGGGGCTGGCAGTCCCTTGCCAGCCGGCGGATGAATTGAAATTTTATAAGTTGAATAATTATTTGTGTAAATTCGCGTTTGTTCGCAATTTAAATAAATATTGAAAAGGATGAAGCATGATCGCGAATAAATGGATATCAAATCTGCCGGTATATGAACCGGGCAAACCGATTGAAGAAGTCGCGCGCGAACTGGGTTTTGAGAATATCGACGAAATCATTAAAGTTGCGTCGAACGAAAATGAACTCGGTCCGTCGCCAAAAGCACTGCAAGCCATGGCGGCGCACGCAAAAAACATGCACCGCTATCCGGACGGCGACTGCTTCGCCCTGAAGGCAAAAACGGCGGCGAAGCTCGGCGTGGATAAAAAAAATCTGGTGTTCGGTAACGGCAGTAATGAACTGATTGAATTTCTAGGGCATACGTTTTTAAATCCGGCAAGCAACATGGTGATCAGCGACGGTTCATTTGCGGTATACCGCCTCGTTGCGGCACTGTTTAATTCGACAGCGATTGTTACGCCGATGAAAAATTTCGGACACGATCTCGACGCAATGCTGGCGGCAATTACGCCGGAAACGCGCATGGTCATTGTCTGCAACCCGAACAATCCGACCGGTACAGCGGTGACGCCGGAACAGCTGGATGCATTCATTGAAAAAATTCCGCCGGACGTGCTGGCGGTATTTGACGAAGCCTATCTGGAATTGATGCCGGACGGCACTGCGCCGGATTTGCTGAAATATATTCATGCCGGAAAAGAGAATGTGGTGCTGCTGCGCACCTTTTCAAAAGCATACGGCCTCGCCGGTTTGCGTATTGGTTATGCCATCGCGCACGAAAAAACCGCGGCATTGTTTAACCGTGTGCGTCAGCCGTTTAATGTCAATCTGATGGCGGCGGAAGCGGCGCTGGCGGCGCTGGAGGACGAAGATCATTTAGCCAATACACGCCGGACAAATGCTGCCGGACTGAAGCTGTTCTATGAAACACTGCCGAAAATTGCCGGCGGGCTGGAGTTCGTATCGTCATTCGCTAATTTTATTCTGATTAAAACCGGCGACGGCCGGAGCGTTTTCCAGGCACTGCAAAAGCGCAAAGTCATCGTCCGCCCGATGGACGGTTACGGTCTGCCGGACTGGATTCGAATTACAACCGGCACGCCGGAGCAGAATGTAAAAGTTCTACATGAGCTAAAAGATATTCTGGATCAGAATCATTAATATATTCCTTTCGTTGCGTAAAACGTGTATAAGCACACGTTTATTTTGCGACTAAAAGAGGACCGTTATGCATACCCGTTTGATCCCGCAGATGTTCACCTGCTTTCGCGGCGGCTATTCGCTGAAAACTTTTTCCAGCGATCTGATCGCCGGCATGATTACCGGCATCGTTGCGCTGCCGCTTTCAATTGCATTCGCGATTGCGTCCGGCGTAAATCCTGAACAGGGACTTTACACCGCCATCATCGCCGGATTTCTGATTTCATTTTTCAGCGGCAGCCGCGTACAGATCGGCGGACCAACCGGTGCGTTTATCGTCATTGTTTACGGTATCGTGCAGCAATACGGAGTGCAGGGACTTGCCGTCGCTACTCTGATGGCAGGAGTCATGCTCGTGCTGATGGGCATCTGCCGGCTCGGCAGCATTATTAAGTATCTGCCTTATCCGCTCATCATCGGCTTCACCACCGGCATCGCCGTGATTATTGCAACCACGCAGATCCCTGATTTCCTCGGCATGCAACTCACTGAATTCCCCGGCGAATACATCGGTAAACTTGCCGCCATCGGAACGAATCTGAATTTAATCAGTCCTTACTCCGCCGGCATCGGAATCATCTCGATTGGCATTATGATTCTCTGGCCGCGCGTCGGTACCAAAAAAATTCCCGGCTCACTCATCGCACTCATTGCCGCCACATTGATTGTGATGATATTTCAGCTGCCGGTGGAAACCATCGGCAGCCGCTTCGGCAGCGTACCAAGCCATCTGCCGTCATTCACACTGCCGGCGATGGATTTCCAAATCATGCGCGGACTCTTTGCGCCGGCGTTAACGATCGCTCTGCTGGCTGCGATTGAATCATTATTATCCGCCGTTGTGGCCGACGGAATGACCGGGAAGAAACACCGTTCCAATATGGAACTCGTTGCGCAGGGAATCGCGAACATCGCCTCGCCGCTCTTCGGCGGAATTCCGGCAACCGGCGCCATCGCGCGCACCGCTACGAATATTAAAAACGGCGGCGCCACACCCGTTGCCGGAATTATTCACGCGATTACCCTCACCCTCATTCTGCTCTTTTTTGGACGTTATGCCGCGCTCGTTCCGATGCCGGCGCTCGCCGCCGTTCTGCTCATCGTGGCATACAATATGAGCGAATGGCGTTTTTTTATTAAACTGTTCAAAAGCCCGCGCAGTGACGTACTCGTACTGCTTACCGTATTCCTGCTCACTGTATTTGCCGACCTCTCGGTTGCAATTCAGGTCGGCGTAGTGCTTGCCGCTTTTTTATTCATGCGCCGCATGGAGATTGTCACACAGGCCGGATTTTTAGACCCGGCGAATGACGATGATACCGGCGATCCAAATGCATTGCAAAATTTCACTGTGCCGGACGGCGTTGAAGTATTCGAAATCAACGGTCCGTTTTTCTTCGGCGCCGCCAGCAAATTTCAGGACGGTTTAAGTACAATTGCATCACCGAAAATTTTAATCCTGCGCATGCGCAATGTGCCGGCCATTGATGCCACCGGTTTGCGTGCGCTCGAAGAGGTTGTTGATTCAACCCGCAAACACGGAACCATCGTTTTAATTTCCGGTATTCACAAGCAGCCGGCGGCAGCCATGAAAAAAGCCGGACTTGTCGATAAGATCGGCCATGACCGGATTCATAAAAACATTGGCCGAACGCTCGAACATGCGAATGCCCTGCTAAAGTAAAAATAAAAACCGGGCATTAAATTTTCTGAATCTCGCGTATTCCTGAGGACTGCCGCCTTTACAGAGAAAAAATCCGGCATTGCTAATATTCCGCTTTACGAATTCCCGTTTAAGCGTAAATTATGCCGCTCTTTTCCCGAAAAATTTTTATGAGAAACGACAAAATTCGCAATATTGCTATTATCGCTCACGTTGACCACGGCAAAACCACGCTGGTCGATCAAATTATTAAACAGGCGCACATTCTGCGCGAAACGGAATTCCAGAACTGTCTGCTCGACAGCAACGATCTGGAACGCGAACGCGGCATCACGATTCTTTCAAAAAATATCAGCGTAAATTATCGCGGTGTAAAAATTAATGTGATCGACACACCCGGCCACAGCGACTTCGGCGGACAGGTTGAACGCGTATTGAATCTGGCAGACGGCGTGCTGTTACTCGTCGATTCCGCCGAAGGCCCCATGCCTCAAACACGCTTTGTGCTGGATAAAGCACTTGAGCTGAATTTGAAACCGGTGGTCGTGATCAATAAAGTGGATAAACCGGATGCGCGCTGCGAGAAAGTGCATAACATGGTGTTCGATCTGTTTGTGGAACTTGACGCCACCGATGATCAGCTCGACTTCCCGCTACTGTACGCCAGCGGTCGCGACGGCTGGGCCGTAAACAATCTGAATGATCCGCGCGAATCCATTCAACCGCTGATGGATGCGATAATAGACCACATTCCCGGCCCGCCGGTTAGAGGCGGTCCGGTGCAAATGCAGGCGACCACACTCGATTATTCCGATTATGTCGGCCGGATCGGTATCGGCCGCGTTTACCGCGGGACACTCGATCTTAAAACGCCGGTGTGTATTGTTAAGCGCAACGGCGCGGTGCGTCCGGTACAGCTCAAAGAGCTTCATTCGTTCGAAGGACTTGAACGCGTAAAAATGGACAGCATCCCGTGCGGCGATCTTTGCGCTATCAGCGGAATCGCCGATATGGATATCGGTGATACGATCGCCGACGCTGAAACGCCGGAAGCACTGCCGATGATCGCGCTCGATGAACCGACGCTTTCAATGACGTTCCGCATTAATGATTCCCCCTTCTTCGGCCAGGACGGAAAATATGTCACCAGTCGGCATATTCGCGAACGCCTGCTTAAAGAATGTGAACGCGATGTAGCGCTGCGTGTAGAAGAACAGGGCGGCGATTCGTTTGTTGTCAGCGGGCGCGGTGTGCTGCACCTTTCCATTCTGATTGAAACGATGCGCCGCGAAGGCTTTGAACTTACAGTGGCTCAGCCTCGTGTAATTTTTCACACGCACCACGGCAAAAAAGAAGAGCCGATTGAAATCCTCACGGTCGATGTGCCGGACGAATGCGCCGGTAAAGCGATCGAACTGATCGGCGCGCGGCGCGGCGAAATGCTGCGTATGGATCAGCACGGCATCCGTAAAAATATGTCTTTTCATATTCCGACGCGCGGACTCATCGGACTGCGCAGTAAACTTATGACTGCCACGGCCGGGGAAGCCATCGTCTCGCACCGCTTTGTGCATTACGGGCTGTACACCGGCGACATCAGTCAGCGCAGCAACGGCGTGATGATCAGCATCAGCAACGGCAGCGCTGTTCCGTTTGCCATCGACGGTCTGCAGCAGCGCGGCATTTTCTTCATCGATCCCGGCGAAGAATGTTACGAAGGAATGATTGTCGGCGAACACTGTCTCGACAAAGATCTGCCGGTGAACGTACAGAAAACCAAACAGCTTACCAACATGCGCGCCGCCGGTTCAGACCGGAATATGAAAATCGCGCCTGCGCAAAAACTGAGTCTCGAAGAAGCACTCGAATATATCGCCGGCGATGAACTCGTTGAAGTTACGCCGAATCACATCCGCCTGCGCAAACGCTATCTGACCGATAACGAACGCAAACGCATGAAGCGTTATAACGCAGAGGAATAAAGGGAAAACAGCGAAGATGCCTCATCTGCGTGAAATGCGGTGAAGACAGTGGTCAAGATTGGCAGTTCAATCTCATTCCATTTTGCATCGCCCGCCGGTTTATGCATAATGTTGCAGGTATGAAAACAGCGGTTTTAATTTTTCTTAGCGCAGCCGGCATGCTGTATGCGCAAACGAACAACAGCGATGCCATGCAAACGGCAGTGATTGATGCGTATGCGGCGCGCGTGAACGATACGGTGATCACCTACGGTGAAATCCGCGCAAGCGTTGCGCCGTATGTTCAACAGCTGCAACGGCAGCTCAGCGGCAGAGAACTTACCGAGCGGGTTGCGGCCGCGTATGTTGAAGGGCGTGAAGCTCTGATTGAAGAAGCGCTCATTAAAGCCGAAGCCAAAGCACAGGCACTTTCTCTGCCGCCGCAGGCCGTGGATGAAGAGATGGACCGGCTGATCCGCGAGCGGTTTGACGGCGACCGCGCCCTGCTCACCCGCGCGCTGGTATCGCGCCGTATGACGATGGATGAATGGAAAGCGGAAATTGGCGATCAAATGCTTATCCGGATCTATTACGCGCAGGAAGTCACGCGCCGTGCCAGCATTTCGCAACAGGCAGTGCGTACAGAATATGAGAAAAACAGAGAGTCCTATTTTACACCGCTGCGCGTGCGGTACAGTTTTATTCTGATCAACAAAGGCCGTACCGATGCCGACCGTTCTGTAAAAAAAGAGCAGATCGAGGCTACTCTGGAAAAACTGAAATCCGGCACCGATTTTGATACGGTGGCAAAAGAAGTCTCCGCCGGTGATACGTCTGTTTCAGCGTGGAAAACGTTAAGCAGCATCCCGGAGGAATTTCATGCTGCACTGCAAACCATGCCGGCCAACGGCATCAGCGACATGATTGAAACATCCGGTGAATATTATATTCTCCACCTCGTTGAACGCGATGCCGGCGGATATATACCGTTCGAAGATGCACGCAAATCTATTGAAGACAGATTGCTGCAGTCCGAGCGCAACCGGCTCCATCAGGAACTTATCAAACGTCTCTCCACCAGACATTTTGTTGAACGGTATTGATTTATTTTAATTGCCACAAAAAATGAACCGCCCCGTCAGCGCCTTTTTCCCTTTCATCTGTTTTGTGTTTTTCGTGGCCGATAAATCCGTTTATAGCTGCGTCATCTGGGGTTAAATCGAAGTTAATGAAATGAGTGCTACATTAAAAATTGCTATTACATGCGGCGATGTAAACGGCATCGGTCCGGAAGTTGCGCTGAAAGCGCTGGCAGCCTGCGGACCAAAGTCCGGCGCCGATTTTATTCCGATCGGTCCGCAACAGGTGTTTAACTTTCCGAATACGGTAGAAATTCCATTGGCGGGGAAAGTCACGCCGGGAAAAATTACGGCGGCGGCGGCGCGCACTGCTGTCGCAGCTGTCGAGCGCGCAGTACAAGGCTGCCTTACGGGAGAATTCGATGCAGTAGTTACGGCGCCGATTTGCAAGCAGGGATTAACACTCGCCGGAATTGCCTATCCGGGACACACCGAATTGATCGCCGATCTCTGCAAAACAAAACGCTACGGCATGATGCTTGCCGGAAAAGAGCTGCGCGTCATGCTCGCTACACGGCATTTGCCGCTGCGCGATGTTGCCGGCGCACTGAGCAAAGAAAACGTCCTCGACGCAATTGAACTCACCGGCGAAACGCTTGCCTGGTTCGGATTAAACGGCGGGCATATCGGCGTATGCGGCTTAAATCCGCACGCCGGCGACGGCGGGACGCTTGGCGATGAAGAGGAAAAAATCATTGCACCGGCCATTGCTGCCGCCCGCGCCGCCGGTTTTAATGCCAGCGGACCGGTACCGGCAGACGTAATTTTTTTCCAGGCGCTGCACAATCAATATGACGCGATCGTGGCAATGTATCACGATCAGGGACTCGGCCCGCTGAAAATGCATGCGTTCGATTGCGGCATCAATCTCACCGCCGGACTTCCGATTGTACGCACATCACCGGATCACGGAACCGCATTCGACATTGCCGGAACAAACAGTGCGAGTCCGGCCAGTATGATCGCCGCAATTGAAATTGCCATTCATCTTGCCGGAGAACCAAACCCGTGGAAAACATGATACCCGGTAAGCTCACCAGCCCGTCTGTGATCCGTGCGCATCTCGACCGGCTTGGTCACCGTCCGAACAAAGGACTCGGGCAGAATTATCTGATCGATGCCAATATTCTCAACATCATTGTCGATGCCGCACAAATTTCGGCGGACGACCGGCTGCTCGAAATCGGCCCCGGACTCGGTGCATTGACGCAGGCGCTCTTAAAGACCGGCGCCCCGCTCACCGCGATTGAAAAAGATCCGGCAATGATTGCACATCTGCAACACTATTTCCCGCCGTTAAATCTGATTGAACGCGACGTGCTCGATGTTGATTTGAATAAAATATTTTCTGGCGGCGTAAATAAAATTGTGGCGAACCTTCCCTATTCTGTCGGCAGCCGGTTTATCGTTAACGCAGTGGAATCTGCACCGCTGCCGGAACGCATGGTATTGATGGTGCAGAAAGAAGTCGCCGACCGGTTGACCGCACAGCCCGGGAAAGATCCATACGGATCGCTCGCCATCTGGACACAGCTGAAGTACATCGTGAAAAATATTAAAAGCGTCAGCCCGACCTGTTTTATGCCGGCGCCGAACGTGTGGTCTTCCATTGTGCAATTTGAAAAACGCGCCTCACCGCTCGCCGAAATTAATAACTACGCGCGCTTCAAACAAATCATCAAACTCTGCTTTACGCAGCGTCGAAAACAAATCGGTTCAACCCTGCACAAAAACGCGCCGGAATATTTCGAAAAACTTTCCGCTGCCGGAATCAATCCCGAACTCCGCCCCGCATCCATTTCCATCGAGCAGTGGGCGGCACTTTTAAACTAATCCTGCCAAAAAGCAGTTGATCAATGCGTATTGAAACTTGCTTTAAACTGATGCATCAATTAGCGTGATTTCCATTCGGGCCCGTAGCTCAGCTGGTCAGAGCAGGAGACTCATAATCTCTTGGTCGCAGGTTCAAGTCCTGCCGGGCCCACCATTGTAACGTCGATTTCGATCAATAATAACAGGATCTCGTGAAGTTTCGCGCTCTCAGCCCTCGTTTTGAAAACCCCTGATATTTGGTGCTAAAACAGGGCAGCTTTCAAAACAACTGCCAAACATTTTTCAGGTGTGAAATGATACAGGATGATTCCGTTGCAATTTTTTTAAGCATCGAACCCTCTTAACCGGAATATTGCGCGCAGTCCGGTAATCAATGCGATGGCATTTAACGCGGCAGAAAAAGCTGCGATATTATTTATGTGATCGTGCCAGAGATACACTGCGAGCAGGTATGAACCGCAGCAGAACAGTACCGGCAGTGCGGCAAAAAACCGGCGCTGAGCCAGTAGAAACTGAATGATTGTGTTTACTAGCGCAGAGAAAGACATAGCGATGGCCATGAGGCGCGTGAGTAAAATGATAGACGGCGAGGCCGTGCGAATTCCAAAGAGAATGCGCAGCAGCAGGCGCGGGAACAGCAAGCAGCCGATAAGTGCGGCTGAAACAAGCAGCGCAGTATATCCGAATGACTGCAAAAATATTTTCCGGTGTTCGGCGGTGGCGTGTTTATCGGACACAACTTTTGGAAACATGGCTACTGCAATCACCGCCGGAATGAATGCTACGGTGCGTCCGAGCGTTGCGGCATAAGCAAATTCGGTTTCTGCCGGTAGAAAATGTTTAACGAGCACTACGTCGGCATTCATTAAAACGGCGAATGCGGTTTGAATGAAGAAACTTTGCAGCAGATAAAAGCGCATGCCCGGTAATGCGGAGTTCGTTGCCGGCGCACGCCGGAGAACAAGCAGCAGTGCAGCCATGAGCACGCCGGCGGAAATATAAAGTCCAGCGCCGTGACCGACCATTGCCCAGCCGCACGCCGGAACCCAGAAGATCACCAGCCCGGCACCAAACAGAAAACGGAATACTGCGCCGGAAATTGACGCGGCGGATGCCCAGCCGAACAGCTGAAGTCCTTGTGCCGCACCTGTGAGCACCGGCAGCCAGAACAGCGCCGGCAGTGTAATTCCGGCAATGACAACCGGCGCCGCACGTTCGAGGTGCATCCAGCCGGAAATGGTTTCATTAAACAGAATAATTCCGGCGCCGGACAGCAGCGCCGGAATTCCGGTGAGCACCAGCCATTTGCGTGTCAACCGTTTTATGTCGCCGGCGCGGTTTTCCTGTGCAAGCAGGCTGCTGTAATGACCGAGTCCGGTGATGAGTGTTGCCAGCGGATAACTGATGATGGCAAGTATCCCGAGAAATGCGGCGAGCAGTGCATATTCCGCATCCGGCAGTGCCCGGCTCACCGCCATTTGAAACGTGAGGTTGCACAGATTTACAATCATCATTCCTGAAAAAAGGAGCGACGAATGCTTCAGCAGGTCATTCTGCAAAAAACATGCAATTGTAGCCCGGAGTTTTGCCATATTTTAAATTCTGGAGATCGTGCTCGTGATTGAAAATTTTACCAGGTCGCTGTGTTTTTAAACAGCTGGTTAATCAAATCAGGATCGCAAACTCCGCCGCTGAGGGTTCCTCTTTTTTCCTATTCATGCAATGCTTCCCAAAATTAAAATGACGGCGCTGAATGCGCCGATGATCCAGGTTTGAACGTCGCGCACTGAAAATTCAAGCGGATCGTCCGGTATTTCTCCGCGACCGGCAAGCAACCACAGCCGTGCAACCCAGTAGAAAAAAACCGGACACAGCAGCCAGAGTATCGCCGGACTGGGATAAAACTGTACGACTTTGGCGCTGTTGATGTAGAGCGCGAGCACTAAAACCGCCACAGTTCCACTGCCGGCGCCGAAGGCGGCCAGCAGCGGCAGATCGGCGGCACGATAACCGCGCCCGCGGTTTTTTACTTTTTCAGGATTTGATTCGCGCAGTTCAGCATAGCGTTTAATCAGCGCGAGACTGAAAAAGAGGAACATTGAAAACGCAATCAGCCACGGCGATGTTTCAACCCCGTATGCCGCCGTTCCGGCAATGATGCGCAGGACATATAAAAATGCGAGCAGCAGTACATCAAGCAGTGCGATCTGTTTCAGGCGCCACGAATAACACGCATTGAGAATGAGATAAAGAATCAGGACCCTGGAAAATTCTGCCGGTAAAAATCCGGCAACGGCAAACGAAGCAATCAGCATGATAAAAAATGAAATCACTGCGCCATTGGCGGAGATATTCCCGGCGGCGAACGGGCGGAATTTTTTGCGCGGGTGGTGCTGATCGCTGTTCAGATCAAACAGATCGTTACAAACATAAATTGCGGATGCCATACAACTGAATGCAAAAAATGCCAGCACGGCGTTTATGTAAAGCGCCGGTTCGGTTAAGCGGTGGGCCAGAATCATTGGCACAAAAACCAGAATATTTTTTATCCACTGCCGGACGCGCAGAGCTTTGATCCAGCATTTAAACGCCGGCGGACGGTCTTCAAACATGCGCGCCGGCTTATTTTTCAGGAACCGGCGCGCACTGGAATCGGGATTCACCGCGATAATTTCGCGCGCAGAATTCCATACTGGAATATCGGCGCCGGAATTTCCGGCATAATCAAAATTTTTCTCACCGAAGCGCGCTGCAAGTGCCGTGCGTTTGCAGCCGGCTTTTAAATTTGTTTTGCCGTCACTTGCCATCACATCCGAGAAAATTCCGAGCTGCGCCGCGACTGCGCGCGCCGGAACCATATCCGATGCTGTCGTTAAAATCAGCTCACGGCCGGTCGCGCGTTCGTTTTGTAAAAATGTCAGCAGTCCCGTATGGTACGGCAGCGCGGCGGGGTCGATTTCAACCTCCTGCGCAACACGCTGTTTAAATGCTGCCGGCCCGCCGGACATCCACCGGTGAAAAGAAAACAGCGCCGCCGGCCGGTTGCGGATCAGCAAAATCAGCGCCTGTACAAACGTGTCGGTTTTCACCAGCGTTCCATCAAGATCAACGCACAGCGGGACGGATGTGTTCGGCTCAGTCATCATGCACGCAGTATTCATAAGTAACGCCGGTGCGGCAATCTGAATTTCAAATTTCGAATTTCAAATTCACAGTATATCTGTTCAAATTCCAAAGATGAATCTGCTCGAAAATATCCGGATCGTGCTCGTCGCACCGAAATACGGCGGCAACATCGGTTCGATTTGCCGCGTGATGATGAATATGGGCATGACCGATCTCGCCGTGGTTGCACCGGAAAAATCGCTCGACCGGGAAGATGCGCGCCGCCTCGCTTTTCGCGCGGAAACGCTGCTCGACGAAATTAAAATTTTTGCCACGCTGCAGGACGCCGTAGCCGACTGTACCGTTGTTGCCGGCACCAGCGCGCGTACCGGATTATACCGCGATCACGCCTATCTGCCGCGCGATATCGCGCCGGTGGTGCTCGATTCCGCCGCGCACCATAAAGCCGCGCTCGTGTTCGGACGTGAAGACAAAGGGTTGTTTAACGATGAAATTGCGGTGTGCACACATATTATTAACATTCCATCGAGCGGGCTGTACCGTTCGCTGAATCTTTCGCACGCTGTGATGATCTGCTGCTACGAAATTTTTCTGCTCGCCGGCGACACATCGTATTCGCCGCCGGCAGAACGTTCGCCGGAAGCTGACGGCGCGATGCGCAACCGGCTTTATGCCGCGTGGGAAGCCGCCATGCTTGAAACCGGATTCTGCGAACCGGAAAAACTCGATCACATGATGCTCGGATTGCGCCGGATTTTCAGTCGCGGAAAACTTACCGATAACGACATTCGCATCCTGCTTGGACTTGCCCGTCAGTCACGCTGGGTCGCCGCTGAACTGGAAAAATGCAAAATTGAAAAATCTCGCAGAGAATCATAATAATTTCATTTTAGCCGGGTCCGGCGTGAGCACGGTTATCGTATTGCCTCATATAAAAAAGACACCGAAGGGGTGCTGATTTTTGATCGTTGACGGGCATGGGGTAGTTCTTTCGTTATGGTTTGTCAAGCGGCGGTTTT
>Ga0265293_10000109_pt1 | contig 190018 bp, 268 predicted proteins | sample Munlanlewell138R_FD_192505 | JGI IMG/M metagenome (GOLD analysis project Ga0265293, IMG submission 192505) | Leachate microbial communities from a municipal landfill in Southern Ontario, Canada - Leachate well 138R | ecosystem: Engineered > Solid waste > Landfill > Unclassified | place... | reverse complement strand
TACATCGGGGCGGGGGGGGGGGGGGCGGTTCCCCCCCCCCCCTTGCAATCCGATCGAATCCATGTCATGATTGTTACAGGCCGCCCCGGACGGGGGCACCAAGGAGGCAGTATGTTTCGCCTGAGCACCGAAACCGAGTTCGCACGGGTGAGCACCGTGCAACTCACGACCGGCGGGTACGAAACCGCCGTCATGCGCGACTACGACAGCGAAGTCGTAGCGTTCTGCTACCACCGCTACCAGGCGGAGGCGCAGCACGACGCCGCCGTAGACCGCGTGCGTTGGGACGAAACGTTCCCGGCTTGGGAACGTGAGTGCCGTCACCGTGCATACCTTCGCGACGAGAGCCTGCGCGTGCAAGAGTATTGCCGCAAGCACGGCATCTGACCGGATGTGCCACCTTGCTCTAGGTGGCACGCCAGTTTGACAGCCGGGACGATCCCCGGTAACATGTAGGTAGGAGCCCGGTGTGTAACCCTCACGCTGCTGCTGACGCCGGTACAGGGCGATAACCGGGCTACCAGAAGGGTAGGACAAGATGCGTAAGATACATGAGGCCGCCGTCCGACACGCTTTAGACACGGTACATCCGAGTGAGTTCGGCTGGTACCCCTGCGGTTTTGCTGAGGTTAGAATGCCCGGCAACACTAAGTACGCCCGGGCACTTGCAAGAGCCGGTATCATCACCAAGGTATACAGCGGTACTGGTATGCGGCTCCGGTTCCCTGTTCTGTCGCAGTCCATGGACTATAAAGCCGCACTGTGCAACGAATACGTAAAGGAGGTTGCGAAGCAAGTACCTGACTTCGGCGGGTATGTTTGGACGCACATAGACTAAACCCCTAGGGTTTCCGCCCTGTACCGATACGGCACGGGGCGGAATCCTACACCCACTTGACAGCTAGAGCCCGGTATGGTATGATAAAGGGGGAGTGGGCCGCGAAACCGTTTGCTAGAAACCCCGTCCTGGACGATGTTTCTCGCTCTTCGTTCCGAAGTTTGACAGACGATCGGTACGTGATAGACTGGTACCAGGAGGTAACGATGTTCCGAGTAGTAAGGGTTTTACCCGGTAGGGTAGTTACATGGGGTGTCTTCGCTAACGAGTCACAGGCTTGGGCTACATGCAGGGTGCTCCGGAGGGTACACGGCGGAGTCTTTGACGTTTGGATGAAAGGATAAATATGCAGCTACATGAGGCAATAACTGCACTTACACTGCTACTAGGGAAAGACAACAAGGCGCTAGTAGCGCTTCGTGATTGGGCAGACGCTATGACTGCCTTGGAGGGTTTTGACTTAGACCTGAGTAATGCTTACGGGACAGACCATACAGATGCAGAGCTGCACCTTGCGGCTTGTGAGAGTAACCTTATCAGGATGTTTGACAGGTAAGCGTTTCTGTGCGACGATAGAATCAGGAGGTAAGGCATGAACGACACACTACATGAATGTGTAGACTGCGGAGCCCTGTTTTGGGAGGGGGACGTCCGGTATGAGGTTAACCCGGCGGATGTGCTGTGCGTTGTCTGCCACACCGATGCGTTGATAGAGAACGCCGCTGCTGAGGAGGAACTCCTAGATTTCTACTAACCGCTCACAGCCCCGGGAGGTTTGACAGCCCGGGGCTACCTGTGCAACACTTATCTTAGGAGGAAGCACATGCTGGAACGTATCACGCGATTCATCTCTGCACGTGAGAACGTGCGCCGCCTCGCCGCGTCCGAGGGGCAGCCGTGACCGCCCCCGAACCCCTAACGCTGACAGAACTCGTCCGGCGTCTAGGGGAGTACGAGTACTGGCTTGGCTACGACCTCTCCGGCATGTATGCCGGTATGTACGTCGTCATGCCCATGGATGAGGACTCCCCCGCCCGCTGCGGCACGGGCAGCACGCCGTGGGAGGCAGCTAACGACGCGATGCCGAAGCGCCGAGTTGCCCCGCGTGACGAGGCGGCAGAACTGAGAGCGGCAATCGGGGAGCGGTCGGAGGCACTTGCGCGACTTAGCCGCGCAGAGAGGCACCTGCATGCCCTCGCCGCGTCCGGGGGGGGGCAGCCGTGAGCGCCCTTCGTTGAACCGCCCACTATGGGAGCCGCCCCCCCCCCAACGCTCTAGCAGGAACGGCCTGCCCGGTTTGACAGCTGGACAGGCCACCTGGTAACATGGTAGCAGGGGAGGCTACCCCTAGAAAGGGCAGAACATGCTCTACCATCCGGAAGTCTACTGGCCGGAAACTCTTACCGGCGCAGTAGCAGCGATAGGCCGCGTCTTGCGGCTGACGTACTCTCGGCACGCGCTGGAAGCGTCCGTGAGTGACCGTGTTCTTAGGAACATTGTCCTTCCTGACTACATCAAAGTCTCAGACTGCGAAGTGGTCGAAGCCGAAACCGATGATAGCGGTAAGCTGTCAAAGGTCGTTCTCCGCACGGAGTACCGGCAAGATAGCCGGTACCACCTTGTTCTGGTAGTCATACCAGGGCGGAACCTCGTGAAGACGGTTTGGGCAAACCGTGCGAACGACACGCACAGGAGTCTAAACCGGAGCCGGTACTTCCGAGGGTGAGGACGGGGGCGGGAAACCGCCCCTTCCTTGCACTTAGCTAGGAAGTACGATACGATGGTACCAGGGGGAGTAGGAGGTAAGTGATGCGTTTCACGTTCCGGTACCTGCGTGCGACCGATACATTTACGGTCACACGCCCTTTGCTGAGAGGCACAATGCGTGCCTCACAGCTTATCCGACTCCTAGACCTTCGCGCTCTAGAGCTAGACCTGTACGGGGCTACCACGCTCCGGGTCTCTCGGGAGCAGGCAAAGGCAATCCGGGAGGCAATCCGGTACTAGAATCATGTGTGCCCTTTGGGGGAGGGGCGCTTTTGTGTCGCACAGGCAGTTCCAGGATCGGTTGACGAAACGGCTGCTCGGAGCGTAAGCTGGTATCAGGCAATCTATCCCAAAAAGAAAGGCAGGGTATCATCATGCTGGAACTCAGACGAGTCGTTTTTTACCTGGAGGAGGAGAGGCACACGACAATCACGCTCCTCCAAGATTTCTCCCAGATGCAGGCGTATCGCGTTGTGACAGAGACACCCTCCGAGGTCACAACATCCGAGCACACGACCGAACGGCGTGCCCTGGAAAGCTTCGCGTTTGCCCTCTCTACGATAAGCGAGGTAGTGCCCTAGGGGGAGGGGCGCGTTTGACAGTCTAGACAGTCTCATGATAAGCTGGTAACAGAGGAAGTGCGATCCCTAGAAAGAGGCTCACATGGTATGGCTCATGACTCTCAAAGACACCGAAACCCTCTCGCACCCTATCGCCATCTACCAGGACTAGGAGGAAGAGTGAACTACTACATACACAACACCCCGGTTTCCGGGGAAACGATGCGCAAGGCTATCGGAAAGAGCCTGTACTACCAGGTTCTGAAGGTGGCAGGGCTCCTTCCACACGTTAGAGTTACCATAACCGAGGCTGACGTACTTATGGTAACTGCGTCAGGTAAGGAACTACTAGTTCACCAACTAAGGTAGTACCCCTAGGGATTCTTCTGCATACCAGTTAGGTTGCAGGAGAGTCCCCTAAGCCCTTGACAACAGGTTTCTGATATGGTATAATGGACCAAAGAGCGGGCCGCGAAAAGCTTGATCAGGAACACCGTCCTAGACGGTGTTTCTCGTGTTTTGTGAGCTGAAAACACCCCTAGGGTTTACTGCTAGAACTGAAAGGCGGCTCTGAGGGTACCCGCAAGGGCTTGACAAGGTGATTACAGCATGGTATGATAAGGTAGCGGCTTGCCGCGAAAAACTATGCTAAAAACCCCGTCTAGGACGGGGTTTCTCGTGTTTTGTTGCCTAAAACTACTTCCAGATGTTGATTACCTGCTTTCCTTTGTTGTTTGCATACCTAACACAGTCATAGGTTCCTCCCCTGCTGCTTCCGTCGTAGAGAGCAAGCACCAGATCGCATTTGTCTACCATCCACTTGTTCCTAGCGTGCATCTTCCAGGCTGCATACCCAGGAGGGCTTACATAGACAACTTCTTCTGCTGCATCCAAGAGCCTGCTGTAGTAGTCCTTAGCTTGCAGGTTCCACCTCTCTTCTTGCCCCTTGAAGGGCACAGCAGCTACAAAGGGTATGTGGTTGTTCATAGCAGCAGCAGCTAGAGCCTGATCGAAACCAAGAGCCATGCCGCTGATAACCTGTGTGGCTTCGTTTTCTACGAGCCAAGCGCCTATGTACCACTTCAGAGCGTTGTGCTGGTCTGTGGTATACGGCTCACCGAAGGCTGTCAGCCTGTCAGGTCTGTGTCCTGTGCCAGCTACTATCATTCTTCTCCGTGTTTTTCTGCTGCCGACACCAGCATATAGACAGGCCATACAACAGAGTAGGCGATGTAGGTAGCATGAGCACGTATGATCTCTAGCATGCTGTCACCTACCAAGTCTGAGGTTACAGTTACCAGGTACACGTACAGGTAGATAGCAATGGCTGCATAGATAACCGCCAAGATGGTGATCATCTACTCCTCCATAGGAGCAGAGGCCATACAACAGCCCCTATCACTGATGCTATGACTTTCGCTGCTGTTGTTATCATAGGGGGCGATAACGTCTCCTCGTGGACAGACTCTCTGACTAGCTTACGGTGCGAGTCAAAGAACACGACTACAGCTGTTATGGCATAGGATATGATAAGTGATAGTACTAAAGTATACATGTATTACTCCTTTCGTAACAGTATTACGAACAGTTACTGGCTCCACACGAGAGACATTTGGTGCAGCCTGATTCGAAGATTATCTGGTCGCTGCCACACTCTGAGCACGTCTCCCCTAAGACAGCTGTGCCATCTTCCACATGAGAAGAGAGGAATTTCCGGGCTGCAAAGAGCAAGTCAGATACATAGACATCATCAACACGGTTAAGGGCGTCTACGATGTAAGGGATAGGCACGTTATGCCTCAGAGCCATAGATATAGCCCTAGCAAGCCTGTCGTTGTCCTTGTCGTTCTTGATCTTCTCTAGAGTCGTCTGTATCAGGTCTGGGTTGATGCCTGCCTTCTCTAGCAGGGTGATTACCTCTTTCACAGCGCCGTTCACCTGCCTCAGTGGAGTTGTGTTGTTGCTGGAGATCCACATAGCCACAGGCATAGTGTGAGACACGTCTTCTGGGTGGTAGCTGAAGTGGATGTAGAACTTAGAGTCCTCACGCTTGATAACCGTTGTGTCTCCGTTGACAAAGGTCTCAGGCAGTACCACACCGTCCTTCAGCACGTTGTCTAGGCTTACCTCTTCCTTGGTGTCTTCGACCTTGGAGAGCACAGATTCCATGGAACCCGCTACATAGGTAGTCAGGCCGTTCAAGCCCTTCTTCCAAGCGTCTAGGTAGAGCTGCTTGAAGTCTTCGAAATCGTAGCCAGCAGGAAGGTTGGCTGTCTTGGAAACCGACTGGTTCGTGTTCCTCTGTACGATAGCTTGAGAGTCTACATGGTCTTGCACGCTGAGCGTCTCTGTGGTGCTCAGGTAATTTCCAGAAACGTCTTCTGGGTAGTTGGCAAGCACCCAGCTGTAGCCGTAATCTCTGACCTTCTCAACGATGCACAGACCCCTGTTGTGGGGCTCGTAGTAGTAGTGCTGCCCTGCGTACTCTCCTTCGTAGACAACCGCTCCCCCAGCGCTGCTCTCTTCTAGAAGCTCGGTGATGTTGTCCTTGGTCATTCCTTCAGGCCACTTGTCTGCGATGTAAGTACGGTTGTACTCCAGCATAAAGACGGGTTCGATGCCGTTAGAGGTAACGTCACAGATGATGCTTGTATTTCCGTTGGGGGCGTTTGTAGTAGTCTTGCCGTTGCGTGCTCCGTGCTTCCTCAGGAGGGCTTTCGTTTCATCCGAGATGTTGGTGAACTCTCTGAACCAGTAGGTGTCGAAGAACTTCTCGCTGAAGCCTGGGAAGGCTCCCTTCTCTTCTGCCAAGAGAGCTGAGGCTTTCCAAGTGATGTCTTCCTTCAACCATGTGACTCTCTCTGTGAAGGCCTTGGCTTCTTCAGAACCAAAGGGCATACCCATCATTATCAGTGCTGATCCGAGACCGTTGATGCCCAACCCGTACTGTCGGATGTTCTCTGTAGCCCAATCATACTGAGGCAAGCTGTTCTTGGTGATGTCGTTCACGTTGTCTAGGGCGCGTGCGAATGTGTGCACATCAGATACGTACTCTTCCCAGTCGAATGTTCTGTCTAGTTTCACATACTGAGTAAGGTTGATATTACCTAACAAGCATACTGTTAGGAAACCAGGCACCTCACCACAAGGATTTGTTCCTGTAACTTCACTTATGTATGATATCGGGTTGTTCTTCTGCATACTGTCATAGAACAGCACACCAGGCTCTGCTCTGTTGTAGGTAGACGTCATGATCAGATCATACAGGTCGCGTGCCTTGACGAGCTTGTAGATACGTTTCACCCACACGCTGTTATAGGGATCTACGAAGTAGTCTGCCTTCGAAGCATGTGCCTCACTGAGGTTGTCTATGGAATACGCCGTTCCTGAAGCCATCTTCCCGTCTACAACGTCTACGAAGCCTGTGTTGCTCTGGAAATCGAAGGTGTAGGGGGTTGCTACCGGGAACCACAGCTCGTACATCTCATCGTTCTCTACTGCTTCTAGGAAGGAATCGTCCATCAGGACAGAGAGGTTGAACTTGGTAAGCCTACCAGGTTCTTGCTTAGCTTTGACGAACTCTTCTATGTCAGGATGCCATACAGGTAGAACGGCCATCTGTGCGCCCTTCCTAGCCTGCTTCTTCATCTTCTGAGCTACGTCCTGGCTAGAAGTACCAAGGAAGTTCTCAAGAATGTCCTGGTAGCCGTCAGAGTCTCCCTTGACGATGACCTCAGCTACCTTGTCCCAGATATCCATGTAGCTGACTACTCCTGGGTGCTTGATACCAAGGCTGTTCACTACAGACCCCCTAGGACGGATGAAACCGAAGTTGATACCGTAACCACCCTCAGATTTCAGTGTCTCAGCTTGCTCTAGGAGTGTGAGCATGATGTTCTTGAGGTTGTCTGGTGTTCCTTGAGTATCATAAGAAACATCGTAGCTACTTCCGTCTTCGAACCTGTGTGTATACGAAACCGTCGCGTTACGAGGAGGCAACATTATGAAGCAGTTCATGAGTGTAGTACCGTTGTACTCAGTACCGGCGTTCGCCGTTATCCTGCCGCCAAAGGTGTTCTTCAGACCTACTGCTCTGTACTTACCAGGCTCTATCTCCTCTGTCTTGACCATCATATCTAGGAACTTACCGTACCAGAGGTCAGAGTCCTTTTCTACGCTTGCTAGTGCCTTCGCTACCCTTTTGAATGTCTCTAGCGGGGTTTCGTTGTCGTACTGATACTTGCTCTGCCAGTTCTGTCTTGCCAGAGTCGTTGAAAATATGCTGTCCTCGATGATCTGGTCGGGGAACTTGACGAAATCCTTCATGCATCCTCCTAGATGAAAATACCCCCTCATGACAGGGGGCAGAATGTCCCTCATTATACTCCTCGGTGCCCGGAGGAGTCTACCCCCAAGCCTTGACCGCCGCCTCTGTTTTTTCAGTAGCGCGGCCTCCTTCGCCAGTAACCACCTGTGACCACTCAGAGACAGCGAGCATGAGACGGTGCAGACCATCATACTCGTGCACTACGTGCAGCGCGGCTGTGGCTAGTTTCCCTCCTGCTTTACGCATCGCCGTGTTGTCGCGTAGCAGAAACCTGTTGAACTCCTCTTGCTGAGTTTCCCACGCGAAAGCACGCTGCGACCCTCCAGCGAAAGCCTCTCCAGGGGCACCGGACTCAATGTCCTCGTCGCACCCTTCGCACTGATATGTCTTGCGGGTTGTGACGGTGCTTTCTTTATGAAACATATTATATTCTTTCTCTAGTGCAACACGGGAAATGGCGTCTTCTGCGTCCAGTGCTCGGCGTTCCGTATCGCGCCAGTCGCGGTAGCTGCGGGTGTGAGCGGTACCTCTCGGGGGGTCAGTAAACGCATCTAACGCCTGGTTTGACTCATACCATTCTCGGATGACGGCGCGTAGGCGGGAGATTTCTTCCCGGAGCTTGACCTCGGTGCCTGCTCGCGTTGCCGCCCTGTCCTGCCACGTGTTGGCTTCAAGGTCTGCGGTCAGCGCCTGTTCGAGTAGCTCCGCGTATCTGGCCTGTAGACGTTCGTGCTCGGCGAGAAGGTCAGTATCGTTGTGCCGCATGGCTGCTTCTAGCACAGACTCAGCGAAACGCTCCAAACTCCCCCTCGCATAACGGCTCTGCGCGTAGGCTTCAAAATCGGAGTAAGCCTCCATCTCGTCATCAATGAGTGCTTGAATCTCCTCAGCGAGCGTCTGGTTGTTAGGCACGTTCTTCCTCCTCATACACGTAGCGGCAGGTACCGATAGCCTGCTCCCAGACTGCTTCCCATGCCTCGCGTGGCGTCATTTGATAGATGCTTCTAGATTTCATGGTTGCTCCTTTCCGTCCTGAAGTCGGTATTGTGACGAGTAACCTGCCATAAGACTCCTGAACTTGTAGGTCGTGGCGACCTTGAGGGAAGAAGCTCCAAACATATGCCTTTCCGGGTCGCGCCATCGGCGGGTGTAAAACACGCGCTCCGGATAATGCCCCGGCTTGTGGGTTGAGATGACACGCAAATGCATCTCCCCCACGGCGTCAGCCACCTCCTCCCATCCATGCGATAACAACTCGACCCGCACGCCCGGCCTCCACGTCGGAATCGGGCCATTCACGCTGTGGTAGGTGTCTCGCACGAATGGGTAGGGCGTGGTAAACACTGCTCCTGGCCGAAGCTCGCTCACGGCTGCCCCTCGGACGCGGCGAGAGCGCGCTCGGCCATGTCAGCGAAGCGCCAGTAGATGTCTGTATCGTGGTCGGTGCCGCACCAGGAGCGCGACTCTGCTATCTCGCGCAGTGCCTTCTCCAACCGCTCGTTAGTGGCCCTGAGGGAGTTGTACTCTCGCAGCAACTCACCGTAGTCCGTACTCTGCGCTTCCACGAGGTGGATAGCGAACTCGGGGTCACTCTTGATCTTCGCATGCAGGTCGGCTCTCCTGAATCCCTTGCGCTTCACGGCTGCCCCTCGGACGCGGCGAGGGCGTGCAGGTGCCTCTCTGCGCGGCTCAGCCGCGCAAGTGGAAGCTCGTCTTGGTCGTTGCCGCCTGTGCCTGCAACCCACTGGGAGCACGCCCTGTTTGCCTCCGACCACTCCCGTAGCGCCGCCCTCAGTTCGGCGGCGTCATCACGCGCCGGAGTATCGGCAGGCTCCAGGTTCTCGTTGAAGTACGCCTGCGCCACGTACCACTGGTCAGCATGGTTCTTGGGGTTCCTGGCAACGTACCCACCAGGGTCACGACCCTCTGTGAGCGCCCTGGTGATGGTGTCCATGTCCGGTGCACTCACACTGATGGTGGCCAGAGGTTCCTTCGGTACGTAGGGCCGCATCTCGCTCAGTCCGGTGCGGCGGTAGTACGCCCACGGCGGCGTGAGGCTTTCCGGCTCGCCGCTCACGACTGCCCCTCGGACGCGCTTAGGGCGGCGCGGAGTCTCCTGGCGGCTCTTTGCAAGAGCAGAAACGCGAAGTGGTATGCGGGGTCGCGTTGTTGATGCTTGATAGCCTCAAGAGCTTCCTCCGCAGCCGCTCTGAGTTCGGCGTTCTCGGCCCTTAGTTCTGCCGCCTCGTCACGCGCCGCGACAGGCACGCCCACCTCTGACAAACCCGCAAGGCGCTCCATCACGAACATCACCAGCTCGCCAGAGTCCAACAGGTCGCGTATGGCGTCGGCAGCGGGGTCGTCGATGTCGATGGGGGTGTCATCCTCCGCCAGTTGCTCGGCCCCGTCGATGGCGTGCTGCTTGTAACCCAGGTGGCGCATCCATTGATGCGTGATGCGCCTGGCGGTCGCCTCGAACTCATCGGCGGTGAGCGCGAGGGCTTCCGGCTCGCCACTCACGACTGCCCCTCAGACGTGGCGAGAGCGGTACAGACAGTGCGCCATATCTGCTCGGCAAACTTTTCCACAGAGTTGCCGCTATCCGGCGCAGCGGGGAACTCGCTGCGCAGCCACGACCAAACGGCTTCTAGTGCCGCCCTTAGTTCTGCCGCCTCGTCACGCGCAGGCGTGTCAGCAGGCTCGTAGGTGGCCTCGAAGATGTCGGGCTTGCAGGGGTACACGCCTCGGGCATCGCGGATGAACCACTCGTCCGGCTCGACCTCCACCCAGGCGCTGTTCGCCGCCACCCAGAGCTTCGGGCGCAGGTAGGCGAGGGGCACGAACGTGAGCTCTAGCTCGCCGGTGTCGGGGTTCCGACGCTCTCCCGCCCACTCCATGACGGCTCCGGTATTGTTGCCTGTCCACTGCATCGCTTCGACCGCGACGGGCTTCTTGCGGAACTTCTTCATGGCCTAGACGGGTTTCTGAGGATGCCCTGTTTCTCAAGCCCCTCGATGAACATCACTGGGTCGGCTCCCCCGTACTCGGCGGCGTTCACAGCTGCTTCGTACATACGGTAAGCGACAGAACGCATGAAGAGATACATGAGTAACGCACCCGCGAAGAAAGAGCCTAAGGCTACCAGAATCACAGGTTCACTATCATCCCCGGCACCCAGCCCTCTACGAACTGGTCGCTGACTAGCTCCTCTGGGACGTAATCCTCCAAGAGGGTAGAGGCGGGATGTATCCAGAACAGGTCTGCGTCGTTCTCCCAGTCGGGCATAGCATTATTTTCCAGGAAGGTACCAGTCTCTTTGAGGTACCTGTTGACAGCGGCGCTCGCTTCCTCGGGGTCGTGTGTACCGTAGATTACCAGCTGATCGCCGTCTTCGTTGTCCCACGCCTCGGCGGGTTGTGTGTCGTCCCAGCCAAGGGCACGCAGAACCTCTCGCAGGCGCTCGTTTTCAGCTGTCAGTGCTTCGCAATCCATGTAGCCTCCTTTATGGTGATAGTTTATCTCAAGGTCTCGTGAGAAAGATGTGCGGCGCAGGTGCTCGGTGGGGGTGCGGGTGCTCGGTGGCACGCAGGCTCCGCAGGTGCTCGGTGGGGGGGGGGCACGCCAGTCGGTCGATCGGTCGGGTGGGTTAAAACTCGCCGTGGCGCACGAGGCCTGCCGCGCCGTGGCGCTCGCTCGGGAGCCGAGAAAACCCCTGGGGTTTCTTTCCAAAGCAGGAGTCCCAAAAGAAAAAAACGGACCAAAGCTGCCTATCTGTCTCCCACCCCTGGGGTTTCCTACAGAATTCCTTTCTACCCTCTTCTTGTTCTCTCAGAAAAAATTGTAGATATTTTCTCAGACTCTACAGATGCTTTCTCAGACAACTTCTCAGAACTACCACCTAAGCTTCTCTTTCAGCAAGTCATACAACATACCATCCAAGTGAGCCTCCCACTCAGGTATGTTTTCTTGCGAGAACGTAGGAAACTTATCTGCGAACATCTCAGCAATCCGCCCTCTCCTTTCTATCTTTGTTTCCTCTCCTAGCTTATCCTTTCAGCATCTTCAGTGGTTTACACACGTCTGATGTTACCCTGTCTAGCTGTGAGAAACATCAGATATATCCACCCACCACGTGGTATCATACGGTCTAGGAGGAACTCAACCTTGGTTAAGGGTCGCTTAGTAGCATCAACATCGGAACTGAACAACATATTTCCTAAGATAGGGATTACGCGCAACGGGTATGCCAGACTAGACACGCCGCCAGAGGAGGGTGTCTACGACTACATACTAGAACCAACAGACGCTGTTACCTCTGGTTTTGTTGTGTCAAGCATATACGGAGCATACCTTATAATCTTCCGAGAGGACGGGAGTCCGGTTCTGTACAACACTACTACTGGGTCTGAGCTAGATTATTCTTTCATTTTCGGCGGGGATTTTCCTGCCATCAGCACACCTAGGGTATACACCCATAAGTCTATCAAGAACATCATAGCCGAAAGAGTGAACCCAAACACCTACTATACCGGTGTGGTTGACACAGGCGACACCTATGTTCTATACAGCCCGTTGACAGTGATAGATAAAACCAGCGGTGAGGTTCTTGTCTATAAAGCCGACTGGTTCGGCACTGGGGAGGGAACACTCGACGCTGAGGACGTGTTGGTAGACAAAGATAAGATATGGATGCTCAACGGTGCTGACGTATACCTGATAACAGATATAAGGCAAGGAACGCTTGCTGCTACGTCCCTGAGCACCAGTGACTACTCTAACATGATAGCGTTGCCAGACGGGTCGATGGTCGTTGTGCCTTACAACTCTCCCGGCAGCCCCGTGTTCCGCCTGTGGTGGGACGGACAGGCGATACAAGTAGACTCGACCTACGGCGCAGGTATGAGTGTTGACTGGGGTATGAATGTCCTCTGCAACGTCAAGCACTCTCTGGACGGCACTAAGGTGTTTCTGTCCGACTACGAGAAGATATATGCATACAACGTCCTTGACGGGTCACTTGCATGGTCTTACGACTACGATGCTACCTACAAGGGCAGCGAAACCTTTTCGGTAAATCCGCTCAACGGAAATATCATCACCGAGGGTAATCCTTCTATCGCATACCCAGAAGGAACTACGGTGATCGAGATAGACCACGAAACCGGAGTTAAAACCCATCAAGCTGACCTTGAGATAGTTTATGACATGGATAAATTTGCTATGTCTCCTTCCGGGGTTCTTTTCATCCAAGACGACAACACTAACAACATGGCCTTCATAGACCTAGAAACCTGGAATATCACAGAGATACCTTACAACAGCGCAGTCCACCCTTATATAAACTACATGGCTCTGCCTCTTGTTGTCGGTGACAGGGCTTATTTCCCTGGAGATACAGGGATACTAGCAGAGATAAACTTCACAGATAAGTCAGTCAAGCGTTTAACGGCTGGTAGCGGTCAGAGCCCAGACGAGTTCGCCGTTCTAGCTGCTGATACTGCTGGGATACTGATGTATTCCGACATAGGAGCAGGCATACTGAAAGTGACTGATGGAGAAGCCGGGAGCGAGTGGCTAGAGTTCGGAATCACCAGGGAACTTCCTACCAGCATAGAGCCAGGATTCTATCCGCCGTGGGACAGCACATGGTCTATGCCCATGAGTGCAGAGCTGACACCAGAGCTGGTTGTCCCTCAGAACGAAGTTCCGACACCGCAAAACCCGGTGTATGCCCTGACCTACAACTACTCCCCTAAGTCTTACTCCGTATCAACCCTGACAGACGGGAACCATGCATATGTAGGAGATATCCCACTCACAAAGACATTAGGGTATGCGTTAGGTAAATGGCAGACTAGTTCAAAGTTTGTTGGTATCCTCAACGGAACGTCACAGCCAGTTACGTTAGATGTTGATACCCTGACAAGCACAAACCTGCCCCTGCTTACTGGTTCAGGAACTATACCATCAGCTGCTGGTATGGAAGCTCCAAACGGGGATTTTATCATAGCTACAAGGCGTAGCGGCTTGTACCCATACATCTTTATACAGAGATATTCTCAGGACGGGGTTTCTTCCACCCCAGGGGCGACTTTCTCGTTTCCTCTCCAAGATCCTCTTAACTCTACTATGTCTCTGTCGTTAAGCTTTGCGCACACGGCGGATAAACTGGTTGTGTTTGGTACACACATGAGATGGGATGCTACCGAGGGCAGGCTAATAGAGAACTACGTGATACTAAACTATCTTCCAGCGTCTGATTCATGGGTGACAGTCTATATGGATGAGACTCCCCCACAGAACTTTGTCGGGGAAACAGCTGTCACAATCGGAAACTATGCTTACGCACCACAGCAGACAGGATTTGTGAGGTTTAACCTGGACACCGGGGTTTTTGAGTCGATCCCTGTCACCAAACACAGTGAAATCGGGCTGTCAGGTGTATGTTACGCTGGCAACGGCGGAAGGGTGATATATCCTATCAGCTCTCCAGGGTTCGTTAACAGCGGTGTGAAGGAGGCCTTAGTTATAGGCTAGGGGGTAAAGCTCCTTTTGCTACGCTATGAAGTCCTCTGGGATATCAATAGGAATATCCCAGGCGCTTGAGAATCCATCTCCAATAAGCCTCAGGGTGTCATTTTCCGGGTCATAAAGAATATCCTTCGCATTCTCAAGCTGCCATGCCAATTCATTATACATGGGGCTGATATCCTTTAGCTCCCCGGATATCTTGGTAAGTATTTCCCGAGCCTCATCCCGCAGGTGTACGTACGTTTCTACGAAGGTCAACCTAACCTCCTCACGAATATAGTGAAATGGGTCGTCAACCTGGTAACCCATGGCGCTTGGCCAGTTGTCCATGTCCTTATCCTCCGGAAACCAGAAACCAGTCCTACCGGGAAGCCCCGGGTCAAAAAAATACCGGCTCATTTATGCTCCCACATACGCACAGGCTGTTCATACCTGCTTACCACAAGACGCTTCTTCCCGCCGCGTTCAACATAACGGGTAACATAGCGTTCCCCGGCCTCAAGATGGCAATGCTCAACATTCTTCTCTGACAGGGCGTGCTTTAGTGGGTCATAAGGCATCCACCCGTCCGGTCTAAGCACCACTCCCTCAAATAGGGAGCCATCAGAGGTGACTCCGCTGGTGGCATGCGCCGTGTACTCGGCCACACCATTAAGGAATAGCTCTTCGAAGTAACGATACCTTTCGCGCTCCTCTCCTCCCGAATACGCCACCACGGGAGTGTCACGCGCATCATAAACACCGGAGGCGTCTCCTTTGTGGTGCTGAACGTAGAACCCCAGCTCACCGAGACGTTTCTCCACGGAAGCTTTCCATAGCATCTCCGCCCTGCGGGTGGACTCTCCGGCGAGTTCCAATGCCAAAAGTAACTCATAGGTCATAAAACCTGACAACACCTGCATCATTTTCTCCAGTCTGGAGGGGGCGGATTTCCTTCGTTGGCGTCTCGCATGTTTGCCCTCATGCCGTACTCTATGAATCCCGCTATCCTCTGGCGGTACCACGGTGTTGCTATCCGCAAGGCTAGGTTAGCTAGGAAGTGTGCAACTTTATCCCTCATATCCCCTCACAAACTCATAGGGTATACCTATGTTGTTGAATTCCTCCACGGTAGCCCCTATCCACTGCTGGGCGATTTCTGCCACTGGAAGCCAGCTGAGGTGGTTTATCTTCCTGCCAGAGTACTGGGAGTGCTCAGGCACGCGCCCGTCGTGGAGGTAGAAGAGTACTAACGGACGTGCGTAGTCCGTTGCCTCTATCTGGTCGCTGTCGTCTAAAAGATAAACCTTTCTCATAAACGTATGATAACCAGAAGCTACATGAGAACTATGATAAGAGCTTTATGTAGAGCTTGTTTCCAACCTTGTTTATCACGTCTACGTCTAGCTCTTCTTGCTCCCCGTCGTGTATAACAAAAACCCTGTCTATGTGCTGGTTGGTCTGGTCGAAGATCTTTATCTTTCCCCAGCGGGGTTCTTTTCCTTCCTTAGCGTCATGCGCGGTTATGTCTGCCTGTATATGGGGGTTATCTGTAAATCCTCCCGTCCAGAACGCTCCAGATATCAGCCCTACTCCCTCAGCTATCCTGCCGAAGTTGATGAACTTCTCTAGGTCGCTGTACAGAGAATATGTGAACGCGATATCTGCGGCAAGCCCGTACTGATGTATGCTTTCTCCCGCCCTAGCGTTTGTAACCTTCCTTCCCGGTTTTGTACGGCCTATGGCGTAAAGCTCTGTCTGTCTTTCGGGGCTTCTGTACCCCTCTGTTACGAAGGGGGGATCGTCTGTACCGTAAAGTCTTCTGTAGCGGTCGAATGCTAGCATAAGCCTGCGCCTGAACTCTGGATGAAGCTTGCTGAGATCTCTGTCTGGTTTGCTCATAAGCACACTCCTATACCCAAGTATAGGATGTCGCTCTAGATTATCTCAAACCTTGTGGCGGGAAAATGACTACATCTGCCTTCATCTTTTCGGCAGCTTCCAGGATGAGAGGTTCAACGTCTCTCCACATCAGCCTTCCACCTAGGGCAGGTATCGCCACGGATTTCACATCACTGTCGTTCAGCCTCTCTACCATATCTTCCAGGCCGTCTTCGATGTAAGATAGTCTGCTTTTCTCTGAAAAATGGTTTTTGGTGGGGAGGTTTATGATCAGCGGGGAATTCGGAACCAGCACGATGTGAACCCTGCCTGGGGTTACTAACCCGTGGGTACAGTCATGCAGGTAGACAGAGAACATAGCTGGGTATTTTTTCTTGAATTCCCTGGCTAGTCCTGCCCCCATGACTCCGTAGCAGTTAACTGGGTTGACCAGGGCTTCGCAACCGCTATCAAAAATAGAAGTGCCCCTCTGGTAGGAGGGGCGCTTCGAGGTCACCGAAGTGACCAGAGGTAGAGGGCTTTGTTCTCCTTGGTCAGGGGGAGCACATCTGCTCTGCGGCTTCTGCTTGCGCGGAACTTGTTCGCTCTGAGATCCGCGTCCCTCTTCGTGGTCATCGTGACCCTCAGGGGGATCGAGTTAGCGTAGTTCTCCCACTCGATCAGGATAACCTTGTCGTCTTTACTCACTCATACTTCCTTTCCCGGCTCTTGCCGTTTGTCTAGGAGGATACCTCTCAGGGATATGAGAGTGATGAGAGCAACTCAATTTCCATCATGTCTATCCCTTCTTGAAGCTCTTCTATGCGTTTCTTGTAGTCGGCCACACGTTGTCTAGTTCTCTTTATCTTTTCTAGGCGGCTTTCTTCGTTAGCACGAGTTACGAACTCGTCCACAGTAAGCTTTCCGCTGACTACTTCCTCGGGGATCTCGTATTCATACGTCATAGGGTAGTAGAACACGACGCGGCTGCCAGAAAAGTCTACTAGAACGTTACCCTCTACAGCATCCTCGACAACGTAGTTATAATCCCCGGCGAAAACCTCGTCAGTACTTCCTCTTACTATCTGTGCAAACAAGTCTATAGCTTCTTCTACAGCCTCGTCGTATAGGACGTGTACTGCTTTTATGTTGTCCATGGCTTCTCCCAAGAGATTTTCAGAAGTTTTGTGTTGTCTACGGTGTCTACAGAAAATCCTTTGCCACGCAGGGCGTCTGCTATCTCGCGTCTGTCGTGGTAGAAGGTGCTGTAGAGACAGGAAAAATTCCCGTCTTTCGCTGATAGTTTGATGTAGTTCTCTATCTGCTTAAGCTCCGCGTGCAGCGCTTTTTCTTTCGGATTTCTAGCTATAGTGTTCGCAACGCTCGCTGTGAACGTGCTGTCCGTGGCTATCGACCACCAAACCCAGACGGCTGTGAGAGAGATAAGCACTACAGAGACAACGCCGATTACTGCTAAAACAAGCACTCGTGCCTCCCTTCAGCTTATACTCTACTTCTGACATGCATGAGTTTCATGAGACAAAAATCCCCCGCTGTACAGAGAGCGGGGGCATGTCTTACTAGGAAAGCTCTATCTGTGTAGGTTTTGCTTTCTGGAACGAGACAGTGAGGATTCCATCTTTATAGCTGGCTTTTCCTGTGCTGATGTCGTATGTGTTCTCCAGTGTTTCAAACACAGTTTTTTCTTCGCCCTTTCTGTCGCGGTAAGAAACAGTAACCACACTACCAAGGTATGTGACTGTTACGTCTGTGGCTCCGGGGATTTCTAGCTCCCACACACCGTCGCGTATGCGTGGTGGTACAGACGGCGGTGCAACGAAGATGTTGTAGTAGCTTGGCCAGAGAGTATGCGGCCACGGGTCACACACTCTGTAGTAGTAGTAGTGTGGCCACCCATACCTGTGATTCGGTGACCAAGTTAGTGTTCCATCTGACCATCCAGTCGGCCAGGTAGTTGTAATAGTTTCTTCGAAGTTATTGCAGTAGTCAGTAAGTGTAGTATTTATCAAACCTGTAGTATCCATCAAACCTGTAGTATCCATCAAATCCTCCATCGCTTATTCTACTGTAGATTTACATGAGAAAGATTAGAACGAGTAAGGAAATCTGACTCCGTTGTTCCACACCTCTATTGAAGTTGCGTCTACGGCAGGTTGTTCCTTTACGGCGGGAATCGGAGCACCCGTGCTTATATATGCAAGTGTTATGTGGGGCTTGAAGTCGTGTTTCTTGCTGTACCCCATACCTGCCTCTGTTATCTCATCTATCAGCTTAGAGCGAAGCTCGTGCAGGTACGGGCTAGATACTGGTATATGCAGAGTTTTTGTCTCGTTGTCTACCTGGAAGCTGTCTATCTCGTTAAGTTTCACAGAGAACACTGACGCCTCTTTTGCTACCCGAGAACATACACGGTGTAGTGCATCAATATTCACGTCTTTTACTGTGAGAAGTGTGATGTGAAGATCAGACTCACCACCGTGCAGAAGCAGCTCTGGAGCGTCTACGGGGATAACCACTACGCACGGTCTAGCAAACTCAAACACGCTTTTCCATGAGATGTTTAGCTCACGCTTCATGCCAATTTGATCTCCAGCGAGTATGCACGCCACCCAGAAGAAGTCCCTCCAACTGAGACGGCTTTGGATGTCCACGATGTTACTCCCCCACCAGTATCGAAGGCAGCGGCTTCGTCGGTAGCATCCACGACCGTCGCCCTTAAAGTAGTTCCTGTTGGTGGAGTCTCTAGTGCGGTGTTCACCGAACGGTGGCCAGCAAAACACGCAACCCAGCTGCTCCCATCAGATACTCCGAGTGTCAACGCCGGGTACGTAACCGTAGTGCTTACAGCCCCTCCAACATCAACAGCCCCGGGAGTTGCATTACGGTATACAAGGCAGATAACACTGCTAGCGTTCGTCCAAGTGCCAGATGTCATAGAGCTACTAGTTGCTACTCTGTACGCAACTCTAGCGCTGTTGCTGTTGGCTCCAGCTGAGTGTAGGCTAGTCCACCCTGAAACTAGGGAAGGAGCGGTTGTATTGCCGTCGCGGTATGCGAACACAACCAGAAGATCACCAGCTTGGTGTGCTGGCATCGTTCCGATAGAGTTAGTTCCTGTGCCTGACGAGATAAATTTTATCCCCGGCGGGGCAAGTACTCCCCCAGTAAAGAAGTTAAATGTGTTGTTTAGTACGTGATTCACGTTACTGTGCCGACAATCCTTATGTCATCGCTGGTTGTTGCAACGCAGGTCACAGACTCGCCTGCGGCTAGTGTGTACGTAGCAGCTGTTCCAGTTCCGTTCCTCAGGGTTTTTCCAGTATCTCTAGTGATAGTCATAGAAGAGGATTTTGCATTGACTAGCATAACGTTATACCCAGCAGAGTAGCTTCCGTCGAACGTTACTCCGGTTGCTGTAGACGATACTTCAACCACACCGCCGTTGTGTGTGTCGTCTAGACTCAGAGTTCCTGTAGCTACACCAGAAACTGGAGCCTGCCTGCTGGTTCCTGTACCTAAGTTAGGTATAGTCAGAGTAAGGTAGCCAGAGTACGATGTAACTGTGATCTTCAGCACGTCGTTAGCGTTGAACGTGGTTGCACCCGTTACGGAGGAGAAGTTGGTACCGTCTGTGCTTCTTTCGTAAGCAAGGGTTCCCGTTCCGCGTTTCGTAACGTTCCCGAGGTCTAGGATAGTCTGTGTAGAAAACGTCACGTATGTGTCGCCGTTGGCTTGTGGGTTTACGTAGTAATCTACGAGAGGAGCGTATGCGTCTGACGTTACCGGGATAGACAGCGCGAGGTACGTATCAAAAGAGGTCACCCCTACTCTCAGTACATCCGAGGTTGCAAAACTCTGACTTCCTGTTACGGTAGCGAACGACGAACCGTCAGTAGACTTAGCATATACAACAGTTCCTGTGCCGCGTTTAGTTACGCTTCCAAGGTCTAGTGTTACACCTGTAGCGAATGTCAGGTAGTAGTTACCGTTCTCGTTTGGGCTGACAGAGAAGGTTTTCATGGATGGGTCGGGGGCGCTTCCGCCAGCGTTGTCGTCTACGTACTTCTTAGTAGCTGCTTGGGTGTCTGTGGTAGGTGTTGGAACAATGGGAGAGCTAGAGAATGTCTTGACCCCTGCTATCGTCTGGTCTCCGCTGAGCTTCACAACGTCGCTGTCAGCAGCCGCCCCGATATCAGACAGGACATTAGCAGGTGTTCTTTGTTCTAAAGTAGTAGCACCAGAAGCTCTGATGTAGTTGTTTGCCGTGTAGCTGGCTATTCCTGTGCCACCGCGAGCTACCGCTAGTGTGCCAGCATTTATATCCGAAGCGTTGTGGGTGTGTGATGAGGCTGCTGCCCCTATATCTGTTAGCACTTGTCCTGGGGTTTTAAAGGTAACAGCACCAGTTCCCGCCCCTATGAGGTAACTACCAGATGTTAGTGTGGCTGCGCCAGTTCCACCTCGTGCTACTCCCAGTGTTCCAGCGTTTATGTCGCTTGCATTGTGCGTATGCGAAGCCGCCGCCACACCAGTAGCTGCGATAGTTCCGTTTACCCAGGCAGTACCGTTCCACCTGAGAAGATGCCCGGTACCTACAGAGGTTATAGTTACGTTAGAGAGCGAGTCAAAGGTGTGGTTGTGATTACCTAAAGCAACTGTAGAGCTTGTAGTGCCTGTGGGGATGCGCGCTATGTCAAAGGTACCGGACGTAACATCACCAGCTGCGTGAACATGAGATGCTGCGGCAGCGCCGATATCTGTTAAAACCTGTCCAGGTGTCTTAAATGTAACTGCACTAGTTCCAGCTCCCACAAGGTAGCTACCAGAGGTAAGGGTAGCCGCCCCCGTGCCACCACGAGCAACATCCAAAGTTCCCGAGGTTATATCAGCGGCGCTATGAACATGTGATGTGGCTGCTTTGGTAGCCAACCCGTCGTCTACGTACTTCTTTCTAGACGCCTCGTTGTCAGTTGTTGGGTTGCTTGCTGGAAGTATCGGTATAGAGCTAAATGTTTTTACCCCAGCTACAGTTTGGTTACCCGTGAGTTTTACTACAGAGTTATCCGCTGCTGCCCCAGTATCTGAGAGGATCTGGGCAGCAGTTCTCTTGGACACAATACCGCCACCAGTGATAGTAAGTATATCACCGGTAGCGTTGCTTATGCTGGATGACGGTATCTCCAGCTGGGTCAGAAATTTAGGCATTCAGGTTACCCTACTACAACAACCTTGTAGGTATCGCTTGCTGCTGGCGCGACTGCGAAGTTAAGTGTAAGTGTCGTGGTGCTTGTGAGCTGTACATCGCACTCTACTACGTTGTAAGGCGAAGCACTTTCGTACACAGTTACAGTTACGTCTCTCGTACCAAGGTTGTGAGTTATTATGTTGCTGGTGCTGTTGCCTGCGTTTCCAACGTATTTTCCTGGAGCACCGAGGTTGCTTCTAGCGGCAGCAGCTGTTGTGGCTCCAGTACCACCCTTCGCTACAGCGATTGTGGTAGCGCTCCATGTTCCTGTACCTATCGTACCGAGGGTGGTTATGCTCGATGTTCCAGCCCATGTTGAGAGCTTCGTGTTTTCTACGTTGTCGAGGCTGAGGTCAGTCTTAACCTCTGCGTATGTTCTCTGTACGAGAGCACCAGTGCCGTTACCCTTGAGGAATGAGTTGGAGGTTATGCTGCTGAGTCCAGTACCCCCGCGTCCAACTGGCAGCGTTCCGGTTGTTATGTCACCGGCGTCGTGTGTGTGGCTAGCAGCAGCGATACCTGCTCCAGCTAAGGTCTTGTTGACCCAGGCGGTGCCGTTCCACTGAACTACATCAGATGTAGACTTCGCACTGATAGTTACATTACTCAGGCTGTCAAAGGTGTGGTTGTGGTTCCCTACAGCTACTTCGTTTGCGCCCGTGCCTGTTGGTAAGCGAGCAAAATCAACAGTGCCGCTCGTGATATCAGCACCAGAGTGGGTATGCCCAGTAGCAGAGATACCAGCCCCGGCCAAGGTCTTGTTGACCCAGGCGGTGCCGTTCCACTGCAACACATCGTTAGACGCCTTGCTGCTGATGGTCACGGACGTTAGGCTGTCTAGTGTGTGGTTGTGGTTACCAAGGGATACGGTAGTTGATGTTGTTCCTGTGGGGATCCGCCCTATAAGAAATGTGCCTGTTGTAATTTTAGCTGCGTCTAGCTCTGGTATATCAGAGGCGATAAGGCTTGCCCCAGCTGTTACCAATCCCTTTGAATCGTAGGTTATTTTTGTTTTAGTAGCTCCGGTGATAGCATCGTTCGCCGCTACTGCACCGATGTCGCTTAGTACGTTAGCAGGAGTACGCTGTTCTAGTGTAGTGGCTCCTGAAGCGCGGATGTAGTTGTTCGCTGTGTACGAGGTGATCCCCGTACCACCCTTGTCTACAGCTATCGTTGTGCCGTTCCAGGTGCCGGTTGTGATTGTTCCAAGTGTGGTTATGGTGCTCTGGCCAACGTAGTTAGATGCTATATCAATTCCAGACGCACTTACGCTTATCCTGTTGGCAGTGCCTTTAGCGGAGATTGTGTTGCCAGTTTTGTCGATACCGTTTCCGGCGATTATCTGTCCCGTACCAGAGAACTGAACAAAGTCTATGTTAGTAGTCCCGACTGTGATGGGTTCTGGGGTTGACAGCACCCAACCGCTGTTGTCGTTAGCTGTGCCTTCCTCTACGAAGACGTAAGCACCAGAGTTGAGCTTCCCTGCAACGGCGTCTGGTGATCTTGTCCATGCCCCAGCTCCACCTACTACATCGTAGATACCGTTAGTCTTCTTATCTGTCTGGTCTTTTACAAGAACTCTGTCCCCAGCAACCAGAACTACGCCGTCTACGGTCTGCGTACCAGAAAGGGTGATATTCCCTGTTGTGGCTGCACGAACAGACTCTTTAGCATCGAGACCCATGCGAGCTGCATCGACATACGACTTGTTGACCGCATCACCGTCTGCTACAGGTGCTGCAAGGCCAACTATCCTGTTGGAGTTGAGGTCGATGTTAGCAGTCGGCTTGGCGAACTCGTCAAGTCTGTATCCTTTTACAGTGCTTGCTAGGTCACTTATCGTGCTAGCGTTTTGGGTTCCGCTATGTTTCGTTCTGTCGAGATAGTAAGACCCGGCTTGCCCACCGAGCAGTGTCGCGCTGCCTGTCAGGGCTGCTGTTATCGTTCCAGCAGAGAAATTCCCACTTCCATCTCTCAGTACCAGTGTGCTGTTGGTGTTAGATGCTGTGGCGTTGTCTAGCTTGGTTTTATCCGTGCTGGACATAGAGCCAGCCGCGCTTGTGGTAGCTGCGGATATAGATACAGTGACAGCGCCGGTTGTCTGGTCTACCGATAGAGGAGCTGAACCAGTAACTGACTGCACACCAGAGAGACCACCGCTGTCCTCCAGCTGGTTCCACTGTGCACCATCATAGATATTAAGCTTCTTGCTGGTGGTGTTGTAGTACACCTGCCCGACAGAAGGGCTCGCCGGTGCGGATGCTGCGTTGTGCACAGCTGCGTTGAGCAGTTCTAGCTTGGTAAGGTCAATTGGTACTAAGAACTTCTTTGCCATGTTATATTAACTCCTAGTTTATATAAGCAGTACCGGAGGTAGCGCTCGATAAGTGTATCTCTAGTTTGTTCGCATCAATGTATACCACGTTCCCTTCTGCCACTGTGATGTTGTCCGGGAGGGTTACCGTTACGCTCGGGAATTTTCCTAGGTTATGCTGCACGTACCAGATCGAAGCGGTTGAGTTCTGTGTATGCACGTACCTAGCATCTCCTCCAGACAAGACCATTGCATCATGAACCCACCTAGTGGTTGCTATACGCTCGGAGTAGTCCCCGGTAGGGGGTGTTTCCGCTGTGTACTCACCTAGTTCGTCAGCTAGCTCCTCTAGCTTTTTAGTCAGAGGGCTGTCGTAGTCAGAGGTACCTTTTATATCCTTTATAACGCTTCTGAGATAGTTAAGGTCTTCCTCTAGGGTTTCAATGTTATCATACCCCAGAGGAAGATTGTCAGATACAGCTGAGCTATTCTGTATCTGTTGTTGTCTCGTTAGTGTCTTCAGCACGTGACAGTATCTCCAGTAGTTCTGTGTTATGAGCTATCTTTGCTCTGGTTTTCACCAGCTCTTCTTTGAATTTCTCTATCTGTCCTAGCAAAGATATCTCGACAGACTTGAGGTTTTCGTTGTTTGCTTGGAGTATGGGGGTTATATCCATCAGGCTACACCTCCTTCCTATATCTTGTACTGTATCAGTATCACGTCACCAGCGAGTGGTGTTTGTAAGAATCTGACACTGTTCGTAGTTACGTTTGTATAATCTGCGGCTGGGTTTTGTACTATACCGTTCAGCACTACCATGTGTACTTTCCCAGGCACGGTGAATGTGTCTGTGGTGCCGTCACCTTGCAGCGGCGCATAAGAAAAGAGCCCTGTGTAGTCTCCTTCTGGTGGAAGTAGTACAGTTGACCCTCCACCGAAGAACGGTGTTCTTAGGTTTTCTGGCACATAGTCCTGTAGATCATCGAACTCCACTGGGATTTTACCTACAGTTTCAGGAACTATCTTAGAGTAGTAGTTAGTAGTGCTGTCGATTATCTTAAATGAATAGTAGTTGTTAGGCTTAGTACCGTCTAGTGTGCATGGAGCCAAGTCTAAGAGGAACTTACCGAAGGCGTTGCTCTCGGTCTGGTACATCTTGTTACCGACTACTCCTGGAGAGTATATCATCTGCCCCATCAGCTGAGCCTCTATGACAGCACCCTTAGACAGAACCCCGTTAGAGTCACGTACCGTGCCTATGACCCTGGTAACCTTATCGTACATATCAGTTCCTCAGAAGGGTGTCAGAGTTAAACTCCACAGAGCCGGTGTTGGGAACTACTCCACGCTGTACATAGCCGATAGCTGGTATGCTTATAGTCACATCTAGCCCCGGCATGAGAGCTAACTCAAAGTAGCCAGATTCGTCGGTTATCGTAGAGAGTCTTGTGTTAGCGGTTCCGGACTTGTGAGGGAAGTATCCACGGTTGAGCATGGCCTCTACAACCTGGCCAGACATCGGTGCGCCAGAGACATCTCTCAGGTATCCGTAGATGCGGCAAGATGGTGTAGACGCCATATCCCCTACAGTATGTATCTCATACTCCAGCGAGCTGTCGCTCGTGATCTCGTACTCGAACAGATACTCACCTGCTGTACGAGGAAAGGTGTTCTGGAAGTCGTACTCAAGGAGGTTAGTGTCCATCAGTGCTGTAAGCACCTTTTCGTGCTCGGCAGTCGGTGTAGGCACAGCATCCAGCTGTGATGTCCCGAAGTTGAGATACAGGTAGTTCCCGTCGTTGTTGGGAGCACCTACCTTGCGAACCCTCAGTTTGCTGGGAGTTTCCCTGACAACGCGAAATCTTTCGCCTAGTTTGTGTGAGTATCTTGGTAGCATCGTTGTATTATACCTCTTTTTACTTAGATACGGCAAGCTGGGACATTCTTGCTATCTCTTCTCTCGGTAGCTGAAGAAGCTCCTCTTCAGACAGCCCCTGTCTGTTAGCTTCGTCGATCAGCCTCAGTAAGCGCCTGCGGTTGAGTGATTCTATGTAGTCTATCGCCTCTTCTATGCTAGACTTTTTTTCTTCGTCAAACATGAACGCAACAAACTTACGCCCTTCTTCTGGCGTATCGAACTCACCGTCTAGCTGAGCTTCGTAGAGGTAGTTTAACAAGACTCCGAAGTGCTTACCCGGACGCATGTAGGCTTCTGGCAGTGCTCCGGTATCTGCTAGGTCAAACAAGTCCTTTCCTCCTAGAAGAGCCTTGGGCTTGTTCGAAGCTATCGACAGCCTCTCTGACATCTCTACCATCTTCTCAGCTTCTTCTGGGAGCCCTTTTTCTAGCGGCGGCCTGCCGGAGTGGTCTGCTTCTATCACGTATGAAAGCATCCTTATGTTAGACGGAGATACTCTGGCTGCTATCCTGTTTACAACCCTAGGTGTCATCTCTACGCCGACGTGCGCCATGTGTTCTACGACTAGAGGTGCTACGCTCTCTATAAGCCAAGACGGAGCACCGATGGAAGAAAGGAACGAGACAGTCAGCTTTTCTCCAGCTTGTGCGTGCCCAGGCGATGCCCACCTGCTGTTCTTCAGAACCGTAGTCTCTGGTTTTCCTAGGTCGTGGCACAGGGCTGCAAACATCAGGATAAGCTTTTCTCTGCTGTCTAGGTTTTCTCTCTCAGCTATCTTAGCAGCTTCGTCCACTACATGCATAGTATGGACAAGGACATCCCCTTCAGGGTGGTATTCGGGGTCTTGCTTCACACCATCCATCTGGGCAAGCTCTGGGTACAGCTCTAGCCAGTCTGTGTCCTTGAGAACCTGTATCCCGGCACTAGGGAAACGCCCCTTAGACCCCCACTTCTCCCACTCAGTCCAGACTCTTTCCTTCGGTAGTTCTGAGTATTCGTTCCTCAGAGAGCGAGATAAGTCGGCGGTCTTCTTGTCCATAGACATACCGAACCTGCTAGCAAACTGAAATCCCCTGAGAACACGTAAAGGATCTTCCGAGAAGTGGTTAGACGTGTGCCTGAGTATCCTGTCACGAAGATCTGTAAGGCCTCTGAAATAATCTATAAGCCTTCCACCTGTAGTCATGCTCATAGCGTTTATGGTGAAATCCCTGCGTGCCCCTGCCTCTTCGTAGGTCATGTTTTCATCAGGTTCTACCACGAAACCACGGTGCCCTTTGCCTGCTTTGTTTTCCCGGCGCGGCAAGCTGAAGTCGTAGTCGTTTGTCTCCGTTGTAAGTTTTATGATTCCGAAGCTTGACCCAACAGTGTCAACTCTACCGAACTTAGATAGGACACTTTCCAGCTTATCCGGCTTCATGCCGTAGACCTCTACGTCTATGTCCTTATTCTCTACACCAGCAAGGCTATCCCTTACTACTCCGCCAGCGAAGATAGTGTCTCCACCCGAGGCAGATATAGCATCACAGATATCCAGCACTTCACCCGGCGGGGAAAACGCAGGCACCTCTCTGTACTCTCCGGTAGGTATAAGCTGCCAGCCTTCCACTGTACCGTCTAAGACCTCTCTCAGACCGTACTGGCCGCCGGACATCTCACCGGCTCTCTTAGATGGCAGCCCGTCTACGATTAGATCATAGCCGAAGGGTACTCTGAACGCCATATCAGTAGATTCTCCCCGTTACACTTTTTTCTGGTGCCCCACCCTCCGGGAAGATAAGCTCCCCTCCAAGCACAGACGCAACGTTTTTAACCTTGTCGTAGTCTGGGTGAGGTTGGTACGAAAGATCCATTATATCATCTTTCATGTAGTTATTGAGAAAAGTTGTGAGCTTAGACGACGGAGTAACCCATGTAGCTCCGTCGTACGAAAGTACAGTGCCGTCAGCTAGCTTTATCTGGTACTTCATACCTTGCTCCTTTCCTTAGTGCTACTGGTTGGCTTATGTCTAGTGTTGTGATGAAGTGTTCTGGGTCTAGGTAAGCAAAAACCGCTGGGTTCTTGTATAACATCTCCATGCCCATGCTTATCACTTCTGTTGCGTTCCTTCCTGGGTATGTCTTAGCTGAGTAGCTGTCTATAAATCCCCCACCATCCCTGTAGTATTCTGGTTCATCGTCATCGTCGTCTTCAAACACCTGTTCTCCACCACCAAAGGTTCTTTTATACAGGAAGGGGAGAACTGATGCTCTCAGGGCTTCCCACGAATGGTATTCTACCAGATGTCCTACCTCGTGTGCAAATACCCGCGGCAGTGTGTTGCTTGCTACGCTTATGGCCATAGACTCTACATCTGCGAACGGCCTGAAGTTTGCCCTAGGTCTCTGGGTGAACTGTATGTCAAGCTTTTTCATGATATGGCTAGCCACCTTGGGATGTGCCAGAGAGAGTGCGAAGTTTATCGCTGTCTGCTGTTCTTCGCTGAGTGTTAGCCCGATGTCGGGGTTGTTCTCGTCTAGCTGGTTCATGAGATCTTTGTTTGTGTACCTCAGAACTTTTTTGGTCATCATTTCTTTAAACTTCTGTAGGTTACTAGATGCAAGCGAGCGCTTGTATGTCTCTGCGCGTTTGTCAAGGCTTTTACCGATGTTCAAGCTCGGAGCTACTTCGTTCAGCTTGTTAGCTAGAAGTTTTGCAGATTTAGGGTCTGTGTTTATGCCTTTTAGTACCATCGAGAAGAACAGCTTTCCGCGTGAAGGGTCTTTCATGGTTTGCAGAAGTGTTCTGGTATCACCCTCTACACCGAAGGAGTCTTTGATGAATGCGTTGAACGCTTCTAGGCTCTCACGGCGTTCTTTGGCTGGCAGCATCCTAGTAACAATCCTGTACAGATCGTCTACGACTTTCTCTGGTGGATCGGCTTCTTCTAGATCGCTGCTGTTAGCAAAATCTATCATAGCTTTGCCTACTATGCTGCTGACCTTTTGTATGTTCTCCGGAGACCTAGCTCTGTCAAGCATCTCCTCCATCACGCTCTGCGGAGACCACACCTTGCTCTGTATAGCTTCGTAGTAGCTAGCGGCTTCTTCATCTGTGATAGGGTCTTCTGCTGAGTCAGGAGTGAGCTTTATAACTCTGCCCTCTAGAGGTTTGTTAAAGCAAAAGTCGATAAGGGAGTCAACGTCTGTGATTCCGTATCTCTCTAGTGCCTCTTTTGATACGCTGGTGTGGCCTATCACTTCGCTTGGGGATTTAGCATCGGGGAGGTGGGTGAGGGTTCTCTCTGCAAGCTCGAAGAAAGATGCTACTTCTGTGACTGTAGGGAGTTTCTTTTTCCACTCTTTCCCTGGAAGTGCATGCCCTTCTTCTGAGTTTATAGCTGCCATGTTTCTGAGCGTTACGAGAGTCCCCGGTGAGGTGTAACGCTTAGAGTATGACTTTGTTTTACGCAGCATCTCTATCGGCTCTAGTTCTTCTTCCTCCTCAGCACCTTCTGCAATCTTTGTAACCACGTCTAGCAGCTCGGCAGAAAGCTCTGTTTTCTGCTCATCTGTCAAGTCTTCGTCGAGCCCCAGGATTTCTTTGAAGGATATATCAGAAAAGTCTTGGGATGGGGTGGTTATCAGAGCCTCTACAAAATCCCGCATAGAGGTCTGCTCTTCTCCTGGTTGGCCGACTTCGGATAGCTCCCACCCATCTATCTTACCGGACATGACATCAGATAGCTTGTACGGCCCGCCAGAGTTCTGTCCAGCCTCTTTCACTATAGTTTCACCGCTGTGTGTAGTTATCACCAGCTGATGTCCCACCGGGACAGTGAATCCTTTGAGAGTGAAGTTGGCTATCTTGTTCATCAGTCGTTATCGGGGTAGTCGTATCCAGTGTACATGTTCAGAAGTGACTGTCTTTTCTTCGGCTCTTCGTATGAAAGTTTGTCTACTTCGTCATCTATCTCTTCTATCTTAAGACGAAGCTCCCACATGACATCATCCAGGCTGTCCATCGTCATCTTCATCTTCGTCCTCCTCTTCGGTTAGGGTGTTTGTCTTGGCGGTTTTTCCTTCCAGGTCTTGTGCTTCTATCCCTTGGGCAAACCCGCTAGCAGCGTCTATCGCCTTGCTTATGTCAAGTACTCTTTTTTCTTGCATAGTCATCTCCTAGTTTCCTGCCTATGATAGCACGGGCTAGCATCCCATACGCTGGTAACACCGATTCGAAATCTACTGTGTCTATGACACGCTCCTTGTAGCCGCTCAGGAAAATAGATATCAGCAGTGTAAAGCAGAACAACCCCTCTATGTAGTCAGCGTCTTGGAGCCTTTCCCAGGCTTCTTTTGCTAGCGTGCTGAGTGAGGCTGCGCTTTCCTCTGTGAAGTCGGACTTTTCGTCTATCGTAGCGTAGTCAGGGTGCTTCACGTTCTCGTTCAGGTACAAGTCAAGCTCAAAGTCGCTCAGAGCATCGACGAAACGATACCTAGACGAGTTAACTAGAGATATCTTCTCCAGCGCTTCGTTTATCGTAAGAGACCCACGCAGCACATGGTCTGCGTACCCGAAGAAGAATGCCAGCAGGTCATCTCGGTCAACCCCTATATACTCTGAGACACGACGCGCAAGGAGTACTCTTGGGTATAAGCTTATAAGCATAGTCTATTTTCCCTTCTTCTTTGGTAGCGGATGTACATCCTGGCGTCTGCGAACACCGCCACGGCTTGTGTCCATCAGGTTCGGGCTGCTAGCGAACACGTTACTAGCTCCGCGTGACTTATCTGCTGGGCCGATTGGTGTTGGGTCTTTCTCTTCGTTAGTTATGACTGGTTTTGTTCTGTTGTACTGGAAGAAGGGCACCTTAAACGACAAGACGCTGGTTACGATTCCCTTCAGCCTTTTTCTGAACTCAGCTGGCTTTTTCTTCTGGTCACCCTTTCTGCTTGTGCTGACTATCTGCGAGAAGTTGTTAGTGCTGCTCACTACTAGTTTTTTAGCACGTGTATCTCTGACAAGCTCTTGCAGTTTAGGTTCGTAGAAATCAGTTGTGGTTCCAAGGTGCGCTATCGCGTCGTGAGTGTCAGAGAGCTTAAACTCTATCGGTTCCACAGTGAGTGTTCCGTCTTTTCCTAGTGTTGTGTAGATCGCATCTATCGCCCCGCTTTTCGGGTTGCGAGAGTATATGTGTCTTACCCCGGTGGGGTCTTCCCACTCGAAGCCAAGCTTGGTCTCAGTGGCACCCGATGCCCCAGACCTACCAACGAGCCCTACCATGGCAGCTATCGACTGAACGCCTTCAAAGTACACACCGTATGATCCGGATAGGATACTTTTACCAGTTGCTACCTCTTTTTTGTTGCCCAGTGACGATGTGAGCTTGTCGTTGACATCTTTTGTTACAAGGTCTTTAACCCACTGAGAGTCAACTCCAGCACCAAAGGTTTCCTTATAGGTAGTGACTACGTTGTTTGCTATGCTTTCTGCTACCTGAGGTATGAGACGTGCAACCTCTGCCCGTGTTTCCGCCTCTAGAAGAGCATCTGTTAGCTCGACAGTAGAGTTGTCGTAGTCGTTGTCGTTATCTACTATCCTACCGAAGATCTGGCCTGCAAAGTCTTGCACTGTAGACTGGAGCCGTGGGTTTTCTTTTGTATCTATCTCCACCATATCAGGAGAGAACTCTTTCCCGCCGTTGTTCTCCGCTAGCTGATTTTTTATATCTGCGTTACTGCTGATAATATTCTGCGAGTACACTGCTGAAGGGGCGTATCCTCCGTCCTTAGACGCCGCGTAGAGCAGGTCAAGCAGGTTATCTCCGCTTATATCGGTCATGTTGTATCGACTCTTGAAATACTCTTCTTGTGTAGGAGAAAGTTCTATGTCGTTCGTGTCGGTGTTAAACCCTATCGCTTGACCACCGATGAGGTCTAGGTATGCGAGTGGTACTATCCTACCGCTTTCATCTCCAACGAACGACTGAGAGTACTCATCGAACGAAACCGATTCCCCAGCTAGTGCGTGGTTCACTACCCAAGACACCCCCCGTCTGAAATAATGCCCGTCAGTAGTGTACATACCACCTAACCTTGCAGACCATGACGCATACTCTAGCTCTTTCCTTGCTAGAATCCTCTTCTGTAGGCTCCTTACAGAGTCAGATATCTGCTCGGCCTGCGACGAAGAAACTCTCCCGCGTGTTATCCCCATAGCTGACATAACTTCCTTAGCTAGGGCGTCGTTGTTCTTACTCATAAGCTTGTTGATTTCCTCAGCACTCATGTTCTCGATCGCGGAGGATAACCCCGTTCTGTGTGTTTCGTTGAGCTTGATACCAAGCGCGTCTTCAAGAGGTTCCCATCCGTCTTTACCAAACAAGAACTCTGATGCTTTCTCTCTGCTACGAGCTACCAGAAGGTGTGCTCCCTCTCGCACTGGTTCTGACCAGTTCTCGTCTACTGCACTTACGCCTTGACTTACAGCAACTCCTTGCTCGAAGGTCTGGTCTATCCTAGCCGTGAACACCATGGCGTTGAAGAAAGCTTCTTGAGAGTCTATGTCACCTTTCTTGACATATGTGTTTTCAAGGTTACGTGGGTCTGTAACCAAGGCATCTAGCGCGTGCCTGCTGGCTATCTTTTCTCGTCTTTCTAGCCCGGCTAGCTCCCTGAGTGTTATAAGGGTAGCCAGCCTTGATGTCAGTCCGACTGCTTTGTCCAACACTTCCATGGGCGCTTTACCTACCAAGGTTTCTGCTGCTACACCGACATCTTCTAGGTGCATAACACCGTTTTTGTCTAACAAAGACGAGTCGCTGCCGGGGGTAAGCTCTTCGGTGGTAAACCCGTTGTAGTTGCTCAGCGCCAACACAGCCATCAAGTCTGACAGGTCTCGCTCTCCCTCGTACCTCACCAACACTGGAACATACCCCCGCTTTGCTTCGATAGCGTTGTTGTTCCTAGTAGCAGTGAAATACGTGGTATCCGCTTGCCTGTACTCTAGCTTCCATGTCCCGTCAACATCCTTAAGCCTCTCGGCCAGGTATTCCATCCTAGGGGTAAATGCTTCCTCTACCTGACGCTCTAGCTCTGTTATGTTTTTACTCTGTAGTACATGTCTATAGACTAGCTCCGCGTGCGTCTGCTCTGCAAGTCTAGTGGCGCTTACCTGTACACGACGAGTTTTGTTGTAGCGTTCCTCTGCTGCGTCACGCATCTCTTTCTTCTTTTCCCTGGTCTCTTTGCTGTCTCCTGCCTGTACTATGGTTTCTTTTCTTGCCTCTTCGAGATATTTTTCTGGTTGTGCAGCTAGCCGGTTAAGGTATTCTAGCAGAGTAACGGTGTTGTAGTAATCCCCGGCATCAAGCGACTGGATCATAGACTCTCTGAACCGACTCATGAGCGCTACATAGTATTCTTGGTCGAACTCTATGTCCTCTGCGTCTTCTTCGTTCACAATCTGCCAGGTAGTGTTCTCCGGGTTTTCAGCTACGTACTGAGCAAACCCTTCCCACGTGGTGTTGTCCCTACCTAGGTAGATAGGCACACCACTCCCCGCTGGTATCTTGCTGGGGTTTTTACCCTCGGGTGTATAGATCACAGCACTACCCTCAGGGACTACTACGGCCTTGAGTGCAAACAACATAGCCATAGCTTCGTTGTTCATGCCTAGAGAAGTCAGGTATGAGAACGCCTTGTAGAAGTCTAACTGCCCTGTTGTGAAGCCCTCTGGGACAACCAGACTCTTGTAGGTTGTCAGCTTATACATTGCTCTACTTCCTCTAGCTGCGCGTCACTCACGGCAAAACTTTTAAACCTGTAGTAGTCTTTGTACAGAGCGTCTTGCAGAGGGGCATCTAGTCGGTTGTAGATGTACTTCTCAAAGGCTTCCTCACCGTTGTTGAAGGTGATCTCGTCTACCTTGTTCCGGGTAGAGTCGTTGAGGTTGTTGTACGCAGCCGTCGCCATAGCCTTTATAAGCGGTACATTTCCGTTTTCTACGATGATTTCGTCTCCGGTGTACATCGAGAGGAGCAGAACATCCCTTGTATCTGTATCTTCTGGTATCTGCACCTTTATCCCAAGTGCCGGGTGGGTGTCTACGAAGTGCTCGTAGGATGCCACAGGCGTCCTCATCCACTCTCCTCCTGGGTAGTTATGGATATCATGCAAAGAAACTATCTCGTGGAAGTTAGAGTTCTCGTCGTACATCTCCGAGAAACCTTTTACCATGAACTCTTCTGCTTCGTCTTCGCTTCTCGCGTTGAGTGAGAAGAACCTTGACGATTTCAGTGCCCCAGCAGGTGGGCGTCCTGCGGCTGGGTTTGCTCCACCCACAGGGCCGCCAGGGTTGGCTACGCTAGCTGGCATGGGAGGCAACCCCCCGGGTGCACCACCAAGACCGCCCAAGCCACCGCCTTGTTGCTCTTGTTCTTCTTCCGGCGAGCGCCAGTTTCTCAAGCCCTGCAAGGGGCTGTTACCCCAGGGAACTGGGGATTTACCGTGTGCTACGCGGTACTCGTTCACGGTTATGACTCCGCTGACGAGCTGCTGTTGGCTCATCGTCCACTCGTTCTTGTTCTTCTCTGTGTCGTCGTCGATGAAAGCAAGCTTGAGGTCTCTTTCCGGGCGTAGCTCGTCTACAACTCCACGAGTGATATACTCTGCTACTGTGTTCATCAGCGGCAGAAGTCCCTTGCTCTTAGTGAGGTCTTGCTGCACGGTGGCACTAGACCTGTTTACATCAGATGTTATGCCAACGTCTTGCGGGGAGACTTGTAAAACGGCACATGTTTTCCTAGCTACGTACTCAGCAAGCTCCTTGTACTGCCCGTCCCTTCTTTTACCTTTGAAGTCGATGAAGCTGACTTTCCCCCCAGAAAAGATCGGAACCTGGGTGTAGTCACCAGCCATCATAGCCTGCAAGCTACGCTGCATGTACTCTAGAGTTTGCTGGTTCATGTGAGACACCATACCGTCACGCGAGGTCGGTGGCTCGATGTTAAGTACACCCTCTGGTATAGACCCACCTTTGCGGTAGAAGTCTAGTTGTCCTTTGTCTATGTAGATATCGGTAAGCGCGGCTGTAAACAAGGTTTCCATCGGAGACACGCCATAGCCGAAGTAACGCATATCAGTTACTGGGTGCATACTCATTATGATGACATCTCTACGGTTAAGGTAGACGTTAGGCGTTCCGCTTGTCTCGGAGACCTGAACGAAAGCTTTATCGTCGTCGTAGAAACCAAATTCATTGATAAGTGGCCGGATCGAGGCCCCATCCATCGGCATGAGGCCTCGAATCCCACCTTCCTCGTCTCTGAGCTTGAGAAGTGCTCCCCTGTCGAGGGCGATGAGGTCGAACAAGATAGCCTGTATCATCTGGCTCCACGACTGTGTTCCTGTGAACCACGGGTCAGGGTTGTTGAGGATAGACCTTATCTTGGCTATGCTTTCGTCTCTATCTCTGTAAAAAGAATCGTGTTTCTCTTGCAAGTGATCTATAGTAGCTATCTCTGCGGCACTGAACTGGTCTTTGGACTCTTCGTACAGAGACTGCTTGTTTATCTTGTAGGCATCTGGGTCTATCCTGAGGTACATCTTCTTCAGGAAGTCTTTCTCAGGCTGGTCGAACACTGGGTGGTATAGAAGCTCGTACATGTTGTAGTCGAACACGCTGACTTTTCTTGTGGGTTCTTGGTCGTTGCTAGGAACTATGTTATATGGCAACATAGCTACTTGCTGAGTACGCAAGCTGATTATCGACCTTACTACGGTACTGTTGTATGCTAAGTATCTCTGGGTTTGGTAGTTTATGAACCCAGGATAAGGCTTACCTACTATGTCGTTACGGTAGAACTCGGTGGAGATAAAAACGCCCTCGTTGTTAGCACGGGCGCTTTCTCCAGCGTTTATACCTGCTAAGCTTACCCCAGGTGTCTTAGGTTTAGCAGTTATCTTTATAGAGGGTGTTCTGGCCATTTTTCTCCTATTGATTCCCAACAGTTTAGCACATAGACTAAGGTTTGTCCAGTAAGAACAGTAAAAGCGCCATTTACGGCGCTAGGGTGTAATATTTATCATGAAAAGTTACTTCCATGCTGCGTCTACCAGGTCTTGGTTAGCGTGTTTCCAATCCTCGCCCTGAGAAGTGATAAATGCGTGCAGTACGGTAAGTTCTTCTCCCGGTGCTGCGCCCTTTACAATGCTTGCTACTCTTGGGTCGTATCTGTCGGTGTTTTCTGTAACAACACCGTCGCTGTAGCTGTGTGAGAAAACTGAGAACGCTAGACCAGTCAGCTCACAGGTCTTGGTGATCTTGTACCCCACGTCAGCGTCTACTGGGGTGACGATGCCGGGGAAAACCTTAGGCCCGGCTGACTCCATGATCTCTAGCATATGCTTGATGGTATCTCCTGCTGTCTGTAGCTTTACCTCGGCTATGATGGAGTCGTGAACAGTCAAGACTAAGTAGCCTCTGCCTGTTTCCTCCAGGTAGTTATGTGTGTCAACTATAGCTCGCTTGGTTATGTCGGCTGATGTAGCCTGGATTTTATGGTTCTGAGCCTGCCTAGCCGCAAACGACCTTGCTTGCTTTATAACCTCGGGGTCTCCGCTTTCCGGGATATCATACCACCGTATCCTACCTAAGGCGTCTTGTGTATACCCTCGGGTCAGTGCTTCTGCTATGGACTGCTTAAGAAACTTGTCTACCTCAGTGTACTCACCCAGGAAAGCATCTATGAGGGCTTGCCCGATTTCTTCGTCTTCAGCAAAACCTCTGTTTACAAGGCCGACTTTAGAAATTCCGTAGGGAATCAGCTGTTCCACTATTGCTAGTGGGCTAGACTATACCTTTGTTGAAATTTTTGTAAACCTGATGTTCTTTCTGGTGGCAACTTTTGCAGAGTATTTCCAAGTTCTCTACTGAGTTGTTTGTTCGGTCATGGTCTCTGTGATGTGTAACCCATTTAAAACTGTTATTTAAGTCTAGTTTACGATTACATCTCTCACAGTGTTTTAGTTCCATCGCCATTCTCTTACCTATAGGCTTGTATAAACCAGTTCCATTTTTGTAAGAGTGATGGGTTTTACCTCGACCTTGGTTTCCGCCACTGCCAACACCAACCTTTGCCCCGCGCTTTTCTCTTTGCCTTCGAGAACTCTCGAACCTTCTGTTTTTTCTGCGTATTATTCCGCACGGTCTGCAATATTTCTGTGCTGGGCCATCAGGCGAGTAACTTGTTCCACAGTCTATACATATTTTATTTTTCATTGGAACATTATAGCAAAAGTTACTCTTTATTTCAACACCCGCCGTGTTATGCTTTCGCATCCATCTTTTCCCATACCTGTGGTTTAGGGTAGATTGAGTCGTTGAACCATTTGAAAGCCTTTCGGCTAACTCTGGCTGCTGATTGCCCACGTGGGGTTCCCAGCAATTGAGCGGGTTTTACTTCGGCTATTTTTACCTAACCGAAAGATACTCCTTTCGACATTCGCCTCAGTTCATTACCACTGAGGCTTTTCCCACTAACACTGAACACCCCCTCTCTGGTCGCCCCAGGTGGTAGCTTAAAGATCTTTTTAGCGTTCTCCCAGTGAACGTCACTAGAGTTAACGCTTCGAATCATGCTCTTATCGTCAGCTGCATACGCAAGGATACGTGACTCTACTGAAGAGTAGTCAAAGTAGACCACTAGCATACCTTCTTCAGCACGCATATGAGTTTTCAGCATGTTAGGCGGGAGGTTCTGGTTGTTCGGAGACGAAGACGAAACCCTGCCGGTCGTAGTGGCTGCTTGTCTCAGGTCTGAGTGTATCCTACCGTCGCTCTTGATATGAGCTAGGTACTTATCTCCGTAGGTATTCGATATCTTCTGGCTTTCTTTGAATTTCAGCAGCTGCGGTATGAGTGGGTGCTTAACTTCTCTCAGGACACGCTCGTCTGCGTTTTCTAGCCCGAAAAAGTTGGCCAGCTGTTTGGGGGAAGAAATGCTGAAAGATTTGGGCACATAGTACCCGAAGAGCGAGGGTTGCCCCTCTCTTCGAGCAAGCTCTTCTCCGAACTTAGGGTTCAGCTCTTCCTCTAGCTGCTTAGCTATCTCCCCATGCGCGTAAGCTTCTTTTCTCCATCCGTCCTCATCTACCTTTATCCCGTGAGCGTGCATCAGTGCAAACGGCACCAGCGCGTCCATCTCTAGCTCTGCTACAGCTTCCATCCCGAACTTCTGCAAGAATTTCCACTGGTTTCTGGCTACCTGTATCAGATATCTCACGTCATCTTTGGCGTATCTTACCTGCTCTGGTGTAAGGGGCTCTTGCAACCAGTCCGACGTGCCTTGGTCTTTCTGTATCACTGCCCTGTCTGCATACCTATACACGACGGCTTGAAGGTTATGCGAAAACTGCCCTCTAGTTTTGCTAGAGAGATAGTCATCATCCTCTTCTATGAGTACTTCCCAGAGTCCCAAGTGAGCCAAGCTCTTCGAAGCAACCTTACCAGACATGAGTGTTGCGGGGTCTAGGTTTGTTTTACCTGCGTTGAGTATCTGAGAACCTATCATAGCACACCACAGCTTAGGGATGACTAGGTTATACTTGGTGTAGAACCAGTCAAGCTCGAAGGCCGCGTTGTGTATGACGAACCTGTACCCCTCGTCTATCAGGGATTTTATCAGGCTGATAGTTTCGTGGGTCGGTCTGTGGAGTTCTATCCTGCCGTCGTCGTAGGCTAGCTGTATCAACGCAACAACAGACCCTTCGGCAGTGGGGTCTAGTGCTCCGCTACCTCGGCTGTTGGATGTTTCTATGTCTAGTGCTACAAGTTTTTCGCCGTCGATCAAGAAAATCCGCCTGTCCAGCTGTGTAGCCTGAGTCTCAGGTTAGTCCACATGTTAGCCCCGCTCACCATGACTCCGTAGCCACGCGGCCTCATCCAGTCGTCAACACTTCGTAGGCGGGTTATAAACTCCATGAACGATGTGGACTTTATAAGGTTCAGCAGCAGCTCTGGTTTGTTGTCTAGCATGTCGTGTATGGGCTGTGTGTCAGGTTTCTCATACCTTGGCAGCCATCTGAAGCGTACATACCATGCTCTTCCGACAGCAAGTGTCACGCCGAAGTTTTCTATGTCGTCGGCGGAGATAGATTCTAGCTCTTGCTTCAAGTGCTCCAGTGCGTTCATCGGCCTCCTAAGTTGTACAGCTTAACCCTCTGATGCAATTTTAGCATCGGGCGGTGAGTGTCGGGTGAGTAGTGAGCTAGCACCGAGTCTACGTTCTCTGCCAGCCAGTCGTAGTAAGTCTGCGGGTTAGTCAGAAAGTCGTCTAGTGTCTGGTTAAACAAGATAGACGATGTAAGCCTGGTCTTCACCGTGTCGCGGAAATCTCGCGGAAACGGGGCAGCACCGACGACGGGGATTCCGTTGTCTAGGGCTAGGGCTAAAACGAACTGATTCCAGCCGGGCGAGAAGTCGGTTATGACGCAAGAGGGTGACAAGCCGTTGAGAACCTGCGCGACCCTTGCGGCCATCTCCTTCGTCGGCTTGAAGTGCCGGTCACCGTACAGTAAGACGTTGTTCCTAGCCATGGGCTAGTATACCCCGGTTGAGGCCAGCGTGTCAACTGCCCCACCGTTTAGTTTGGTGACTTTTCGGTTAGGTGGTGGGTATCTTTATATCTATTCTAACCTTATCTATTCTCTGTAACCGGCTGATCTGAGTTCGTTGCGCTTTAACCGGAATTTTCTGCACTTTCCCGTTTCCGGAATTTGGAAAAATTTTTCCAGAGCGCGAGAAAAATTTTTCCGTGGATGAAGATTCCTTAACAATTCTCATCAAAACCTAAGGAAATATTTTTCCCTGAAAGAGCCCTTACGACACTTAGCGAGAAAGCCCCCGTATTTATGCGGGGGATGAGAGCGTCTATTTCCCCCTCTGACTCTCGATGTACTTCCTGACGGTGAATTCGTTTAACACTCCTACAGAATCTACGAAGTAACTACGTGTCCACAATGTGGGTAGCCTTGATTTCAGAGACGGGAATTCTTCCCTTAGTCGTCGGCTGGAAATTCCTTTCAGCTGGTTAACTACAAACTGCGGGGCGTGTCGCGGTTCTGTCCTAGTAAATAGGTGTACGTGGTCTGGTTGGATAGACAGACTTTCTACGGTAACGCCCAGCTCTTCGGCCTTTTCCAGCAGAATTTCCTCAAGCCGCGTAGCAATTTCATCCACAAGAACGGGGCGTCTATACTTAGGGCACCACACCAGGTGGTAGCTAAGGTTATATACAACATGTGGTTTTCTCTTGAGTCTGGTCACAGTTGACATAATACCACGGATGGTGATATAGTGTCAATTGTGAGACACAAGGTGTTCAGACTAAAACTTAAAGGTCACAACGAGTATCTTCGCCAGTTGTTTATAGAAGCGAAATGGTACTACAATTGGTTGTTGTCTCACGAGGATTTTAGGGTGGTGGACACCACATCAAATGACATCACGGTTAAGCGCGGGGAGGAATTTGAAACTGTGAGGTTGCAAAAGCTGTCCTCGCAGATGAAGCAGCAGCTATACCGTCAGCTGTGGGATAGTCTCAAAGGATTGTCCGTAAGTAAGAAGCGGGGCAGGCGGGTGGGCAGGCTCAAGTTCAAGCGGTTTCTTCGTAGTATTCCACTATCTAACCAGACGTTCAATATCTCGGGCGGTAGAGTACGCTTACAGAAGCTGCGTGCGCCCTTAAAGGTCAGGGGTCTTAGTCAACTTCCCGACTCCCCAGATATCCGCAAGGCAGACTTGGTGTGGAAGCCTAGTGGTTTCTACCTGCACGTCTGCGTAAGATTGCCGGAAGAGGAAGCTCAAATTACCGGGGTGGTTGGTATGGACATGGGCATCTCCGACGCATTGACGTTTTCGGACGGCACTAAGGTTAATTTCAGCCAAGACCAGACCAAGCTTCGCCGTCTCAACAAGGCATTAAGCCGCAAGCAGCGGGGCAGCAGCAACTGGTACAAGGCCAAGCACCAACTAGAGCGTGAACACGAGCGCATGGCAAACCGTAAAGAGGACGCTAGTAATAAGGTTATTCGCGCACTAAGCAGAACTCGCGTGATATTCCAAGACGAGATGATTACTAACTGGCAGAAGGGGTTGTTTGGCAGACAAGTTCATGGGTCAATACTAGGGAGAGTAAAGGCGAAGTTGCAACACAACTCCGCCAACCTAATGTTGAACCGTAGCCTGCCGACCACCCAGCTATGTCCACATTGCGGGTGCCTAAACAAGCATTCTCTAGCAACGCGGGTGTATACCTGCGACTGTGGGTATTCTTTGGACAGAGATACCCACGCAGCACGTAATATGATTGTCTTCGGTCAGGAACTGGCCGACGTGGAGAAGGGGTCAGACGTGTTCGGGGTGCTTTCGGGCATCCAAAACTCGCACCTTTCAGTGAAGCGAGAAGCTGCCCCGCTTTAGGGGGCGGTAGTTCACGTGAGGAAAATGAGAGCACTCTAGGGTTGATACCTCCTAGCCGTTAGTGCTAAAATACACGATGGTAGGATTGATATCCTAAGGACTCTTTTCTGTATCGGGTGGTTTGTATGAATCGTGACAGTTGCAGCTTATACGCACTCTACAAGCACGGTAAGCAGTGAGGAGCTTTGAGCTTGCTATACAGGTAACCCGGTATGGCTTCATAGCCAAGCCCTATATCCCTGCCCTTGGTATAGACTACAACAAGGTCTATGTTAGTATAGCAGCCCTCGTGTGGGATTTTAAGTTGCACGGATACACGGGGGTTTACGTGTCTGGAGATATGCTGGTTAACGATGATTCTTAACCCAGCTGGGGATCAGCAACGACCCAAGGAGTAAGTAAAAGATGGATACACTCTTAACTGATGCAGTTATGGTGGCGTTGATAGGGGGTGGTGTGGCGCTCGTTGCGCACATTGTGTCCTTGTTTATATCTAAAAGTTCTGATGCTACAAAGCTTAAGATAGTAGAAAGAGAAGGATTTGATTCACAGCTCTCGGAAGTCCGTGGAAGCTTGAGCGAGCTGAGACAGGCTAACTCAGACCTGAGGGATCTGAACTACCAGCTGGCTGGTGATAACCGTGAGCTTCGTGCTAGGATAGATGCACTACAAGAAGAGGTCGCTAGGCTGAGGGAAAAGCTAGCCAGGTATGAAAGCGAAGAGTACTAAACGGGTCTCGGAAATTCTATGTAAGTCACCGTTACCTTAGGTAAGGTCAGTACCCACCCCTCGTCGTAAGCAACCGGGTCACCGTATGCAGAGATCGACATGACCTTGACAAACGGGTAGTTCGATCTAGTCCAGATGTCTAAGGCGCGTAGTGTTGTGAATGACAATGTTTTGATCTCAACCATGCACTTAGTTTACCATATATCGCTCGGTTTTATTTCCTCACGTTTGTGGTAGAATACGTCTGTGGATAAAGAGAACGAAGGCATAAGAATAAAGTTGCGTAAGGTTGAGCTGACACTCAGTGTAGCTACTAACGGGATGTTCCCTAAGTTCGTAGAGATAGACTTTGATGCTAACAAATATAAAGTGTTTCATTCACCAGATGGCCTGTCGTCATACCCTAGCGGCACTATGGTTTACGAACCCACAGAATACTATCCGTATGTGTTCAACCAGTTCTTCTATTCTAAGAAAGATAAGAGCACTAGGTTGTTTTATGTTACAAATCCAGAAGAAGGTTCAGTCACATGGGGCGACTATGTGGTTAGGTTTGGTACTCCGATAGAGTTCGGGTACTGATAATAATTAATGGGAGAATAAAATGCCGATCAATCCAACTGATATCAAAATTGTAGAGGTCAACGACCTGTTAGATGCGGGTCGTGTGAAGATAAACGATAACTTTGAGTTTGTAAGGAACTTTGTAAACGGGCTCGAAAGCCTTGGTGTGGGTTCTGGCTCTACAGATACAGTAGTTCAGAATGCTCACGGATTCACCCCCGGCACAGTAGTAAGACACAACGGCATCAGTTATGTTAAATCTACAGCGCAAACCACAGAGAGCTCAGTCATACTAGGTATCGTAACTGAAGTTCCTACACCCAACTCGTTTGTTATGGCATATACTGGAAGTGTCATAACTCTCAGTGGCTTGACACCGGGTGCCTCCTACTACCTGCAAGATGACGGTAGTCTCGGAACTACACCAGGGACTGTAACTAGAGTCGTGTTCGTTGCTACGTCAACAGCAGATGCAATACTTGTCAACGAACTCCAAGGGCAAAGGTTGGGAGCTAACTCCGACGTAGACACAGCTGGCGTCGCTGACGGGTATTCCCTGACCTTCCGTACTTCTGACCAGAAGTGGGCGGCTACGCCTAACACCCTAGCTCAGCTCTCCGATACGTATGGCACCCCCACAAACGGCCAAGTACTTATGTTTAACAACAGCCTTGGTAAGTGGCAACCAGGAAACGCTCCTGGTGGTGGCGACATGTTCAAAGCCACATACGACAGCGACGGTGATGGCATCATCGACAGAGCTGCGTTAGCCGACAGCGTAACCTGGGGTAACGTCACCAATAAACCAGCCACATTTCCTTCAGACGCTAACCACGTTCACCCTATAAGTGCTATCACAGGACTGGCCGGTGAGCTTAGTAATAAAGCTGGGCTTAACGGTGCAAACTTTACTGCGCCTATAAGTATTGTCAACAACGCCCCTTACTACGTTAAGGAAACCGGTGGAACTAGTCGCGCTGCGGTTAACATGAATCCGTCTAACACCATTGATATCGGTGACTCAGCAGTTCCATTAGCATTAAAATCGTCTTCTGCTATCGTATCTCCAGTCGCACTGCGTGCTCCCACCCCAGCTAGCGGCGACGATACCGACCTTGTTAACCGCAAATTCTACACAGATAATCTCCCGGTCGGTGGCGGTGGTGGAGCCAGCATCTACGAGATAAATCTAGGCAACACCAGCGGAACAAAGGTTGTGGATCTAACCAGTAATAAATCAGTAAATGCATATGGTACGCTGACGGGAAATACTACTCTGTCTATGACTAACGTCCCCTCAACTGGGTTTGTCATAGTTACTATGTCACTAACGCAGAACAGCACTGGTGGCTACAGCCTGACATATCCAGGAAATACCACACACCTTAACGGCGGCACCGGAGCGGTTAACACCACAGCTAACAGCACAAGCATCGTTACTCTCGTTACAACTAACGGGGGGTCTACGTGGGTAGCAGCTGTGGCTGATGCTAGACCCAACCAGTACGAAGCTTTCTACCTGAACCCAAGTGGAAACGGTAACTATTACATCGTCTTCCCTTACTCTGTTACGCTGGATCTGAGTAGTGCGTGGTATCGTGTTGCTTCTGGCACACCTACGTTAACTTATGCCCGTATGAACAACCTAGACGGTGCATTCGGAGCCAACGTAACTGGTTCTCAGACTTTTAACGCGAACGATGTCCTCAGGGTGACTGTTGCTGGGTTCAGCGAATGGCTTGCTCTTACTATCCCGAGGACAGCATAATGCCAGTCTTACTAGGATTAGGGTCTGCTGCTACGCCAATCGACCTGTCTATCCGCGTTGCTGCTAACAACGACGCTGCCTCGGCTGTGGTGTTCTCAACATGGCGCAGCGGCGCGGAGCCGTTGTACTGGTTCAGTAAAGCAGGAAATGCAATGAATACCAACCTTAGGTTTACGAACCTTACTATTCCACAGGGTGCTACTATACAGACGGCTAAGCTTACTGTGTACTCGCGTGGTGACCGATATGATGTAGATTCTCACGTGTATGTGATGGTAGGAACAGACCAAGCCGACGACTCCTCGCAGATAACATCTTATTCTGCTCACCAGAGCCGTAAGAGCAATGTGAATACTGAGATAAAATGGCTAGCTAGCAATACAGTTTCCGGTGAGGCTATGCAAAGTCCAGAGCTTAAAACTATCGTACAAGAAGTTGTGTCTCGCCCCGGTTGGTCTAGCGGTAATGCTATCCAGTTCTTCTGTGAGTCTAGCACTGAAGGTAACACAACGCTCAACTTTGACCTTGACTACCACAGCTATGGTGATAATATCGGCTCCGAGTACATCCCGCTCTTAGAGGTGACCTACATAGCATGAGCAACTTACTAGCGTACAAGCGCAGAGGGCACGTTAAGTTTGTGGGGACTAGTGTTCCCACCCCACCTTCTGGAGATGTGCAAACAGTAGCATATACCGCAGACACTACGACGGATTTTTTGAATCCTAGCAGGGGGTGGCACGCTGCCAAGTCATACTCGGGAGATTTTAACGGGGTACGAGTCGCATCCACCCCGGCCACACTTACACGCGCACTTGTCCGTATAGATGAGTTCCGTAACTCTGCTATTTCAACTAGCTGGTTGAACTCTCACGGTGAGTTGTTTTCAGCGGCTAGGTCTGCTGGTATCAAACTTCAGCTTCGTTATGCGTACAACTACACGGAAACGGGTCAAGATGCAAGCGAATCTCGTATCATACAACACATAGGGCAGTTGGCTCCTGTTTGGCAGTCTAACGCAGATGTCATAGATGCGTTACAAGCAGGGTTCGTCGGAGCGTGGGGAGAGTGGAACCGAGGCACTAACGGGTTAGTGGATAACCTTGATCCTACTGCAAGGAATAACATCATAAGCGCTTTGCTGTCAAACATGCCAGAAAGTGTGCCTGTTCTTTTGCGTTACCCTGAGCTTATGGAGCAGTACTTGGGAAGCAGATTGGTTCTTGGGTCAAATGATTATTTCAGTGGTTCCGCAGCAGCAAGGCTTGGAATACTTAACGACTGTTTTCTTGCCAATGCCACGGATTCTGGAACATATATCGAAAGTCGTTGGCCACCTAACTACTCATACGGTGCCGGGACAGACGCCGACGCTAAGAAAACATGGTGGGCGAACGTAAGTGCCTACAGCGCAACCAGCGGTGAAACGTGTGATTCTAGCTGGACAGAGGGTAACCGCATAGCTGGCGCGTTATCAGTTGCGGAGATGGAACAGTTCCATTGGGATGTGCTCAACTACGAGTATAGTGCTACTGTTGTACAGGGGTGGAGGAACAGCGGTCATTTCAATGAAATCTCTCGCAGGCTTGGATATCGTTTTGTTCTGCTCAATGCAACCCTACCAAACTCTGTGACTAAAGGACAACCGTTCTCTGTCAAGCTGAACTTACGTAACGACGGCTTTGGTAAGATGTACAAGCAGCAACCTATAGATATTGTGTTTATAGGATCAAGTACCCGTACTATCCGATTGACTGCCGACGCACGCAAGGATCTACCTCTCGGAGGAGAAACCAGAGAGCTGAACTATACAGCAACAATACCATCTGACATGGCTTCTGGAAGTTATGCTATGCACCTCTCCATGCCGGATGCTGCTCCAAGCCTCGCATCGGACATAAGATACTCTGTTCGTTTAGCTAATGTTGGTCTGTGGGCGAACGGAAGGAACAGCCTTAACGCCAATGTAGCTGTGGCAGAAGAGAGCCCACAGCCAGTAACCAGATATATTGCTGGTGTGGGTAGTGCGAGTACAAGCAGGGTTAATTTTCCCAAAACCGGAGCTGTGACAACTGGAAATTGGTATGTAGCCACGAACGGTAGCGACAGCGCTGCGGGTTCGTTCTCTGCTCCTTTCAGAACCATAACAAAAGCGCTATCAGTAGCCCAGAACGGACAGACAATACTTGTGCGTGCTGGGACATATCCGGCATTTTACCTGTCCAAGAAGTGGACATCAGACGTGAAGCTCTTTGGCTATGGTACCGAACGCCCACTGCTGAACGGAGGCGGGTCGAATATAACAGCTTTTATGGAAGACAGTGCTCATCTGCACATAAAGGGCTTTGAGATAATCAACGGAGCAGACTATGGGTTACGCTTGAGCCGGTGTGACGACATGAAGCTAGAAGACATCTGGATTCATCACAGCGCAACAAATGAGTACGGTACAGGCTTCATGATCTATGAAGGTAACCGCATACTCATCCAGGATTGTGCTACTTGGTGGCTCGGAGCCCCTGGGGTTGGTGGCTCTACTAATGCTCCAGACGGTATTGTGGTTACTGCCGCACCTAATACTGGCAGGGTAACGACTTACTGTGATATAGTTAGGAGCATGAACGCTAACTGCGTAGACGACGGTATTGATTTCTACCGTGCTAGAAACAGCCGCATAATAGATTGTGTCGCACTTGCGAGCGGGTACTTCTATGACGGATCAAACCAAGGTACTGACGGCAACGGCTTCAAGCTTGGTGGGGAAACCCCGGGCTATAATGAACTTGCTGGCTCGATAACAGTTCACGCATTCAACAATGGTGTAAACTACAACGGTGCCCCCAACACCGTGACTAGGTACAACACATCCGTATTATCACGTATCGGATTTGCTTTCAGATTCACGGAAGCCACCGCAGAGGCGTATAACAACATATCCCTGAACAACAGAGAGGGAGACACTCAACAAGCGACTCCGAACGTACAGAGCAACAACTCGTGGCAGCTTGGACTGACATATAACGGCGTTAAGTTTGCTAGCCCTTCTAGCGGCGACTTCAGCCTACTGCCGGGCAGCACTGCTATCGGTTCTGGAACAGGTGGTACCAACCCTGGAGCTAGTGAAGAAGCGTTGAACTTGCTCATGCGTTGGTGGAATCATAACCAGATATGGGTGCCTAACAGGGGACTTGGAACAGATGCAGCACCACTCCCGGACATAGAGTGACGGTATTCTTCAGACATTTCCTTGTATAATCAAACACAGGAGTAAACTAACATGGCAGATCCACTGAAATATCCATTCCCTAGCGGGTATTCTGGCGAAGACGTACCCAGCCCTAGGCCGGATACTGAGATAACCCAGGACACATCGACGAATGCCTACCGTGACCAGTACACCCCTGTTGCGGAATTCGATGTCAACAGCAAAGAAGCTTATGACCTGCTCGCAAATTATACTAACGGGACTTACAAGGATGCATGGAACGAGTACTACGGTACGGGTAATGCGCCTGCATATTCTGTAGAAAATGCGTATAAACTCCAAGAGGCCATAAAGTTCTGGAAGTATGTCAACGTAGGGGAAGAGATATCTACCTTCCCCATGGGGGAATCAGACGATAATACTGATTTCCTTGCTAGGTCTGTCGTAGGTGATGCCTGGGCGGAGAAAAACTCCTGGGGTAGCCGCGACGGTAAGACTAAACCGGTACAGACCTTTGTAGAAGACGGCGAGAAGGTAGCATACCTACATCCTAATGAATTCTACGATGGAGAGCTTCATGCTCGCGCTGTGAGCAACGGGTACTCTAAAAAAACCCAGGACATCAACGGGGAGGTCGCTATCGCCTCAGACCCACAAGGGCTGTTCTCTGCTGGGTATACTTCTAAGACAGAATACGCCACTACTCATGCGAGCCCTAAAACCGGCTACGAGTGGGGCGGAGAATACGCCGTAGGCAGAAACTCGTATAACCGCCTACAGGGAGAGAAGTAAGTATGTTTCTGATAGAACCCAAGACTACTGGTTTTGACTCTGCCACCGAACAAGTTTTGTTCTATAACGAAGACACCGGTGTTTTTAACGTGCCGTTAACGTGGGCTACTATGCCAGAGGGCTATGACCACGCTATCGTAATGGATGGAAGAACGGGGCAGTACTACTTCAGAACGGGGTCTGGGGCTAAGGTACTTGAGTGGGAAGTACCGTATGAGGATATGATCAGCACCGCTAACGATGTGGCTACAGTAGTCACGTTCTTCGTTCCAGGAGATGCCCAGCAAGACCCCAACCTTCCGTTAACGTGGTATAAGGTAAACCACGACAACGGTAAGGTAAAGTTCCCGGAGAGAGTGGTGACCTTGGATATCCCACAAGGGGATGCCGCTGTAGAGGTTGTGTCAGTCGAGATAGTTCACAACGAAACAACGGGAGATGTGATTGCAGTAACACTGTCTGGGGTACCAGGAAGCAACACAACTGTAACGCTTAAAGCTAGGACGTTTCTGATAGATGGTTTTCTCATAGACCATAACACACTGTGGCCACTCACCTCACCATCATAAACTAACTAAGGAGAGAAAAAATGGTAAGAGTAACAGTACTTAAAAGCCTGCGCACCAAGACTGGAGCGAACGACTGGCTTAAAACGATGAAGCACCAGTTCCCGGATGCAGAGGTTATGGGTACTGACGTGCTCAAGACATTCCCCGATGTTGCCTATACAGTTGACCCAACGGGCTTTTCTAACCACGTGGTCATCCAAGAAGACCTGACTCCAGTGATAGAGGCTATCTCTTCTGGTGAGTTTGGAGACTTGGTTTCTGAGTTTATCAAGGCTGGGTATGTGGAGGTTGACAACTACGGGCTTTGCTTGACCGATAAGTGGCATAGCTGTGTCAACGACTTCATGAAGGAAGCCTTTGAGCGTGGTCTTGAAACCTTCAAGTCTACTTCTAAGGTCAAAGCACCACCTGAGCTAGACAGCTTCTTGTCATCTTTCAACGGAATCCTGAAGTCCCTTGGAATCCCATCCGTGCCTGAGAACAACACCCATGGTGAAGAGCCGCGCACCCCTGTCGCTATCTCTGACGAAGAGGCTGAGGCAGCAGAACAGAACGAATCCGCCCCGGAAGCAGACCTTGAAGACAAGAAGGTTGAGGTTGTCGCGGGGGATGAATCATCCCCTACTGTGACCAAGAAAGCAGCCACAGAGGACGAGGAAGAGACAGACGACGAAGAAGAGGACGACGAAGATCTTCCCGAGGTTTTCAAGTCTCTCGGAGAGGCTCGTAACTGGGATAATCCCGACCCAAGCAGATACTATGTAGATGCCATGACATTCCACGAGAAGAAAGACCGTGGTCTGCGTTACACGCACATCGTGCGCGAGAAGATCAAGAGTGACCCAGTTGGAGCTTTCGGAAACAAGCTACGTAGGTAACTTGTCAGACATAATATTACATCCGGACGCCTGTTCGGATGTTTTTCTTTGAGCACTTTTTTCTGGAGTGTGGTATAATGCAGGAACATGTTGAACATAAACTTTGACAGACTGCTGGGAGATAAGAAACCAGCGCCTGCACCGAAACCCCGCAGGAAAAAAATAACCGGGAAGAACTTAGCTCTCGGTGACGTGATACGTTTAGCTGACCTCCCTACAGAGGTCAACGATGAGTTTCTGGAGAAATACAGAGACGGGCTAGACAGGTACCTTCATGTCTATGTCGTTCGTAACAATATGACCCTGACAGAGGCGTCTAAATATAAGGAATACATCTTTGATACCATCTTCGGCAACAAGGAGCACCAAGGTATCTTTCAGTTCCTCCGGGTTAAGTCTGGGGATATGTTCCACTCCGACAGGGAGATGGTATCCGCTGCTGAGAACTATCTCATGCGCGGCTGGCACGTAGCCAAAGAGGGGGATGAGTACTGGCTCCTCAACGATGCCTTTGAGAAGCTGCTGAACGTCACAGGAAGCTCTGATATTTCTGAGGAAGCAAGCACCTTGGTGTTCACCCCAGCTACTGCTCATCTATTCTTATCGGACGGCGTAGCGTCTAAGGTATCAGCCCTAGCTAAGAAGGCTGGCTTCGATGCTGATTCTCTTGCGAGCATGGGGCAGCTGGACTTACTCTTGGGAGAGACAAGCAGCCGTGACCTTGCTGGGTACCTGCTTAACTACAACGCCTTCAGGTTTCTCCTCAAAAAATCTGGTAAGTACAAGGTTCTAGACGTTGGTATGACACTAGAAGACCTGTACGACAAGGACTTCCGTCTTGGAAACCAGATATTCTACCCAACCTTGAGTAAGGTCGTCATCGAGAGCAAGAACGAGTCTATGCTTCTCACTCCAGTTGCATCTGACCTGAACGAAACCCACTTAGTGAACTCTAGCCTGCTTGGTGTGATGGCTTCAGACCTGCGCTCCAAGGTCTACAGGGGTAAGGTTATCCCGCAGGTCGTTCTAGAAGTCGGGGAGCTTGGCTACGTTATCGCGCTAGCTACCGAGTTCTGGACTACCGACACTGTAAGAATGAGCTTCACAGAGCTTTACGATGTACTAAGGAGAGTTGATTCTGCCTACAGGAGCGGCTCTGTGACTAAATCGTACTACGAGAGTGCAAGGTCTTCTTTCGCTGAGATACTTCTGACAGAGGTTATGCTTCTAGGGAGGAACCTTACTTTGGCTTCGTTCGGGTTTGATTCTGTAGGCGGTAAGTTCTTTGTGTATGCATCTTCTGATGTCTTCACGGAGCAAGGCAGGGTTACATCTGACGCTATACCAGAGAACTCGGCGGAATTTTTCGAGCTGTGTATGAAAAACGGATTTTCTCGGAGCTTCGTAGAGAAGAACTTAGGCGCTCTGGCAAAGTTTACCAGCGCTGGCTACAGAGACAGGTTGTCAGGGCTTGCTCTAGATTCTTCTAACTATGGTCTTGAGATGGAAAGTGTACACGTGGCGTTCTTGAAAGCCAGAGACGAGGTGCTTCATGCTTTGGGTTAACACCCTTTCGTACTATGACGAGGATAACGTCTTCCGTCTGAAGTCTGTCTTAGTGTCTGACGGTGAGGTTACATACGCCCTGTCGCCGGAGACTGCGTTTTCAGAACAGCCTTACCCGGTTGATCTAGTCAGCTTGGTAGAGAGTAACTCTAACAACGTGTCGTTTCCGGTGTTGGGGTTCAACAAGATGAGAACATGGGACGACGACGACGCCCACTCGCTCGCTACATACCTAGGTAATAAGTTTCGCAACATAGGAAAGATAACACCACGCGAAGAGAAGGTTATATTCGACGTGGTATCGGGGTTTGGACATGAGTGACTGGGATTCAATGACAAGCGACGAGAACTGGAACGACGGTGCTCAGCATGTTCGCGTTGGTGACCCAGAGTCTCCCGTCATGCCAGGAGACCTTAACCCCACTAATGCCATTCCGTACAAGGCTGGACAGTTTGCGCCAAGCATAGACGCCCTCACGCAAGACAGCTTACACGGAGCCAAGGAAGCCGGAGTACTGCCGAGCGACCTGCCCATCTACGATGAAAAAGGCGATATCTCTAACGAAAAGCTCCACGAGTGGAACCCCGAGATGGATCTGGCAGTAGCTGGGTACGAAATCTACAACATACCCAAGTACTCTAGCGCGATACTGCTTTCTGCTCTGAAGAACATGGGCAGGCTGCCTGTCAACGCAGGACTATCTGCCATAAGGAACGTTCCAAGAGACGATACCAACAAGTTCGGATATACTATAATAGCAGCTAAGTATTCGTTTGCTGGGCGTAAGTTCAGGGGCGAGCTTGAGGTATACCCAGATTTCTTCCGCTACATACATACTCCACTTCTTCCCAAGGTAGAAGGAAAGGCTAGCGGTATCAGTGTTGCTACTTATTCTGTGTTCCACGCAGTTGGGCACTTGCTCTTCGCTAAGCTCTCTGCTGACGGGCAAGTTTCTCAGCTGGGTGATGTCCTGGGCAAGGATGTCTGGAGCAAGAAGGGCAGCGGAGGTTGGGCTAGCTACTTGGGAACGCCAACATCCAGGACATGGAAGAGGGCTAACCACGCTACGCCGGTAAGCCAGCTAGCCAAAGCGTCTCCCAGCGATGATTTCGCAGAGACGTTCGCTCTGCGGTTTAACAACCCGGATTACCTTGAAACCGCTTTTCCAGAAAAGTTCAGGGCTATGACCAATATAATCATGAGTAACATGGGGATATAAGATGTACTACAGAGTAACACTTATCAACGACTCTGAGGATACCAGCGCCGCTGACATCATATGGGTGCAGAGCGAGCAGACATTCTTCGTGTCCTCTAACAACGTCAAGCTTAAGAGGCACCTAGACTTGATACTAGGTGACGGTGTTTTTATGCTTGCCCCTGGTGAGAACACAAAGGGTTACTCCTCTGACGGAGTTACGTATATCCCTAGAGACAGTGTATACTATTTCATGGCTATACCTGACATACTAGCCTGGAGAGGATATAAGACCGAGCTACATGAAGAGGTGCACAAATCTATGATAGACACTATGAAAGCGGCTGACATGAGAGGCGGCTCGCTCGACGACTATGTTACGCTGAACGACAAGGGTGAGCGTATAGTTTCTCGTGTGCCGCACGGGTATACAGCCGTGAATACCGAAACCGGTGCGTATCGCATAGGTGGTCAGTGGCTTAACGCAAACATAGACAAAGAAGATGCCGTCTGGGTGATCGAAGAGAACCCGTATGAAGCCCAGTCTCAAGACCAAGAAGAGCTTGACAGGGTTGCGAAAGACAGGGCAGCCCGGCGTCTCATGTACAAGGTGGGAGAAGCACGCTGGTCACCAGGCCTAGACGAAGAAGCATACGCACCAGAGCGATTCGAAGAGGGCGCAGACTACAGTACCCAACAGATGGCTCCAGACAAGGGTGGGAAGTACTCTTACCGCACTTCGTTTGCTCATACAAAGCTGTCAGAGCTGTTTAAGGGCGTCAAAGAGAAGCTGAAAGATGCTCTTGAAGATAAGGTAAAAGAACTGAAGGGCGGCGAAGATCCGCGTGAGGCGAAGATAAACCCCGCCCCAGTAGGAGAAGACGGGGAACCTATGTCTGGTGTTATCTTTTCTAAAGGGCTCGGGTTAGCGTTTGACACTTCTATCTACGACGAGGCTGTAGCTGAGCTTAAGAAAGCCTATCCTAACTTTGTCAACGCTGATTGGCACATAGTACCCAACCCCAAGGGCAGGCCGTTCACTGACGAAGAAAAAACCCTGCAAAACCCAACTAACTCCGAAAGAGCGAATCCCGTTTATATACAAGGCACTACTGAAGGTCTGGTAAGAGTCATAGTTCCAGACGAGTACGAAGAGGACTGGTACACACTCCCTATCGACTTGGTTGAAAAGGGCGATGTGGTTTCTCTGAACCCTAGAGACCCAGTTCCTCCGTTCCCAGCTGTTCTGGATGCACAAGAACAAGCAAAACGTGATGAGATCTCTGCGGGGCGTGGAGAAGCTCTACGTAACATCACGGTAACCTCCCCTATAACCCAGAGACCAACTTACTCTCCAGAGAAAGCGGCTGCTATCCATGTAGAGGGCTTGTACACCCCAGGCGACAAGATGCCTCCGTCGGGTATGCGTATATTTGCTAGCTTCAAAGGCAGAGAATACCAGAGGTATGTCTTGTCGCAGATCACCGACCTGAAAGCATACGAGATCGGTGGCGGGCCTAGGGGTGTTCACGGTGCGTTTTTGCACGGCTCTTACGGTATAGGTAAGACGTTGATGTCGTGTGCTTGGTATGCAATCATGTCTTCGAAGAAAAATCCACGAGACGACAAGAAGATGCTCATAGATCCCGGTAAGCAGGCTATGTTTGTAGTTGCTCCGAAGATGAATACAGACTCTTTTGCTGATGAATATAAAAAGTTTACGAAGCAATCTGCGATGGTTATAACTGGTGACCGGCAGTCTCGGCTGGAGAAGTGGAAGCAGCTCATAGACATGGCTAACAGGGGGGAAATGCCTGGTGCTGTTATACTGCCAGCTTCTCTGTACAGGATGGAGGTTAACAGCGATGACAGAGAGTATGCTATCGACGCCAAGATGCTGCAACTTATGATACGCGGGGGATCTTACGCTGGTAACAAAGTTGAAGGAAAACACGTTGGTGGTATGGTGATAGACGAGAGCGGCCAGTATGTTAACGTAGGGACTAACAGGCGTGAAGTATTTAACGAGATACTTGACGACTTGTATATGAGCAATGCTCTGACCCTTACTCTTACAGGTGACGCTATGGGTAACAGCGCAACAGACACTATCTCACAAGCAGCGTTCATAGATGCAGGTGTGAGGCAGAACCAAGAAGGCTTGAGAGAATCGCTCACGGTTCTTATGAGACCTACTATCAGGCCTAAACGGAATAGTCCTAGAGTATGGAGAGATGCTTTTTCTCCTGCCAAGCTGGTGAGGCGGATAGGGTCTGCTATCACAACTATAGACTCTAAGTACGTTGCTGGTGATAAGTATGGTATGGTATACACCGACCCAGTAGTTCAGCCCATGGGCGCTACATGGGGAGAACTGCACGACATCGCTGTGTCCAAGCTTCTCAACATCTTCAACAAGGAAGCAACCGGTAGGGCTAACGACACAGTTAAAGCTCGTGCCTTGGCGTTTGTCTCTATCCTCATGAACATGAGCTACGGTGCTACGAGTGCACCTAGGCTTTTAGATTATGACATAGGATACGATTCGCTAATTTCTGGCCTAGTCAGCCCAGAATACGGATACACTGCGGAAGAGATCAAAGCAGTCCAAGCGGGGATAGGAGATTACCTACGACGGACTACTGAGATGGTTCATGTTGTCGGTGGTAGCCCGTCAGAAGTACGCCTTCCCAGGATGGGGATGGATACCAAGACCCGAGACGAGATATTTATAGAGGAGCTTAACAAGCACAGCTCTACACCTCACTTTGGAAGCCGCGTGATGCGCGACCTAAACCATGTTGTTGGCTCTTGGCATGTTCCTGCCCTAGACTACATAAAGACCTCGATAGAATCAGAGTTTGGTGGCGGCGTAAGACCAAACGGTAAGAACAAAAAGATCGGAGTCGCGGGATTCTCTCGTGTTGCTATAGACAAGCTACACGACGAGCTTAAGGCAAAGTACGGTAACAATGTTTTGGTGCAGGTAATCAATGGGGATACTACCCCTAAAGAGGCTAGGGCAATAGAAAAAGCCCACGAAGCAGAGAAAGACAGGCACGTTATAACCTTGGTTACTACTGCGGCTAAGTTCGGTTTCTCTCTCCCAGCCGATGTTTCCTACAGGACTCCGATGTGGAACCCAGCATCTGGTGAGCAGATGAGTGGTCGTTTCCACAGAGACCCGTTCCAGCTTCATATATCAACCGAAGTTCTCTCTTCTGGGGCGTCAGAGTACATGAAGTCCTCTTCTGAAGAAAAAGCAGAGGCACGCAGGACTCTCATCAGCCGCATGATAGGTTCACAAGAATTCTTGAAAGCTGTTGAGGACGGTAAGCCGATTGATATAGCAGAAGTGCTTGCTGAGCTGAGCAAGGATAACGACAGCGAAGAAGGGCTTATCAGTCCAAACGCGGCTATGGAAGAAGTAGACGGGTTGATGGACTATCTGAGAACGAAGAAAACAGATAAGCTTAAGAGAGAGCACTCTGACTTCACACCCCAAGAGAAAGAAGAGTTTAAGCTGGGGCAGCGTCAGGCGAAAGAGAAGGCATACGGCCCGGTCAAGGAGCGCGACAGGATCATTGCCGCAGCAGAAAAGCTTGAAAAGCAGCTGGCCGAGCAAGCTAAACGGGCGGCTAAGAAAAAGCCCGTTAGACAGAGCCCCCCGCAGCCTACAGCTGCTGTTGCTGCACGAGAAACAGAGCCAAAGACTCGGGCTAAGAAATCAGTCGTTGTTCATAAGAAGCTGTTTGATGTTCCAACCTTGACTAGAAATCCTTTGTACGAAGAATGGAGACGTAGAAATGGCAATTCCTAACACGGAAAGAGAAGACAACATGGGTGCTCTGGTTATGCTCGTAGACACGAGAGACCTTGAACCAGTGTTGTTCCACATGCCTAAAGCCGAAGACGACCCAGATGACGAGCAGTTCAGAGATTACTTCGAGATAGTGCGCGACTTTTACTACATACAAGCTAACTGGAGGCTCATCGAAGATGACTCTCTCAAGGAGTGGGCGACGGAGATTGTTGACCGCGCCGAAAAGTACGGACTTCAGCTTAGGAAGGCACTGATGGTATTTCTCTGATGGACTATACTTTCCTCATACTTGATTCATCCTCCTTGGTAGAGGTTGGCCATAAGTCAACCTTTACTGATGTAGATCTGGATAACATCCTTTCGATGCGTGAAGCGCGTAAGGCTGTTATGGCTGGGGATGACATGTATCTCGATGAGGAAGGGAAATTCATCACCTTCAGACATATAAACGGCAAAGATGTTCCTATCAGGACAACCCCGGAAGACCAAGCGGAATACCTAGTTAACCAAGGCGTACCGATCGACCCCGCTAACCAGAATGACCTGTGGGGCGTGCAGGACGAGCTGGAACGTGGGCAGAGGTACATCCAAGATGGTCGCCCAGACCTGGCACAAGCGTCTCAAGAACAGTTTAACGAGAACGTAGCGCAGCAGAAAGCTTACATACAAGAACTTCAAGCACGTCACGATGCTGCCAAGAGAGCCGTGTACCAGAAACTTCTTGAACGCCTTGCAGAGCGAGAAGGAACAACCCCAGAAGAAGAACACCAGAAGAAACAAGCCCGTCTAGAGGCTATGAGAGACCCTGAGACTGGTGAGCTTCCTGAGCCTAAAGATCTAGAGCAGGAAGAGGACAAGGGCTGGGGAGATATGCTTGCGTCTATCACCTCAGACGAGAAGGTTTCGAAGGACTCGAAGACCTGGCCTGTGCTCAAGGGGTTAGATATCGTTCTCATGCGCATGCTAGACAGAACTAAAGAGGGCGAAGACCTGAGCGGCGTTACTCTAGAGGATGCGCTGCGTGAAGAGAAAAAAGATGCTGCTTCGCGCCGAACCCACTTAGACAGGTACCGTAAAGATTTCTCTGGCGGTCTGAGTGGACTGTACATGGGGTTAGACCACGCGATAGACAGCCTAGAGGCTAACCTAGAGGCCGGTGGAGAAAACGCTGAAAGGCTTAACAAGTTTTTCGACCGCGTAAAGGGTGCTATGCAGAGGAGCTTTGCTGAGCGTGAGCCTGCTACAACCCCGTCTATGATGGAATCCCCGGAAGAGATACCGCTAGACGCTGTAGTTGGTGGAGAGCCGCCTGCGGAGTTACCTGATAAGTTCAGCAAGGTGGAAGAAAAGAAGATCCGCAGTACGCTGTTTGACAAAAGTGGTGCATACGCCCCCAAGTTTGATTCCAACAGCAAGAAGGCGTCAAGGCACCTCCTCAACAGAGTTATGACTGCTAGCCCTGAGCTTATGAGTGAGGGTCTTGGGATGTTGGAAAGGTTCAACGACCCTGGAGACAAACTCTCTGGCAGAGAAAACCTCGATAGTTTACACCGAGAGGGTTGGAAAGCTGTGTATAACCGCCCAGATAGACGGTGGTTAAGCACAAGGGACTTGTATGACCAAATGGTGACTGTTGCGGAACGAGCCTTGTCGAAGAGTGACTTGTCTGCTCACGAAGCAGCAGAAACGATGAAGCAGATCGCGTTTTACCAAGGTGAGATCGACGGCCTCCGAGCTTTAGAGGTTAAAGGTGACGTTACCTCTGGTCAACATGATAACAGATATACCTCCCAGACAGACCCGACATCTGCTCAACTACAGCAGATGATGATACTCACCGCTAAGGGTGATGATGTCAGCGACAAGATGTTCACCAACAGCGAGCTTCAGATAAACGATCCTAGGTTGTATTCTGCTAGAGAACAAACACGAGAGCCGATAGCTACACCTGAAGTAGATGAAACGGCGGGGGACTTCCAAGATAACGAAGAAAACAACTACGGGTTCTCTACCATCACGGACGAAAACGCTAGACAGCACGCTTCCGGTTACGATATAGTGTCTAACACGTATGGTGATGCTCTGAGCGTGTTAGATGAAGGTCTTATCCATAACGTCGTTCCCCACGACGAAGACACTCGGGTAAAGATACTCAGAGACAGCAGCGGCACGCCGATAAGCGCGGCTACATACAACATAGATGACCCAGACAGCTTGAACAAGGCGCACGCTCTCTTGTGGGGAGATATGAAGGCCGCACAAGAAAAACGTAAGGAAGCAGATGAGAACCCAGACCCGCAAGACTCTGCATTCTCTGAGGTTTTAGGTCAAACCATGGGATCTGCTCTCAAGAAACTTACTTTGGGTGACAAGGAAAGGTTTGATACGGTAGCTGCGTATGCTAAGTCCCTGTTCGACGATACACCAGACGACGTGAGCGTGTTTATGAACGGTAACGACGGGGTTACTTACTCGAACTCTATAGTTGTAACGAGCAACGACGGTAAGGACATACTCTATATATCTGCTGATGATGGGCGTTTCTCTGTCAGCGAAGTGTCTTTGGGTGCAGATATCTACAGCGTCAACAAGACCAGGTTTGAGGGCGACGAGGCAGTAGATAAGGCAGTTGAAAGCCTGAGAGCCCTCGGTGCCAACGAAAATTCTCCTGCTGTGTACGAACCAGCTGAGACTGTTTCTGACAGAGTAAAAGACGCCGTGCGTGAGCGTGTGGAAACCCAGAACGAGGCAGACCTTATCTCTGACGACGACGAGATACCTGACGCAGAGGAACCCTCTGAAGAGGGAGAAGCAACCGAGGAAGAACCAGCTGTGGAAGAACCCGCTGAAGAGGAAGAACCAGCTGGAGAGGAACCTGCTGAGCCCGTGGAAGATACTGCTGCGGAAGAACCCACCGCAGAGGAGGCTCCGGTAAGGGCAGAACCTACTACCGGGTTAGGGGGAAGGCTAACAGGGGAAACCGGGCGTAAGAAGAGAGATAAAGCTCTAACTAAACTTAACACCCCTGTTCAGGAAGGGTTGTTCCAGCCGGAACCAGAAGAACCACCGACACCAGAAGAACCACCAACACCCGTTAAGTCCGGATACGTAGAGGGGAAAGCCCCAGAGTGGGATGACTCTAGCTATGAGTCTGCCTACAAGGACATAACCACCCCCAACGAGAAGGGAGAGCGTGGTGGATCTATCCCTATGTTCGCTGGTCAAGAGTCTGCTAAGACTGGGTTCATGGTTTCTCACGCAGGAAAGGAGGTCACAGTTCCAGAGGCAGAGCTTACTCCAGAGAAGCTAAGGGAGTACATGAAGTCTCACGTTGACGCCTCTACGCTACCCACTGATTACCTTGGGGCGTGGTACAACGACAAAGACGGTAACTATTATCTGGATGTCTCCCAGAACGTGCAAGACCTGGATGAAGCCAAGAGGATTGCTAAGGAAAACGGACAGCTAGCAATCTTTGATCTTAACACCGGAGAATCTATACCTATACAGACTGAAGAAGAGCGTAAGGTTAAGAAACCAACCGAGACACCGAAACCAGCTCCTAGTGAACCAGGCGGAGCTGCTACCAAGCAGCCTAAGGTCAACAGAAACAAACGTTCTAAAGAGGGTAAGCTAGAACACGTAGCTATCCCCGCTGGTATGGTGAAGACACTGAGCAAGAAGCCGTACGGAGAGACAGTAAATAACACAGTAGACACCTTGAGACAGTATCCAGTCAAAGACACCAGAACATTTCCTAACGGGTTTGAGGCTACCATAGGGGACAAGAGGGTAAGGCTTAACACCAGCAACGGCGGTACTAGCCTACAGGTGTCAGATATACCATCCGGTAAAACTCTTCGTGTCATGCACGAAAAGAACATAACACCAGAGGCGGTTACAAAACTGCTAGGGGAGCCACCGAAAGCAGAGCCATTCACTGGGATTGGAGATACCGTACCAGCAGAGCAGCCATCAGAGGTCAGCGAAGCAACATCTACAACTGTGCCAGAGAAGCCAGCCCCCGCTAAGCCAGCCCCCGCTAAGCCAGCCCCCGCTGAAGCACCACAGAAGAAACTTTCTCCGAAGAAGATAGTGGAAGAAGTCGGTAATACTGAGTTCGGGAAGGCCGGTAGCGCCTTAGAGGGGGCTGCTAAGACTCGTTACGACAAGGTTGTTAAAGAGATGTCTAAGTACAAAGACCTTGGGGATGTCAGAGTGTCAGGTGATACTATCTCTTTCTACCGAGATAACGGAGATATCTTCGATCTGTCTATCGACGATGGAGATATAAAGCTCACAGAGTGGGCTATGCCTTCGTACATTCCTCCTGAGCAGAGGTCTAGGGATGAGGCGGTAAGGAGCGAACGTACTGGCGCTCAAGCGGCACAGTCTTTGCAAGAATTCATGGAATTCTGGAACGATGAGCAGAAGGAGTCCAAAGCCAAAACTCCAAAGCCAGCTACACCCAAACCAGCTGCTCCCACTAAGCCAGCTACGCCTAAGCCAGCTGCGACTAAACCAGCTGCAACTAAACCCGCCCCAGAGCCTAAAGAAGACATAGCACCGCCAGCTAGAAGTAAGGCCTCCATAGCCACTAGGATACCAGCTAACAAACTCAACCCAGAGGGTAGAAAGACACTATCTGCACTTAACGAGGTTAAGGGTTTGACTGTTCCGGCTCCAGACGTAGAGGGCTACGACTTGGTTCTTCAGAAGCCAGGAGACGCTGACTACTCGGTTGGGGTTAAAGTTGGCAAGGATGGAGCCTTGTCCATAACACCTCTTGGCGAGGAGTCTAAGTTCAACGCTAAGAAGAAGACAGGTTTCACATCTAACGATCTGAGAGCTATGTTTGGCGCAAAAGGGTTGACTAAGATGTCTCCGGCCAAGAAGAAGAGAGAAGAAGACTTAGCAGCGCTGCGCAGCGAGAAAGAGAAGGATGAAAGTGCCTTATCTGACGAGAAGGTAGTCAAGAGGAAAGAGTCCACAGGCAAGAAAGAAAAAGACGACATAGATGACCTCCGCGAAGAGGCAGAGCTTGTAGACCAGGCGAACATAGGTGAAGAGCTTGGTGTAGGAGAACCAGAAGAAGAAGAAGAAGAAGTAACACACGGAGACGATACCGACACGAAGGAAAATGCCTATGGTTTTTCGCTCTCAGACGACCCAGAAAATCCAGGCTTCAAACATTCTTCTGGGTACAGAACTACAGCTGGCACCTATCGGTCACAGATTGACGAGCTAGGAGGAAAGAAGAACCTAGTCGAGGGAGACCCTGACGGCGAGTCGATGATGGTTCTGTACGATGCAGACGGTAACCCAGTTAAAGGCTACAGGTACAGCTTCAACGACGACGGGGTGCTCGACCCGGAAACCAAAGCAGAGATGTTTGGTACTCTGTGGGATAACATGAAAGAAAACCAGGCCAAGAAAACTAAGAAGTCAGTACGCATAGACACTACTAGAAGCGCCTGGAACTATGTACCTGGTCTTTGATTATCCTCAAACCATACCGTATAATCATACTATTCGATTGCAATGTTCCCAACATACTTGATATGATGGTGCAGAACGTTACTGGAGAAGACATAGGCTACTATGCATAAGAACTTTAACTTATTTGTACACTTAGATGCAGTAAAGTCTGTCGCCGGGGAAGATGGCGACTGGATCTTCGAAGGTATCGCTTCTACAGCAGACGAAGACTTGTACGGTGAGGTAGTCTACCCAGATAGCTTTATCAACTCTATCGAGTTCTTCAAGACTAACGGCAAGATTTTCTTCAACCACGAGTACGCCCAGAAGAACGCCGACTGGCTGAAAGACCACGGCTTTACTCAAGAACAGATACTTTCTCTCAAGCTTCCCATAGGAAGACCGCTAGATGCAGAGATAAGAGATGAAGGTCTGTACATCAAGGCAGCTCTCAACAAATCTCACCCGCTGTCTCCCATGATATGGAACTCCTTCATGCAGAACAAGGAGCAGAACTTTTCCGATACCATGGGTCTTTCTATAGGGGCTAAGTACTTAGGTACCCCACGCAGAGAGTACGATATGGGACGTGGCAAGTACATAACCTATCTTCCAGAGCTTCTTCTCTACGAAGTATCAGTAACCCCCGAACCAGTAAACCCCAAGACTCGCACGTGGGCATACGCTATGAAGAGCATGCTTAACGACACGAGCGCAGACGACCAAGAAACAGCGTATCACACGATAGTACCAGACAGTGTTCTGTTCGACAGCAACAAAAACCAGCTAGTAGTCAAGTCAACCGTACATGGAGATTCCGGAAAGGTTCACGTGTTCGAGAGCTACATAAACATCAAGGAGGATATAGAATATCTTATGGCAGACAAAAAGAAAGTGCTGAAAGCAACCCCAGAGCTTGACGAGGACACCCTCGTTGGGGCGGATGAGGGTGAGCTTCAAGCCGATGAAAGCGAGCTTCAGTCAGACGAAGCGGAGCTAGGCGCAGACGCTGGCGACCTTGCCGGTGATGCTGCTGACATGGACTCAGACGTAGAAGGTCTTGGCGACCCCATGGAAGACGCCATGGGCGACGAAGGCGACGAAGCAGTCGATAACCTTCTCGACTCACTGGTTGGAGACGACTCTGGCGGAGAGCAACAGGAAGACGAAGCCCAGTCTATGATCCTAGACAAGCTTGACAGCATCCTAGACGCCCTACAGACTATCGTTGACGGGGGTGGTGGACAAGAAGTGTTCGGCACAGAAGACGAACTTACTGACGAAGTACCAGGTGAATCTCAGGTTTCTGAAACTCCTCCTGTTATCAAGTCTTCAGTCGTTGAGCTTTCTGACGAGTCAACTGAAAAGTTTGGCGCGGCTATAAAGGGAATCCTAGAAGGCTGGGAAGACCGTGTTGTAGCTAAGATCATAAACAAACTGACCAACGAAACTACGGTAGTTAAGTCAGTTGTTAATAAGAGTCCAGAACCACGTGTTGTCAAGCCTGGAGTAGCTGTTGACAGTAGTACAGAGACTACTTCAGAAATTGTTCAAAAAAGTGTGGTAAACTCTAAAGAAGGTGAACTTAACCCCGAACAGTTGGATACACTTAAGTCGTTTATCTCAGAGTATGTAGCAATCAAGGGATACTCGCAAGCACATTCACAGAAGAGGGGACGAGTTCTCAGCAAGGCAGAGAATTTACTAGGCATCAGTCAACCAAAGTTCTATCAGTACGTTAACAAGTACGAGAACAACAACCTTTGATATCATATTCCCCAGGAGGATATAAGTAAGATATGTCATACTACCCAGAACACATGAAATACCTAGAGCACCTGCACCCAGATGTCCTCAAGGCAATCGACGGCACCAGCCAGGTTGCACAAGGCCTCGAAAGACAGGATCTTGAAGGCGAGCTTGCCCGCCTTAACATCTTGGAAACTCCGTTCTACGAGCGCCTTACTAAGGTACAGGCAACTGCTCTAGAGCACGAGTACAGCCTCGTGACCTCACGTCACGACAAGATCGGCTACGGTGCGTACAAGGACGGCGGTATTCCCCGTACTATCGACGCTGACGTAGTTCGTCGTCGTACCCGCCCGAGCCTGATCGGTCACCGCATCACCATCACAGAGCTTGCCGTTGCTACTACCCGCGAAGGTATCCAGACTGCTGAGCAGACTGCACGCAACGAGAAGATGGTAGCCGTGATGGAAGAAACCGAATGGATGATGTTCCACGGGAACCGCGCCTTCGGCTCGACCGAGTTCGACTCCCCCGGAAACCTTCAGTTCGATGGTGTTCCTACGATGGTCAAGCGCGGTGCGCCACAGAATATCCTTGACCTCAAGGGTGCTCCTCTTTCTCTTGCTGCCCTCTGGGTTGCAGAGAACAAAGTCTACCAGACACAAGGCATGGCTCGTCCTGATGTAGTCTTCATGTCACCTGTTGACAAGATCAACCTACAGCAGAGCTTCTACCAGATCGCACGTACCAGCCAGACTGAACGTGCTGCTGGCCTCCTGGGAGCCGATGCACAGAGCTACATCTCTGCATACGGAGAAAGCGAGCTTGTAACCTCACGTTTCCTCGGAGACTGGGATAAGTTCACGGACATCGGCTTCGGTAACACCGGCGGGGAGTTCGCTCGTCCACCTGCTCCTGGAACCCTAACCGTAAGCAACAACACTACGGCTACCACAACCCGTCTTGCTAACGGTAGCTACACCTACCAGATTAAGGCTGCAAACTTCTACGGAGAATCTGCTGCTGTGCCAGGAAGTGGGCCAGCAACGCCCGATGGAAGTACTAACTACGCTGCGGATCTTTCAGCCACTGTGGATGCTTCTACTAAGTGGGTTATCATCTTCCGTTCTGATAACGGCGGTGAGTTTAAGTTCCTTACTAAAGTTCCTGTCTACGGGACGAGCTTCTCTTTCACCGACAACGGCCATCAGACCTTGACCTCTGGGTATGGTAGCTTTACCTACGAACGTATCCCTGGTACAGGTAATGTAGTTGGTGTGGATTTCCGCACTACTGCACTTGCACAGTGGATCCCACTTGAGCAGGTACAACTCCCACAGGTGCTGAACAGAGATTTGGCTATCCGCCACGTGGTTAGCCTGTATGCCCGAGCACCAGAATTCAACTTCGCAATTGTAAACGTCGGGCAAAGTAACGCCGTCTAGGACGGGGTTTCTAAGCCATAAACCAGCCGGGTAGGAATCATCCTACCCGGTTCTTTTTGTGACCTCATTGGATACCATTAGAACAGTAACTACTCCCTAAGGGTCAAGGGTATCGTGTATTTTCCTTAGTGTTGGAGTAGGGTATTGACTCAGAGGAATCCAATGTGTTATACTACATCATGGCTAAGAAAAGTAATAAGGAAGAATTCGTCAGAAAAGCCCGCAAAATTCACGGTGATAGATATGTTTATGACAAGGTGGACTATCGAGGTAGTAAAGTTCCGGTAACGATAATTTGCCCAGAGCACGGTAACTTCGATATGACTCCGGGAAACCACCTCAACAGGGGACAGGGTTGTAGGGATTGCTATATCGCCAGCATATCCATGACTCCGGAAGACTTTGAGAAGCGTGCTAGAGAGGTTCACGGGGATAAGTTCGACTATTCGAAAGCCAACTTCACGGAAACTAGAAACCCGGTAACGATAATCTGCCCGGTTCACGGTAAGTTCAAACAGAGAGCTTCATCTCACTTAGACGGCTATGGCTGTAGGGAATGTGCTAGTGAAGCCCTTGTGGTAGAGATGTCTCGTGAAGAGTTCGTCGAGAAGGCTAGAGAAGTTCACGGAGAAAAATATCTATACCACCTCATACCAGAAACTATCTCTAGGCTGGCTTACACCAGGGGCAAGTTTGTCTGTCCTATCCACGGTGTCTTTACTCAGACCTACGATAAACACCTGAATGGACAAGGATGTAGGACTTGCTCTTACCAAGTAAACTCTCGACGACCCAGAACTACCTTAGAAGAGGCGGAAAAAAGAGCCAGGGAAGTACATGGTGATCTCTATGAGTATATCAGCTTGGAATCTGGCACGCTGACGTATAGGTGCAAAGAACACGGGGAAGTCTCTCAGAATCTCTATTCTCATCTAGCTGGTATCCGTTGCCCACGTTGCAGTTCCAATATATCTACACAGCATAACCGTATCATAGGATGGTTAGACGATATCGGGGAAAGCTACGAGGTTAACAAGAGGGGCATCATCGGCCGCAAAGAGCTAGATCTGTACTTCCCGGAGAAAAAGCTAGCTATAGAGATAAACGGAGAGTACTTCCATACCCACCGGATGCTGCAAGACCGTCAGTACCACTACAAGAAGTTTATAGAGTGCGAAGAGCAAGGTATAAGGCTGTTGCAGTTCTGGGGTAATGAGATAGACGAAAAGCCAGAACTAGTCAGAAGTATGATATATAATGCACTAGGACTAGTACAGAACAAACTCTATGCACGCGAGTGTAAGGTAGTAGATGTATCTCCTTCTGCTTACCGGGAGTTTCTAGACATCAACCACTTAGAGGGTGCTAAGAACTCTAAGGTCAAGCTGGGGCTAGAACACGACGGTATGCTGGTTTCGGTTATGGGGTTCTCTACCAGGAACGACGGTTACGAGCTAGACAGGTTCTGCTCTCTCATGAGTACGGTGGTTGTTGGCGGGTTTTCTAAGCTGTTCAAACATCGACCACCCGGGAAGATAACTTCTTATTCTTACAACAGGTACAGCAACGGAGCCCTCTACGGTAATCTTGGTTTTGATATGACGAGGGAAAACAAGGTTTCGTTGTTCTACTTCATGGATGGCCGACTTTACAACCGAGCTAACTTCATGAAGCACAAGAGCAGGGAGGCTCTCGGGCTTCCAGATAACGACGCTAGGTCTGAGATAGAGCTTGCTGCCATGAGAGGAGCAGAACAGCTCTTCGACGCTGGTACCAGAACTTGGGTTTTCAGCAACTGACGTGGTATCATAAGGTTGTTCATGTTCTTGTGGTAGAATAATCCTAACTAACGTACATACCGAGGCGACGCTTTTCGCCCCTAGGAGAGAAAAAGAATGAAACTTCCTGACGATGTAAAGAAGCTTATCGAGACTAACGTCCCTGAGCCAAACCTACCTGTTGGTGAGAACCCCCTTGTTAAGTTCCTCGAAGAACTTCTCGCACTGATCCCAGAAGACTAACCATGGATAAACGTACAGAAGACTTTATCGCAACTCGTATCCCTGAGCCTAACAAGGCTAAGCAGAACAACCCCGTAGTCGTCTTCCTGAAAGACCTAGAGACGAAGATGAAGGCGTGGAACGTTGCTCCTAACGTTGTATCTGTAACGGTGTCTGCCGCTGGGGATGCTGATTTTGTAAGCATAGGTAGCACGTTACAGCTTACAGCTACGGTAGTTACCGCTCACGGTGCTGCTAACACTGTTACATGGGCAACTAGTGATAATGCTATCGCTACAGTCAATGATGGCTTAGTCACTGGGGTAGCTCAAGGTAACGTGACCATCACAGCCACAAGTACCGTAGAAAGCAACGAGTTTGACAGCATCACCCTACGTGTTCCGTATGCGGTGAGTAGCGTAGCTATCACTGGCGGAGATCTTAACGTATCAATCGGGGCAGGGACTCACCAGTTTGCTGCAACCGTTACGGTTGCTCCTGGTGGTTCTGAAGCCGTCACATGGAGTGTAGGCACCCCCGGAACCGCTACTATAGATGAAACAACTGGCCTTCTTACTGTGGCGACCGGGGCTAGTGTTAGCGACACCACCACAGTAACTGCAACTAGTGTGGAAGACCCATCTAAGTCTGATACAGTTACCGTAACTCTAGAAGCTTGAACATGACATACACCATAAGACTAGCTCCCCAGTACACTACTGAAGGCAGGCAGATCAAGAACATCGGAGGAAGAGTAGTAGTCTTCAACGACGGTGTTGCTTATGGTGTGGTTTCTCATATAGCTATGCAGGCTGGTAAGTATCCTTTTGTAGGGGCGGTTGCTGAAGAGCGCGTTCCGCTTGAGGAAACCCCGGCTGAGGAAACCCCGGCTGAGGAAACCCCGGCTGAGGAAACCCCGGCTGAGGAAACCCCGGCTGAGGAAACTCCGGCTGAGGAGGTTCCCGCTGAGGAAATCCCGGCTGAGGAAGAAACACCAGATGTTGCTGCTCTCTACGAAGAGCTTGGAACATGGAAAGCAGTTGCAGAGCACCTAGATATAACAACTGCGGCGCTCAGGAAGCTAAGAGACGAACAAGGTCTCTGACACATGCCCATAAGATAGACAGGCCTCCCGGCTGCAAGGTTGGGAGGTTTATCTTCATGAGATGTTGTGTATAATAAACAACGAGGTCAGACATGGCTAACATCCGCATCGACAACGCCCAGAACGAAGGTATAACCTTTACTAAGGTTGGTACTGACCTGGTAGCCACTGTTACTATCGTTCCTCCCGGCGGTACAGTAGGACAGGTTCTCAAGAAAGATTCGAGCGTAGACTACGACATGTCGTGGGGAAGCTCTGCTGCCGCTCCAGCGTGGGGCGACATCACAGGTACTCTGTCAAACCAGGGAGACCTAGACACTGCTTTATCAGGTAAGGCGGCCACCGTACATACCCACTCAGCGGCAGACATCACTTCTGGAACATTTGGCGTTGACCGTGGTGGCACCGGGATAAGCTCTTTCACTACTGGAAATTATATGAGGGCTTCTGGCGCGTCTGCGCTAGAGCAGAGAACTGCTGCACAAGTGCTCTCAGACATAGGGGCAGCCGCTGATAACGCAGTAGTCAAGCTGACTGGTGCTCAGTCTGTTGGCGGGGTTAAAACCTTCACGTCGTCTCCGATAGTTCCCGCTCCCACTACGGACATGCAAGCCGCGACAAAGAAATATGTTGACGACGCGGCTATGGGTGGCGGCACTGTGTGGGGTGGTATCACTGGTACACTCAGCGACCAAGGAGACCTCAACAGCGCTCTTGCTGGTAAGGCAGATGTCAGCCACACTCACAACGCTTCAGACATAAACGCTGGAACACTAGCCGTCGCTCGTGGTGGCACGGGGGCGGCAACTCTCACAAGCGGTAGCTACATAGTCGGGGCAGGAACCAGTGCGGTAACGTTTAAAACCCCAGCTGAGGTTCTTTCGGATATCGGGGCGGCATCCTCGATAGGTGTAGTAGAGACTAGTGGAGATCAGTACATAAGCGGAGTTAAAACGTTCTCTAGTGTCCCTGTCTTGCCTGCGTCAGACCCAACTATAGATAACGAAGCAACACGTAAGAAATACGTGGATGATGGTTTAGCCACAAAAGCCGCTACAGCGCACACCCACCCTACATCTGATATAACCACGGGAATTTTTGGTGTAGCAAACGGCGGGACGGGGTTAGCCACCATTACCACAGGAAGCTTCTTGCGTGGTAACGGAACGAGTGCTGTAACGTTGAGCACCCCTGCGGAAGCTAAAGCAGCTATGGGGTTTGATCCTTTCTATGTCAATCCCCCCGGAAATGGAAGCTACGAGATAGTTTTCACGGAATCTGTCACGTTAAACTTAGGTAGTGTCACCCAGAGGGGAACTGGCACGCTTGCATATGCTAAATCCACTGACGGGACTAATTTTTCTTCTGCAACGGGTAGCACGTCTTTTGCGGCTAACGATGTACTCAGGCTCACTGTTACTGCTTACTCTGGCTACCTTACGCTAGCTATACCAAGGACGGCATAAACATGGAGTATTTCAGAGGGATCGGGGTACAAGGTAAAGAGCTTAACCTGCTGATACAGCTGGTCGAGGACAAGATAATCGGAGCACCGGCAGCTAGCGGTATACCTGGCGGCGGAGGCATACCAGAGTCTGCTAGGTGTGACTCTAGTGGTTATTCTCCTATCCCTGGTTTCCGCTCTATCTTGATACGGGCTATAAACAACGCCGTGGCTCAGGTGGAGAACCGTATAAAGCTTGCCCTCTACCCGAGACGTAAGACTAACTTTGCACGAACCCCCCAAGAAGTATACGAAGACAGAGTTAAGTACTCTACCGGGGCGCTAGATTCATTCTTAGATGTTTCTTACCGAGAATATCCACAGTGGAGCAACCTAGAACCAGAACAGATGGATATGTACAACAACGACTCCACCCTGTATACCCCCGGGACTCTTCCTTGGGATTTGCTGACCCCGGAACAGATGAAGGAGTTCGCATCACGTGTCCTCTATGCTCCCAACAAGACCGAGAACGAAGAGAGGATAGACGGTAGAGAAAGAAGCTACATCAAGCTCTACGAGAGGAACATCATAAAGATACACAGGATTGCCCTGGTTATACAAGACCCTATGGGGCTCGGCATTCCTTATCTGCACAGAACCTTCGACCCTAGTGAATACTTCCTGTACCCGATAGAAGGAGCGGTAAGGCTTTTCCCCGCACAAGCTAAGATAAGTGCAGTAGGTAACGGTGCACTACAGAGTTTTGCTGGGTATGGTATGAGAGTACCGTATTTTTCACAGCTCATCCATGTAGACTATGAGCATGGTATGGAGAGGATACCTCCTGCACTGCAAGAAGCTGTCGCACTGTTAGCCGCATCGAAAGCATTTGAGATGCTTAACGTAGCGTTCACAAAGGGGATGCTGAGCTACTCTGTAAGCGGATTCAGTGCTTCCTTCGGGGAAGGACTCTACATGAAGACCATACAAAGGTACAAGGAAGAAGCTGAAGAGCTTCTAGGGCCGTACTACATGCCGGTTATGACAGCCTGGTAGATGGGCTGGTACACCTTGAGTTCACTGCTATGTAGGGGTGTGTCACTGTTAGGTGGCGTTGATTTCATGGTCGTTGCATGCTACAATGTAAGGAATGAGTTCAACAGAGGAATTTATAACCAAGGCAAAACTGGTTCATGGTAGTCAGTATGACTATCAGAAAACATCTTATACCACCAGTAAAGAGAAGGTTATAATAGTTTGTCCTTTGCATGGGGAGTTCTTGCAGTCGCCCTCTAACCACCTGGCTGGTCAGGGGTGTAGTAAGTGCGGGGATGAGGCATCTGCTAGAAAGAAGAATGAAGCCGCCAGGAGCAGATTCAAAACAAGAGCTACGCAAGTACATAGCGGTAAGTATACGTATGACAACGCTGTGTACGTAGATTACAAGACCAAGCTGTCTGTTACATGTCCTGTACATGGTGATTTCCTTGTTTCCCCCAAAAAGCATTTAGCTGACAAGGTAGGGTGTAGGGAGTGTGTTGTAGATAGTATCACCTATAGTGCTGAAGACTTTATAAATAAGTCTAGAGAAATCCACGGCGATACATATACCTACGATAAGGTAAACTATACACGTACTAACAGTCGTGTTACTATCACCTGTAGTGAGCACGGAGATTTTGAGCAGACCCCCAACAGCCATGTAACAGGCTCGGGGTGTCCAGAATGTGGCAGGAAAAGAACCACAGACGCGCAGACGGACGATGAGGCGACTTTCCTCAGGAAAGCTGTAGAACTGCACGGTGAAAGTTATAGCTACGAGCTGGTCAGGTATAGTTCTTCGCAAGAAAAGGTTCTCATACTATGCCCAAGGCACGGAGAGTTCGAACAGACTCCAAACAAACACCTGATGGGGCAAGGGTGCCCTAGGTGCGTCAAGCATATATCTGCTCCGCAGAAGAAGGTGATAGACTGGTTAGTGTCCTTGGGGGTTAAGGTCGTACCAGAGTACAGGGGTATGCCCACCTACGAGATAGATGTGTTTTTGCCAGAGTTTGGCTTAGGAGTGGAGGTAGATGGTGTCTACTGGCATTCTTCTGTCTTCAAGAGCAAGCATTACCATCAAGATAAACAAAACGAGGCGTCTGCGGCTGGAATCCACCTTATGCAGTTCTGGGATATCGAAGTTATAGATAAGTGGGATATAGTTAAAAGCATGATACTTTCCAAGATGGGTATGCTGGTTGATAAAGTGTACGCAAGAAACTGCGAAGTACGCGAAATCTCGTCAGGTGACTACAGGAGTTTTTTAACGGACAGCCACCTACAGGGCGCTGTGAACTCAAGCACCAAGTTTGGGCTGTACTATGATGATGTTCTTGTCTGTGCAGCTGGGACTTCTATCCGCAACAACAGGGTTGTACTAGACAGGTTTGCTGTCAAGCCTTTTGTTCATGTAGCTGGGGGGTTTTCTAGGTTGTTATCACGCCTTGGGGGTGACATCACAACCCACTCTGCCAACAGGTATTCAGAGGGGAATGTCTACGACGTAGCAGGGTTTAGCAAGGAGAGTGAATACCCGTTCACTTTGTATTATACTGATGGTAGAAATATCTACAGCAGAAATAGATTTCAGAAACACAAACTAACAGGCGTCTCCACAGATAAATCAGCGGATGAGATACTTAAGAGCAACGGAATCTATGCTCTGTACGGTGCCGGGACTACTACCTGGCGTAGGTTGATTGCACCTGTAGGGTGAGGCTATAAGCACACTAATGCGTAAGCTGATACAACGATGCGAGGCAGAGTTGTCTCTCTAGTTGTTGATTAAACCGAAGGTATCGTGGTAAAATAGCCTAGTGTTCGACCTGTCTACCGTTTCTAACATGATAGCAGATCATGCTTTGCAGCTGGGGGGTAGCGATATCCGCTGGCACAAGGCTATGTTCTGCCCTAACGTGAGAGACGACGGTACTCCTTGCTACGACGAGACACGTGGTTCTTCTTGGAAAGAATGCCCGGTATGTGGTGGGCGAGGCACGATGTACGCCTCGCCTATAACCATAAAGGGAGTCTACACAGACAACAGCAACCAGTGGTTTCCTGACGGGGCTGGCGGTGTTATCAAGGGGAATAAATCACTTACTCTACCCAGGCATCTTGACATCCGCCTCCTGAAGGACAGAGACGGCGATTCTCGCAGGCTTCTCAGGGATAAGTTCGAGCTGCTAGGAAAGTGCTGCGACCATAACGGTCAGAGGCCTGTTGCTGAAGTTCTCTATCTTCTTCACGACCCTGTTAGACCTACAATACACAATGACACCATTCTCATGACCGTAGAGGTCTGGAATAATTATTAATGTTACAGCGCCTTAGCTTAGTAGACAGCAGAAACCCCAAAGAGATCGTCATAGAGGGGTTACGTGAGAAGGTTGCCTCTCTTGGCGAACTTAGTGTACCCTTTGTTTTCACGATGGACTACCCGTCTAAGGAAACGTTTGTACGCTACAAAGACGGTGACGAGGTTGCAGAGCGTAGGATAGTTGTTCGACGCCTAGACAGCAGCGTAGCTAACTACGCTATCGGCATGACGGCTGCTGCGGATAATGACTACCTATACGATGGGTCGGAAGAAAGATACCAAGGATGGGTAGACAGCATAACCATCGAGATATCTGTATGGACTACAGCGTCTGACGACAGAGACAACATCATGGAGCTTATCAAGATATGGATGCTTGAGCTAGAGCAGGATAACATAGACACAGACCCGTTTTTCTACACTCATGGTATACAGGCAGTAAGGTATATACGCTCTAAGGAAGAATCTAACCAAGACATCGTTCAGAACGGTGTTATGTATATAGGAACACTAACCTATACTATGCTAGCAACATTTTTCAACATGGTAGAAAGAGACGACCTACTATCTTACAAGATCGCACTAGAAACAAGAATTCAGGAGTGTATAGGTTTTGGTACGAGCGTTAAAGTTAACGGCTAGGTGGATTATTTCATAGTACCTAGTGTACAATGTGAGTACTACTGCGACTACTTAAACCCTAACACAGAACAATCCCAGGAGGATTTCCAGCATGGCTAGACAGATCAATTTCGGCGGATATCTAATCAAAGCATTCGGGGCATACATAAAGCTAGACCTGAGCCGCCTTACAGACATAAACGGCGTAGGAAGCGGAATCATAGGTATGATCGGCTTGGCAGAGAAAGGCCCTGTCAACACCCCGGTTACGATCAATGGCTACTCTCAGCTCGTGCAGACATTCGGTGACGGCCCGTTGGTTCGTCACGGCCTTGCTGCTTATGTTGGTGGGGCTAGCACGATGGTGTGCATCAGGACTGGAGACCCCGACCAGGCAAGCCTCGCGGTTATCTCTATAAACTCTGGTACAGACACCTCTGGGGATAACGAGTCGTATGTGTGGAAAGCTAAGGAAAGGGGCGCTCTAGGCAACAACATAGCTGTCTCTGTCACGATGAACGACAAGGATACTGTTGGCACAGAAGACGATACCTTTACTATACGTGTACGCTACACAGACTCTCAAGGCAACGACATCAGAGAAAGCTTTATCGTACCTAGGTACATCCCCAACCCAGCTGGAAAGTTCTACACAGGGAACACAACCAACTACTACATACTGAGGGACAGAGTTACTGGTGTCATACGTGAAGTCCCTGACTCTTGGCAGTACGGTAACCTGGACGAAACCGCCTTCCACGACAAGCTTGCAAGCATGAAGTCTACCGATGAAGATTACCTGGTGTTCCCGTATGGCTCAGGTACTAACATCTACCCGCTTCCGCTTATCGCTAGCGTTATCAACAACGGTGGCCTTGGTTTTGCCCCGTCAGAGCTTGTAGAGATGGAGAACGTCAACCCTGCTATCGAAGAAGTTCTGCTTCCTGGGTTCACATACGACCCGATGAACGCAGATACCTTCATCGAGCACCCTTACGTTGCACTTGACGGAGGTAACAACGGAGACGACGGTACCAACTTCTATGGGTTCCCCAGCGGTGGTTCTACCGACTACGACACGACCTACGACAGAGCTAACGCAACCGTTATGGCGGATTCTTGGGGAACTGCCCTTGCAACCATGGAAGACGAAGAAGTTAACTTCGTGCAACCGGCCTACCTGTTCAACGCACGTGGTAACGGTGTAGAGTGGACTAAGCGCTATGGGTTCTTCAACTCACTAGTACCTCTGTTCCTAGCACACGTCAACACCATGTCTAACATACCTAACCGCAGGTACAGGACTACTGTCTTCGGTACACCTTACTACAAGTCTGGAACGACCGTCAACGGCACGGCTGCTGACTTCTTAGACGCAACTGCTGAGCTTTCTGGGCTTCTCAACAACGACCGCACCCAGTGCTGGGTAGGTGGCTTCAAGAGCCGTGCGTTCAGCTCCGCTGTGGAGAACTACGGAGCAGACATGCTAGCGTCGTTCGCAGTCGGAGCACACGCAGGCAGAGAAGTTTCAGTAACCCTTACCTTCGCTAGGCTTGCCGGTATCTTTACGGATGGTCTAGAGTTCAACTGGTCACAGGCACAGAAAGACGAGCTGTACACGCGAGGCCTAGCCTTCGCTATGAAGCGCAGAAATTCTGCCGGTGCAGTAGAATACATAGCTGCACACAACTACACAACCTTTACTGGTTCCCCTAGTCGTGGCTTGCAGCTCTTCATGACTCGTAGGATTGTTGATTATGTCAGCAGCTACCTGTACAAGAACCTAGAAGAAACCTTCATCGGTCGTAAGTCTCTAGGTGCAGAAACCGAAGGGCAGATCGCTAGCTACGTGAGTGCTCTCCTGAGCAACCTGGTTACTGACGGAATCATCGTGAAGTACGCAGATGTAGTAGTTCACGCAGAGCCTAACGACAAGACGATATACAACGTTGACCTGGTGTATCAACCAGTATCCGAGATAGATTTCCTCAAGGTTACAACCGGCTTGGTATACTCGTTGGCATAAGAGTAACAACCTGTGCTATAATAAGGGAGCTTGCCCACACTGGCAGGCTCCTACTTTTTTACCTGAAGGGAAGACATGACTACAGAAGACTTCGTAGAAAGAGCGCTGAAAGTTCATGGTGGTTTTTATACGTATGAAAATGTTAACTACGTAAATAACCGGGCAAAGGTTGATATAACATGTCCTATACACGGTTCTTTCTGGCAAAGCCCAGCTAACCATATACACAGCAAGTCTGGGTGTCCTGCTTGCGGGTATGCAAGAGCCGGGAGAAGAGTAACGCTAGATGAGTTTATAACCAGGTCTAGAGCTGTACACGGGAATAGGTATTCATACGATAAGGTTGTGTTAGACGGAACCAAAACCCCAGTAGTGATCGGTTGCCCTGTTCACGGAGATTTTTCTCAGTCTCCGGCTAACCATATGAACGGGGCTGGGTGCGTAAAATGTAGCTACGACAGGATCAGCAGAGAGAAAACAAAAAGCCAGGAAGAGTTTATACTCCAGAGCAGAGAGAAACACGGAGATACTTATGACTACTCTGAGGTAGACTACCGTGGTGACGGAGTTAAAGTAACTATCTTATGTCCAACTCACGGAGCTTTCTTGCAAACGCCAAACAAGCACCTACAGGGTCAGGGGTGTCCTAGCTGCGCCCCGAATCGTACTCTGCTTAAGGAGGACTTTATCTATGCCTCTAAGCAGGTGCACGGGGAAAAGTATGGTTACGATAAAATATCCGATCGCGTTGGGGTTATGGCAAGGATTACATGCCCTGTGCACGGAGATTTCTTACAGCGACCATACGACCATCTAGGAGGACATGGGTGTAGAAAATGCTACGACGACAGCAAAGAAGGGATGGATTTTTCAACGTATCTGAGCAAGTACGGAAGACCTGGGTGGAAGTACGAAGGTTATTCTGGATATTTTGACCCCCTCACAGTCACGTGTGCGGAACACGGGCTGACTTTTACTGTGACCGGGCATGTACATGCAAGCGCCCATCACGGCGGCTGTCCAAAGTGTCAGACTGTTTCTGCTCCGCATAAGGCTGTTATAGATATGCTGGTTGGCGAAGAGATGATGATAAACACCTATCAGATCATCCCACCGAAACAGCTAGATATCTACCTCCCAGAGTATAGGGTAGGGATAGAGATAAACGGTCTTTACTACCATAAGTTCATGCCACAGATGTATCACCAGGAGAAGTTTGAGGCGTGTGAAGCAGCTGGCATACAGCTGGTGCAGATATGGGATTCAGAGATAAGAGATAACCCCGAGCTGGTAGAGAGTTTTCTGCTGAATCTGATAGGTAAAAGCAAGACCAGGATATACGCCAGAGAGTGCGTGACAGAAGACATATCACAATCAGAGTATTCCGCCTTTCTTAAGGATAATCACCTAGAAGGCGGTAGAGTTATGTCTAAAGAGAGGAAAGGCCTCAGATATAACGGTAGCCTAGTAGCTGTCATGGGGTTCACTGGCGATACCCTCCAGAGATTCTGCTCGCTGAAGTTCACAAACGTCGTCGGCGGCTTTTCCAAACTTCTGAAGAGCTTCAACCGTGATCATGTAGTCACGTACTCTGATAACAGATATTCCTTAGGTAACGTGTATAATGGACATGGCTTCAGAAAAGTCAGAGAAACTAGGTCTAGACTTTTTATAACTAACAACACTGATATATTCGGCAGGCGCAGATTCCAGCGTAGATACCTAGTAAATTTCCCTGGGTACTCCGAGGAAAAAACTGCGGAAGAGATACTGAACGAAAACGGGCTGCACTACATATACGGCCCTGGTACTAGGAAGTGGGAGTTGTGCTATCCACCATCAACATCGTAGAATAAGATTAGTTTTACACCAGGAGATAATACATGGCAATAAGAACTAGTCCACTAGCAGAAATCAAAGTTTTATCTTTGGCTGCGCTGCTGTACACCAAGAAGGCCTCAGGAACTATCACTGGGGGAGAGATCGACGAGGCTGCTGTCTTTGAGGCGATTGACGACCTTCGTACCCACCTTAAGGATGGGTCTAAGCCGTTACAGGCCAACAAGGATATCTTCAAGACTGTCGGTATCGCTCGTCAGGTCAGGGTGGACGAGGACTACGGTACACAAGCCATCTACGGAATCGGTTCCCCTACCCGCCCACGCATGGTACCTAACAACTTCTCCGTCAACGTCACGGTAGACAGGCTCCAGCTAGATCGAAGGAACGCATACCACTACCTCAGCACACCAGAGTTCTGGTACTCCGATGAGGTTCAGAAGAACATAGGTATCGACGACGCTCTTCTCTACAGTTACTTCTTTCTCAGAAGCAAAGAAGACTCAACCTCTACCAGGTATGATATATACGCACTGATGCCTAGAAGTTCTTCGTTCGCAGTCTCGTCTGGGGATGTCCTGGTTGTGCACAACGTGAGCCTGACAGGGTATAAATACACCTACGAAGAAATGTTCTTCGACGCCAGCAACATGGTTAACGAGTACCTGACTAACAACGTGCCCCTACCAACTGGGGGTAGTGGTGGTAGCACTGGTGCCATTGGCGGAAGCCCCTCAGCTAGGATAAGCCAAGACTAGACACATTGTTCCCGCTGTGGTAAGATACAGTTAGCAAGAAGGGATGATTTTGGTTATACCAGATAAATACACCCCCGCTAACCTATCAAACGTCCACGACGGAAGATACAGCTACGAGAGATACGAGTATCGGGGCGCTGAGCGCCCTGCTACTTTTATATGCCCGGAGCACGGAGAGTTCACACAGATTCCGTACTCCCACGCTAAGGGTCATGGGTGTATGATGTGTGCAGCTAGAGATCGAGCTGCTAGGAGTACAGCAGAGGAGTTCGAAAAGAGAGCTAAGCAGGCTCACGGCGACATCTACGACTACTCGCGGGTTTCTTATACTAACGCTAGAGAAAAGGTCGAGATAGTCTGCCCAGAACACGGAGCTTTCTACCAAACCCCAGACGCACATCTGAGGGGGCAGGGATGCCCGTCTTGCGGCAACATAAAGAAGGGGCTCTCTAAAAGGGCAACAACAGAGACATTCATCGAAAAGGCTAGAAGTACTCTGGATGTTGAGTATAATTACTCAATGGTTGACTACATCACCGCTGTAGACAAAGTGTCTATAGTCTGTCCTAACGGACATGTCTTCAAGCAGCAACCGAACAACCATCTATCGGGCTACGGGTGCCCGGTGTGTCAGATTTCTCCGCTTCACAAACACCTGCTTGATAACTTAGGCGGAGAGGCTAACAAGAAAGACCTGTTAGATAACGGGCAAGAGCTGGATCTGTGGTTCTCTGACGAGAAAGTGGCTTTCGAGATAAACGGAGTATACTGGCACAGCTCTCTGCACAAGCCCAGGATGTATCACCAAGAGAAAACAGAGGCCGCTGCAAGAGCTGGGATAAAACTGTACCACGTGTGGTACGACAGCCTGACTGATTTTGATCTTGTGCTGTCTTGGGCGAAAAACAAGCTCGGCAGAGAAACTAACCGGGTATACGCTAGGAAAACCACTGTTTCTGATGTTTCAACCGAAGACTACAGGGAATTCCTTTCACATAACCACCTTCAGGGAAGCGTAGACGCACGTATACGCCTGGGTTTGTTTGACAGCTCCTCACGTCTTGTTGCGGTTATGGGCATGAAGAAAAGCCAGTCTGGGTGGTATCTGTCAAGGTTTGCAGTTCTCAGGCACACACTTGTGGTGGGTGGTTTTTCTAAGCTGCTGTCTTACTTCGTTAAGCATTACTCTCCAGAGAAGATAGTTTCATACTCAGACATGGCATACAGCGACGGAGGATTATACAGGTCTAACGGCTTTTCTGAGAAATCAGTAAGCACGTCCCCACGCTTATACTACACAAACGGCAGAGTTTTGGCAGACAGATGGCAGTTTCAACGCAAGAACGTTAAAAAGAGAAACCCCGAGATGGAGTATTCTTCTGAGAAAGAGATGGCTGCGGCAGAGGGGTTTTATCAGGTATTCGGATGTAAAACAGTAAGGTGGGAGCTTTCCATATAGCCATGCTATAATAAATCCATCTAGCTTCTTTTATAACCGATTATCTCGGAGGTAAACACAAACATGAGAGTTTCCCATTTCGCAACAATCCAAGTGCTCGTTCCGCCTGAGGACTATTCCCCAGCCGCTGCAACTGCGAGCAGTGTCAGGCTTAAGACCGTTGGAATGGCACAGAATATCAATGTAGATGACAATTTCGGGAGTAGAGCAGAGAATACTATCGGCACTCCCCTGCCCGTCCTTGTGTCTGGGTTCCAGCAGACTACTATACGTCTAGAAAAGGCCACGATAGACGGTGCGGATTTCCGTAACCTAGGTGCCTTCAACCCCCTGTGGGCTCACGTAGGAAAAACATACGAGTCCCCTGTGAGCCTTACAAACGCATCTCCGGCGGTTATAGATGCTAGGACTGGCAAGCAGATGTTTCCTTTTATGTTCATCCTCGCTACTAGGAACAGAGTTTCAGACAGCTACAACAAATCAAACATAACCTTCGACAACCAACCTGCTAAGCCTGGGGATGTGAAAGCTAGAAGCAGCAGCATAGGCATGTATGTCTGTGTCTTGCAGAGTGCTTCTATCTCCATGTCTTCTAACCAGGCTGTTATCATGGACAGCGTGAACGCAGTAGCCCGTCCGATAAGCGGCTCTTGGCTCAGCGAGGCCATGAAGGATGCCTTGAGAGACAACAACGGTGATAACAAGGTCGGTATGTCAGAGATCTTGTACGACGTTATGTGGGGATACTCAAGCTAGCGTTTTTACTACGCAGAGCAGCCCTCCTTGAGAAAGGAGGGTTTTTTCTTGGAATTTTCACTTGTGTGATATAATAAAAACTATGGTAAAGAAAGGACAAGATAACATGGAAGCAGAGACTAAACTCGTAGGCTTGTTGATCAACGAAGAGAGTGAGCCTTTCGAGGTTCCTGGGTTTGATTGCAAGGTAACATTCAAGCGTCCGACTATCGCTGGCAAGCACAAGGGAAAGGCCTGGTCGTTCCGCAAGATAAAGGAATATGGCTACGACCCAGACGACGAAAACTCTGGAACCCTGGTTCTTCAGTACTGGGGTCAGCTTAACGCATACGTGCACCGTATACTGGTAGACGGTAAGGAGTACCCGTTCGACCCCAAGGTTGATACTGAGTACAGCGCTGTGTTCGATAAGTACACGGTAGAAGAAGTCTATAACAAAGGCGAGTCAGAAGACTCGTTCGTGAGCGTGGTTATCGTTCTCCTTGCTAAGTGGCTGGATGAAACTGTGCTTTCGGATGACGAAGTAAAAAACTCCTAGCCACTTATCGCTGGTCGAACATAATCGACGCCTGGAGAAAGAAACACGACGGTAACTTACCTTTCGCCCCGGAGGTCGATGAGTGGACAGAAGAACACTACAACATCTACACCGTCGTGGAGCTTCTCTTGGGTAACCGTAAGGAAGTTACAAAAGCAGAGCAAGAGGATATGGATATCGCTCGCCGCGTTGACCAGATGATCGAAGAAGGAGACCCGAACTGGCTCAGCATGGTTGAGGACTACCTAGGAGACGACCTAGATTCTCTAGATGTAGACGACGATATGTTTTCTGTCATAGACGCTGAGCAACGTCGCAGAGGTGAGTAATTAATGGCAATACCTAAAAAACCGCGCATACCTGGTGGGACACCGCCCAACGAGCCGATTGGACTTGACCTAAACGACTCCTCCATGGTAGAGGTTCGTAAGCTGCTTAACGACGATCAGATAAAATTGTTGTTCAACATCTTTAGGGAAGCAGGCATAAATGATCCGTTTTATAATGCAAAGGGTCTAGCGTTTGGTGAGGCTCATACTGACGCAGGTGTTGCCGCTCTGCGGTTATTCCACCAGCAATCCCAGTTTGCAGCCGCAAGTGGTAGGACAGCTGACGCCGAAAGAAGTAACACAGCGGCTCGGGTTTTAGCCGATGCTTTAACGAGTGTTTTTACGAGGCCTGAATTTAAAGCCAAGATAGAAGCTGGTTTGGCTATGCCAATCCCGGCAAAGTCTGATTTGATCTTTGCTAAGGCAGAAGCGGATGTACGTAAACTCCAAGAAAAGTTAGTAAAACACAGCGTTTCTTCTACGGATGTTAAGTACCACAGGACAGAAAGAGAAGCTGATATCAATGCTCTACTGAACACCATCAGGGGTGGTAAGCGTACTGGTATCGCAATGTCACCGGAGCAGAGAGCAGAGCTTGAGGAAGCGTATGCTATGCTCTCCGGCGATGTAACCAACCTGTATGGTGAGTATTCTGGCACACCTGCTGGGCACGCTAGGCAGAGGCTAGGCTATGCTATCTCGTCTAAGTCTAACCTCATGGCTCAGGTTGGGACTCTCTTAGGGAAAACAACGGGTGACACAGCGGGATATTCCCACACTCCAGAGGAAGAAAACGCCTTAGAGCTTCTCAAGGTGGCACGGCTCGGTAAGAGCCTCGGTGCTGAGGTGCCTGAGGAGACTCGTGCCGTCCTCAAAGAGATGCAGATAAGCACCAGAGAAGAGCTGCAAGATCTTTACAAGAAGCTCACGGGGGACAGTGACCCGCTAGAGAGAACTGAGATGCTCAGCGCGGTGAGTGCTAAGAATAAGCTACTTTCACAGCTGGATTCTCTCTTTAAGGAGAGTAACAAAGAGACTAAAACCGGGTTGCAGAAGGTTCTTTCAGGCACAATAAGTCTGATGGGCATGTTATCTATAGGTGCTAATGCATCTCGTATCATGCTGCAAGACCCGTATACTTATGTTACAAGGCCTACCTTAAGCGCTATAGGTCAGCAGGGAGAGATTGGGTCTGTTTTAGGTTCTGCTCTTGCACAGAATGCGCAGTTCGAGCTTGGCTGGAATCAGACTGTGGCCGGAACTGGTCTTGGTATTACTGGTGCCGGTTTTGCTTTGGCTGCAACGGGTGGGAAGAAAGTTATCCCCGGCTTGGCTTTAGCTGCGGCTGGTGGCATACTTGGTGCTACCGGTTTATTCGGTAGTGGCGATGAAATGTTACGCGGTATGGGAATTATAAAATCTAGAGAAGAAATTATGGGTATGAACATTGCCCAAACACTTTTAGACCCTAAAAGAATGGTTGGTAACTGGCAAAACAGCCAAGCTGGCCTTATGTCTCTGACCGCATCACGTCCAGGGTTTGCTAAAGGTAATTTTGGATATTACTATGATGACGAAGCTGCTGCACGTTTAGGCATAGGGACTGGTAACAGATTTTTAGATGAAATGGTGGCAAGTACCAGGGATGACCAGGGCAGGTCATGGCTGTATAGCATGGGTATAACTTCAGACGAGCTTGGTGGCCTTACTTCTACTGCTGCTACACAGCTAGCTGGTCGAGGTATAGGTATAGACCGGGCGGCTCTTCTTTCTGCTAGGATAGGCGGGGCGTATGGGCTCAACCCAGAATCTATAACTGGTATGATGGCTACTGCACAGGGGTTTGGCTCAACAGATATAGCTAAGACAATGGATCTGTTTGTGGGAGCCGGAGCGGATGCAGAAGGCAACATAAGCGCGTTTACTGTAAATGCTGTCACTCAAGCTCTTCTGAACACTACACAGTCTCTGAAGTTGCAGAACCTTGCTCGTAACAGTGACGAGCTACAGAAAGAAGTAGCGAGTTTTCGCATTAATCTCGTTAAAAGTGGCACTCCCCTCGGGGATATAATACAGACTAACCCTCAAGTCTTTGACCAGGTTATGCAGATGATCCAGGGAGGTATCAAGCGTTCTCTGGATGACCCCGCTATGATGGCTCTTGACCTGTCTCTTGGGTCTTCTCTTGAGGATATAGTGACCGGTAAGATGTCGGTTATGAGTAACAGGATATCTTTCTTCACAGATAACGCTATGCTTCAAGGTGTAGACTTTGGTGATTCTAAATCTGTTTTCAGCAGCAACTATGCTGTTGGTGCTCTTCTAGAGATGCGTAAGATAACTGGCATAGATGATGTCAACGTCTTGATGAGCTTGATAAAAACAGTACAGCAAGGCGGTGACTTAGACAGCGAGAAAACAAAGAAGGAAATTCAAGATGCTTTAGATGCAGCACAGAAAGACCAGCACGATAGGATAGACGCTATAGTTGAATCCCAGCTGGGTGGGTTGGTGGCTTCTTTGGCTGAGCAAACGGCGGCTCTAACTACAGCATCGCAAGCAGTTATGGAAACTAACATGGGGTTAAACCAGCTTATGATGAGGTTTATCCGTGAAGACAATGTTAGTCAATTTATGGCTTATGCCCAAAAAGGGTTAGATGTTCTGTATGCGGAAGCTGGAAAGCTGTTGTATCCACCACCTACCCTTGTGGGTAGTATCATAGATACAATCAGGGCAGTTTTTTCAATTCCTTCAGAAGGGGCTAAGGGATATTTAGACAGGATAAACGAAAGAGATGAAGAAGGTTGGCTTAAGCCAGTTACGATTCCTCCAAAACCCGGAACACTCCCCTCGTTACCGACAGACGATGTAGCGCCGCCGTCGGGGTCGAGTAGTCTTAATAATATGGGTAGTTTGTTCACACTGGCGTCGGTAGATCCAGGTTACTCTATAACCAAAGCACCAAACTTTACCGTTACACCCAACACGGGGAGCATCGGTCAGACTCGTAGTGCTATGTCATCTGCTATAACGGATTCCGGTGAGACAGCTAGGTTTGAAGTAGTTGTTACGGGCACAAGGTTTGAGCAAGAGCTGGATAATATGGTGGCAACGATAGAACATGTTGGTGATATCAAGCGGTGGAACTACGGCGCGTGAATATGTGGGACACATTACCCCTTAAAGTAAAATCTTACCTACTTGGTGAGGGAATCGATCCAGAGATGTTTGACCTCATCAACGACGGTTTTGACGATGCAGAACTAGAAAAAGTTCGAGATAATATACGCTTTTCTTTTCAAGAGATTAATGGGGGTGGGAAAGCTGGTATTCCTGACTTTGACGAGCTTGAGAAAGATTTAACCGAGTATAAATCTCTTATATCTGCTGTTTCTCTTCCTGCTCTAGTATTTTCCCGTAGGAAGATACAAGATAGGTTCTCTTACGAGAAAATACCTGCGTTGGCTACGTTGTCTAACTTAGGGTCTTCGTTATCTAGAAAGATTGGGGATGCTATAAAAGACGCAGAGGAACAAAAGTTCCACTGGGGGCAGGTAGCGTCAAACATTTTTCTTGGTGGGTATGGTCTGATGAAGGTAGTCAAGGACATACCAAGCATTATCCGTGGGATTAAAAGACTTCGAGAGGGAGCTAGGTTTGCTGAGTTATTCACAAGAGTCAACCCAGTAGCGTTTGCTATAGCTGTGGCTGGTGATGTTGCTGCATACATCATTGGGGAATACGGTATGCGACCGCTGGGGCAGTTTTTAGCAGATAGTTATAGTTACAGAAGAGCTGCTCAAAGTTTTGCGGCAAACCTCTATGATAAACAACGCATAACTGGCGAGTCTGAGAATTTCTTAGGGGTGTTGTCTGGTTCTAGGTTCGCCGGTGATAGAGGGTATGGTTTTTTACAAGGAGTAGCTAGTCATGATGTTATGGGTGTTAATACCCGCATGCTTGGGTATGAATACCAGTCACTAGGTGCCCTGCTTAAGTCTGTCGCACCCACAACTCCTATGGGAACTGACCGGGGATTTCTTGCTGCTTCCACAGTGTATCCTACGCTGCTAGGGAATTTAGAGGGACAGAATGCCTTCCAGTCTCTGAGCTTGGTTCCTAAACAGACTGTTGACGATATATCTGAGCAGTTTATAACATTCTTCGGTGCTTTATCTGGCGATGGTTCCCTTATAACATCTCAGACAGATATGGTGAATGCTCTCGCTGATTTCGCTAACACCTACGGGTTTGCAACTAAGTTCAACACTGGCTCACCTCTAGAGCTAGCAAAGATAGCCGCGTTTTTCTCTGGGACAGAACTCGTAAGGTTGCAGACCGTTGCTCCTGTCCAAGCATTGGTTCAGAATTTAGATTCAGTGCTCATGGCGGGGGCAATGTTAGATAATCCGAGAGCTAACGAGCTGCTAGCGTTGTCAGGTATAACCCCTGAAGAAGCTATACACGGCCTTACAGGGGATGCTACTCTACTACCCAAGATGCTTACAGGTATAAGTCGTAAGCTTGGCATCGGGAAGCAGTCATTTGTTAACGGGCATCTGTCAGAAGAGGGTTATAACATGCTCGTGCCTTATCTGATGGATCTGTTACACCTTGAAAAATCAGCTATACAGCCTATTGTTATCGCTTTAGAAGCTCAAGTATCTGGGAAATCCAGTATAGAAGTAGTTAAGGCGTATAACGAAGCCAACGAGAATCTCACTAGTAGAGCACAGGCTTTTAGAAAAGCTAAAATGCCTACTTGGGCAGCATTGATAGCAGATCAAGAAATGGCATTATCTGACATGATAAGAAGCAATGTCAATAACCTGCTAGACATGAACGACTACATAATGAGTGTGGTATACAATAGCACTAGAATTACAGAACTGAGTCTTACGTTTGCAAAGAAAACTGCCGATTTGTTGGGAATGCAGTACCAACGTGGTAGCCACAGCGGTGGGCGCTCTGGTAGCGGTGTTTACGGAGGGGGTATATCCTCGCCACAGTATCACACAGGGGGTATCGCCTCATCTGAAGCTGAAGCAAAGAATCTTGAAAACCTTCGCGGGGCTCTTAACTTAGGTGGTTGGAGTCGGGATATGTTACGTATCCTAGCTGCTCCGCAGTATCGTGGTAAGATGAGTGATGAGTTTCTTGACGAAGTGATGGCGGCTTCTAAAGAACTGGGCATCAGTCCCATAGACCTGCTGTCAATAATGTTTGTAGAAACCAATACAGACGGTATGTTGTTTTCTACTAAGGCGCGTAACCCAGACACCAAGGCCACGGGTTTGATACAGTTTATGCCCGAGGTAGCTAAGGAAGACTTAGGGACATCAATAGAAGCATTGTATGATATGAGTTATAAGGAACAGTTTGAGTATGTCGTCAAGTATTTCAAGAAAAAAGGCATAAAGCCCGGCATGAGCTTAACTGACTTATATCTTACAGTACTATTCCCCGCTGCGGTTGGTAAGCCGGACAATTTTGTACTGATGGGTGAAGAAGGTTTCGTAGATGCTAACGGAACATTTTTCGGGCCAGAGGCATTGAGAGCTAACGCATGGTTGAATGTTGATCAGAGCACTGAGTGGGAAATGAAGAACCTTACCAGACGCGATGTGGAGTTAGCTATTTCTGAAAAAATATCCTCTTTGTTCCTAGATATAAAGTTTGATTACTCGGATAAGGTAGCATTTGCAAGGTTTATACAAGAACAGTTAGTTAACGGAGCGCAATGATATGGCTGTAAACAGAAACTATCAGAGATACCAGCTACAATGGAGACCGTCCTTTACTTCTGGGGCTGGTAGGCGCACTTATGTCGTTGGAGAGAAAACGAAGCTGGTTGGGGATGACTACTCTACGCTTAACGAATACCCAGTATCCCACAGCGATATGCGCTTCGCCAACCTTCTACGGCTTGCGTATAACTCCACAATCATACTTCCGTTCAACACTAGCGTAGCACTAGCGCAAGAGTATGCTCCAGGTGTCAAGAACAAAGTCATACAGTACAACACACTGGGTGGGAACACTGTAACAACATTCGGTCAAGGTATACAGAAAGTAGGTCTTAGGATCAAGATAATCAAAGCAGGGGAAAACTGGAAAGACTACTACGACGGGTTGAAGGCGATACATTATCTGTCATCTAACCAAGGCAGGTTCTTCGGCAGTACCTTCTTGCTAGGGTACGATACCTTCGACAGTGAAACTACTCTTACTGCACGATATAAAGTAGTGACTGACTCACTAGACTTCTCGTACAGGGCAGACACCAACACTACTGTGAGCGCTGACTTGCAGATGTTTGTATCGCACGACTACAGCTCTAAGCTCGGGGAGAAATCACAGGTCTGGGGTTCTCTGTGAGGTTCCACGGGAATGCGCCACTTTACTCTGCCTTTGCCCTGGTAGCTATAGAGAGCGTCTGGCCTAATCCTGAAGGTGGGGAGCTATCTCCTGATTCCTATGACCTGGGGTTGTTAGGTATGGGAGAGGGGAGTGAAGGCGGAAACGCAAGCGCCCCGCGTAAATCTTTCTCTACTGGGTATAACAGTGTGGGAGAGTACGAAAAGTCCCAAGGATACTACAAGATTTTCCCGCTGAACATCATGTCTGTGTCAACTACGACTACGGTGCCGGGGATCGGGGCTGACAGCAAGTCTTCATTTGACGTTAAGTTCACTCTTAACGACCTCCTTCTTGTTACTGACAAAGATAACTTGGACGCTATCTCTAATGCTACCGGTCTGCCTATGGACAGAGTAGAGCTTGTCCACGGTGACCTACCGGAGTTCCCAGATACACTATCGCTGCTAAGTAATCCTGGAGTAAAAGCAGTCACCGACGAAGACCTGGGTGTAGCTAGGTTCAGGATATCTGGGCCTAACTCAGGGTTTAACATAGAAGATCTTGTGACTCCCAACGACACAGTTACTATCTGGTTCTACCATGATCCCAAGGACTTTTACTTCAAAGACGGTAAGCAAGAAATAGGCAACGACGGTAATGTTATCGAAGACGACCTTACTGTTAACAAAGGCCTTTCTTGGGTTATTGGTTCTGGTGACAGAAGGGGGCAGTACTCTGTAGATGTACCCTCTTTCAAAGAGACTGTTCTTGGAGCAGTAGGGCTGATAAGTGAGTACAACGTAGCAACTATGGAAGCTGTTCTGTCTGACCTACCAGAAACTCGTGTGAAAGGGGTTACCAAGGAGAACTTGGCTGACATCTTCAACAGCTTTCTGCAAGAGTCTGTCGCTGGCAGCAGTTTCACAGAAAGAGCCTCCAAGCTAGACACCGACGGAAATGACATCGAAGGTAGGATGGAGAAATACACCAAACAGATGTTTGGTGATGACATTGGGCATTTTATCTATGAATTCCTGATGAAGCCCATGACCTCTAAGGACTATGAAGTAAAAGATGGGTGGAATATAGAGGTAGTTAACCGAAAGAGGAAAGAGATGCTACGTTACTTTATAAGCAAGCTTGAAGTTAGTGATAGCGGAGAGCTGCTTTTATCTGATGACGAGCAAACAGTTATGGAAGCAGCCTCCATGGGTACGGGGACTGCTGGGTACTTAGAGTTTTTTGACTTGCTTGGGCAGCCGTCAACTATTGTTAACGGGCTGAACTTGTTTGTAGCGTCGATGAACAAGGAGTTGTCAGACTACCTTGGAGCATCTAACACTCACTTAGATTCTGAGGGTAGAAGAAGCAAGCATTTGGTAACAAAGACAAGACAGAATTTTTCTAACGGCAGAACTATCATAACCTCTGGGGCAGAGAAACCGACGCACGGTGAGACCCCGTATCTAGTGCTTCGTGGTCAGATAAGTACTGTCAAAACCGCAGTTGGATCTGCGCAGGGAGCATATACTGTAACTATCTCTGGTGGTGGCATGGAGAAGATCATAAACGAGCATGAGGTTTTCTATGAGTCTATCTATGCCGCTGACTACATGGCTAAGCTCCAAGCTGACTACAAGAGCTTTTTCGTGTACATGTCTCCGCCTAGAGCAATACTGGCTATAGTCAACAGGTGGGCACCTAAGAAGATTCTCTTCGGTAAACCCAGCTCTTATTATATCGACGCGGCTAACAAGCTGTGGGTACAGTCTAAGGGGTATAAGTACAAAGATCTTCCTGATAACAAAGAAAGTATCATAGCTATAGATGTTGACCACCTTGACTTAGAGGAAGAGGTTCCTATCCGTGGTAATGTAGTCATGTCTGAAGCTATCATGGCTAGGGGAGAAGTTGATAAGTCTAAACTACGGGTATTTTCTCCGGTTAACTACGTAGATACTACCAGGATAAGAGAAATGATTTCGGTGCTAGATAAATCGTATACTATACCGGAACAACAAGCAGTGATAAACACTAGTGTAATGCTGTCTCCGGGTGAATCTATCTACTCTAACTTGAAGCGAGTAGTTGGAGTTGGGGCTTTTTACCAGGTTTTTGTTGATGAGACCGGTAGGATAAGATACAGGCTCACGTTCGAAGGTATGGATAGGACTCCACAGCCGTTGTACACTCCGATAATACAAGACATAGACATGCTCGGTGAGGGAGCTTCCTTCGAGCAGTCTGACGCGGAGCTTAAGACCATGATAGATGTCAGGCCACTAACCGGTGACGGAGCTACCGCTAGGATGGGACTTGCCTTTATGGGTAGAAGTGTTCCTGAGGCGGGAGAAGTCCCACTTATAAATCTTCCACCAGAAGCTCCTCCTGAGACTATAGCCCCAGATTTCTTTCGCTATGGCATGAGGTCTCAACGCACAGAAGACATCTATACTAGCCAGCCAAGAGAGGCACAGCGCAAAGCTATTATATACCGGGATTTCTTTAGCAAGCCCCTGAAACAAGCCAACCTCAGAGTCAGAGGGAACCCAGCGTTTCGGGCTGGAGAAACAGTGCTTGTATCCCTACAGAACAGTAAATATCGTGCTAGGACTCCGGTAGATATTGATAAGCTCATCAGCTGGCTCGAAGGTATGGATAGAGACTCTATGGACATGTATATAGGGGTCGATGAGAGGCTTTTGCACCCAGAATACTATGAGAAAACCACTGGTTTTGAGCCTATACCTGGGGTCTCGTCTACAGCGTTTCGTACTGACCCAAAGGACTTTGTACGGAGAGCTATAGTATCCACCTTGCTTTTCATAAAAAATTCAGCCCCTGGGGTATCAGTGATAACCCCAGAGTATTTTCCTACTACGTACTGGTATTTTACACAGGGAGACCCCCCTGATGGGTCTGGAACATTCCGTGGTTGGGACGAAAACGCAGTTCTTCCGTCCGATGTCGTGGATACATACAGTGCACTGCTAAGCTCTGCTTTGACTGGGGACAGAGGGGCTGCCGACACGCTGAACGCCATCTACCAGAAGAGAACTGCGGCTGGAGTTATGAATGCGATACGGTTCCAGGACTTCAGAGTAACTTCGTATCTGATAGAGAGGGTGTCACACACATTTACCCAGGATACTGAGGCGACAACCGCACTGAGCCTCAACTTCGGCCAGGATAACCTTATCTTGCTAGAACCCAGAAACTTTCTACCTGTAGGCTTCCTTTCTCTAGAGAAGAAGATGCGCATAGGCTGGGAGTCTAAGATTCAGCGTGATGTGATGTATGAAACTTACAGCGACACACCAGGCGCTAGCGTCCTGAGCCCGTTGCAGAATATGTTCGTAGAGCAGTTTAAAGAAGATCAGCTCTTCAAGAAAGGAAATTTCCTCTACAATGCACAGGGCTTCAGGAATACATCCAACTACATGTATGATATAGCTCTTATGGAGGGGCTAGAGTCTACTACATCGACTGAAGAAGCCACCAAAGAAGTTTTCAACGAGGTGGTTGTATCACCTACACCAGATATGGAACGTGTGAATGAGGTAGTACAGCAGTACAAAGCTGATGCAATCTTCATGAAAAAAGCCAAGGGAATTTCGTTCCCTGACCGGGATCTGCCAGCATCATTTGAAAACAAGGATGCTCTTGGCATATACAGGCCGCCTCAACCCGGAGATTACGGCAACCTGTTTGGCGCGGTTGATCAGAAGATGTGGGATGAGACGAAAAAAGTACCGGAGGAAAGTGAAGAGTGAGCTATAATCCTCTCATATCTACCTATGATAAGCGTTTCAAGATGTACGTCGCGTGGGTTGACCATAACTCTACGATAGCAGACGAGCAGCAAGAGGGCACTATCGCAGCTATCTCCCCACAGACGGGTAGGAACATGCACATCGGCGGTTTTAAGATGTCCCAGAACAACCCTGGGATAGCTTACAATGTTCTAGTTCCTCAAGAGGTTATCGGCTCTTTCAAGCTTCCTCAGATCGGGGATGTAGTCTGGATCGAGGAAACAAGGAGAAGCAACGACCAAACCCCTATCTATAGATTCTCTAGCTACTCAAACGACAACCCAGCTCCGATATGGGGGTCTATGCACGGTGACTACGGTCACCTGCGCAGCCACAGAGACCATACTGACCAGTTTGACCCTAAAACCGAAGACGCCGACTTCAGAACCAAGTTTATACGCTCGATAACTGGGTATAGGTTCAGGAGCTTCTACAGGAGCAACCTGGAGCAAGGAAAGTTCGTGGTGCGTGGAGACGCTGTTTTCGACATAGAACCAGCTGAAAACAACCGCCCGTACCTTATCAACACCGGGTCTGCGCTTATCGAGGGTGGAAGTGTAGAAACTGACAAGGGTAAGTACCCGGAACCCCTGAATGTTCCGAAGGAGAGGGAAAAAGACGAGGCATACATGTATGGAAACATCGTCTACACACCCCTCGATACTCCTCTGTCTCCTGATGACTACGACTTGACCCCCAAAACCTCAAGGACGCCTACCAGGGCGTATAAAACCACCTTGAAGACCAAAAATTACCTTGCTTACCAGCCAGTCATGGACAAACCATACCTAGATTCCGTTAGCTTCGAGCGAGAGATAGCCGCTGCCGAGGAATACCAGGTAGCCTTGCGAGGAAACAACAAACTCCTTATCCAAGACCAGTACGGGGACGGAGAACAGCTGGTCATAACCCTCAAAAGCCAGTACGACGAGCAGTTTACTATCGTACACAACGGAGAGAGGGGTCAGATACGTGTCCGAGATCACTTAGGTCAGGGAGTGCTGCTGGATGCTGACCCAGAAGCCCCGAGGGTCTTGTCTTGGACAGCTAACAAGCAGGTTATAGAGCAGGGTGGTGTGAAGGGCAAGGGAGAGTTCACATACATACGCAACGGAAGTGCTTTTGGCGACTCACAGACATCCTTCGGTACTAAGACTGGCGTTACAAAGAACGATGTCCCGAACCAAGAGGTTTTGATGGTGAGTACACCAGACATCATCGGTGAGCTTGGCTCACGTCTGTCTGCCGGGATGAATACTTTGGTTAACGGAGCTATGTCTCCTGGTATATACTTCAGGAACAACACCGATGGTAACCCAACTAACCAGACCTTCTCCTTGTACTCAAAAGATGAGGTCTTGGTAACTTCTGTAGCCCAAGAAACCGGCGGCTACAACGGGGTAGTTGAAACATCTACATGGACTCAAGCCCTGACTGGCGCAGAAGCTGTGCAGACTACTCACTTAGAGCACATTGCTCCTGGTGCTCCTCATGCTTATACAGAGACTATATCTACTTCAGGGAGTGAGTACAACAAGGTCAGCGTTGGTGAGCTTGTTGGGAGTGACACGATAACTACCACGGAAAATATAACCATAGATAACACGGCTAAAGTCACTAAGAGCGTGCTCGCAAAGAACTTGAACGAGATAATAACCACTGAAGACAGCGCTATCCCGTCGTCTTCCACTGTAGTAAACCTTGCAGGAGCCCCGTTGCATAGCATTACTCAGGATGTTTCAGGAGTATCTGTTAAGCGGCTTGCTTCTGGGTTGACGTTGCCGATAGTTATAGGTGATGACGGTGGTAGTGGACTTATTACTTTGGGGGATGCAAATTCCGATATAGCTGTAACAGGAAAAGGAATAACTATAAAAGGAACTACTGTGGACGTAGATAATGCCTAAGGTGGTTGTGGGCGGTGACGGCTTGAACGTTGGGGTAGGTGAGTTTACACCTAATCCTTCGTTGATTACCCCATCTAACACTAATGTTAGGATAGACGGGAATCCTGTTGTTGTCCACGGGGATATCATAGCTGCGCATATGGCAGACGGCGGCCTAACTATCCACTCTGGTGTGACTGTTTCAGAGACCAGGCAGTCCTTTTTCAAGGTTAACGGTAAAGTTGTAGCTTTAGATGCCTGTGGTGCAACTTGCAGTCACACAGGGGTTTCTGGAAACGGGTTTGTGAATGTCGTTATACCATAAAGGAGAATAGATGTTATACTATATAGGAAAAGTAACCTTCTCAGACATAGTTCCTGGGCTTTCTGAGGCGGCTGATGCAATCGCTGCTAAGGCGAACGAGAACGCAGCGGCCATAGGAAAAGCACAAGACGGTGTAGCTTGGCTCCAGAAGAAGGCAGCCGCAGCACAAGAAGAAGTCACCCGCGCTGGACAAGCACTAGGCGCGGCTACGGATATACTTAACGACGCACAGCGCATACTCGACGAAGCCACTTCTCTTACCAACAAGCTAGCTAACGCTCTTGCGGATTCTGGTATCTACTACTTCCAATATGTCGGAAAGATGAACGAGTTTTCTTCTGACCTGGTGTCTTACGGGTTTAACTTGGGGCTACCCGACAAACAGCCTGACGGTGGAAATGAAGCTGTTGCTGCTTCTATCATCATAGTCGGTGGTGATGGGGGCTTAGTTGCATCGGGAGAGAAGATCGCTAGGCTCTTCGATCAGATTGGTGGTAACGGAGAATACATCAAGGGATTGTACACAGCAGAGGCGCAAGAGTGATAATCACCTTGTGTATGGTAGAATAACTTCGTGGACTTCAACAGTACAAAGGGGCTTATAACCTTCAACAACATGAATGTTACCTTTGCTAACTCTGAGCTGATAGGTGATATAGAAGAGCAGATATCTAGGCTGTCTGCCTCGGACGCGAGGAGAAGGATTTTTCGCACAGACCTCATGATGCTGGGAGAGGGCGACATCCGTACTACTTCTTCTTCCCTACCGTCTAAAGATATGATGATAGTTTCTGGAGTGCTTAACTATGCCCAAGCCTTGCTGCACAGACTGATGACGACTCGCGGATACCATCCAGCGGATAGGTCGTTCGGGGTACCGTGGGATAGTTACCTCGGCCAGAGCTACCGGAATAAATCCATAGTTGAAGCCCAGCTCTCGTCTGATGTTGCAGAAGAGATAGGTAAGGACTCTCGCACAGCGTCTGTCATAAAAGTAGTGTGTAAGTTCGAGTCTCCTACTGTTGTGTCTGTGGTGTGCGATGTAGCACCGGTAAGCGTGGACGACCTAGTTATACAGCTGTCGTTATCCGCAGGAGCGCAAGTGTGAAGACTCTAAGTGAAATCAAGCGTAACATAATTGCGTTCTACTCGCGCATACAGAGCAGAGTTACAGACTTCTCTGTTGGATCCGTTGTCCACGATATGATATTTTCTGTGTCTGCGGCTTTGGAGGATGTGCACAGAGACATAGCTGAGGTAGAGAAACAAGCTTACATAGCTACCGCGTCTGGTGCTTACCTAGACAAGCTGATAAACGGTACATTCCAGCTGCCTAGGTCTCCTGCTACCAGGAGCATGGGGTATGTCGTGCTGTACGGGGAATCCCCCCTAGCAAACCCCACGTCTGTTAAGCTTCGTTACGCTAACTACAACTACGACACTGGAAAGTTTGTGAGCGGAGTTGAGTCTTCAACGAAATTCATCGGTTTCAACAACCAAGGTGACGAAGGAATTGTTTTTTCTCTGATTCAACCCCGTAACGACGATGCGGTGTTGACCCCTGTGAACGAAGGAGATACGGTTGAGCCGTTGATAGACCTTGGTAACAGGAATGTTCAGTATCTGATACTGCCGGTTGCCGCTGTCCTGACCGGCGCGAAAACTAACATCATAGAAGGTGGGATAACCTCGTTCCCGTCTCCACCTCCGGGAATTTCTAACGTTCTAAACACTAGTAATCCTGGTATAATATTCTTCTCGTCTGGTCAGCCGGTTTCCAGTGCCCCATTCTACAGCAGATTCACTAACCTTCTCGGTTACAACAGTGGAAAGCTCAGTGTGGTTAATGCTTATAACTTCTCCCCTCGTGGTTTCGTAGAGATAAAGCAAGACGTTGACGGAAACCCGATAGTTGCTATATATTCTGATATGCCTATAGGTACGCCAGGGGCAGTTACGAAACAAGCAGGATTGATATTTGAATACATGTCGCAAGATACTAGTGTTATAACTCTTAAGGATGCTATCTCTAACAGCCCCGTACCGTCTATAACCATAACAGACGGTGGGGTTGTCAAGACCCTTTACCTGAGGACATTCTCATACGGAGGAACTGACTACGATGAGGGTGCGAACTATACAACCGACATAGAGCAGTTCGTAGCTGGAACCTACGGGTTGGTGGTTTCTCAGCGCCCCGACCAGATAAGTGACACTGTTATATTTGATCCGGATGATGTTCTTACCTCAGAGTATAAGATACCAACCTCACACATGGTTGCTGGTGGGTCTGACGAGGATAACGACGAGGAGTACAGAACGTACCTCAGAGCTTACCTTTCCAGCCTTTCTAAGGCCACACCAAGCGCCCTGGAAGCAGGAGCCTTGCAGATATCTGGTATCACCTTTGCCAAGACCCTCACTTCGGATGTAAGCCCCAGAGGGACAACTATACTGCTGGTATCTAACGAGGATGGTGTCATATCCCCGTCTAAGAAAAACGAGGTAAAGAAAGCTCTGGATTCTTCATGGAAAGCAGCTGGGGTTAACTTGATAGTATCGTCTCCAGACCTTATAAAGACTCACTTCTCCATGGTAATCAAGCCAACCGTGGGAGTAACAACATCTACAATCATGACACAGGTTAGTGCCACTATCAACTCATACTTAAAAACCAAGAACCCAGGGGATTCTCTTAAATACTCTGAGGTCTTGTCTAGGGTTGGAACTATACCCGGTATAGAGAACATCTTCAACTTGATTATCTCTAAAGAGCTTACTCTGGATACGTATACTATCTACAAAGCAGACTATGATCTGGCTGCATTGAAAACCGTAGCTACATCTTACGAAGAAGATATCACCCAAGCCGGAACGATAGCTGACGGTACTCCAGTTAAACTTTCAGGTAGTGACTATGTAGCTACCACAGCCACCGATCAAGGCGCTGTTGGCATCATACACGACTCTGTGCCTGCCGGTGGGGGCAACACAACCTATTCTATACTTTTCGGGGATGCTAAGATACTTTCTTCCTTTTACTCAGCGCTCATGTCTGCTGTTACACCAGAGGATTTTGTGTCTGTGTCCACTATCAACTTTGGGCTGGTACTTACCTCTCTAGAGTTCTTGTATGTTTCGTCCTACTTGTTTTCCGAGCCTCTGCTTGGATATCCAGGACTTTCCTACCCTATAGACCCACTCACTATACAGTATCAGTACATATCGGACTATACATCTAGTGCAACACAGCTTTTCAGGCTTGGTAGTGTATCATTACCTGACACTACGATATCCCCATTAGTTGGGATAAAATTTATAACGTAAGAAAAGGAGATTGATAGATCATGGCGAATCAACTATACGCAAAAGCCAGAGAAAAGTTTTTAACAGGGACTTTGGCGTGGACAACAACTGGTACTGCTTACAAAGTTGCTTTGGTTAACACAGAGGCCAGTGGATACAACACCCCAGATTTTGCTGAAGCTACAGATTTTTCAACGGAAGTACCGGCAGGTGTAGTAGGCACAGCAGTCAGTGTTACGGTTGGCACGGACACATACGGTACTGCCACCATCCCAGCAGGTAGTACTGAGTTCACCAACGTCACCGGGAACCTAGTGGGAGCTATCATAATCTACGACGATACCTCAGGACAGCCCGTAGTTTACATAGACGAAGGGTTCAACCCGATACTTCCCAACGGTGGCAACATAACCATCCTGTGGGATGGCGGAACAGGTAACGTCTTCAAGCTCTGATGTAAACTATGCAGACCATCAGCCTTCCTGCGATAGAGAACATCGAAAGTTTATCTCCGTTTACTGTGGTAAGCGGTGACGACGTTGTTGTGTTCTCTGTTTCAGAAGATGTAGTGACTTACCTAGGCAGTAGTGGGTCTTCAGTTTTTTCACCGGACTTTCTCAACAGACAGCTGCATACGTCTACAGTGGACGAGTCGTTTGTCTTCTTTGCCAAGAGGCACGGAGAAACACCAGTCTCGTTCGTAGACGAGCGCTTGGTTTATCCGCTAACACTATTACCGGGATCTGGAGCCTTTTTGTTTGCTCCTATGTTGACCGGAGAGGCTTCGGTATCTACTCGTTCACGCCCCGTTCTTGGTACTGGTCTCCCTGTAAGTACAACAATATCATCTGGGTTTATGGTTTATGGAATCTCTAGTTCTAGAACTACTGAGGTACCCGCCTACGACAGCGAGATCGTAATGTCTCCAGCGGTTGTGTCAACGGCTACCATAAACGTAACTCCGCCCCTTTCTAGCGAGTTTTTGGTATTACCTACCAGTGTGAGTGACCGTGCATATCTAAGCACCTCAAGGGTGTTATCAGAGTTCTTTGTGTACCCTGTAAAGTTTTCTTCAGTAAAATCTCTGCCCCTGTTGCTGAAAGCAGCTACTGTTACCGGAGACATGTCACCAGCTGACATATCTTCATACCAGTCGTACTACTCGGTTTCATCAGTACCAGATCCATCATTGCTCAGGGTTGCGAAGGTTACCGCTGGCGGAATTCCTTATATAGAATCCAAGAACGCTTTGTCGTCTGGTGTGATGTACTCTGCTTTCTATATTGTTAACAACACCAGCATCCCGAACTTAGTAAGAAGAAATATCTATCTTTCTATGAGTGGGGGTATAGGCTACAGGGCTGTGACATCCTCTGTTCCAAACGGTATAACTATATACGAAGGCAGTCAGTTTACTACAAACGATGACATACTTCTTGGCGCTTCTTCGAGAACCTCTTTGTTTGACCAGGTGCGGATTTCTTTGTTGCTGAGCCCGTCTGGGGAACTGTACCCGTTTAATCCTGATGGGTCATCAGCATATTTCGACCTGAGGAATAGGGCATTTTCTCCAGCTAACAGCAGACTAAGAGTACCAGACTTAGCTCCAGGAGATTATTACGGAGTGTATATGAAAGTCGAAACAGCGTTTTCTCCTGATGATATAAAAACTAAAGACTACTCATTCGTTAACTTATCTTACATAAATGACTACGGCTCCTATAAGACTAGAGAGTCATACCCGGGACAGGTAGAAACAATTACCGGTGTTAAAACTAGCAGCACATTGCCATCTATCTACTTTGAGTTCTATTCTGAATATCAGTCGATGGTAACAGAGATATCTGCGAGTGTTGAGCGTCTTTACTCTAAGTATCCACCTTATTTTCTTCACTACGAGGATTTAGATGAGTAGCAAACGATCTGATAGCGTTCTATACAACTTCACCAGAAGTCTTGCTTCTGGGATATCTTCAGCTAGGGTTACCGTAAAGGAAACACTAGGTAATTTGTATATCACTAACGCTACTACACAGAAATCCAATCTTAGGCTTCTGTACGAAGGGGATTTTCCCATAATCTACCCGCAAGCCTATGGTCAGTACCTTGACCGACTTGGTTCCATGTTTGATGTTTCAAGGTACCCAGGGGAGGGTGACGAAGGATATCGTATCAGGATACTCTTCGCAATCAGACAGAACGTCACAAAAGACGGCATAAGTGAAGCTTTGCGCCTTCTGTTTAAATCTGCTATGATGGATGTTGTGGTTGACATACGGGAATCTTATAAGGAAGTCTTTGACGGAACATCATCAACTTTAGACGCCCCTTTGAGGTCAAACAAAGGAAGTTTGCTGTATGGCATAACTATCGTAGTTCGCCCAGTTACAGCGAAGCTTTACGTGGTAAGATCATATACTGGTGAAACGCTCTCACTTCCGGTTACCTCACCTTTTCTGCGTGTAAGAAATAATAACTACAGGGTCATCCTCGACGCTTTCCAGGTGGCATCGTTTAAGGCACTCCTCAACAACACTATTGCATCGGGCGTTAAGGTCAACAAGGTCATCGTAGTAGAACCGAGCGCCGGAGGGAGTAAGTATACTAACATATGATAACTAAGCTGAACACTTACGAAGGAGTTCCATTAGGGACATCTAACTTCACCGATTTCCTTGAGTATATAAGGGGATTCCTTGGTGCTAACTTTGGTTTCTCCACTAACATAATCCAGAACAACGGCGGTTACTTCAGTGATGACGCTTTTGCATACTCTGCCCCTGGGAGCCCTGACGGGCAGGGAGTTTACTTATTTTCACCTAGCGTTAAGGCCGTCGGGAGTCTGTTCGGTAAGAGTGAGGGTGAATACTATAGATTTGAGGTTATAAACCAAGCTACAGGAACTCCACAGGTTAACGAGTGGCAGGTGCTTGCTACTGATGTTGAGACAGAATCAGGTAAATATAAGATATCTAATGATTTCCTGAACAAACGTGCCTTACCTTACAAGCCAGTAAAAACAGAAGACAATGGGCAGACGTACAGATATGGGTATTATGAAGTAAGATTTAATGGCATACCGCAAGATCCACTTAATGTGGCATTTTCATACGGCTCCTCTTCTGTATTCAGAGAGCAAAGCGTACTCCTGTCTAAGCTATCGTTAGGAGCAGAGTACCCAACCCCCATCAGAAATCATAGGTATGACTCTACACTCCTATCTGCTGGAATTACCCTAAATAACTTCGTTGGTACGTATAATTCTGAGGTAGAGTTCCCTTATACTAATTTTGGTATAGATTACGGTGGTCATATCATACTGTCTAGGACTAATTCTGGAACTCCTAAGTATGTATATGTACCGCAAGATGTGTCTTCCACGCCAGATCCAGCCCCGGGTACATATAAGGTCATTGATGCATCGCGTGGAAGGATAAAACTAAATATCTCTCCGTCGCAGATGTCGCAGCTTTCTGTAGCTGGAGACCCGCCAGGCGATACAAGCGGTATAGAGTTCTTGGTGCTCTCAGCTGAGCAGTTACAAGAAAACTTCGTCAGCGGTGGTGTAACCTACTCTAGTAGGTACGGCGCTGTTTATGACGGTGACTATGCTGGCGTGGTTCTCTTGAGTTATGTGTTTACTGGTTCAGAGCATATAATCGCAGAAGTTCCAGTCGGGGATGTCTCTACTGAGGCTGGAAGTGTCTTGGTTTCAGACCCCTCCGCTAAGTATGGGGATGCTGTCATGCTGGCCTTGTCTTACGGCGCAAGCGTCAAAAAAGATGTTATGCTTTCTGTGCAGAAGAATCGTTACAATCCCGATACCTTTCAGCTGTATTATTCTGCGGGGATTATAAGGTCTGACATCTCAGGAACTTCGAACATACGCGCTATGGTAGAGCATAACCCAACGTCGTGGTATAACCGCGATATCTTGGACGGGGACTATTTTCCCGTGGCAAGGTCTCAGTCTAGCTGGTTCTCGTTTCTCACTCTGACCGAGGCTAGCTCTTTTGCCATCGACACATTCAACCCTGATTATGCATTCCAGATAGCAGACACACTCACCCTTGCTAGCATGGCTGATGTCCCGGCGTTGAACAACGGGGACGTTTTAGTGTACAACTCATCCATTACGGCGTTCGACGCGGTTGGTTACGAGCTTAGAAATCTGAGAGACGTGTCTTTGCCGTCTAGCATACCTGCGAACAACGTTCTAGCATACAACGCTGGGTCTCAGAGGTGGATAAGTTCTAGTGTATCAGGAGCGCTGGGTTTCACTCCAGTTAACAAAGCAGGGGATACAGGTATCTCTGGAAATCTCAGATACAGCAGCAGCGTAGTAACCAACATGACAGGCGCTCCGTCAGATACCCTAACTACAAAGGGTTATGTAGACAGTGCTGTTGCTGGCATCTCTGGTAGCGGCGGTGCTTTGACTGCCCACATGAACGATATGGGTGCTCACGGAGCAACAGCAGCCAATACCGCTGACAGGATAGCTAGGAGAACTCCAGGCTTCTACAAAAACGCAGGAGAAGCGCTACTCTTAGCTGGAACTACAGCTTGGGATGGAGTTTCCATGCCCGATGGCATGGATCCAGGCGGTAACATGGCCGCCAACACTCAGGGGTATAATCTTATTAATGTTGCTTGGCTGTACTTCGCTTCTTCAGCACAAAATCTCCCAAACAGGTATGTGCGAAGAGATTCGTCCGGACGGGCAAGAGTAGCAAGCCCGAGTCACCCAGAGGATATCGCTAACAAAGGATATGTGGATTCCTCCAGGGCAACACTTCAGGTTTTCACTGCTAGCGGAACATGGACTAAACCGTCTATCGGTACTATGGTATTTGTACAGTTGTGGGGAGCGGGGGCTAAGGGGGACATAAGCTACAACCCGAGCAAGGGTGCTAATGGGGGCGATGGTGGTGACTACGCAGAGCTATGGATACCACTTTCTTCATTACCATCAGGTTCTATACCTATAGGTGTTGGCCTTCCGACTGGTATGGTCATGCATAGCTATTTTGGTAATTTCGTTCAGGCGCAAGGTGGGGGTAGAACAACCTATCATCCTGGAATTCCCGTACTACCGATACCCTCGCATTGGGCGGGGGGTAAGGGGGGTGTCTACGGTGGTAGCTCGGCTGGGAATAGTGTCTATGGTGGGGCTGGTGGTGGCTGGTCGTATCCTACCAATCAACTAAGCTCTTCTGGTGCTAGTGGTGGACGTAGCAGGTTTGGTGGTGACGGCGGTAAGGGTGATGGTAACACAGTATCAGGTAGTGAGGGGGCTGTTCCCGGTGGCGGAGGCGGCGGTAGGGGTCTTGCTGGTGGACGCGGAGAGGTAAGGGTGACTGTGTTCTGATGGTGGTATATGTTAGCAACTAAGATAGGTAAATTCCTCTACAGGAATAAAGTGACTGAGAAGCGAACCCACAGGGATGCAGAGCTTTGGGTTGTTTCTAGCATTCTCGGCGGCGCTCAGTTCGGTGGTCAGACCATCGGTGAGTGTATCTTTGCGTTACCGCTAGAGGCGAACGATCCCGACATCATGCGGCATGAATACATCCACGTCAAGCAGTGGAGGCGCTTGGGGTCTATCGGGTTTCCTGTGAGATATTTCTGGGAGTTTATCTCTAACTACCTTAAGCTGGTTTTTTCCGGCTACAAAGGAGATAAACGCATGGAAGCATACCGAAACATCTCCCTAGAGAAGGAAGCTGGTTGACTTTTCCTCGTTATAGTAGTATCCTGAAATATAAAAGACGCAACCTAACCCGTACTTGTTATACACCTCGGGGAACAACCTGAGTATGCGTCGGTTAACAGAACATAACAATCCGACACGGAGGATAACGTGAAGTATTTCCAATTCCTGACTGACACTGCTTATGTACAGACGGGCGAGTACAAGGTCAGAAAATTCTACAAAGAAGGGCAGCACTGGCTGCAAGGCATAGGTGACGTTGTTGGTGACAAGAGCGTTTCTCTAGGAACTTCGTTCCCTCAGACTGCTGCTACGTCTGGACTGCATCGCATTGTTACTACACTTACCGCGTCAAGCGCTACTACTGACTACCAGATTACTGTTGATGGGAAGGTTGTGTTGAGTGGCTCTGTAACGGTAGCAACTCCGGTAACCCTTGACGAGGTTGTTGAAGTAGCATCTGGGCAAGTTATTGATTTGGTCACTGTGTCAGGTGGCGGGACTATTACACCGAGCGCCACGGCAATCACTTTTACTGGAGATAAGTCGTTCCCGTCAACCTTCTCAGCTGACTGGGCAGTCTTTTCTGACGGCAGAGACGACCTGAAGGGATACGATCCTGGTGCGTACAGCATCGGAATTAAACCCTCTGTTTCCATCATAACAGTTCCACTCCTTAAGAAAGTTTCCCTACTTTACTTGGTCTCTAACAACTCTACCCAAGAGCAGAGGACTTTAGTTCAGTATGACGGTGATATCGACGCCCTTGACAGTGCAGGTATTGTTGACAAGGTTAGCACCGGCAGCCCGACTGGTGAAGGTAAGGCAACTAGGGTTACATGGACTGACCAAGGGTACATCGAGAAGTTTGCTCCTGCTGGGTATAACCGATTCGGTAAGGTTCTTCCTAAGGGTATAGCTGAATCCGACGTTAACGAGCTTACAAGCTTCACCGGTAGCTTCCAGCTCACAGACGGCTCTACTAGCACCGTTACTGCTTACTTCCAGCCTATCTACATGTACAACCAGCTTCCGCTGTTCGACTACGTGTACCTACAGGGTGGGTTTGCCGGTGACTTTACGGCTGACAAGGGTATCGAGATTCCTGGTCACTTCCTGCGTTGGCTTGGCTACGCGCCTTCAGAGAACATCGCGCCTATCAACCGCGCTGGTTCTGGACTCGTGCGCGACGGCTACATCTGGGATGGTAGTGCAATGCAGACCCCTTCAGATGTTGACATCGTTGACGACGGTACTACAATCAAGGGAGCGGATGCGTATAACGTCCGTAACTTCCGGAGGTATTAAAGTATGCTTAGTTTCGTAAACATAGTTAAATACGTTGCTATCACTGTAGCAGTCTTCTTCGTGGGCGTTGCTATCGCCCAAGCTGTTCCAGTGACCCTAGACCCTAGAACTTGGTTCCAGAGTCAAGAAACCGTTTTTCTTGCTGTGGGTCTTGTAGTACCGTGGATCACCAAAGCTCTAACGGCTCTTGGTAAGGACTGGTTCGGCACGGAAGGCCGTGCTACACAGTGGCTTTCGCTAGCCGTAGCAGCTATAATCGGTGGTGTCGGTGGGTATCTTGGGCTAGGATATCTAGCCGGAGCTTCCGGCATCTCGGCTGCCCTGCAAGCAGCTGCCCTCACAGCGTTCGCCTTCTTGATGTCTAACGGCATGGCGAAGAACGAGCGTCAGGTTGCCGCTTCTACTGCCTCGAAGATAGTTAAGCTTCAGAGAGAGTAACCTCTTCTCCCCCTCCTCACGGCGGTCAGAAATGGCCGCCTTTTTGTTTGACATGCGGTGTCGGTAGTGATAGAATAAAAGATAATGGGAACTGAAGAGTTCATAGAAAAAGCACGTGAGGTGCACGGAGATCTTTATGACTACAGCAAGGTATCTTACGTAAATTCTAAAACTAAGGTGTGCATCACCGACCCTGAGTTCGGAGATTTCTGGCAAACCCCCAACAAACACCTCTCTGGAAACGGTAACAGAGAGAGGTATGTAAATCGTATCTCTATGTCTCAAGAAGAGTTTATAGCTCGCGCCTCTGAGGTGCATAACGGACTATACGACTACTCTAAGGTAAGCTATGCTGGCTCGTTCTCTAAGGTGTGTATCATAGACCCGGATTATGGCGAGTTCTGGCAGTCAGCTCATCATCACCTAGAGGGTAGAGGGCATCCGAGCAGAGGGTCTGAAGCTTCTAGAGACAAGAACGTCAGGTCACAAGAGGAGTTTATACGCCTAGCTAAGGCAGTACATGGGTATCTCTACGACTATTCTAAAACCAGCTACATCAATGCGAAGACTAAGGTATGTGTAACAGACCCAGAGCACGGAGACTTCTGGATTTTACCAAATGAGTTACTTAAGGGTAGAGGACACCGTGTACGAGGTTACGAGAAATCAGGAGAAAAAAGGACTCTTTCTCGTGAAGAATTTATCGGAAGAGCAGTAGGTGTGCACGGTGATACTTATGACTACTCTAAGTCTGACTACAGCAGCGCGAGGAACAAGATACTTATAACTTGTCCTGTCTACGGCGACTTTTGGCAGACGGCTAGCAACCACCTAGAAGGCAAAGGACACCAGAAGCGGTCTGTGCGTGTGTCTAAGCCACATAACCAGCTTCTTGACTTCGTAGGGAGCTTGGGGGTTGACACAGTTATAAACGACCGTAGTGTTCTAGGCGGTATGGAACTGGATATATTCATCCCAGAGAAGTCAGTTGCAATCGAAGTAGATGGCGCATACTGGCACAGTTTCTTGGGTAAGAGATACCACCAAGAAAAACAAGACGCTGCCGAGGCTCGTGGTGTGACGTTGCTTCAGTTTTTTGACTATGAGATACTAGAGAAACCAGATATAGTCAGATCTATGGTTTCCCATGCCCTAGGCCACACTGAAGAGAGGATATATGGCAGAAAAACCAAGCTGGTAGAGCTGTCATCCAGTGACTATAGAAACTTCCTTCGTGATAACCACCTTCAGGGCGCTGTTAACTCTAAAACCAAGCTCGGTTTAACGCACGAGGGAAACCTTGTATCAGTTTTAGGCTTATCGACACGGCGCGGTATAAAAACCATCGACAGGTTCGTCTCTAAGGTAAACACCCAGGTGATCGGAGGATTTTCCAAGCTCCTAAGCGCAGTACCTGACTCTGTGATACGTACACACTCTGCTAACCGCTATGCTACGGGCAATGTGTACGCTTCTAACGGATTTTCTCTGGTTGGGTCGTTCCCGTACACTCTTTATTTCACCTACAGGGGTAAGCTATACCCACGCGAGAAGTTTCAGAAGCACAAGATTTCGTCTATGTTCCCGGAGTATGATGGTGAAGACGCTGAAACATTCCTCAAGTCGAGGGGTGTTGCTAAGGTTTTCGCAGCAGGAACTAAAACATGGGAGATAAGGAGATAATGATAATATGCAGATATTCGCCATACTAGGTCTTATACTTAAGTTTCTTCCGTATATTGCACCAGTGCTCAAGGGGCTTTTCGGTGCTCTAGACAAACTAGGAACAGCCGAGAAGAAAGACGGTACTGCTGTTATAGACCCAGTTAAGCTGCAAGAATTCGTAGAAGCCCAGACCGCCAAGATCATAAGAGAGACGATAGAAAAACACCGTGGGGAGCTTATTGCTTATGTCCCCACGGAAGAAGAAGCGGCTAGAGAGAAGAAGATAGACGACCTGCTGTCAGAGCTTGAGAAGGCTCAGAAAGAATACGAAGACGGTAAGGGTGGTAAGGATACCCCGCCACAAAAGAAAAATGGTGGGGGCAGCGACAGGGGTACACAGACCCCTATACCCTAGGTGGAGACGAGCGCTACTACATCAGCTTCTGGCACGGCTATGTATGCCGTCCCCTCCACTGAGAACTCGTAGTAGCTACCGAAAGCAAACAAGACGTTATCGCCTGGGCTTATACCCAGGTTTTTGTTTGCAGTCACGGCAACGCCCCATAGCTCTTCGTTGGGTATCGGAGTCAGTATAACATGGTTGTTGAGTCCCTTTATCACCATAGCGTTGGTTTCCACCCTTCCCAGTCGAAATCTTCTCCGTAGCACAGGTTTCTGTAGTCGCAGAACCTGCATAACGGGCTTCCCAGGCTCGCTGGGAATACATCGTTCTCTAGCCTTTCGAACAGCTGGTCTGCATCTTTGTCGTGGTAGTCGATTATCTCTTGCGTTACATCAAAATCTAGCACAGACCCGTCTTTGAGATGTACCCAGTGTCCTGTCGGGTAGTAGTCTAGGTTATACTTTTCCTTCAGAGCCAGAGAATAGCTGTAGAACTGAAAGTCTTTCTCTAGGCTCTTGCCGGGCTTGTTCCAGGCGGTTTTCAGGTCATAGAAGTGAATCTTGCCGTCTTCCTTGGATATGATGTCCACGTACCCTATGAACCGTCTGTCGTGCCACTTCCAGAGGAGTTTAGCCTCTATCTCTATGATATCGTTGAGGATAGGGCTTAGGGCAGTTATCCCGTTTCCTACCATAGTTCTGGCTTGTTTTTCCCAGCCTTTCTCTATAGCCGAGGGAGTGCCTTGTAAAGACTGTATCTTACCGGGGAAGAAGTTTTCTGGTTTATCCCCAGCCCCCTCCATGACAGCTTTAGCCGTCTCGTCTTTGGGTCGTGTGTCCCATATCCCGGCCACCAGAGAGGTTGCATACCTCTTCTGAGCTTTGTCTCTGAGGGTGTAGTCTTTGCTGCCGTTCCTCTCGGCTAGACCGATGTAAACCAGGTCGTGCACGATCCGTCCAAACCATCTGTGATGAGAGATCTCGTCGCCAGATGGAATCTTATCTACTCGCTTGTAGCGGAATTTTAACCCACACTGCTGGTACTCCTTGTAAGAGGACGCAGAGAACAGGTAATCTTTTGTGTTCATCTTGCTCCTAACTTTTCCTTAAGTTCTCGCCTTTTCTCTCTGATGAAGTCCGTGTCTGGCGTAGACCTCCCGAGGAAATCGTTCTTAGCGTCTCTGGTTCTCTTGAGCACCATCCCCCGCATGACCTCTAGCGCTGTCGTGAACGACCCGTCTAGACCCTTCGAGTAAAACTCCAGTATCGTGTAGTATTCTTCCTCTTCAAGGGCGTCTTTCAAGGCGTCGAACACAGCAGCTGAGTCCATGGTCGGGTCAACTGTTTCTAAGGCCTTGCTCACGAGCGAGGATTCAAAGTCTAGGTAAGAAATCCCGCTTTTCCTGAACTCTATGATGTTACTAGGGTTGTCTAGAACGAAATAGAGTATGCGTCTTTCATATATCGGTGCTGGGAATGTCATCTTATCCAGATCCAGTGCAGACACTTTGTCGGCGTTTTTGTACTGGATCATCTGCTGTAGCTGGCGCTGGTCTATGCTGAACTCCTGAGAAGCTCGCTCTACTAAGTCTAAACCACGGTAGCTGAGCTTACTCTGAACGTAAGGCGCTAGCTCGCGTATGACAGCGCTAGCTACTTGGCTTCTGGTGCGGTTAGCTCCCAAGTTTTTCTTGATGAGTGCACGGATGATAGCAGAGGTGTCTGACCTGGCGTTAGTTACTAATGACAAGAAGTCTTCCGTGGAGTGTGACTGTAAGTACGAGTTGGGGTCTTCTTTCTCCGGGAGCACTATAGAGTACAGAACGGAGTCTACCCCAGTGTCTTCTGCGACCTTGAAGGCTTCTAGCAGCGCTTTTTCACCAGCAGAGTCAGAGTCGAAGACAAAGTAGATGTTTGCTGCTGCTCCAGCAAGCAGTTTTATCTGCTCGTTGGTGGGGTTGGAACCTAGTATCGCCACGCCAGGAAGACCGGCTTCACACACAGACAACGCATCCATCTGACCTTCACACACGATAACCATGTTATGCTCAGCGATAAGGTTTCTTACGCTGCTCAGGTTCCAAACGACTTCCTTCTTGCGGAATATCGGAGAGCTAGCACCGTGGACGTAACGCGGTGCGGCGTGATGGGTTGCGTCGGTTGCCCTGCCCGTAAACGAAACTATAGTGCCATAGGCGTCTTTTATCGGGAAAACCACTCTGTTTTGGTATCTAGACAGCAGCCTTCCGTTGTTGATGTACCCGACTCCAGTTGCAACTATGTCGTCTGACTTACACTTAGCCGCAAGAAGATGGTCTATAAGTGTCTTGTTTCCGTCCGGGGCGAATCCCACCCCGTAGCGCTTCAGCGTGTCTACAGAAAACCCCCGAGACTTCATGTACGGGTAAGCTTGCTCCGCGTGCTCTAGGAAAAAGTCGTAGCTCAGTTTGACTATCTTCCTCAGTGGAGTCAGGTGGTGGTTCTGCTCTATCTCTATGCCTACGAGGTCTGCTAAGAAGGCAACTGCACCCTCCTTAGAGATGTTTTCTGTCTGCATCACGTAGTCGATAACTCCCCCGCCCTTACCAGCAGAGAAGTCATACCACGTCTTAGAGTGAGCGTTCACAAAGAAACTTGGGGTTTTCTCGTTCGTGAACGGAGAAAGCCCCTTGTAAGAATCTGGCTTGGTCTTTGTTAGAGAGATTTTTCGTGACACGAGGGCAACGAAGTCAACTTTTTCTAGTATCTCTGACAGCACATAACCCTCCTCAGTCTCTGAACAAACGCTTCTTGGTCTCCGGGCTGTTTCTGGTAGCTTCTGGCATCCCAGCGGCTTCTAAAGCTGAATCGTTGATGTACCACCCAGTGCCGATAAACTTGACTGTAAGGCTCTTGCGCTTGCCCAGGTACTTGAAGATGTCTTGTGACCCACATTCTGGGCATTTCAGTCCTAGTTCTTCCACAGCGTCATCCACCGATATCGAGTGTTCTACTTCCCATATGTTACCACATTCTCGGCACTTGTAGTCGTAGATAGGCATCACAGTCCGGTGCTCCCGAAACCTGCCTCCCCACGGGATGTATCTAGAGAGACCTTACCTTCGAAGATGTTATAGCTTTCGCTTCGGAAAACTATCCCCTGAGCGATCTTAGCCCCAGCTTTCAGGTAGGGCGGATGCGTTCCGAAAGCAAGAAGCTGTATCATAAGCTCTCCGCGAAACGAAGAGTCTACTGTCCCGGGAAATGCATAGACAAGTGACTTTGTAGCTAACCCGCTCCGCGAGGCAAACCTGAGGTGCATCCCTGGTGGTAGGGCTACACGCAACCCGGTGCGCACTAGTGCAACAGAGACTATGGAAGGAGACTTCTGGATGACATCTGCATGACCAACGGTGTTTTCATGGAATACCCGCCTCCAGTTAACATCTTCAGCGGCGTAGAAGTCCATGCCTACGTTGTCGTGCTGAGACTCACCGTGGTGTGTTGGAATCACCGCTGTGTCTAGAAGCTTCTCGAAGGTTATCTTGGGAGTTATGAGATCACTGGTTACAGACCTACCTGGTGCAGGAGTTTCACCGGTCACCATTGCTAGTATCGTGTTTTGCATAGCGGCTACTTCATCAATCTGGGGAGTATCATCTTGTCCGTCCATTCTTCCACCTTTCTTTTGTACTCTTCTAGTGTTCCATCGTTGTTTATCATGTACTCAAAGTGATAGTTATCCAGAGCTGTTTCGCTGGGGTGGGGGTCTGAGTGGAGGATGGGTGCTGTGACTCTGACCAACAGATCGTCGTCGTGGAAGATATCAGCTTCGTTTGTGTAGCGTACATCGGTGACAAACCCTACGTCAACACCTCCGACTAGCACATCTAGTTCGTACAGGTTAAGTACTTTCTCTATCCAGTAGTCTTTACGTACAACATCTCGCATCATCTGTCCGATGCCCTGTAGTATGTACCTAGTTACTTCTTTATCTTCTGGGTTAGTTTTAAAATATGTTACAGCGTACTGCTTAACTGCATCTGCAAAGGAGTATTTTCTTACTTTTATGCCTGGAACTTTGTGTTCTAAGTGGCTTTTTGACAGCTGGTAGAATGTGTCTTTCCCTACCCTTTTCTTGCCCGATATACCTACTAGCATCTTACCCCTTTCTCGTGCATGTTCCAGGCACCCGCCACACTCTGTTTGGGCTTCCACCTAGTCGAGTGCTATTTATCGGAAGAATTTGAACCATTATCCTGAGCGAGTGCCTTTTCCATGCGGTTTTCAGTGTGGGTGTCAACCACGAACCGTACTGATGTTTAGCTTGACCCAACTCGCGCCACGTGGAGGCAATCAGTCTGCGAGTCTACGAGGGAATTACCCTCGTGTTTAGAAAGGAGCGTCGTCAACGGCAGCGCGTCGTGGCTCTTTCTTCTCGGTTTTGCTGCTTTTCTCGAGCTTAGAAGTCTCCGCCGGGGAGGAGTCTTCGTCACCGAAGAGCCCTTCTCCCTGTAGAACCTCCTGCACCCATACATCAATCTTTTCGATGGTGTCGCCGTCCTGGTTCTCGTAGTTCCTAGACCTCAGGAATCCTGAGACTACCAGCGGGTAGACACCCTCTGGAGACGAAGCGTTTAATGCCACAGCCCTGTCAGACCATGCGGAGGCACCGATGAATGTCTTGTAAGTGTTGGTCTGCCCGTCTCGTCCTCGGAAGCTTCTGAGGTTGGTCATCTTGATGGGAACCAACGGTGTCTCTTTCTGCCCAACGTATCGGATATCCTGTACTTCGGATTCTCCTGTGACTACGATAGATGCAGAGTCAGTACCGTTGTCGGAGTCAGTTATCGCAAGGACTCGACCCACAGTAAGGGCACTGTGGTAGTTTTCCGTACCGAGTTTATCGCTACCTAGTCTGCCTTGGAAAACGATGCGCTGACCACTCTTACCCTTGTGCTTGATGAAGGAGGCGTTGTTGCTGAAAGCTAAGCACGTGAATTCATCGCTGTTGTTACTGCCAGCCGATACAACAGCCTTAAACAGGATTCCGTCGTTACCGTACTCCTGAAACGATCCGCTTATAATCCCACTCAAAGTTACGTCATTCATAGGTGGTTACTCGCGGTTCCTTCCGAGTGTCGTGTCCCTGTAGGGCTCGTAGACTTGCTTGGTGAACTTACGGAGTAGGTTACGCATCCTGCGTTCTGAGGCTTCGTTCTTCTTTGTTGCTTGTGCACGGAACTCGTCCTCAAAGGCTGCGACGAATGCGTCGAAGTTCTCACGTAGTGTGAGAGAAGAAGCTGATGGTTGACGTTCAAGTGTGTTTGTCATGTTTTATCCTTTCACCCAAATGTGGGTATGACGCTAGTATAGCAGGTATCCTTTTGGCTGTCAAGTGTTGAAAACGGCGATTATCTCCTTTCCTGTGCCTGTAGTAAACAATATCGGAGTTTTGTCGGTGTTAACCCACAGGTGTATGTCCTCGTACTTCGTTGATTTCAGGAACGCTAGAAGGTATGTAAGATTTATCCCGAACTTAAGCTTTTCGTGCTCAGTAACCAGCGGAGTTATGGCAGAAATCGCTGTGACAGAACCTTTGTTGTTCTTAGCCCTGAAAGTACAGACCGAGCCCTCTACCTCGATGTCTATCCTCTGCTTCTGGTCGTCTCCGGTGAAGAATATTACCTTGTTGAGTGCGGTAACGAAGTCTGAGCGAGGTATGATATACTCGTTGGTGTTCGCACTGACGGTTTTTTCTACGACTTCTTGGTAAAGTATCGGTGACTGGGCTATGATGTTAGAAACTACCCTCAAGGTCTCTTTACCTTTAGTGAAGGTAGTCGATATAGTACCTTCCTTCCAGGCCAACAGTGCTTTTTCAGCCCCTGGCATCAGAGCAGGAACCACCGAGAACTCCTCCCCAACCACTAAGGTGTGAGCGTCGTCTCCGTGGTAGGTAGCCTTCGCATCTGTCAAGGATATAACACTCCCATCAGTGGCCATGACCTCTAAAGTCGAGCTACCTATGCAGATGTGATACCCAGTGAAGCGCACATCCCCTACATCACGGCTGCCTGCTGCGTGCTTTGTTTCGGAAAACAATCTGAGTAGTTCTGTCGGCTCGATACTTACGGGGTCATCTGCTGTGTACTTAGCTCCTAAGCGTTTGACCGTAAGCTTTTCTTTACCTGTGAGACCGAGGAACTCAGCAGACGACCCGTCGCTGTCTACAGTAAGTATGTTGTCGTCTACAGAGATGCTACCACCGTAGAATGCTTTGTGGAGCTGTTTTGCACTTTCTCCTTCCAAGACTATACGGAATGGCTCTGTATCAGTAACAACCTCATGTATCGCTGCGTGGTATTCGTTGTTCGAGGCCACATAGAGCTTAGTCCCGAAAGACTGTATCAAGACATCAGAGTCTGTGTCTACTATCTTCAGGACAGTATCTAGCCCAGCAAAGATCTCGTCCATCACTTCACCAGGGCTTTAAACTTTTCCGAAGTTTCCCTTTTGATGCCAGAAGGAAGGTCACTTTTTTCAACAGTTTCCAGCAATGCTTCTAAGATGTCTGGAGTAAGTGTCTCATGAAGCATCTCTACTTCATGTCCCGACAGCTTTACCGAGTTTTTGGTGTGGTTTTCCCATGAGGAAACCGCCCCAGGGAACAATATCTTAGCCGTCAGGTACATTTCTTCGGCATACTGACGTATCTCCCACTGTGCGTGCTCGTCAACCCTGAGCCGTATGAGGTGCAGAAGGTTATGTAGGTTCTGGTTCCAGTAGAACTCCGTGTAGAGGTTAACCGGGAGCACTATCCTGGCCATTTCTCTCGCTACGCCCTCTTTCAGCAGAGATTTATACGCAGAGTAAGAGATGTTGTCCACTTCCTCAACGATAGCCTTCATCTTAGGGCTGCTCAGACGCTCGTCGAAGACACTCCCTTGCTTGTTGACTGAATCTTGGGCTCTTGCCTTTGCTGGAACATAGAATTCCTCCTCCACAACCGAGTATCGAGCGCTTATCTCGTTTATCGAGCTGGTTCTGTGTCGAAAGAGCTGTCTAGCCACGAATATAGGGGCTTTGATGTGGAAGGTCACGCCAACCTGCTCTACAGGGCTAGTATGTGAGTGACGTATGAGGTAGTCAACCAGACCGGCATCGTTCCTCACCGCTTTGGTGCCACCTTTGTAAGACACACGCGCCGCCTCAGCGATACGCGAGTCGGTGCCGTACCAGTCTACGAGTCTTACGAACCCTTTGTCTAGAACCTTGACTGGATCGAATATATCTGGGTGCGCTTCTGCAAACTCAAGCTTTTCTCTTGCGTCTTGTATGCTCAACTCAGTACTTCCTTTCTATCTCGTCCATCTTACGTGTGCGACCTTTTACGGTGTAGTGGTACTTATCTATGGTTTCCCTGAGCCTGTCTAAGAACTTACAGTATGCGACTAAGGTGCTGAGCTTGTTTGAAGCCTCGATAACCTTAGGAGAAGCCTTAGCGTGTGCCTTAGCCTCTGTGACCTTATACTCAGTCTCCATAGACATCATGTTTTTTATGACTTCGGAGGCGATACGCTCTGTTTCTCCAGCTTGCTTGTCCCTAAGAAGCTCAGCTGTGCTGAGTGCTTCGTTCACCGTCTCAGACCACATCAGAGACTTAATCTGTAGGTCTTGCAGCTCTGGTATCGTAAGCTCGGCTAGGACGATATATTCGCGTGTGACCATATCTATGCCTAAGCTTCTCAGGAGTTTATCACGGTCTATCAGTATCTCGCTAAGCTCAGGATACTTTTTTACCTCGTCTAGTATCACTCTTCTTTTTCTCCTTTCCGGATAGGTGATATAACCCTAAGTAGATAGCGTCATAGACATCCTCTTGGAATTTTATCTTCTTCAAGGATGAGAACCGTGAGACAACCGCGGTATGCATGGCTGACTTAGTGGCGTTTTCTCTCCCAGCGAAGAATTTTTTAACGGTGCCGGGGCTGTATATGAAAACTTTAGGTTTCTCACCATTCACATATTCTCTTAGCTTAGCATGGAAAGAAAGGTAGGTGGTCACTCTGGCTCCTTCTATAGAGGCAAGTACATTACCCGAAAAACCACGCGAAAGTCGGCCTTCTAAGACTAATTCTATGCTGTTAGGCTCCATCTTAAATAGTTCGTCGAAGTATTCTAAGAAGTAAGCATGAATCTTATCGAGTTTGTCAAGATAGTTTCCAGATGTTTTCAGTGTAAAAACATCACTTCTTACTACTGTCATCCCGGACATGATTACTATGCCTGTTTTGTTCAAGGCGATATCTACGGCAACGATGATATCCTTACCGCGTACATAAGATTCAGTCATATATAAACCATTCTAGCACTATACAGTACTAGTGTCAACCGGAGGGAAGAATGTCACGAAAGCAGATAAACGAACCGTTCCTCATAACACCGTATTCGCTTCTTAGAACCCCAGAGTATCTGAGGTTTTTTGACAGCGCGTCGGTAGGTGGTGTGTACAGGTTACTACTCACACGTGTCTGGAGACAGGGTGAAAAATCCCTGAAGTACAAGAGCGAGGGATGGGTGTCACGTGTAGCATCTCTGTACGACGACGGCTGGCTACCAGCTTACTTCTCGTTAGATGAGTTGTGTGAGGCCACGGGATTTACGCCTAAGAGTATAAACAACCACTTGTCTACACTGGAGGATCTGAAGCTCATACGTCGTGATGCGTTTGCAGATGGGTGGCTGTTTTTGCTCGGGAAACGGCTGAGGTTTGAGAGCAGCTCGCTAGGGCTATCAGTAGGCGACGACCACGAGGGTTATTTCATAGACGCATGGGAGTCTTGGTTGGAAAGAGATGAGGTGGAATTCAGGACTTTTCTGGTTGAGAAACTAGCCCCGCCTAAGCAGAAACAGGCCTTCCTCGGAAAAATATTTCCAAGCGTTGAGAAAAATTTTTCCAGAACCGAGCCTACGGAAACTGTGAAGAAATCACGTGCTGCACGGGATAAATCTAGTGTGGAGCAGCCCCTTAGAATAGATAAGAAAAGAATAAAGGACCTTAACTCACCCAAAACCGAGGAAACGCCGTCAGGGGCGACTATTTCGGATGCCACTACCGTGTCATCCACTGATTATTCCAAAAGGATACGTGATGCAGAGACGAACGACGACGCAGTTAAGGTTGCGCGTGAAGCTTATGCAGACGGTACGTCACTGCATTTAATCAACCAAGTGTTAGCGTCTCGTGAGCCGGGCTTGGCTTTTCCGAAGTACCCGCGCTTCTCCTTCGCCGTCTCTGCGTATGACCCGAACCCCAAGAATCCTCACGTCGCCTTGGCAGGGCTGTGGGCTGCTCTACACGAGGACATAACCGGTGTCGTGGCCACCTCTACCAAGAAGTTCTATGCGACTGTGGTGGGCGCGTACAAGAACTCCCTGCTGAAAGAGTACTCGCACGAGCAGTGCTTGTGGACTCTGCACAAGGTGGTGCGCGAGGGTGGGTCGTCACTAGACTTCCTGTCGCAGGGTGGTAGAAACCTCATGGCGTTGGTGAGGCAGAATGCTAAGTTTTACCAGGAGATGCTCGAAGCTAAGCGTATTTCCGAACTTCAGCGAGAGGCTAACCGCATACAAGATGAAAAGCTAGCGGCAGAGAAGGCGGATGATTCTCATGCGAGCATCTGGGATAATATAGAGAATGACCCGTGGTTGCAACGGGCGAAGGCTCTCGTGGATAAGCGTCGTGCAGCGGATGAAAACCTGAAACGCCTCAGAACGTCAGCACCGGCATGGAAATTTGATGTGGCGTCTGATGAGTTTGTACCTATAGATGAAGAAAGGACTAATGCTTAACTCAAAAGAAACCGAACTATCTGTACTAGGAACCGTGATGTACTCGCCAGAGCTGTTCACCAGAGCAGCGTCTGTGCTGACTCCAGATGATTTCTTCTATCCAGGGAATGCGGCTGTGTACTCAGCTATGGTAGAGCTGTTTGAATCTGGGCTGGATATAAACATCAAGACAGTGTGGAATTCTCTCTACAAGAGAGGACACACTGGCATAACAGAGTCAGAGATCAATGACATGCTGTCATACCGAGTAGATGCTACTGCTTTCGTAGCGTTCGTCACTCAACTGTCCGAGTTTTCTGGGTACCGCCTGCTAGAATCTGGGGTTAAGAAGATAGACAACGCCATCAAGAAGGGAGACGGCGACTTATCCGACTACACAACGATGCTGGCATCGCTAATCCACCAGGTAAGTTCCAAGGATGTACAGAAGGAGTTTTCCTCAGGTGATGCCCTTATATCATCCTACATGGAGATGGTTACAAGAGAAAGGACTAGTTTGAAATATACAGGACTTGAATCTATAGACTCGCGCTTGGTTGACTTTGACGCCAAGGAGATATCGTACCTTGCAGCTCGTCCTGGCGTAGGAAAGTCGGCCATGCTGCTTCAGTCTGTCAGAAGCAACCTAGAGATAGGGGCAAGCGTGGGTTTCCTGTCCATGGAGATGTCTGTGCCAAAGCTTATGAACCGCTTAGTTTCTTCTAAGATAGAGGTAAACGGAGAGGAGCTTCTTAAGAGGAAAGAACTTACTGATGCTGTTAAAGAAGCCTTGATGTGGTACAGCGAGATGCCGTTGTTCCTAGATGATTCAGGCCCGTTCACGGTTAACACAGTCATACAGAAGATACGTAAGCTCGTATACGAACATGGGTGTGATGTAGTGTACATAGACTACATCGGTCTTATCGGGGGCACCGCTGGGGCTACCAGAAACGACCAGCTGTCTACCATATCACGAGAGCTTAAGAACGTGTCTAGCGAGCTTGACATACCACTAGTGATAGCTGCGCAGCTTAACCGTGAGGTAGTCAAGAGGGGTGGTACACCTAACCTAGCAGACCTGAGAGATTCTGGTTCTCTGGAGCAAGACGCTTCTATCGTTGCCTTCATGTATCCAGACATCGCAAGCATAGCAGAGATTGCGAACATAGATGCCTACCTGAAAGACCAGGTAGAAGTGCCGGTTAAGTTTGAGGTTGCTAAGCAGCGTAACGGGCCGGTGTTCGTGAGAGACCTGATGTTCTACAAAGAGTTCGGCAAGTTTGCTCTGAGGGACGAAGTTCTTTCGACCTTCTGAGGACGTTGACCCGCGAGCGGGTCTGTGCTATTAAAGGTCTCGAATTCGAGACCTTTGAACCCACCGTTGACCCGCGAGCGGGTCTGTGCTATACTAGGCACCTAAGGAGATGACTTTGAGTTTACCATTGAAATTCGATAACTGGGTTTACAACCGTCTGGCTGAGCCTTTTGAGTTATCTGAGATAAGCTTCAGACCAGGGAGCCGTGGCTCCGTGTTGGTTTACATAGACGCAAGGGTAGTAGCCGCTAGGCTCAACAGTGTTGTAGGAGCAGAGAACTGGAGTGACTCTTACAGTACCGTCCTGCTGGAAGATACTAGGGATTATGCCCTAGACGATGAGGGTAAGACAGTAAGCAAGCCCAGCTACGACGGGAATTACAGGTATGACCACGTAACCCACAAGTACGGCGGTATAAAGTGTGATCTAACCATCCTTGGGCTCACCAAGAGCGACATAGGCGCTCCTAGCAGCGCTGACCAGCTTAAGGGTGCAACTTCTGATGCCCTTAAAAGAGCGGCGGTTAAGTTCGGTGTGGGGGCATACTTGTATGACCTGAAGGGACTCAAGGGAGCGAAGATAGAGAGAAACGTAGTAGTAGAACCTCCCGAGATGCCGGACTGGGCGTTACCAGTTGCTAGGTCAGACCCCAAAGACGCCATACTAGCACTTCTCGAAGACATCCGTTCGTCTGACTTGTCGGACAGTGACAAGCTGCTAGGAGAGACGGCTGTGCAGGAAGTCATGGCTATGGGTAAGTATGACTCTAATGCTCCACTTATTGTTCAGAGAGCGGTCTACGAAAGGTTGCTAGAGCTGATCGGGAAAAGAGGTAGCTGATGGTGATGAAAGTTGACGACTCCGATCTCAGCCTTCACCTTAAAGACCCCAAGACCATCAGAAACTTTCTCGCTAAGCTAGAAAAAAAGCCTTATGGGGAGAGTTTTCAGCTCGGAGATGTAGAGCATGTTGTTGATGTTGTTTCTACGGGGAGCTTAGTGCTTGATATCGCCACTGGTATAGGCGGATATCCCAGGGGTAGGATTGTACAGATAGCAGGGTGGGAGTCTTCGGGTAAGACGACCCACGCTCTGAAGGCTATCGCTAACTTGCAAGCAAAAGGCGGAACGGCTGCCTTTATCGACACTGAGTATGCACTAGATCCTAGGTGGGCAACACAGCTTGGCGTAGACATGGCCGCTGTTGCATGGGTTCAGGTAGACGACCTAGAGACAGCGGGGGAGATTGCTATCGAAATGGCCAACTCTGGCTCGTTTGATATGATAGTCTTCGATTCTGTTGCTGGAGCCCCGATAAAGGCTGTGGTGGACGGGGAGCTTGGAGATGCTAACATGGGAAGACGAGCAAAGATAATGTCTGACTTCATGCCTAAGCTTAACGGGCCGGTTGCACGAAACAAAGTGTGGATGATCTTTACCAACCAGCTGCGTGACTCGTTGAACATCTATGCCCCGAAGCCTGTGGCTCCAGGTGGGCACGCTCTGACGTTCCACTCGACTATGATTATCGAGCTTAAAGCAAAGAAAATCAGAGCCGGGCGCGGGGATGCAACACACGTCGATGTTACGGCTACCGTTGAGAAGAATAAGATGAGCCCACCCGGTAAAACGGTTACTTACACGATGGATTTTGACGGCTATATTGACATCGTAGATGAGCTGGCCACTATCATAACCAGTGCAGATAACAGTGAAGCTCTTGGCGTTGTACGAGGTGGTGCGTGGTACACCTTACCAGAAGGTATGCTCCCAGGCATAGAAGATAGAAAGTTCAACGGAAGAGACAAGATACTAGAGGCGCTGGCTGAGGTTGACGTGTTTGAGGCTGCCAAAAAATATGTACTAGACAATGTTTAAGAGCAAAAGCTACCTGATGTTCTTGGGAAGTCAGCCGTGCTGCATCACAGGAACCACGAACAACGTAGACCTCCACCACGAGTCGTTGCTCAGGAAGTTTTCCGGAGGGCGGAAAAACAAGTTCGATTTCGGTGCATTACCGCTTGACCACGGTATCCACCTCTACCAGAGGCACAGCTGGGGAAAGGAGAAGTTCTGGGAACACTACAACAAAAATCCATATGAGATAGCAGAGAGGTTGATCTCTCGTTACATAGACACTCACCCTGAAGATATTGAACTTGCGGAAAACGCACTGGAGATGATAAGAGATGAAAGAACTAGACGGAATCCCTCCCACACTTCAACCTAACCATGTACTGTATTTTGGAGCGAAAAGCTGGTGTGCGCCGTGTAAATTCCTTCACCCTATGATGGAAAGCCTGTCTGACGAGTACAACGACGTAGAGTTCGTATACTTGGACGCAGATGTTGCCCCTAAGGTTATGGTTGACTACAAGATAACCTCGGTGCCTACTGTAATCATGAGCATAAACGGGCAAGAAAAAGTATTTCACGGACTTCAGCCAAAAAGTTCTTACCAAGCATTCTTAAGAAACCTGACACCATGATAAAAAGTGGCTACGTACACGTGAAAGACCCGCGTGATGCCCTGTTTGACGCCGAGGTTCTGGTCAAGAAGACCTATAAGAAGACCTCTTACTGGCCTAGCACGCGGCAGCCTAAATCAACCGCAAGGTTGCCTTACTCTCCTGGGCTAGCATGGAGCTTCTGGTTTGATTCTCGGGCTAAGAAGCTTCCTAAAGCCGGGTTTTATATCTCTCCATACGAGTTTTTCGAAGCTGGTGAGGTTACTCCTGGTCAGGCGACCATCAGGGGCGGTGCTAAGCTCCTCAGGAAGAGCAAGGTGATACGTAGCTACTACTGGACAACCGATGTAGATGTTCTGGTTAACTATCTTCTCCTCTACGGCCCTGTGGTTGTTGGCACTAAGTGGCACCGTGGTATGATGACGACTGTCCCAGAAGTTGGGGATATAGAGGCCACTGGTGAGGTTGTAGGAAGCAATGCCTATCTTGTTGATGGTGTCAACCTCAGGGAAGGAACGATACGTCTGAAAAACTCATGGGGAGCTGATTGGGGAAGAAACGGGTGGGGATACTTACCACTCAACGACTTTAAAGCACTGCTCGAAGATGACGGAGAGGCGTGCTTGCCCGTAGGATTCGGGAAGAAATGGAGACCAACTTGAAGCATGTGATGGTAGACCTAGAGACACTAGGCACCGCTACAGACAGCGCTGCTGTTATCTCGGTAGCGGCAGTACGGTTTGACTTACGCGGCGGAGACATAGATACGGCAAACGTATTCCACAGGAACATAGACCTGTCAGACGCGCTTACCTACGGAAGGGTAGACGCAGGTACTCTGAAGTGGTGGTTGGGTACGGACAGGAGGGATATATTCTTCGATATCGTGTATGATAAAGAAGCTAGAAAGATGCGTACTGTGCTAGAGGAGCTTTATTCGTGGGTCACCCTCAACAAGGGCGTGATCCCGTGGGCTCGCGGTATAGACTTTGACTTTGGTCTTCTAGACAGGCTTTACAGGGAAACAGGAGCACAGAACCCCTTCTCTCAGTTCTGGAAGAGACGCGATCTCCGGACATTGATAGACGTTGCTCGGCACGCCGGGGTTCCGTTGTTAGAAGTAGAAAGAGACACTACCCAAGCTCACAACGCCTTGGCTGATGTTATCCACCAGAGTCGGGAGGCTATAGCATACAGTGCAGCCCTCAGAGGTCTAACAGGTATCGACGGTTGACAGAAGATAGAACACATAGTATAATTAAGTGTTATTCATTCCTAAGGAGGATAATTAGTGTTTAAGATTAAGATTTTTATCGTTTCGCTTGTCCTAGCGTTTGCTACCGCAGCTTTCGCTAACGACTTCACATTTCAGGTAGGTGCTGGTGACATCGGTTTCACCCCCACTGTACAAGCTCAGCCGCTCTTGACAGGAGAGTTCGGCTTCTCAGTAAGCCCCTCTGTAGACCTTCTTGTTGGCGCTGGGGCGACCATGGACACTGGGACTGTTTTCGGCGGTGTAAGAGCCTTCTTCCCACAAGCAGAAGCTAGTGATGCAGCGATGTTCGTAGCGGCGCGTGCTGGCGTTGGTACTGACTGGGGATTTTCTGACTTCTACTGGTTAGGAACCGCTACCCTTGGGGTTCGCGGCGATAACGGCCTACAGTTCGAAGCAGGTGCTCTGTTCCGAGGAGATTTTGGGTTCAGCGGAGTCAGCATCGTTCCGGTTGCGTCGTTGGGTTATAGCATTCAGTTCTGATAGTTACGAGACTTAGAGTAATGCCTCGGCTGCCACGTGTGGCCGAGGCACGTTAGTTGTGAGGGCACCATGCTTAAATACCCGTTCGGAGACAACGAAGACGACTACAGCATAATCGCTAAGAGGAATGCACTGCCTGCTGTTGGCGAGTTTGGTACCATCGTTTACCACCACAGAGCTGCGTTTGAGTCCTTAGCACAAGCAGGTACTCTGTACTATCCAGTAGACACACTAGAGGAAGCTGAGTTCTGGCTGAACGAGTTTTCTACTAAGACTATCACTATTGCTGGTATAACTAATATCTTGTACTCTAACGTATACTTCTTACCTGCGGAGGCAGTACCATGAGATGGAAGATGCCCAACGGCTATATGCTTTCCTCGCACACGGTTATGGAGTTCAGAGACGGGGAGGCTCCATTTGGTAAACTCAGTGCGAGCAACACAGGAGACGGGACTTACGGGTGTGTAGCTGTGAGGATGCGTGACATGCCTGGGGAATTATTCTTGCAGGTTAACAACTACCAGGAGGCTAAGTGGTGGTTGGAGTTTTTAAACGACTATCCAGACGCTCAAGGACAGCGACTAATCCCAGCACCAGACCAGAGTGAAACCTCGTTACCGTTTCTACCGCCCCTGGAAAAAGACGCCCATCTGTCGTGGACTATCTCTCAGCATCACAAGGAGGACTAATAAATCTCATAATGAACGATGATAGGATACCTACGTGAACCTAGCACAGGAGATGAGACCCAAAACCTTCGAGGAAGTGATAGGCAACAGCCATATCACAGAGCCACTCAAGAGGCAGCTTGAGAACGGCGAACTGAACCACAGCCTTCTCATAACCGGGGACACTGGAACCGGCAAAACCACTTTAGCCCATATCATCGCAACAGAGCTTAAAGCGCAGGTAGAAGAGGTGGACTGTGGTAGTGACGGTGGCATAGATGTCATACGTGGGTTGATAGAGTCCTCTATGCGCACATCCTTGTTTGCTAAAAACAAGGTGTTTATACTTGATGAGGTTCATAAGCTCAGCAACCCCGGCCAGTCTGCCCTGCTGAGAACACTAGAAACAGCACAAGAAAATGTATATTTTATCTTACTTACTAACGAACCTGGGAAATTACTGAAGACTATACGCACTAGATGCCTTCATTACTCTACTACGCCTCCAGGCACGTCTGAGATCGGCATAGCTGTCAACAGGGTCTTGGATAAGTACGGCATAGTTGTGGAAGACAGGAAGGACTTCTGGACACTCGTCGAGCAGTCGGAGGGGTCTCTCCGCCAGGTTTATTCTCTGCTAGAGAAGCTTATAGCTGCTTCTGACGACTCAGGGGTTATCACAAGCGCTACTTTCTCTGCCACACTAGGCGGCTTGCCAGACGAGGAAGCCAGCATCAACCTTGCTAGGCTATTTATGAAGGGAGAGCTTAGGCCAACAATCCAAGCTATAAAAGAGTCACAGAAGAGACCAGAGCTTAACCCGTACTCGCAGACTATAGGAACGTATAACTACCTGAAAGCCGCATACCTGGGTGGTGCATCTGTGGACAAAGCTATGATGGTTGACTTAGCTGCTGTGATAAAAACGAAGACTGTCGAGTGGTTAGACCTGGAAGGAGTAGCATGGGCTCACCTAAAGTAGCATTTACGTTTGATGACATAGCTATAATGCCAGCTGTCTATTCTAAGGTTAAAAGCAGGCACGATGTTGATACAACTGGTATGTTGCACGATATTGAGCTTCCACTACCCCTGCTGTCTGCTAGCATGGCGGCGTTCGATGTTCTAGACGGAGGAATCTACTTAGACTTTGCTAAGCATATGTATCATGCTGGGGGTATGCACGTGTTTTCTCGCAGAAACTCATTCTACGAAAGGGTTGAGGTTGCTAGCGAGCTTTATGACGAGGGGATAGAGTACGGCATAGCCGTGAGCTTGTTTGAGTTTATCTCGTACAGGAATATACTAGAAAACTTACATTGCTTTATCTCTATAGATATAGCCAACGGAGCTATCCTCCCAGATTTCCACGACTGGAGCGGTAAGTACCCGCTTATCGTTGGGAATTTTGGAAACCCTAAAGCTCCTATGCTTAGGCTCAGAGAAGACGACAGCAAGGATACATACACGATCTACAAGCTAGGCGTGGGAAGTGGGTCGGCATGTACCACACGACAAGTTACAGGGGTTGGGACACCGCAAGCCTGGCTGATCTCTGAAGCGCGTAAGTACGACGTATCTGCTGCTATAATCTCTGACGGTGGGGTTAACACTCCGGGTGATTTCTGCAAGGCTCTAGCCTTAGGTGCAGACGCTGTGATGTGCGGAAGTACCTTAGCGGCAGCGAGAGAAACTCCTAACGAACCAGTAAAGATAGGTGACCGTTGGTACAAGCCCTACAGCGGGGAAGCTAGCTCAGAAGCTAAGGGCGGTTCTTCGTTCATAGAAGGCGTGTCTGGGTTTGTGCAGTATGAGGATAAATCTGTATACGACCTGTTAGACGAGTTTTCGGATGGGCTTAAGAGCAGCATGACTTATGTTGGAGTTGACAACCTGATTGATTTTCCTGACGCAGCTGAGATAGTTATGGTATCGCCTACAGCTGTGAAAGAGAACGGAGTGAGAGTTTACCATGATGAGCGCAACTACAGATGAGCCTCTGATTAACTACACAGGAGCTGACAACCTTGTAGTCGTACCTATAACTGCGTTTATACGCAAAGACGGTCATGTAGCAGTGATAGATGAAGACGCCAAGATGCTCGCTGATGCCTACCCAGAGATGACTAAGTATTTCGGCTATATGTTGTCAGAAGAGATTCCTGCACCCATCTTCCGGCGTGCTGGTGTTAACATAATGGGTGTAGTTGACCGAGAACACTACAAGAGTGCTCTGGACGAGGATCTAGTCAGAGATGGGTTGCGTATCATACGCGAGGCCGCTGAGACTCACAGGGATATGTTGGTTTACCTGTTCCCGTTCGGTGACGACGAGGTACGTAACAAGGAGATGTTCGACGACGTAAGTAACCTAGTTTTGCTGCACAGGGAAGTCACGGATGGTTAGATGTGGAGACCCAGCTCCGGACGACACCTATATCATGCTGCCGTGTTCACACTGCGGTGGGGTGTTCCCACATACCGGCCCGGGTCGGAGACCAAAGATGTGTCCTTGGGCTCGGGAGCAAGAGAGACTGGAGGTCGAAGAGCGCAAAGCAGCTAGGAAAGCCGCTGCTAAAGATGCTAACCTCACAGAAGTACCAGTGTTCGAGAAGGTTACTGATATGGAACCTGGTGATATCGTATACAGGATGTCTGATATACTTGGAAACGAGGTTACTAGACGTAAATACTCTTACGAGTATAAAGTGAAAGAGGTTACTGACAACACAGTAACCGTAGTAAGCACTAAAAAAGCCGGGTACAGAAACTACCCACACACCTTGCCACTAGCCGCGTCTGCTTTCTACAAGAAATCCGGCAGTGAGTACTTAGACATAACAGAAGAAAGAGAGGAAGATGATGAGTAACACATACGGGTTCAACCTTCAGATACCGATGCCATTCCCTACCGATGAGCAGGTCGAGGTTCTGTCTGAGAACCTTGAGACATACCTGCAAAAGCTGGTAGACGATGAGTACCTGACAAAAGAAGAGGTAGTGGCGTTCTTGCAGTTCACCACGTACCTCAGCGGTATCACACCGTTTTTGCTAGACCCGTTTCTTTCTTCCTACAGAGATGCAAAGAAGCAAAGCGCACAAGAAGACTCTGGTCTTATAATTCCGGCTTAGAGTTCTACTTTTATGTTAGGACGGCTGCCGATGTGGTCTATCATCTGAAAGATCGTCGGCAGCTTTCTTTTGCTGTGGAGTAACGGGCTTGGGCTCCACCTGCCTAGATGCGACTCAACGCACTCCATTACTTCCTCGTAGATGCTGGAGGGTATGTATCTGTCTGCCACACCGTTAAACGGGAACTGCTGGCGTGGCAGCAGCGGGTGGAACGGCAGAGAAAACGTAGCGTCGTTCGGGGGTATTCCACGCGAGAATGCGTCGTGTAGTATGCACGCAGCGTAGAGGATGTCTTGCTCCCACATGTTGAGGTCGTGCATCCTAGTAAAGACAGGAACAAGGGCACATAAACGCCTGACGTGCAGTACTAACCCACCCCGCTCTCTTTCATCTGGGTAGTGGTACTTTCCAGCAGAGGCGGGTGCCGTCCAGAAGTATTCCGGGAAGTGATTTATAGCCATCTTCAAGAAATCTTGCAGGTTGGCATCTTTTATCTTGTCTATCTCTTGCTCTATGCGAAAACGAGCTTCCTCTGCTTCGCTCACCGTTTAAACAACCCCAATCCTACTACATCTGATGCCACGGCCTCGTAGTATACTTTCTTATCTTCTTCTGACGCCGTGTTAGTCCTCAGCCTGTCTAGCATCTGTGGGTCTACTCCCGAGAGGGGAGGTTCCTGCCCAACAGAGTGCAGAACAGTGTCTATAAACGGCCAAGCATACATAGTTATATAAGCTAGTTTTGCTACAGTATCGGCAATATCTTTAGTACTAGTAGAAGTATGATCCACCTTTATCTTAGGTTTGCTTCTGTCTTCCCGCAGGTTACGAAGTTCTTCGAATAACACTGGGTTCCATGGTATATCTATGCCGCCGTTAGTTTCTTTTTCACCTTGACCGCTTGTAGGCGGAGCTTCACCGAAGATAGCATCCCTCAGTGCGGTATAGTCCTTAGTCTGGACTATGTTACCGTCCTGAACAATAACACCGGGGTATGTTCTAGCTATCCACTGAGTCAGGTGTAGGCTGTTGTGGTTTACAACCCCCTCGCCAGCGTAAGTGTGGTCTCCGTCTACTTCCATGTGTACTATGCTAGACACAGAGTCCTCAACAGACGTTACTGTTGCCTCTGGGCAGTTGCATCTAGACCCTTCTGTCACTAAAGCTTTTGACAGCTTTTCGGTTGATCTGAAGCCTACTAGATTCCTGAATAACTCTAGGCTTTCTCCGTAGATCAGTATACTGTAGTCTTCTCCTAGAGATGTCCTCCATGATTTTATCCCCAGCTGTAGAAGAAGCAGCTGCACCTCTTTGGAGAGTTTTTCGCTTAAGGTGTTGTACTCTACATGAGGGCTTTTTACGCCGTTTATATCTACGACTACACTACCCTTACTTTCGTAGAGGCCGCTTAAGAACATACCGATGCTTTCTTCCGTAGCTCCGAATATCCACTCTGGCACGTGGTCGTTCTCATCTTTTCCGTGGAATAGTGCTTTATCTGGATCGTGCGTCGTCCCAAAGTGGTCGTCACCTAAGAACAGCTTCAGCTTGTCTCCTGGCTGTAGCTGGTCTGCGAGCAACCACTTGTTATCTTTCGTCAGCAAGGGGTGGTTACTGGTTACTGTGAATTCTAACCCTATGTCGGTTTTGATGGTTTTAGTCGGAATATCATGCTTCACCTCTGTTTCCACTACCTTATTGATGTTTTTATTTCCTACTACGTCATCATGTTTCTTCAATGTCTCTACCAGCTTATACCCTGATGGAGTTAGTACCCTAGACCCCACCACCTGACAGTTCCATCCGTCGAACGAAAAGTACTGTATGTTATAACCATACCTATCTTTCAGTTTAGATATCAAGTTTTCCATAGCAGACATCTGAATCTGCCCCTCTGGAAACATCCTGCCGATGAACCTGAATGAAAAATCTATAACTGGGCGTGGGTACTCGAAGTCCCCCACCCTTACTAGTTCTCTGTGGCCTAGCGTTACTCCGTAGCCGTCACCGCCGTTCTTTTCAGAGCCAGCCGCCGGGTCGCCGCACAAGACGTAAACCGTGTTGGGGTCTCCAGGCACACGTATAGGTAAGTCATACGGGTCTAAGGTGTGTATGACACCCGAGTTATCCCTGTATGAGTATTCAGACGCTGGTTGCGCCTGCCATTCTAGGTGTGCAAGCTTAGCCTTCCATTTTTCTGAACCTATCTCGTCTGGGTCGTAAGGAAGAGGCCAGTCAAGAATCCACTTACGCTCCCAGTTCATGGCGTTCTTTATCCTCAAGGTGTCCTTTATCCACGAGTCCACGAAGCTGCCCATAAGTTCTGACCCGTAGATACAGGCTGCCTTCTCGGGGTCTTCGTCAAAGTACGTCTGGAAATCTTCTCGTGTTCTTGCTGGGTGAAATTCCCAGGAAGCATAACGCCTAGCATATATGTGCGCTGATCCTATAGCAGTGCTGTAGAGCTGGGCGATCTTACCTGATGAGCCAGAGTATCTTTGGTAAGAGATAGCTACAACCTTTTCTTTACCCTTGAACCTGGACTGAGATGATGTTCTGAGCGTGTCAAGAATCTTCTCTACACCGTAGAACTCAACGTCGTCAACCTCGTCTGCGATGCCGAAGAGTACGTCGTATCCTTCGATACCACCACCCTTAGAGTTGGCTGAGATAACTTCTATATTCTTAGGGAATATAACCTGAGATGTAGTTATATCAGTATCTGGGTCAAACCCGAAATCCCTGAAAGCCTTGCGACCAGCACCCCTTAGTGTGTTGATCATAGGGTCGAAGAAATTCTTCTTTGCTTGCAGCGCGTTGATAGCGACGTTGAGAAGGGTTATAGCTTTGGCGTCATCGTGTTCTAGGTAAGCATGTGGGTCGTGCATACACAGAAGCTTGTAAACCGCATATAGGTATGCAATACCACAAGCCCAGTTCTTACCGGCACCCTTACCAACCATCAAGACAAAGAATGTTATCCCGTTTTCGAAGTCAGTAGCGGCCTCGATAAATTCCTTCTGCTTATCACTCATACCCCACATATCTCTACCCAGGTAGTCCGGACTCGTGACGAAGGTTTCTAGGTCAACAGGCTGTACTCGGTATATCGAGCCGCCTTTAGTTTCGTCGGCTATGTGTTCGGCACGACCGATCAAGTCACCCCAGGCAGAGGTGACTGACATTTTGGCGTCTTTAGCTCTGGACATACTAAGACTCCAGCGAGTCTTCTAGCTCAACTCTTGTTCTGACTACCTGTCCAGTGTCTGAGTCCCAGTACATGAGAACGTCCTCACGTGCTAGTGCATCTAATACACGTTTAGCTGTCGGGTCAGCGTCGAGCGCCTTCTGTATCTTCTTGTAGAGGGCTGGGTCTTCCTTCCTGAGAAGGTCTGTGATAAGTTTTACGTAAGATACTTCCCTCTGTACATCTAGCACCTGAGAAAAAAGATCTATGTAGGCTGTGAGCAGCTTAGGGGATAGTTCTACGAGCTTCGTCAGCTTGTTAGCGTTATCTTGCCAGTTCTTCACGAGCTTTGCCGCGCTAGGAGAGTTTGCTATTCCCTCTACACCAACCTCAGAGATCTTCTTGGCCAGCTCTTCTCGGAACATCTGTGCAAGTATCCCGGTAAACGCCAGCTCTTTGGACGCATGGTGAACCGACTGAAAGAAGTGGGTAACTACGCCAAGCGGGTTGAACTCCTCAGACATGGCGATAGCCTCTAGCTGCTCGTCGTCGTAGACGTTCATCTTGTTGTCTCGGATGAACCTCTGAACTTCGGTATAGCTCAGGTCATACTTCTCAGCAACCTTCTGTAGAGACATAGCATTATCTACCACATCTCTGATGACGTCAGCACCTATGCCAAGTTCTTTTATCTTTTTGTGTTTCTTGGTTGGCATCTTATCCCTCTTGCTCAGCAAGCTCGTCGTTTATCCAGTGTCTCACAGGATTTCTAGTTTTGCTGGGTATCATCTCGAAGACCAGATCCCCGTCTTTCTTGCTCAGCTTTATTATACGCCATATAGTCAGCCACTCAGCAAACTGAAATGTATCACCTATGTCTAGGTATGGGAAATCTTCTTGGTTAACGTGCTGTATGTTGAATTCTTCCTCGATACCCATCTCTTTTATGCGGAACTTTATGTAACGCCGCAAGTTAGAGTAATGAACGTGATATTTCTTAGAAATTTCACTCATGTTCAGGTCGTTATCAAGGTAGTCCTCCATGATATCTTCTCCCATAGGAAGAAGGTTCTTAAATCGTATGCTAGACATTTCCCTCCAATACTGAACCATAAGGAACGCGGCTCTTTGATAGAGACACGCCCTTGAGACGGCTGCCACCCGCTACTAGGGTGCCTTCCATCTGCTTGACATTTTCTACCGATGAATCTGTTATGAAAGAGTGAAGTATTCTGCTGTTAGAGATAGTTGTGTTGCCTGTTATGACACTACCAGCTCCGATGTATGAGTTATGTATGGAGACATTCTCCCCGATGAACGACGGGGCACAGATCGTAGAGTTCCACAAGCTTTCTGATAGTATAACCGGGTTTCCGAAGGTTGTTATGTTATCGTTCACAGCCTTGGAAGCAGACAGCTGTGCGGTCAGTTCTTGGTTTATCTTAAGAAAATTATCTTCTGTAACAGGCCAAAATCCGGCGAAAAGAGAAGAATCTTCCGTAGGCGTCGGCATCTCGCCTTTGATGTAGCCGCCGACAACGCCGTTGTTAAAATAAGCAGTGTCTGGGTGCTGTTTCAGTACAGCTACATCTTCCCGGGATATGTTTCCAGTAAGTACTGTTGTAAGGCTGAGCAGGAACACTAAGTTATACTCATCTTTCAGGTACTCGGAGTAGTTGCCGTCATACTTCTTCTCGTGCGAATCTAGCTCCCAGGTATCCGGGAAGAATACCTCTACGGGCTCGTTGTGGATGGATGCTTGCCTAGTGAAGCCGTCTCTCATGAACGAGAGCAGGTTAGTGTTGAGGAATGGTAGGTTTGGGGTTGATTTCTGGAAGAATACGTTAAGGTCTGACGATGTATCTACTATGAATATCTGCACTAGGTAATTATAACATCAATGAAACTTGGTGTCAATACCTAGATATACTTTTATGTCTTCGAGCAGTGCATCTACCAACGGTTTATCTCTGGTCTGGCTCATAACAGAAGTGCTGCCGTCGTAGATACCGCGAAGATAGTTTTGGTTGTTGACTAGGTATTTCTCTGGGATATGCTTCTCTTTGCCCTGACCGAACTCCTCGAAGAATCTTGACAGTGCGTTGTTGTAGCATATCACTATAAACCTGTTCCTGTTTCTTGGGACATGGTAGCGGTATGCTGCGTCTAGTCCGGTCGTAGACTTGATAGCCTCTACCAAGGTTTTCCCAAACTCGAACTCCTTCTCTGGTATGTACCATCGAACAGACCCTATCGAAGTTTTTCCTCCAGAGCTGGACATGTGGTGTACGCCGCCCTCTACGAACGCCCCAAAGATAAGCCCCAGGTCATAGGTGGAATCGACCAGGGGCAGCGTACCCTTTGGGTTGATGTAAAACTTATCTAGGTTTAAGGTGAAGCCTGGTGGTAATGTCTCAAGCATACCTGCTCAGTATAGCATATATCTCACCAGTTATCTAGTATCTCCTGGATAAGGGGGTCTCTCATGTTCTCTGTCATGTGGATGTGCTGTATGTAAGGTAGCTTTGTGGACAGAGCAACAACTTTATCCAAACCACTTACAAACTCCAGGTCACTCTGATCTTCATCCCCCGTGATCACAAGCTTGCCAGATGCCCCTATCCTAGTCAGTGCCATGAGCATCTGGTCTGGGGTAGCGTCTTGGGCTTCGTCGAGGATCATTATCTCGTCTGCTATGGTTACCCCGCGCAGAAAAGCTAGTGGTCGCTCTATCACCTTACCGGCGGCCAGAAGAGAGGTGTAAGTGTTCTCACCGGAGTCTCCGAACTTGTTGAAGAACTCCATCATCGGCGAGAGGAAGGGCGAATACTTTTCTGACAACGACCCTGGTAGGAAGCCAACCTTTTCTGTTGTCACCATCGGGCGAGTCAGGGAGATCTTTTCTATGTTAGAGTTGTCTGTGATGAGCTTCAATGCAGCATAGACTGATGTGAAGGTCTTTGATGTACCGGCTACTCCGGTTATCACGGTTATCTTGTTGTTGCGTATGCTTTCTACTGCTGTTTTCTGTTCTGGGTTGAGGTCATATTTCTTGAGTACTGTTGTTAGACTGATGCCCTTTTTGGACAAGACACACCTCGTTACTGCGGCGCTACGGCCAGTATGTTTGACTTACCGTTCCTGTTTCTGACATAGTAGAAGTAGGTGAAAACGGGCGACGGCGGGATGATGGTAGTATATGTAACTCCACCACCCGGAACAGCAGTGCCGTCTATCTCGGCTTGTACGGAAAACTCGCTGTCATCTGGGGGAACGGACGTATCTGTAGACCGCGCCCTGTATAACCGACTTGGGATAAGGTAAGAGCTAGACCACGAAAATGTGCCTCCTCCTAGGTACGTCAACTTTGGTGGCGGTATCTGTTTGTGGATTATACCGTTGGTGTTGTTGAAGCTTATCACTAGAGTATCATAGTCGCGCCCAAGCTCCACGCCGCCCTCTCCTTGAGTAAAAGCGGCAGTTGGCTCTAGGGTAACAGAATCCCACTTTACCCACAGGGGTTTTTCTGCGGAGAAATACTCATCCATGTTTGAGATGACATGGATCGAAGATAGGTCATCCAGAGATTGCATCACAATCTTTGGGTAGTGATCCAGGTAAGGACTTTCCCCGAGCTTTTTAGTGTTAGTTTCTGAGTAGTAGTTGAGCTTCATCAGAGTACGTGCTTTTTGAACAGAGACTGGTCGTCTACTTCAGGTTCCTCTTCTTGTTCTAGGTTAGTAAACAAGTCTTGGACGTGTAAAAGTACAGACCTGAATTCTTTCAGTGTCACAGAATCTAGGTCGTCGTCGTTTATTATGTTCTGAACCATGATCATCAGGCTTTTCTCCATCTTGCCTCCAGTCGTCACTTAGTTGTTACGTGTATGCCGTCCTGCTCGAACATGTCGTCTAGTATCTGCCTAACTTGAGCAGTGTGGGTGTCGTCGTTTAGGTCGTCGAGTAGAAGCATCTCAGTGATAGCTTCCTGAACAGCAATCTCTTTTATCCGCTTCATGGATCGTTTGAAGCTGTCGATAGAGAACTTCTTATCTGGGCGTGTCTTGACGATGGGAAAGAAGACATATTTCTGCTTCTCCCTGTACATATGGTGTAGCTCATCTTTCTCAGGATTAGCCTCTGTGATGGACTCAAGCACACCTCTGTAGTCATCGGGTGTTAGGTCTACGAATACCAGTGAGTCTCCGGGCTCAAGGGTGCTTCTCCACCGTACCCTTCCTACAGCATCTTCTCTCCACACACGTTGGTTGCACATGTTCTGGTACTGTTGAAACGCGGTGGGGAACGTTACTGCGCCCATGGCCATGCTGTGCCCTGAGACCACCCCGCGAGCGTTAGAGGGGATTATCACCGCTTGAGCTTCTTGTATTGTCACTGTAGAATCCTTTCAGTTCCTTGATTACTTGTTCTTGCTTCAGGTAGCGTTCTAGTGTCTGAAGCCTCGGAGCTAGGTTAAGTCTGACAGCTATCTTTTCTTTCTGGTGTTCGACGTATGTTATGCTGTACATGGGGAATTCTCTGTGGTATTCTGCTTCCCATATACGGATAACTTTGTTGTTAGTATCACCAACGTCAGACTTCCAGTTGTTTCTAGACTTCCATTCAACCAAGAAGTTCTTAGTTCCGACTACTATGTGCTTAACAGATTTTCCGCCGGGGTCTAAAAAAAGAGAAGCATACTTATCGGGGTGCAGTATCTGTGCCTTGTTGCCGTCCATCTTCTCTATACCCGCACCATTAGCAGCACATATGTCAGTATACACCACTAAGGTAGAATTATCGAACACCGTAACTTTCCCGTGTGGTACAACCTTGTTGAACAGCAAAGAGTCTTTGTTCCTAGACAGGTATTCTAGTGCGCTGTCTCTTGTCAACCTCCTGCTGATCCTGTGTAAAGCTATGTGCGGTATCCTTTCTACGGTGTCAAACTTGTTGTCGTAGTAATCAATGAAGTCACTTTTCAGAGACAGGAGCATGTTGACCTCCAGCTTCATTCATGGTAAACTATGCTTATTATACCACACGGGAGGGGTGACCCATCGTTCCCAGAACGGAGAAAACGACGTGAGCGAGAGAAAGGTAAACGTATCCGCTTCAACTGTAACCATCGGTGAGGAAGAGTACTACGTAGTAGAATTTCATCCGGAGGGGACGAAGGCTGTTTCTGACGAGGAGACCATCATGGGAAGCACCGCTGTTGCTTCTGGAGACGAAAGCGAAAAAGCCCTTATGCTAGCTGTCAAGATGTACATGGAGTTTCCTGAGATAGAGAGGGTGTTCTGTATCAACCGACCCGGCAAAACAGTTGTCTCTTACCCAGAAGACACAGACGTGGACGAAGACAAGCTCAGGAACTACCTTTTGTCGATAGTATCGGAGAAGGAGCCACAACAATGAACTTTGACGATGATGTACTGGGGGCTAAGGAAAAAGAGTATCTGTCGCACCTCAGAAAAACACTCTCTAGTATAGCGTTCTCAGACGCCGCCGTTGGGGATAAACGTAAAGAATACTTTGAAACCCTGGAGCGACTGAAGAACAACTACTTTGACATCTTAGCTAAAGAGTACCAAGAAGCTATAGATGTGGCGTCTACTACGTTGGCTTCCCTAGAGGACATTGATGGCCTCGTTGCTTCGATGGTCAAAGAGCGCGACATGAACCGTGAAAACTCTATAGAGCTGACTTCTAACATAGTAGCTAACATCGCAGCTAACTTTGCACTCAGCCCTGAGCGCGTTGACGAGATAGGAGAGTTCCTTTCTACTATCCCAGTAGAAGGTAGGGTAGCTGTTGCGGTGGCGATACGTCTTGCTTACATACAGGAGAACCAGTACACGAGGCAAGTAGAGAACGTCTCGGATATCTGGCTATCATGAAGACTGTACTAGTCGGTGACCTGCATGGTCATACATACTGGTTGCCGAGCCTGAGAAAGCTTCATAGCGACGCCCACCAGATAATCCTTGTCGGTGACGTGGGTATCGGCTTCTCTGAAACGGCAGACGCACATCTTGAGCTGTATGCGAAAACTATAGATAAGCCCCCGTACTTTAGGTTTATACGCGGTAACCACGATAACCCGCACAAGGTAAAAGAATTCAGGCATCCTGGTTTTTCGTACATACCAGACGGAACTATCGAGGATGGAATCATGTATGTTGGCGGAGCATGGAGCATTGACGGTGTTACTGGGGCGTGGCCTAACACTCGCGTGACGGGGGTAGACTGGTGGCCGGAGGAAGAACTCAGCCGGGAGGAATGGGATGACATCCTTCGCCTGCCTAACCTGGGAAGTGTTCATACGGTGGTGTCTCACGACTGCCCGAGTGAAGTGACTACACGGCTGTTACCGGGAAGAAAGATCTATAACACTCGCACCGGAGAGGGGTTATCCATGCTCTGGGAAGCGCTGCCGAACGTCAAGAACTGGTACTTTGGGCACTATCACGTAAATGCCGAGATTAAGCTAGGGGGTGTGACTTTCCGATGCCTCAACGAGGGGACACAGGTAGCCTTGTGAGAGATTCTGTTCTCTGGGCACTCACACTCATCTTTCTAATCCTGAAATTGACGGGAGTAATCTCGTGGTCGTGGTGGTGGGTTTTTTCACCGCTTTGGCTTCCTATAGCTGTTGCGCTCGCCTTCTTCGCAGTCATCGGTGTGATGGCTTTGCTCGGGGTGATAGTGGTCGTCTTTTTCGTACTTATAGGAACCATCACATAATTCTCATGGATCACTAAAGTAGACTTCGATCAACGAAAGGAGGAGAACGTGGGTATTGAAAAACCCCCCAAAGGAAGAATCGACAGGGTGCAGACCCAAGAGTGGACTGTATATGCCGTCGGAGAGGAGTTCTTAACTGAGAAACAGAGAACACAGATGCTGGAGAAATATCAATATATCCGGTATCGTGGCGACACGCACAACCTTTTTACCCTCAAAGCGTTAGGACATGCACTCCAGAGCTATCACGAGTCTAACCTGCGCGTCCTGCGGGAGGTGGAGCACACAGAGGAGACTTATAAGCTGCTACAAGACTGCCGAGCATACTACAACGCCGCGCTGTGGGGGCTTAAGCGGGATAAGCAAAGGCTTTTCGGATTGCGCTGGATTACAGCTAGGTTTGCTGGAAAAACCGTGGTTATAGAACCCCCGGAAGGTTTTAGCTTCAGTGGGCTGAAACCCAGGGTTTACACAGTTACGATGTATAACATATACAGCCACCCGAAAAACGAAACCTTCAGGGTTATCGACAGCCGCGTGCCACCGACCTTGAAAGCCCTTAAGGAAGGCAAGATGGTAGTCAGAGAAGTTACTTACGACGAGGATTCTGGAGAATGGACAAGAGTGTCCTAGAAAGGAGAGCTTATGCGTTTGTACTACAAAGATTCGTTTGGTAGGGATATTCACTGTCATGTTGTGGAGAAAGAGGAGTTGGTCTTGTTCGTCGATGAATCTTCCGAACACGGCGGCATGAGCATCACGAACTCTATAGAGCAAGCGATATTTGCTTACCAGGATGAGTTTGATGGTAAAGAAAACGTTAGGTTTTTCGAAGCATACCCGGGAGATCCGTCTAGCTTTGCAGAGGTTGAGCTTCGCAACGGCAACCCGTACTGGTTTTACCCTGGCCTGGAGGCACACCATGTGTTTAAGGGGTGTTGGTAAGAAAGGAACGAGGTATGTCAGACATATTTGAACCGTTCAAAGCGGGGAATATATACAAGATGCGCCATGGTAACGTATGGGCAACCCTGGTCATGAACGACCAGCTGTTTGGAGAGTACGAGTACGGAGCGTTGACACAGGTGCGTGCTTCTATGGAACTTCCGGGCATTGAAAAGGTCTCGGTAATGCCGGACTCCCACTTCGGCTACGGGGTCGCTATCGGCACCACCCTAGAGTCCTCGACACACTTGTATCCTGACACCGTTGGGGTTGACCCCGCGTGCTCTGTCGGGATGTCCGAGATTAACATCAATGTGGACTCTCTATCGGAGAAGGAGAAGCGTGAAGCTATCCGTCAGGTGTCCGAGGCCGTTGGGGTTGGAAACCAGCTAAGGGACACCGGTATGACCTCTGCCAAATTCCAGGAGATAGTTGACGGGTACCTGCGTCCAGAGGGCGCATGGGTCAACTCTTACGAACCCCTATGGAAAGAGCGCGACACTCCACACTACAAAGAATTCAAGAAGCTGATGACCTACAACCTCACCGAGAACATGTTGAAGCAGTTCAACACCATCGGCGGAGGCAACCATTTCCTCTCAATCGAGAAGAATGACATAGGCCAGAACTTCGTAGCCTCTCACTTCGGGTCGCGTGGACTCGGCAACAAGCTAGCTAGGGTTTTTGACGCCACCATCAAGAAGGAAATATCCTCGTGGGGCGGAAGATTGGCTAATGACCTAATCTATGTGCCAGCCGAGTCTGCGCTGGGACAGGTGTACTACACCTTTAACCGAGCCATGCTAGAGATAGCAACATACAATCATTACATGGTACACGAAGCGGTAGCCAGGGTCTTCCACCAAGGGGTTAACGAGTTCTCTCACATTCCTCACAACTTCATAGAGTATCGTAATGGTAAATACATTGGACGTAAAGGTACTATTCCAGCGTACGACAACAACGGAATCCCTATGGTCGTCCTCGGCAACATGAAGGACGGTAGTGCGATCTTCACTCCTGGGAACGTTAGCTACGGCGACTCAGTACCCCACGGCGCAGGGCGCACGATGTCAAGGGGCAACGCAAAGAAGATTCTCGACCAAGACGTAGTTAACCTGGAGCTTGAAGAAGCCGGTATCATGGGCAACTTCGAAGACGTTCCGATAGACGAGTCCTCTGGAGCCTACAAGAACTTTGACGAGGTAGTTAAGGTAATCGAGGACACCGGAATAGGTGTGCTGAAGTTTCGTACAAAGCCCGTCCTGGTCTGGAAGGACGGGGGCTAAACATAGGATGGAGAGGACAATGACGATGAGAAATGAATATCCGTATGCCAACGATGGCCTGACTTACCCTATAGAGGATGCTAGGGCGCGTCTGCTAGGCTCAGATAGAACTATACGTGCGCTGAGGTATGTCTACAACGCTGTCAAGGAGGCTGACAGTGAGGCATACTCGGTAGAGGTTGCTGCTTGTGAGGATATGCCTATAGAGATACTACCTGTAGTGTTTGACGTGTATCAAAACGAAGGATACGAGGTTGAACCCGGCTACCAGAGCTTGGTGATAAGATGGAACCGCGCTCCGTTAGTCCTTTTGTCCGGGGTTGACGGCGACTAGACTATCTGATACTCTAAGGACATGAAAGAGACTATGACATGGACAACCACCGACGACGGTACGCAGACGGCAACTCCGTCTGCGGCCTTCTGGGATGCGTGGCGTGCGGATAAGAACGCCGTCAAAGCTAACGGTTACAAGGTCACTAAGCTAGACAACGGTAGCTGGCAGGTAACCCATAAAGACCCGTCCCCCAGGGTGGAAGCGTCACATGCCCTTGACTCTGATATAGAAGTTCCCGCCCCCAGAGACCTGAAATACTTTAACTACCAGAAGGCTGCAATAGCTTTTGCCAGAGACAGGGATACCCTCATAGCCGCCCCTCCTGGGATGGGTAAGAGCATTATGACAGCTGGGGTTATAAACCTGCATCCTGAGTATAAACGTATCTTGGTTATCTGCCCGGCTACTATCCGTATCAACTGGAGGAGAGAGCTTACCAAGTGGTTGCTTCACTCCTATACGATAGGGGTAGTTGACAGAGATGATTACCCGGACACTGACATAATCATCATAAACTACGATGTCGCAGATAAGCACAAAGAAAAGCTGCACTCCGTAGAATGGGATCTTCTTGTCTTGGACGAATCCCACGCACTCAAGAACGAGAAGGCTAAGCGCACTATCGCTATACTTGGTAAGGGGAAGAAGATTCCACCCATACCGGCTAAGCACAAGCTGTTTCTCACGGGAACGCCTATCATGAACCGCCCTATAGAGCTGTTTACCACGGTACACACACTCGACCCTGAGACCTGGGGCAGCAAGTGGGCGTTCGCACACAGATACTGTGACGCTAAGAACAACGGCTGGGGCTGGGATTTCTCAGGCGCTAGCAACCTTGATGAGCTTAACCACAAGCTCCGCAGCACTATCATGATTCGCCAGGCTAAAGAAGAAGCCTTGCCAGAATTGCCGAAGGTTTCTCACCAAGTGGTCGAACTGCCACAGACACCGCTGCTGCGTAAGCTAGTACAAGAAGAGAAGTCTATCTGGGGGTCTAGAGAGGATGTACTCTCTGAGCTTCGCGCCGCTGTAGAGCTTGCTAAGGTATCCGAGACAGAGGATGACTACCACGCAGCCGTCAAGAACCTTCGCGTAGCTGTAAACGACTCCTTCGCTGAGATGTCAAAGATAAGGCAAGAGATTGCTATCGCTAAGCTGCCTTATGTCATAGAGCACGTAAAAGAGGCAGAGGATAAGGTAGTAGTTTTCTTTCATCACCGTGAGGTCGGAAGACAGCTCAAGGAAGCCTTGGGAGACGAAGCTGTGCTGCTTATAGGGGGTATGGACATGGACTCAAAGCAAGACGCGGTGGATGCCTTTCAGAACGACCCAAAGGTTAAGTACTTCCTGGGCAGCATAACCGCTGCCGGGATGGGGATAACGCTGACTGCTTCGAGTCATGTAGTCTTGGCTGAGCTTGACTACCGACCTGCTATGGTGGAGCAGGCGATAGCTAGGTGTGACCGCATCGGGCAGATGAACAATGTTCTGGCTCAGTACCTTCTGGTTGAGAACTCTATCGACGTTAAGATTGCCCATACCATCATCGACAAGCAGACCATAATCAACAAGGCTATCAACGCCGTAGTAGACGATATAGCGCTCCCGGAAGACACTAGCGTGAAGGTTCAGCGCAAAGAGAAGGTTGAACCTGTGTCTGACGAAGAAAAGGAAGAACTTCTGCGTAAGCTTAAGATACTTGCCCTTCTGGACTACGACGGGGCGAGAATCAGAAACGACGTTGGGTTCAACAAGGTGGATAGCCGCATAGGACATTCCCTGGCTAGCCAGAATTTTCTCTCTGACAGGCAGGCGCACTTGGCTCGTGCACTGGTCACAAAATATCGTAGGCAGCTAGAGGAGGATGCATGAACGTTCGTATGGAGGTTAGTCCACTACCCGTAAGCCGGAGACCACGAGGAGAGGTGGAGGGCCCTACCCCCGAAAGGGCTAAACTCCACCTTGGTGATCTCTACCCGGTGATAGACATGTGCCATAAGTGTGATTCCCCAGACGGGGAAGCATACATGGTTCTTGTGAACGACGAGGGTGAGGTGTGGTATGTGAGCAACCGCTACCTACAGGTAGTTCATGTCATCCCGCTTGACAGCAAGACCGAATACCACTATACTGTTGACTATGGAGAACAAGATGTCGTCAGACCCGAGTGAGAGGTTTAAAGATTACAACAAAGATCACGCTTGGCAGTATGAGATACGTCTGTCTAACATGGAATCTGACCTTGAGGCTGCTGGTCTGTCTCAAGAAGAAGCTGACACGTTACGTGTCGCAGACTTTGAGTTCAGTCAGTTTACGAAGGAACACCCCGACTACCAGACTCTTTTCCCAGAAGTAAAGGAATTTATCGAGAGACACGAGTGGCTTGGAAAGCTCTCCAACTACCCGACTCATTATTTTACGGCCAGATACAAGGGAATCCTTGCGGGTGTTGTCGTTATGGACATGCCTAATGCGTTCTCTAAGCTGGTCGGTGACGGCACTAGGAAGATTGAGAGACTCATAAGCCGTGGTGCTTGCGTCAGCTGGTCTCCCAAGAACCTAGCGTCGTCACTTATCATGTATGCAATCAGGTGGGCTGTGAAGAACACACGGTTCAGGGTCTTTACAGCCTACTCTGACCCCGAGGCAAAAGAACTTGGGACTATTTATCAGGCATGTAACTTTACGTACTTAGGCCAGACATCTGGCGCAACACATAAGTACCGCCTGCCCGGTACTAAGAAATGGATATCTGACAGGAGCTTTCGCAGCCGTAGTGCGTACAAACGCTATGCTAAAGACCTGGGCATAGACTGGAATCCAGAGTGGCAGGTAGGAGATAAGATTGTCTGGAAGAATATGCCACTAGACGTTGAGAAAGCACTGCGAGACAGGTCTCGTGAGATGTACAAGCTAGCTGATGTTCGAGAGATACCGGCGAAGCATAAGTATGTATACATCCAGGGGAAGGACAAGAAGGAGACGCGGGAGTTGCTTAAGGTATTCCACAAGCTAAACCCCAACCTACCTTCATACCCCAAGGAACGATGAAGACCACAGAGCAGTTTATAGAAGATGCACGTAAGGTACACGGTGACATCTACGACTACTCTAAGGTAGAATACAAAGGAGCCCACGTAAAAGTGCTCATAGTAGACCCAGAGTTCGGGGAATTCTGGCAGAAGCCTAACTTACACCTGTCTGGGCAAGGGCACAGATTGCGTGGGCTGGAAAAGGTAAGGGCAAAGCTCAGCAACAGCACCGCTGAGTTCGTCAAGAAAGCCAGAGAAGTGCACGGAGACCTGTATGACTACTCTAAGGTAAACTATGTCAACAGCAAAACACCTGTTACTATAGTAGACCCAGATTACGGTGAGTTCACACAGACACCTAACGCCCACCTACGCGGGAGAGGGAGCCCAGAGCGAGGCAGAACACAGCGAGCAGCTGCCAACACGTATACTACGGCTACTTTCATAGAGAAGGCCAGAGAGGTTCACGGGGATCTATATGATTACTCCAAGGTAGAGTACCGTGGCCACGATGTGCCGGTATGTATAGTTGACCGAGAACACGGAGAGTTCTGGCAGAAGCCAGTAGGACACCTGCAAGGATACGGAGATAAGAGAAGGGCTGCCAAGAAGGATCAGAGCGCCGCTGAGACCTTTGAAGCGAAGGCACGTCAGGTACATGGGAACCTTTACGATTATTCAAAAGTAGAGTATAAGAGCGCGTTGGACAAGGTAGTGATAACACACCCAACTCTGGGTGATTTCCTACAGCGACCCAACACACACCTAAATGGCCACGGACACCCAAACCACTATCGAGGAGTCAGTGCTCAAGAATTAATTCTAACTGAGTGGTTGGATGATGTAGGTATACCTTACACCGTTGGCGACCGTGATGTTTTAGGCGGTCTGGAAGTTGATATCCTGATGGAGAGGGTGGGTGTAGAAGTGGACGGAGCCTACTGGCACAGCACGGTAACGGAGCGTGGCAAGGACAGGTATTACCACCAGAGTAAGCAGGATTTGGCCTCTGCTGCTGGTTTACATCTGTTTCAGTTCTTCGATACAGAGGTTAATGACAAGCTTCCTATCATCAAATCCATGATAAAAGCCAAGCTTGGGATGTTTTCTAGGAGGCTGTATGCCAGGAAGACAAAGACCAAGGAGCTAACCCCCGCAGACTACAGAGGTTTCCTAGAAGACAACCACCTACAGGGCGCGATAAACTCCAGAACCAAGCTGGGTCTGTTCTACGGTGACGAGCTAGTGGCTGTTATGGGGGTGAGCACAAGACGAGGAGCTAAGGTGCTAGACCGCTTCGCTACCAAGCTAGATACCCAGGTAGTCGGAGGCATGTCTAAGCTGCTGTCAAACATACACGGAAGACTGAGGACGCACTCCGCTAATCGGTATGCGTCGGGTGACGCTTATGCTACACTGGGGTTCAAGGTTGTTGCTAGGCATCCTTACACTATATACTTTGTCAGTGGTGGTAAAGTGTACCCTAGGGAGGCTTTCCAGAAGCATAAACTGCCAGGTCTGTTTCCGGACTACGACGGTAGCCCTGGTTTTCTAGAGAGCAAAAACATATACCCCCTGTACCATGCTGGTACGACTACGTGGGAGATCGAGCTGTGAGTAAGGCGTTAGACTACATAAAAACACTCACAATACCTACAGGAGAGCTTTTTGAGGACTTGCTCGCTGGGGTTATATCTGATGGTCTCGGTGGCCTGAGTGAGAGTCAGAGGAAGACAGTGCAGAACCATGTAGGCAAGCTCATGGAGATCATGACCGCAGAGGCTCTAGGCTTCACTCACCTAGACATCGAAGGGGCTGATATTGTCTCACATGACCGCAAGGTGATCGCAGAGATAAAAAACCGCTACAACACTCTTAACCACGGTGGCAGGCAGAGGATCATACGTGTTATGAAGGATTTGACTCTGAGTGATGAGTTCCGTGGCTATGACAAGTATCTTGTTATCGTGCATCCACGCACCCCAGGGTACCAGAGAAATATAGGGCAAGCTATAACGGAGATAACTGCCGCTAAGTTTTTTAAAAGATTTGACGGGGATTTCAGGGCATCGTACATGGCGCTTCTCGAAGAGGTAAGCGCTTGGTTTGGAGTTACCGTTCCAGAGATAACGGAATACTACGATAAAGTAGTCTTCGCTGAGAGAAAATCCCGGAGAAAGAAGAAGTCCTCATAATTCTAATTTATCAGTGTAGTAACCTTTAGAAAAGGAAGGAGTGTCAAATATGGATGAACTTCGGCAGTTTTTACGAGATAAGGACGGACAACCAGTAGGCGTCCTGCTCGCTAGTAAGGGAGAAGACGGACGATGCCGGGTCGGTTGGTCTGTCAAGCACCCCAAGGACGGATTCAACAAGAAGCTCGGGGTGACTATCGCCCGTGGTCGTCTTCGGAGGGGTACTAAGGCGTTTTTCCCTGGGAAGTACCGCAGAGACCTAGAGAAGTTTAAGGCCAGGGCAGAAAGTTACTTCAAGTAAGAAGTGGTATACTACGCCACTCTGACATACGTCACACCTGGGGGAGGTGACACATGCTACAAGCAATCGCTTACCTAACAGGTTTGATTTTTATATCCATAAAACTCAGCGGGATTATCAGCTGGGCTTGGTGGATAGTTTTGCTGCCGTTTACGATATACTACGCCGTGATAACTTCGCTCAGTGCTAAACCTGCGCGACAGTAGCTAACTAAGATCGGAGATTTTCAGTGTCAGAGTGGAAAGTTTCTCTAGAAGAGATAAAACTGTTCCCCCACCCTAACGCAGACAAGCTAGAGGTCGCTAGGGTAGGGACTTATTCATTAGTAGTCCAGAAGGGTTTGTACCAAGACGGAGATGTCGTCTTGTTCGCCCCCAAGGATAGTTTGCTGCCTGATGAGCTAGCTGAGCCTTTCCGAGACTACCTTACTGGTGCTGAAAAGAACCGTGTTAAAGAGGTCAGGCTTCGTGGTGAGCTTTCACAAGGTGTCGTGCTCTCGCTGCCAGACTATCTGAAGCCAAACGTACCTTTAGGGGAAGACACATCAGAAAAGCTTGGCATCACGGAGTATGTCAGACCTATCCCCACAGAACTACAGGGTGAAGTCGAAGAAATTGATGTACCGTTTATCACGTACTACGACGTAGATAACTACCGCATATTTCAGGATGACATGGAACCTGGAGAAACCGTGGTTATCTCAGAAAAACTCCACGGGTCCCAGGAAAATGTTATCTACAGGGACGGTAAGGTGTGGATTTCCTCCAAGGGTTTGCTCAAGCGTGGTTTAGCTATCAAAGAGTCCGAAGGTAACTCCTATTGGAAAGCTTTCCGCAACAGCGGTATGCAAGAGGTGCTTGCTACATTAAGTAACGATACCACACATCATTTTGTGGGAGAGATGATCCCATGCCAGAAGGGTTACACCTACGGGCAGTCAGAGCCTACCCTGCGGCTGTTCGAATACAGAAACAACACTCAGTCGCTGCCGTTGCCTGATGAGCTAGAGTATCTTAGTGTCCCGATCCTGTATGAGGGAGAATTCAGCGAGGAGAAAGCAGAAGAGCTGGCCAAGGGCATGGAGCAGGTAAGCGGTAGAGAGCTTCACATCCGAGAAGGTTGTGTTGTGCAGCCCGTAGAGCCTCGCCGTACCTCAAAAGGTACCAGACTGATTCTTAAGTTCATCAACCCTAAGTACGCCAAGAAGGCGACCGGGGAAGAGTTCAACTGAACTCGGAAAGAGGAAAAATGACAAACTGGCTAACTAAACGATTCCAGCTGGACAGCCTTGGTACGAACATCCGTACCGAGGTTCTGGCTGGTATAACCACCTTCCTGACGATGGCGTATATCATCATCGTTAACCCACTCATCCTGTCGGATGCTGGGATACCACTCAGTGCTGCACTGTTTGCTACGGTGCTGGTAGCGGGGTTATCTAGCATCTTGATGGGGTTCGTCGCTAACTTACCGATTGCCCTAGCCCCCGGTATGGGGCTGAACGCCTTCTTTACGTATACGTTGGTGCTGACCTTGGGACTCACATGGCAGACCGCGCTAGCAGCTGTGTTTCTGTCAGGTGTGGTGTTCTTGATAATCTCATTACCACAGCTGCGGCTCAGAGAAAAGATTGCAGCTGCTGTACCCCTAGGCATAAGGTCAGGAGTCGCAGGCGGTATCGGGCTGTTCCTAGCGTTCATCGGCTTACAGAACTCGGGAGTTGTCATAGCTAACGCCGCCACCTTGGTTTCGTTTGGTGGGGCTTCCCCGGTCTTCTGGTTGTTTTTGATCGGTCTAGTCGTTGCCGCTATCCTGCTGGCACTGCATGTGAGGGGTGCTTTGATAATCTCGGTTATCGGGGTGGCCGTCTTAGCTGCGCTGGTTCCCATGTTTTCCGCCGCTACAGGTGTGACTCTACCTACTGCTGTAGTAGCTACGCCCTCTCTAGAGGCGTTCTTCGCACTGGACTTCGCTGGCTTGATGACTGTGGCTGTTATCTCTCCTGTGTTTGCTCTTCTGTTTACTGACATGTTCGATAGTATATCAACCTTCATGAGTGTCTCTAAGGCCGCAGGTCTTGTAGACGACAAGGGAGAAGCTAAGAACATCGGGAAAGCGCTGATGGTAGACGCTGTGTCTACAACTATCTCAGGTCTTACCGGCAGCTCGCCTGGTACTGCGTACATCGAGTCTGCTTCTGGGGTAGCCGAAGGTGGTAGGTCGGGTCTTACTGCTGTCGTAACAGGACTGTTGTTTCTGCCCTTCATGTTCTTTGCTCCGCTGCTGGTGTTTATCCCGAGCGTAGCCACCGCCCCCGTACTCGTGCTTGTCGGTTTGTTCATGATTACCACGCTCAAGGACATGGACTGGGGAGACTACTCTAACTCAGTACCCGCTTTCATCGCCATGGTAGCTATCCCGTTCACATACAGCATCACCACAGGTATAGTCCTTGGCATCGTGTCCTATACGGTAATCCGCGCTGCCATGAGAAAAACAATGCCACTGACTCTCTGGATTATAGCCGCATTTTCGGTTGTGCTGCTGTTTGTGCTGTGAAGTTGAAAAGGTACAAGATGTGTGGTAAGGTAGATGTATATGATACCTAGGATATGGCTAGAAGGTATGGCCTTCGCTGGCGCTGGGATGATCTTCATGGAAATCTTTGCTGGTGCACTAGGTAGATGTAATCCAGGGTCTGCTGTGATAATTCTGCTCAGCGTTGTGCTTATAGCGTCTTATGTTGGTGGTAGGATACTCTTCGATAAGCTACGCCGACGCAGGCTTGGTGGTTGACAGGGGCGTAGCGAGCTGCTATAATCTAAGCAGTAGGGTGATACAGATGATAGCCAAATCCCCGTTGATACGTTTCTGGCTGTGCGTAAAGGAAGCTTTCGCACTGCTAGGCGCAGCTTTGCTTGTAAAGGAGATATTCGGTATCGCTCTCGCCACCAATCCGCCTCCGCACTACACAACCGCACTGAGTATAGTTCTGATAGTCACCTACATAGGAGCCAGCTTCCTCTTCAAGAGGAGAGAGGCTAACATAAGAGAGAGAGGATGAACGGATGATGTGGAGGAACTTTGTTCTACCACCACGACAGTTAGACAGTGAGAACTACATGGGCTCGAAACAGTTTCGACTGGGCTCTGAAGACAAGGTTAGCATGTCGAGGGTTCCGGATGGCCTCGTTAAAAATCTGGAAAAAGTCTAACTGACAAAACTTCTGAAACGCTTCCGTGGGTTTTCCTCGGAGCGTCACAGCCTCAAGCCCTAGCCGCGTAAGCTAGGCGGGTTACAGACGACTCCTCTACTCTGTAACCGTCAACTTAGAGGGCGTGCCCCTGAAAAGCTCTGATAAGAAGGCACGTACATAGAGCTAGCCGGTTTTGCTGTTTTCATGGCGAACATATAAAACAGATACACATGTAGACAACCTTGGGATAAGAGTTCAGGACTCGGCTGCGAAGCCGACGAGTCCACCACGATGCTTCGGGGGATACCCTCCGAAGCTCTTTTATATTATAGTGACGGAATATTGGGTTTTCTAATTATTCTCACAGAGGCTCGTAGCAGGATATCTATGTCAACGAAGTGCCACTGGTTGTGTGGCAATAACAGAGGCTCGCTACCTCGTGTTTGTTGCTCGGGTTCAATTCCCAACGCTTTGACACAAGCCGTAAACAACGGAGCGGATAGTTGGAACAGGACGTAGCCGCTAGTCAGGAGTTGAGTGTGTGGCCGCACGCAAGATACTGACCCAAGCCTGTTACCACGGTACCCCGGACGGATCGTTCGGGGTTTTTCTTGTCTACTTGACAATCTGTCGTATATGAAGTATATTGAAGCAAGAAAGGTGGTTTAGATGAAGCTGTATGCAGTGGAGTCGTATACTCCGGAGTCGGTCACAACCAGGCTTCTGACAGAATCTAAAGAGTTAGCGGAGGCTGTAGTTGCCTTCAACAACGACAAGTCTAACATCGAGCTTATGGGACAAACCTTTGGTGTCCATCCACTGTATGTGCGGGACACGGTGTGGGGTGACCTAGAGGAGGTCTATGTTACTGAGAGGGAGATAATGGATGCAGAGAAGGGATTTTCCCTGCTGAAAGAGCCCATCTTTCCAGGCATAACCTGGGATGAATACGAGCAGCTATCTGAGGACGAGATAGATAATATACGGAAAGCAAGCCGGGAATACCGTCAAGGAGTGTATAGGGAGTGAAGATCAATGTCATAGACCTGGAGGCTACGTGCTGGGATACACCGAGTACTACTCCCTCAGAGATCATACAGATAGGTGTCTCTCAGGTTGATACTAACAAGAGGACGGTAACGCCGCCTTTTTCTGTTATAGTGAAGCCGATGCTGTCGTTCACCTTGAGTGACTTCTGCGAAGACCTGACTGGCTTGACACAGGTTCGGGTTTTTTCTGAGGGAGTTTTCCTAGAGGAAGCTTTCAGAACCCTAGAGGAAAAATTCCGCCTCACTAGGCTCCCATGGGCATCCTGGGGAGACTACGACCGCAGGATGATCTTTACTGAGGCAGAGAGGAAGTACATACGCTATCCGGTGAACATGCAGCACCTTAACGTCAAGCTGATGTTTTTTGTTCTTACAGGACAGAGCTGCGGTATGGATACAGCTATGCGGGTCGCTGGTCTTGAGCTTGAGGGGCGACATCACGACGGGGGCGACGATGCTTATAACATCTCTAAGCTACTTCTGAGCATGACCCCTAGAAAGTGGGTGAAACAACAATGACAGACTGGGAAGCTGTAGACTGGGATATGACTGACTCTGAGATAGCCAGACTCGTGGGAGTAACCAGGCAGCGCGTCCATCAGGTAAGGCACGCTCTTGGTAAGCCTCGCAGCCTCAGCCGAAGTGCCGTGAGGCGCAAGGTTCTGGCTGAGTCCGGCGGTATTAAAACAGCCAAGGAGTGGGCAGACGAGTTTAACGTCTCTGTGTCTACTATCCAGAAAGACCTTACCTTAGTAGGAGCAGAGGTAAAAAAGCCAACACCTAAGCCGCGTAAAGGCCGTTGGGTGACGGACTGGGATGCTGTTGACTGGGAGAACAAGACAGTCAGCCAGATTTCCAGAGAGCTTGGGATAGCCTACCCCGTAGTCTTCCGGCAGAAGAAACGATGGTCTAGGTAGGTTACTCATCATTCTCACAAAGACGTAGACTAGACTGACTTCAGAAGGAAATCTAGTGAGGAGGAACTACTTTGAGCATCCCTAATACCAACCAAGAGAGCGTTATCCGGTCTGGCGGAACCTTGCGCACGCAAGGTATGACAATCGACACAGCAAGCCTGCCACACCTGATGAACGTTCTCACCAACCTTTACTCTAACCCTGTGGCAGCGGTTATCCGAGAGTACTCCACGAACGCCATGGACTCTCATGTAGCTGCTGGCAAGCCCAACCTGCCGATTAAGGTTGGTGTACCCACCGCTCTTAACCCCGTGTTTTCGGTGCAGGACTTTGGCCTAGGTCTCAGCCACGATGAAATCTTTGATATCTACGGAGCTTACGGGGCTTCGACCAAGCGCACGTCGGCAGACACCACCGGGCAGCTTGGTTTGGGGTGCAAGTCTGCGCTGACCTACGTAGACCAGTTCACCCTGACTACTGTCAAAGACGGCAACAAGGGGGTTTACTCGATTTACAAGAATGACGCGGGTGTCCCTACCCTTACTCAGCTGTCTGCGTCGATAACAGACGAGCCCAACGGTGTCCTGGTTAGCATCCCACTTCCTGGTAACGGGTATACAAATCTCTCGCAGTTCCACACAGAGATGAAGAACATTTTCCAGTACTGGGATGTTATGCCAGAGTTCAACGGGACTTTCTCTGTAGTCAGCGCGGTTGACGCGGCGGAAAAGTTGTCTGACTCTATATATCTGGTCGATAACGGCGGGGCAGTTGTGATGGGGAATGTGGCATACCCGTTCCGCAACTCAGCGTTAGATTTAGACTGGGACGAAAAGAACCGGGCAAACAGCCTTCTCGTGTTTGCTCCACTAGGGGCTGTAGATTTTACCCCCAGCCGAGAGGAGCTTCATGCCACTAAGCGCACAAAAGAATTTGTCAAACAAGCAATTGCCCAAGCGGAAGCCCTGCTTCAGTCTAAGGTTGAAAAAGAGGTAGAAGAAGCAGAAACACTGCTTGAGGCATACCAGATTGCGCAGAAGGCGTGGCAGGGCGGGGCGTTGTATTTTAACCTTGACCCACACTACAAGGGCAGGAGTCTGAAATATCGTCCAGACGAACTTAACTTTCAGTGCACGAAGTACACCCCGGATTCAAAGGAGAGAGCCAAGAGCTACACAGCTTTTCCCTACTACTCTCACTACAGGGGCTCTGGTGATATAGTTTTCTACAAAGGTGCGCCCAGTGGCTATTTCGCACGCAAGATAAAGAAGTACGCCCAGGACAATGGGTGCACTGTGTACGCCATCACAGGCGCGAAACCCTCCTCTGAGGTTATTCCAGAGCGCATGTACGTGTCTCACGAAGAAATCAACAGCATCAAGCTTGACTCTAGGGCACCGGGTGAGAAGAAGGAACCCAGGCTCCGCGTCTTCACACGCGACTGGAAGCAAGTTTTAGTTAATAAGAAGAATGCTGACCTTACAAAGGTCGTCTACGGGAACAGAAACGACTGGGATAAGTACCTTCCCGTGGTTAAGGAGCTAGCGTCTGTTACGACTATCATCCCGACTAACATGCACGTGTCTAAGAAGGACACTGAGCACGTCTACAAGGGGCTCAAGGGCGCTAGGCACGTTTCGAAGTTTGTTGACGACACACTTTCTGCCGTGAGCATCTCGAAGGAAGCCCTCATGATGTTCGCTAGGAAAAACTACGTGAGCAGCTACATGTTCACAAACTACTCGGCTTTCCGCAGCACCAAGGGCGGCTCTGAGGCTCTGGGTAAGCTTCGTGGTTTTCCCTCCTACGGGGATACTACGCAGAAAACAATCGCCACCTTGCTCAGGCTGAAGGGCAGCGGAATAAGTCACACGGTTCTCACAGAGGTGCGTGATAGGCTGCAAGCGGCTGAGAAAGAGATAAAGGAGGCTCTGGAAGAGGCGAGAAAAGAATACCCACTTCTGTTCAGCGCAGGCTTAGAAGAGCTTCAGAACTACATCAACGAGAGAGGAGAAGGATAAAAATGTATTCATACCTTATAACTTCAAGCAACGACAACACGACAGCATCGGTAACTCTAGAGGACGGGAGTCTCCACGTGATCCGTGGAGACCACCCACGCTCTCGGAAGATTGTCGAGGCTCTGATTTCCGGAGTGAGCGAAGAAGACCTTCGTGACTTGCTCAACACACCTGGGAGTAACATCGCTACCTACCTCGAAGCACTCACAGACCGTATCTCATACGGTGACAACGGAGGAATCTACTTCGATGGTGAAGTTCTTCCTGGGGTTCTGAGTGATGCGATTGCCGAACGCTACAGGCGCGGCTACGAAAACATCACCCCTATGCTCAACTTCCTTGAGAACTTGATGCAGAACCCTAACGCGGAGAGCCGTGAGCAGCTCTACAACTTCTTGACGAGGCACGGTCTTTCTATCACGGCTTCGGGAAATTTCCTTGCTTACAAGGGCGTAAACACGGATGGTTTTTCAGTCCATGCTGGTTACGGCATCGTGAACGGGGAAGTTATCGAGCATGGACGCTTGGATAATGCGGTAGGTAACGTGGTTGAGTTTCCACGCAGCCGAGTAAGCTCCGACGCAACAAAAGCCTGTGATGTCGGGTTGCACGTCGGCAGCTACCAGTACGCGACTGGGTTTGCGCCGCGCTTGGTGGGTGTGGAGGTAAACCCACGAGACGTAGTGTCGGTGCCCCTTGATTACGATAATGCCAAGGTGCGTGTCTGCCGCTATGTAGTAAGAACCTCAGAACTCAACGAGGCGTGGGATGACCTTTTCTACAACGACGACCTCAGCGCAGAAGACTACGACATCCAAGAGGATGAAGACGGCTACTACGAGGATTTTATTGCAGAGCTTAAGGGTGCTGTCTCTAGCTACAGCATGAAGGGTAAAGTAGCGAACAGCTATGCTGACCTTGCTGAGGCCTTGGGTTATGGCAGAGACAACCTAGAATACTACTTCGCTGAGAAGCTTGACCTGAGCCACACTGCTAACGCTGTCTACAGGTACCACATCGAGGCTCTCTGATGGAGTGGGATTTTGATACCTGGCTCGACGAGCTAGACACGTCGCTGTGGGCTATGCTAGGCATGGAGCTTGGGGAGGTGTCCCAGCCTGAACTCAGAGATATGTTTGATGCTGGGTACTCCCCACAAGCAGCAGTGAGGCGTCTGTACGACGAGTACTACGAAGACGAAGAGGAGTAACCATGAATAACGAGCTGATTATCGAAGACAAGAAAGGACACAGGAAGCTTATCACCCTGAATAAATTCTTCTTCGGATGGGACGATGCTGAGCAGTGGGTGTCTAAGAAATACAGAGGCCACAAGTTGGTAGGCATCCAAGAAGGTTTGTTTGGTGAGGTGAAGGCACCTAACAATGAAAGGTGATGGGTACCCGGTAGAGCTAGAGCTTACGCAGGTTGTCGGCTATGTAACAGTAGCCGACACAACCTCTGAGAGGGTTTTCAAGAAGCGCAGCGACGAAACAGAGATCGCTGTGCAGTCGTTGTTTATAGAAACCACTATGACTACCTACCCGTTGCTAGACGTTGGCATAAATCCGTTCGGGGAGCCGGTGTATATCTTCCGTATCCGCGTGCCAGATGAATTGTTCCCAGCTGTGTGTACAGAGCTTGAGACTGCTGGGTGGGTTCCTCATGTTTCTTATGCTGAGCAGTGATATCACTAAAGCGGGAATTATCTTATCACGAAAGTGGTCAGAAAGAAGGTGAGCATGAGACTAGATTTTGAAGGAGAGTTTGGTACGTTGTTTATAGATGCTGGTGATAGCTCAGCGTGGTTCTTCACAGACAACCCGAGGAGCAGCTGGTATGACCAAGAGCTTGAGTCTTGGGTGCTCTCAGACGGTGAGAGCGTCACTGAATTAATTCCGCCCATTGCTAAGGGTATCCAGCTCACTAAGGGTGGAGAAACAATTTCTGTAGACGATGTGGCTCTTCTGGTGGACGGTTTTTATACCATATGGAGCGTGTCTTGGTCTAAGTTCAGGAACAGCCTCTGATGCCGTGGTTTGAGATGCTGGGAGCTTTTCTTCTAGGGGCAGCGGCTGCTTCGTATGTGTGGTCTGAGTTCGGTACTAAGGTCACTACGACCACTGAAAAGGTCAGCAGCTATATGGTTCAGGTAGAGGAAACAGAAAGTGGCTATGTAGCCCGTGCTATCTTTCCAGACGATGACAGCCTTGAGGTTGAAGGATTCGGGGCTACAGAAGAAGAAGCTGTCCTTAACCTTGCAAAGAAGTTGACACCGTAGCTGACTAGTGATAGTATAGAGGAAAGGAGGTAAAGCAATGGGAATCTACTTGATAGGACTTTGGGTGTGTGGGATGCTGTTCGGGCTGGCTCGCGGAAGGGGAGGTTTTGAACCAGAGGATACTCTCTACTTCTTCGTGTGGCCGGTTGGGATACCCTTCTACCTCTACTTGATATTCAGCAAGCTTTCGCGTGGTAAGGGTCTTCTAGACCCGCCGTTTGACAAGAACGACTAAAGTTGCTATAATTAGATAAACCAAGTCCTGAGCACGACTGAAAAAGGCTCCGCCCCAAGCAGCGGCGCGGGTAACAGCTGTATCAGGTTAACCCGGTAGGAGTCTGGAAACCTGAGTGCTAGCACACCCGGAATCGGCTTGACCGCCCTGAGTAAGGCAATTAAACTGCTCCACCTACCTCCTAGTCCTGAGTAAGACTTAAAACTGCTCTTATCTTACCCCTCAGCTTCTTCACGAGCGGAGCTAGAGGGTGGTATACAAAGAGCAGCCCCGGACATGGCGTTAAAAGGTTTTATAGGGTTAGCCCTGAGCATGGCGTTAAAAGGCTCTATCTTCATCTATGTTTGAGTCCACGCAGTGGGTGTGATGTAAACTGGGAGCATACACCCTTTGGAAGGGTGAAGAGAGGTTCAAATCCTACACCCGCTACCATCTAGTTCGAAAACTTGACTCTCGACTACAGCTGTGATAACATATCTTTGTGTTACTAGTGACCCCCGACTGTTACCAGGAAATTATCTCTAGATTAAGACATCTGAAATCTTCAGACCATCTGGCGATAAACTGCGTAGGTTGCGGATTGGACGTAACTAGGAAAAAGTCTAAGATACAAGCCGCGATAAAGCACGGCAGATCATTATTTTGTAGTGCTGCTTGTGCGGCAAAGTCTCGGGCAGTCCCGCGACTAGTGCTTAGCTGTGATAACTGCGGAGAAGACGTACTTAGACGAGAAGCAGACGCCAAGGGAAAGGTATTTTGCAACAGCAGCTGCTCGGCTACTTATAACAACACTCTACATCCCAAACGAACTAAGGGTGTTCATTATGTAAATCACAAGAAAGTAGCAGCTAAGTCTGGGAAAAGTGGCACTTGTTACTGCGGGAAGAATATATTGTCAACGTCAAAGCAATGTTCTGACTGTAGGATAGCAGGGATGAAAGAGAAGGCCGATGAGGATTATCTCTCTAAAACGTTTGGTCAGTTCAAAGAGATGTGCAACAACGTGTCCCACGAGTACTACGTAAGAATCCGCACTGGAGCAAGAAGGTTGGCAGCGAGAAGAGGGCTGGTAAAAGTGTGCAGGTCTTGTGGGTATGACACCTATGTGGAGCTATGCCATATAAAAAATATCTCCTCATTCCCCGACGAAGCCACTATGGAGGAAATAAATGACCCAAAAAATCTCGTGTACCTCTGTCCTAACCACCATAAAGAATTAGATTTAGGACTTTTAAGAGTTTGAAGTTATCATCATTCTCACGCTCTATTCCGATAGTATAAGAACTGCAATACAACATTGCCTCGTGGTCTAATGGCACGACAACCGACTTTGACTCGGTTAATCTAGGTTCGAGCCCTGGCGGGGCAGCCAACTTAAGGAGAAAGAAATGACCAGACAAGAGTACAACAGAAAGATAGTAGAGAGCCTATCGCAACAGGTGGAGAGACATCCACAGCAGCGTTTCGGGCAGCTTCTGGTCAACCTTGGAATCCTTGAGTACCGACCCGGAGCTGAAATGGTAGACCCTTTCTATGAAGAGCCTGCTGAGACCTTTAGCCGCATGTCAACCGTGGTGTAATGGCTGCATACCTCCTTGTGACGGAGTTGGTGAGGGTTCAACTCCCTCCGGTTGTCCCAAAGAAAGGATTCTATGTATATAATCGAGCTACCGAGCAGAGATATAGACAAAAAGTTTTACTCGCTGAAGGAAGCGGAAGATTATGCATGGGAGCATTTAATTTGCGGATGGTGTAAAGAGGACACAGGTGGGATGAGCATGTGTGAGGCCGAGATAGATATACGCGACGAAGAAGATGAAGACTTTATCTGGCAGGGAATACCAGCATCGTACTACTTGACATACAGTCAGAGGTGATGTATACTGTGACAACGATGCGCGGAAGAATACTGGTGTGTTCATCAGCCTCATAAGCTGCTTAAGGTGGGTTCGAATCCCTCCCGCGCAACCAACCAGCTTGCATCGACGGGTGCAAGGGGTGTCGAAAGCTCCTAGGAAGTATCGGCATCTGCCTCTTCGGAGGCCAAACGGACACAAGGTCTGCCTCCACGTGGCGTGTCTGGATTCAAACCAAAGACCAAAGTACTACCTCCTTTCTAGACCCGCCCGGAGTGATGCTTCGGGCGGAATTATCTTCGGCAAGGATAAGGGGAAACTATGATAGTGACTGACAGAGATGCTTGTTTCTGGGTATATGACGAGGATACGTGGTATACTTCGTGTGATGGTGAGTTTGCTGAGCCAGTTAAGGGCGTGGTAGACGATCTTCCAGCGTGTCCTTACTGCCATGGGAGGATTATAACCAGCCGTCCAGTAAGTTACTATGGGTATGAAGACGATGAGGATGAATACGAGGACGAATACTAGGCATGTCCGTGTATCCCAACTGGCAGAGGATTACGGCTTAGACCCGTAAAATGTGCTGGTTCAAATCCAGCCACGGACACCAACTTTTGGGAGCGTGCTGGAACTGGTTTACAGAACAGACTTAAAATCTGTCGCCTTGTGCATGTGGGTTCGACTCCCACCGCTCCTACCATCAAAACGGAGGTCATCGTGTGACACTGACTGAGTTAGTCATGTATGCTGTCTCTACTGGTCTAGAAAGAGCTTGGCAGTATTCAGAAAGCGCCCCTAACAGTGATGCTGTTCATGAGTACTTTGTGAAAAGGATGCTCATGAAGCTGGCGTCTACCTTGAACGAGGAAGAGGAGCTAGACGAAGCCACTATACAAGAGATAGATTACATGATAGACTCTTGGTGGGCTATACAAGCGTGATCGGAGGGATATATGCCGTATAAGGTCAAGCGCCAGGGAGACAAGTGGGTAGTAGTCAAGAAGGATTCTGGAAAAGTGGTTTCTCACCACGCCACCAAAGAGAAAGCACAGTCTGCTATCCGAGCAATCTACGCTAACGAAAAGGAAGAATGATGCACGTGTCAAAGCACTTCAAGTGCGAGTGTTCTAGCCATTCCCTTGAGGTTGAAAAATACTCAGAAGAAAACGATATCTACTTTTCGTTCTGGGAGTATGGAAACAGCGGAAGGAGTCGCACGAGCGCCTGGAGAAGGATTAAGCAAGCATGGCAGATTCTACGCCATGGAAACCTTCTGACAGAAACAGTGATACTCAGCGAAGAACAAGCACTAGAGCTTGCTGAACTAGTTAAGAAAGCGTACAACAAAAATCTGCCCCTTTAGCTCAATTAGCAGAGCGGTAGTCTTGTAAACTACTGACGTGGGTGCAATTCCTGCAAGGGGCTCCAACACGGCTAGATAGCTCAGTCTGGTAGAGCACCCGCCTGAAGAGCGGGGTGTCAGTGGTTCAATTCCACTTCTAGCCACCACATATTTCTCATCTTTATGCACGCTATATTACCTCATGCGTCCTTAGCCAAACGGTAAGGCAACAGACTTTTAATCTGTGGATTTGTAGGTTCGAATCCTACAGGGCGCACCAAGGAGGAGGGAAATGATAAAGAGTGGTTCTAAGGTGTTTGGCGCTTCGGTGAAACAAGCTACACCACCTATCGTTGTGTCTGCCGACTATGCTAGAGAAGTTTCGAAGCACGCCTCTGCGGTTAGCAGGAAACTTCTCAGAGCGATTGCTGACGGAGATACTCAGCTTCTTTTGCGCAACCTCACAGGTGCTGAGCTGAGTTCTCTGGGGGCTCTAGGGTACAGCGTAGACAGGATACCTACTAACTCTAACTTTGATCTTTACGTGGTCAAGTGGGGATGACGTGTGGAGCCTGCACAATATGTGGGGCGCATATCTTTTTCTCGGGATGATGCTATTTGTGGTTGTAGGCGAGAAGTTTATGCTGAAGGACGAATTAATCAAGATGGTGCTTAGTATAGTGCTGGTGATAGCCGTTATTGCCTATTACGCGCTGCTAAGATAAAGAAAGGATGGTGTTTGTGATGGGAATAGCTGTAAAGCCGGTAAATAACGACCTAGAGAAATTGAGGGTGGCGCTTGAGGAATATCCGGAAGACATGGTGTATGACGGTAACGACGAGTTTGACTTAGTTGACACAGTAGAAACTGATTCTGGCAGGTGGCATAGGTATATGCTGGCGGTTTTTCGTTCTAATGAAACCGGGCGTTACTATGGGTTCCCATACAGTGTGGGGTTGACAGAAAATCAGGAAAACGAATATGATATCGGTGAGCCCGAGGAAGTTGCCAAGAAGACGACTAGGATGGTAGAGATTATCGAGTGGACGAAAGTCTAGCCAAGACAAAAAACAAGCGTTGAGGAGGAGAGGCGAATAGTGGCTCGTCGCACACGTTTGCTAAACGTGCCCGTGTAACAGCGGTCAGGGTTCGACCCCCTGCTCCTCCGCCACAGAAAGGCGATAGCTATGATCGACGAGCTTTATCAGAATAATATCCTAGACGCGATAGGTACTCTTGATGCTGAGTGGTATCTATCTTCTTTTACGACGAAGCAAGAACGCCCGTGACTTCAGTCATGGGATGAATTGCGCTTGCTTTTCCAGCGTAAGAACGTGTATAATTAACACGTGATTATAATTGAGTACAAAGCAAGAACAAAACCAGCACAGGCTGCTACTATAGACGCGGCTATCCGGACTGCCGGGTTTGTTCGTAACAAGTGCTTACGACTTTGGATGGATGCGAAAGATTCGGATACCAAGGTAGGTAAGTATGATTTGTACAAATATACCACGCAACTACGCAAGGAGTTTGAATGGGCAGGTCAGCTTAACTCAACCGCAGTTCAGGCGGCATCAGAAAGAGCTTGGGCAGCAATCTCTAGATTCTACGACCGTGTTAAGACCGGACAAAAACCAGTTGGGTATCCCAAGTTTAAATCAATGCGAAGCGTAGAGTATAAACAGTCTGGGTGGAAGGTTGAGGGGAAATCTATTACCTTCACCGATAAAAACAACATAGGAAAACTGCGCCTTATCGGAACTAACGACATTCACCACTACCCAGAGGATTTAATTCGCAGAGTCAGGCTCTTAAAAAGAGCCGATGGTTACTACGTCCAATTTGTGGTGGATATCGACAGGATCGTTGATTTGCCGCCTACCGGAAACACAGTAGGGATAGACGTAGGTTTGGAGTCTTTCTACACAGACTCCCGCGGAACCAAAGTTGAAAACCCTCGTTTCTACCGAAAGGCAGAAGTCCGTATCAAGAAAGCCAGTAGGAGTCTCAGCCGTAAAAAGCGAGGCAGCAACAATAGACGGAAGTCAATACAACGCCTAGCCAAAGCACATCTCAAGGTAAGCAGACAGCGTAAGGATTTTGCCGTTAAGCAGGCAAACCACGTGATGCAGTCAAACGATTTTGTCGTCTGTGAGGACTTGAAAGTGCGCAACATGGTTAGGAATAGTAGACTTGCGAAATCAATCTCGGATGCAGGATGGAGCATTTTCAGGCAGTGGTTGCAATACTACGCAGAGGTGTATGGTAGGGTTTATACAGAAATACCCCCGCATTACACATCTCAAACGTGTAGTAGCTGCGGGGTAAAAGTAGTCAAAACCCTGTCTGAGAGAGTTCATAGTTGTTCATGTGGTGCGGAATTAGACCGAGACCACAATGCGGCACTAAACATATTGCGCATGGGATTAAACAAGGTAGGGCAGGGAGTGCCCAAACCCAACGCTTGGGGAGAGGATACCTCTACAACCGGTGCACAAGCCTCGGTTGCAAGTAATCTCGTTGAACCAAGAATCTCGTGACTTTAGTCATGAGAGCTTCAATTAGACATACAGCTAGCCTCAAAAGACTATTCTTTTAGTGCTTTTGGCGGGTTGAGAAGCACATACAATACAATAGATGTAACCATCAAAGCTGAGGATTTTCTCAACGGCGACTACAGTGCATTCCAGACAGCAGTCCTACAGAGGGAGACATGATGTACTACGTGATAGACTACCTAGAACAAGGTGTAGGCAGGCTGTTCTGGTATGCAGCAGGCGACAGTCCGAGGGCGATCAAGACCGCCTTCGAGATGAGTGACGAGGAGTGGGATTTTTTCTCTGTTGATGTGAAGGAGTATGTCACCTATGACGCCCTTGCAGACGCATACTCTTTCATGCCCAAGACCTTAGCGGTACCAGCTTATATGCACATACGGTGGTACGGTGGTTGACAGCCAAAAATGCGTATGGTAGCCTACTAACAGATAACAGAAAGGGGAAAAGATGATGAATTCTAAGCTTGCTTGGCACTTCCTCCACCCCGGTGGAAAACTACGCACAGGAGAGCCTGCTCCCCCTGACGGGGAGTGGCTAAGGGTTGAGGGCACACTAGTGCCATGTGCCTGGGGGCTACATGCTAGTGAAAGAGTTATTGATGCGCTGAAATACACCACCCCAATAAAAAATGGGGCTGTTCTCTGTCGCGTGGAGTTACGCGGTGAGGTACAGGCACACGGTGACCCCGTAGACAAGCTAGTAGCGCGTGAAAGGAAGATACTTTGGAGGCTGTCTGCTGAGGAAACTGAAAACGTCTTACGTGAGTTTGCACGGTGGGCGGCATTACAGGTCATAAATCTGTGGAACGCTCCCGATGTTGTTAGGGAGTTTTTAGAAACAGGTAAAGAAGAATTACGGGCTGCTGCTGATGCTGCTGCTGATGCTGCTGCTTATGATGCTGCTGCTTATCGTGCTTATGCTGTTGCTTATGCTGTTGCTTATGCTGCTGCTATAGACTGTGATATGGCAAGAACGCAAAATGAAAAGCTGGAAGAGATGGTAAATAAGGCGCACGATGAAGGTAGAGAACGATGAGGATATCTAAGGATTGACACTTAACTGCTCCCGTGATAAGCTGCTCTCAGAAAGGAAGTGATGACGCATGAGAAATTTAATCAAGATTCGCTACACGGACGACCTGACGCAGTACGGTGATATCACCGAAGAGGAGCGTTACCTTATCGACGAGAAGATAGAGGCGTTCCTTGAGGGGATGGGCTTTACGCTGGACATCGACTGGCTTCCTGCTGGCACCTGGGGGAATAACCGCATCACGTGGGGAGATTATCCCGTTGATGAACCTAACAACCCGGAGGATGACCACGACTTGGAGGACTATGTTCAGCTAGCATATGACAGGGCGCTGTGCAGCATGTGACGTGGAGGGTTGGCTGAGTCTGGTTTAAGGCGCTCGTCTTGAAAACGAGTGGGTGTAAAAGCCCCCAGGGTTCAAATCCCTGACCCTCCTTTTTTGCGCATAAGCCCACCTATCCGGGTGGGTTTCTCATTTATCTCATACAGACACGAACTATCATCTAAGCAAGGAGGAAACAACATGAAGTTCACGGACTACCCATCTATTCCAGCGTTCTATCGCCCTTACCCCCGCGACTCGCCTTTGCCAGAACGTATCCGTAAGAACCGAGAGTATCTACTCGAATTAGAAGCGGCATACCAAAAGGCAACAGCACAGCGGGAGTCCAACAAAGACGCTCTAGAACACAACGAAATGGTCAACAAGCGTGTACACGACTTGATGAACGAGGTGGGGATGCCTACTGTGTACAAGGTCAGAGACGAAAAGAGCAGGGCTAGGATTCGACCTTGGCTGACCAAGACCGCAGGTTGGATTACTGACTTAGAGAGAGAGTTTCCTCTGGACGACGGCTTCGCCCAGGTTCGCGCGAGCTATCTGAGGAACAAGGAAGAGGCCGAGGCACAGAGGGAAGAGCTTGCTAAGGAAGAGGATGACCTAAAGCGCCAACAGGAGCGGAAAGCCGAAAAGGAAAAGGAAGCGATTATATACGCTTACAACCTAGCTAAGATAAAGATTAAGCATGACTTGTCTCCCGAAGCCAGTGCGGGTGATGCTCTGGACGCCCTTTTCAGCAAGGATGCCTTACTTGGTCTGGCTCACGCTATGGCGAAGACTCGTAACGACTGGTCTGATGGTTTCTATCGTGTGGAGGGTGCTCTGGTTACCGAGATAGCAGAGGAGCATCCAGAGGTCTTCGCAGCGGTTCAAGAGCAGCTAGACTACGCTGCCATACATGGGGACATGGATGGTCGAGTCTTCCGAGACATGGAATATAACTACAACGTACTCTTTGGTATGGTAGATCCAGACCTCTACGAAGACTACAAGACCCTGACGCAGCTGGCATGAACAAGTGGTTTGTGCCTATGCTTCACTCATCTTTCTAACAGAACAGGAGGTTAAACTTAAACCATGATAGAGAGCTTAGACAGGTGGTGGAGCAACCTTACCTTCCCGGTTCGTAGGAGAGTTTTTGGCTGGGCTACTCGTGTAAACTGGGAGCGTGGTGGACTTTACCTGATTAACTTTGACCAGTCTCTTGCGTCCGTAATATTAGAAGGACTCAGGCGCTTCAGGAAGTACAACATTGGTGTAATATATGAAGATGAAGACGGTGCTGACCTAACGGAGTGGTGGTTCGACGAAGTTATCTGGACGTTTGAAGCTATAAAAAACGGCGGGTCGTCTGAATCAGATGCACTGTATAAAAAAGCCTATGCGAGCGCCACGCACGAGTTTGTGCCTGTTGAGGGAACAGACTACACGGAGTCTGTAGTACACGGAGTAGATGAGACTCTCCAAGCTGAGTGGCTTGCTCAGATGAGAAAAGACCAAGAAAGAATCGACAACGGACTCAAGCTCTTCGCGGAGAAATTTCAATCACTCTGGCTGTAAGAAAGGAAATACATGGAAGCACTGAACAAACTAACTGATAGCATCCCTGACAGGGTTTACACAGACGTAGTTCTGATTCTATCTATGACTTCGTTTGGTATGTCTGTGGTAGGCGGTGCGGGGTGGTACAGCTTGGTTCCTCTTTTTGCCGGGCTGGTGACAGCGTACATGACAATCTTTATGCTCCCGCACAAGAGAGATGTTACGCAAGACTTAACGCTGCTTCTTCTGAGCGTCCTCTTTGGTACTGCCTTAGTTTCTGGGGCGACCATCCTTTCTGGTGGAGTTGCGGCTGCGATAGCCGTGACATTCATCATCGGAGCGGCTGTCAAGCAAGCATGACCATCTGGACTGTAGGGCACTCGACTCGATCTGTCGAGGAGTTCCTTGAGGTTATCGGTGACATCGAGAGAATCATTGATGTAAGAACCTATCCGGGGTCTAACAGGTTTCCTCATTTTAACCAGGAGAACATGCCGGGCTGGTTGGGAAAAGTGAAGTACACTCATATCCCAGAGCTTGGTGGCAGGCGCAGGAAGGCTAACCCAGACTCCCCTAACCTAGCGTGGAGGAGCCTGTCGTTCCGCAACTATGCAGATTACATGGCCGAGCCTGGATTTTCCGCAGGCTACGAGAGACTCTTAGACTTTGCCCGGAGCGAAAAAATAGCTTACATGTGCTCAGAAGCCGTGTGGTGGAAGTGCCACCGGGGACTGATATCAGACAAGCTCAAGTCAGACGGGCACGAGGTTATTCACATCATGGGAGTTAACACCTGCCAAGAGCACCCGTACACGTCTGCTGCGACTATAGTTGACGGCGCACTGTCGTATTCACCGCCGCTGTTTGAAGGGATTTTATGAACAACTTAATGAGCGAACTACATGCTTGGTCGGAACTTGAGCCTGAGTACTGTAGTGTTACCCCGAACAATGTAAGGGTGTTTGTTGGTAATAAGTACAGATATCTTCGCCCTAGGAAGCTTCTCTCTGGACTGCGCTATGGCGTGTTGTTTACCGCTATAGAGGAAGCTATCCATCGTCGCGGCTGGACATGGAAGATGGATGTGGACGAGACTTCGTTTGAGTATGTGTCACGTGCGGTGATTAGCATTCTCACCGATAAGAAGAAGTATGCAGTAACCTTTATGGTCTACGACTACGACAGGATCTCTGTTAATGCTGTAGAAGAATTGACGGTGGCAGCGCTAGTAGCGCTAGTCAAGTGCTACCTTACAGCCTTAGCAAACGAAAAGGTTGACACCTAGGCCGTTAGATGATATATTGACTCTTAAGGAGGCGATACGTGGACACAGGCATAGAAGCCAGGCTGCAAGCTGCACTGAACTTCGGTGTGATATATGGTACAGAAACAGAGCGCAGCATACTTGAGCGCCAGATACGCGAAGCCGTCAAGGAGAGTATGCAGTCTTCTACAACGACTACGACTTTATAACTGTCGTGATCGTGAGAGACTACGAGTATATCGGGTACAGGCTCTGGTATATCGTAGAGCATAAGCCCGACAGCATCAGAGAGGGCTGACGAACTCATACAACTCATCTTACAGACGGGTACGCTTTACCAGAAGGAGGTAGATGTGTTTCTAATGCTTGTGCTTGTTGTCTCTGGCGTGGCTTTAGTTGCTTCGTCAGTAATCATAGCAGTGACGACCTGGGAGCTTGAAGTAGGGATACCATCGACTGCACATAGAGTTGATGCTGTGATTTACTCTATCTACCGCTACAAGGTAGGGCTCATACACGGCACCATAGATGTAGACCCAGTGCTGGGAGAAAATCCCTGCTTCGAGGATTTCATGAAACCCGCGAAGGAAATCTATAAGCATCTGTGGCTGAGGCGTAAAATCTACACAGATAAAGAAAAATACGACGCAGTTATGGGGTACTATGATAGATGATACAGTGGTTAACATATTTCTAGTGGGGATATCGTTGTGGGCAGTTCTGTCCGTAGCACACACCGCATGGCTTTTCTACGTAGAAATCCCTCAGATAGTGAGATTCTTTGACGACGCCTCCCTTGCTGCGTATAACTACACGACATTAGTCGCGCAGCAGCAGATTCCCTCAGACCCGCTCCTGGGAGATAGCGTAGAGTGTAAGGACTTTCTACACCCGCTCAGCTACCTGACGGAGCACCCTAGAAAATCCCCCTATAGAGACAAAGCAAAATACGATAAGTTAGTGGAGGTACTTAGTGCTTACGGAAAAAGATTATCATAAGCCATGATGTTGTTAGCATTAACTATATCATTGTCCTTGCCTATGGATGGTTCTTGGCAGCTGAACGTATCTCCGGTGGTGGGTATACCGAATGATTTTGTTTTGGGAGTTTCCTTGCCTGGTATAGTGCTGTACAGCCCGGATGTGCTTACAACGGATGAGTACAGAGATATGTTCCTCAGAGAAGAGCTGAACCACGAAAGGCAGCAACAGGCTTTAGGTATGTGGTTCTGGGTTGTATACGGGTTAACTGGGGGGAATGCTTTTGAGCCACATAACCCCCTAAGCGTAGAGACGCCTAACTACTGGGATATGGACGACAGGGTGAAGTATGATAAGGCGATAGGTGCTATGTGGGTACCTACACTAGAACAACAGAGCTACTTTCCGTTTATCCGGTTGAGCGGGAACGCGGCGGGGGTAGAGAGGCTAGAACTGTTGCCTGGATATGTGGAAGGAGTTAGGATACTGTGGGAGCTGCTAAACTAGTTGCGATAGGTGACGTACACGGCAGCTACGACAAGCTGACGCGCCTGCTGAAAAAGCTGCCCAGTGATGCCGATATAATCTTCCTGGGAGACTACATAGACCGTGGAGACAAGAGCTACGAAGTCCTAGAGCTTCTGATGGACTCCGACTATACGCTTCTCAGAGGAAACCACGATGTGATGCCCTTCGAGAACAAGGGCATGTGGTTCCTGAACGGCGGCGTGGCTACAGCAGACTCCCTGTCTGCGCACGGCAAGCATATCTACGACTACAAAGAGTTTTTCACGTACCGTCTAGAAGATTACCGTGTGGTAGAGACACCCGTTCAGACTTACTACTTCTCCCACGCTGGCTTCAGCGTAGACAGAGCGTTAGCAGATTCGGTGCTGGACGAGGATACCCTGATGTGGCAGAGGATAGTGAACGTGATCGACCTGTCTTTCGTGAAGAAAAACTGGACTGATGGAACGGCTGTGATAGGTCACACGCCCCTAGACAGACCATATGTATCAAGGGAGCTTCTGGCTATCGACACTGCGGCGTTCATGAAGGGAAGACCCTTGACTGCGGTAATCCTCCCTACAGAGGAAGGGCAGACCGTAGAGTTCGTACAAGAGAGTTGACAGCCAGAAATCCCCGCTGTAAGATAGAGAAAGAAAAGGAGGAGCTATGCTGAAGAACGCCAAGAGAATTGCATACCTGAGCACATACCTTAACGGTGAGGAAGCCCCAGCAGTAGGCGTGAGAGAGTCACGTGAGGACAACTTTTCAGTCACCACCACTATGGTCAGCCCTGCGGTGCTAGAGACGGCTGAAAGAAGGGGGCACATATCTTCTTTAGTGGTGTTGGAGGAGTTTCCTGTGAAGAGACCCATCGATCGTCTAGGGGGAGCCAGTGTCTTCTATGCAAGTACAACCAGTGGCTTCTATGCAAGTACAGGTAGGCAGACATCCCTCTTCCACAAGCTAGACAACGGTAGGTGGGCAGCAGGAGCAAGCCCACGCGAGAGGTCGGCAGGGTTTTCCCTGGACGCCGCTGTGCGCTTCTACGGCATCGACGAGGAAACTATCGTTCCCCTGTACGAAAATCCCCCTGAAAGGAATTAAACATGTTCAGGAGAAGAAGGAAAGGTAGACTATGTATCCCGTAGGAACGTATGGACAAGACCTAAGTGAGAGCCTGGAAGGTCAGACCTATCCAGGCTGTGAACTGGATAGATACAGTACAGTTAGACAAGTTTGGTTTTATCCTATAGGATGCGTGGTTTACCCTGTGGATAACCTGTGGATAACTTCAGCAATCCCCCTGAGAAAGACTCTCATATAACTCATAAAGAAGAGGGTTAAGATGCTTGTAAGACAGTGTATTAGAACGCTGTTGAGAGGCTGTGGAAAGAATCATGAGAGGTATCGAGTTATTCCGTCCAGGACGGGGTTTCTCGAAGATGGAGGAAAGGAGGAGAAAAAGTGCTTCGCGTAGAGGTTATGCAAGGTGTAGTAAGGGTATATGATGGAGACAAGCTAGTAGACAGGTGGTACGCAGGAGACAGCCTAGACAAGGACTTAGTGGAGAAAGGCTACGACAGGCTCGGAGAGTGGTCTGAGACAGAAAGTGGGTTAGACACGGTTCAGGTCGATCGGGTATAATAAACCTATGACATGGGGAAACAGAAAGATAACATTCGCAGAAAAGATTACTTTCGCAGCTTCTAGGGCAGTTCCTTGGTTGTGGATGGGAGCAGGAGTGCTGGTGCTAGTCTTAGCACTCATATTCTTAGTGAGATGAAACTTTACTTTGACGGTTCCTACCAGCGAGGAAAGGCTTGCTATGGGTTCTTGCTGTCTACAAAGGAAGGATTTATAGTTTCTGGTGACTACCTTCCTGGTGTGACTAGTCCTATGGTAGCCGAGTACGAAGGGCTTATCGCAGGTCTGAGGGTATCTAAGGACTTTGATGAAGACCTAGAGATAGCAGGAGACTCTAAGATGGTGTTATCTTCGATATCAGGACAGAGTAAGGTAAGAGATAAGGAGCTGAGACCTTTGCTAGAGACAGTTATAGAGTTACTGCCTGAGAAGTATACTCTCAGATGGGTTCCTCGGAAGAAGAACCTGGCGGATAAACACAGCAGATGCTCTTAAAGTATGCTTTTGTGCTTGCTGTAGGGATTTTCGTCGGGCTGAACATGAGGCCAGAAGTACCGACACAACCTTACCCAGGTACTATGGGGGTAGAGAAGCTAGAAGAACCGCTAGAAGAACCGAAGGTAGAAGAACCAAAGTTTGTAGTCCTAGACAGGATTTCTGCTTATAACCCGGTACCTAGACAGACACAGGGAGACCACAACGTGTCTAGCTGCGGGGCGAACAGACCTAACCAGATAGCTGTTTCTAGAGACCTTTTCTTCGATAGTAACGGCAGAAAGCATTTATGTGGCAAGACTGTTACTGTTTATACTGACAGGGGAGAAGTATTCGATCAGTATGTTGTCTGGGATACTATGTCTCCTAGGTATACCAAGACCGCGGATATCCTTTTTCCCACCACGGACGAGTCTGTTGCCTATGATTTCGGTGTCACTACTGGTAAGATGGTCTTTCATAACTAGTTTTATGAGAAGATGAGAGAAATAAGAATCTGCATTACAGCCTCTGAGGAGCCCTTTTACCCCAAGGGAGAGATCAAACTTCTCTCTTGGTTTATGAGAGAAAACAGGTATGTTTCTAACTATATTCTCATGTAGACAAGGTAAGATATACTGGAAAAGGGTGCTACACCCACTAAAAGCAGGTTCGCCTGGTCGAGCTGTCTGCACAGACCACAGGTACCCTGGTTAACCCCGCCGGATTATGAGAAGATGAGAAAAAGTGAAATCTGCACTACAGAGCTTTAATCGAACTTTGGTGTCGTTTTCCCCTAAGGGAGAGACAGAAAGATTATGAGAGCTTTTCTCAATCTTCTAATATTTCTCATATAGACGTGGTATAAGATGATACAAGTAGGAGACCACGTTCACGTAGTACTCACCGGTGAAGAGGTTCCGATAGACTTCGAGAACCGTCCCGTTCTAGCCTCGTTAGTTTAACTGGTAGAACACTACCTTGGTAAGGTAACAGCACGAGTTCAAGTCTTGTACGAGGCTCCACAAAAAAGGAGAAGAAGCATGTTTAAAGTTGGCGATAGAGTAAGTGTACACGACGAGGGTGACAGCAACGAGAACTGGAAGGTGTACCGAGGCGGCAAGGTTACGTTTGTCTTTCCAGATGACCGTGTTCGCATCGCCTTCAACGATGGTACGGCTAACATACACCACGTCTCTGAGGTAGTGACTACAGATTCTGTCTTTGATGAAGTAGTCTCATCACTCTCATAATCAACTAGGATATACTTATCTTGTTGGAAACGGGTGTGACTCCTTTCCTCCCGGGTGACTCCCCACCTATCTTGCGGGGGGAGATGCGAACTCCCCCACCTATCTTGCTGAGGGAAACCTTGGAAGTCGCCTTTTGTTAGGCGGCGTGTCTCACCTCCCTAGGGAATGTTGCCAGATCGGTAGCATCCCCGCTATCTTACGGGGCATCGGCCAGATTGCGTCGGTGCCTCTTATCTTTCTCATCTTGATGTGTTATAATATTAAACCAGTCGGCAGCTACGGACGTTATCCGGGCTGAAAGGACTATCCGAGGGAGATAACTTAGGTCGAGCCTTGAAACCGACTAACTTATTCATGGGCGCGTAGCTCAACTGCGAGAGCAGCCGCCTTGCAAGCGGCAGGTTGCAGGATGGTACCCTGTCGCGTCCACCAGTCGTCCGGGTATTTATTCCCGGCTGATTTCAGGGATGACAGTTAGCCTGAAAGAGAATGACAAAAACCTGTCTATTTTTATCCCTCTTGACAAGGGGATTTTTTCATGCTACCCTTGATCTAACCTTCGGTTGTGTTGGTCTGTGCAACATAAGACTTCGCTTACGAGATGTCAAGAAAGAGAGGTAGCTGATGGTAGAAAGAGCGATAGCTTTACTTCTTCGACCTGCCTTCAGGGAGAATCCTCCTCAGTCGGTATCAGTAACCGAACAGAGGATACGGTTTGAGTGGAAGAACCTTTTGAACGAAGAACTAGAATTTGAGGTCTTTCCAGATAGAATCACCGTCTGCGAGGTAGACTCCTATGGCGAGACTGTTTACACTTACGGGGAGACCCATCCGGAAGAAGCAGAAGATATCCTTCTCTACTTCTTGACAAACAGCAGAACCTGAGCTACACTACTCTTGTAAAGAAAGGACGTGATTAGTATCATCAAGCGTTGGATTATCGGGTTGTTTTTAGTTTTTCTGTTGGGGGCTTGCACTACTACGGTTGTAGTGCAGCCGTTCGGTGTATGGGGAGGAACCGCATTGTTCAACGGCCAGTACTATGCTGGTGCAATCGCTGCAAACTATAATACTCAGAGGTGGGCATGGTGTTCTCAAGTAGGGTGCGTAGTCGGCCATACTGAGGGCTGGGATTTAGTGGATAGCGTAGGAGACCGTCTGACTGGACGATACGATGGCAGCGTTGTGTATGTTAAGTATGAGTATGACGGAGACATTCTAACGTCTACCATGACTCAACAAGACGTATCATCCGCCTCTCTGACGGTAGCTCGAAGCGACCTCATCATCCGCGATTTGCTTCCTTAGATACTGCTGGGTTTGTCTGTCCCCACTAAAGGCAGACTTGTTGGCTCTTTGGTATAGTGGTTAATTATGGCACGTTGTCAGCGTGCAGACAGGGGTTCAATTCCCCTAGGAGCCGCCAACATGAAACAAGATAAGTTAGAACAAGATAGACTGAGGAAAGAATTCTTCAAGAGACCTGCATGTGGAGCTTCGGAAGAGGTTGAGAGTCCTCTTCTAGGGGCGGATTTTGCGGATCGCTTGAGGGAGGGCTTGACAAGTAAGAAGACGGATGATATAGTAAAGGCAGTCATTGACGAGGACTCTGTAGTGTAACGGACAATCACGCCGGGGGCGCACCCCGGAAACGCGGGTTCGAATCCCGTCCAGAGGCCGACCGTATAGGTTCTGTACTAGCTAACCAGAACCTATACACTTTACGCGGGGTTAGTTTAACGGGTAAAACTTATCGTTGCCAACGATAGGAAGATGGTTCAAGTCCATCCCCCCGCTCCATGGGGTATTAATTCAGTGGCAGAAGGCTCCATCAAGGGCGCACCCCGACGAAAGGAGTAGTCGCTGGTTCGAGTCCAGCATATCCCATACAGCGCCAGGTAGGAGGCGTGTATATAAATATCCTCCAGCAGGAGCACGTAGGTGCGCGGTCTGGGGTTCAACTCCCCTGCGAGGGTAGTTCCTCGTGTCGCTGGTGATTCCGAGGGTGGTGCGAGTCCACCCCTCCTGCACATAGGAGATTAGCTCAGCTAGCTAGAGCATTCGTCTGATACACGAAAGGTCGTTGGTGCAAATCCAGCATCTCCTACCATGTTCCTGAGCAAGAAGTAAAACTGCTCACCGCGACGTTGTAGCCAAGTGGTAAGGCAGAGGATTGCAAACCCTCTAACACTGGTTCGAATCCAGTCGGCGTCTCCAAATGCTTGACAGAAAGTATTTTAACTTTGAGCTATATGGAAGAGTTAGACAAATGTAGACTTAGTGCCGACGTGGAGAGTATTCAAGGCATGAACATTTCCGGTATATCTCTAACCCCTTGATGAATTTCACCATGACAGTTAGCGCACACTAGAATACATTTGTCTAACTCTGGCTTAACCCTTTCCCACTTACGGGTTACAGCCGAAAGGTTGAAGTCCTTTTCCGAAGGGTCAAGGTGGTGAAACTGCAATGAGCGTATGCAACGGTTGTATCCGCACACAACGCATTTACCCCCTTTGTACTCAATAGCACGTTGTTTCATACGTTGCCTGTAAGAGACTACCGCCTTCTTGGTAGACTCCGTTCGTTCTTCAGGGGATTGAGAGTTTAAACTTAGGTTTTTGTAATGGCACTCTTTACACGAATTTGAGTTAATTCTTTTTTCGTTCCCGCATTCGCATTTGTCGTGAGTGACCGCAGTCTTCTCACGCTTTGGGTAAAGGCGGTTGTTAAACGTCGCCGCGCAGCTTCGTGAGCAGAAGTCATTGTCGCCAGTCATTTCGCGCTCTGACTTGGAGAACGAGGTTCCGCATTCAGCACATGTTACATCCCGGTACACCCGAGCGGTTCCATAGTAATCGTTCCTACATGCTACTGAGCAGAATAACAAGCCTGTCTTGGTAAAAGAACCAAGTATTGACTTTCTGGTGCGGGATAGTGTAAGATTACATCCAGAGCAGATAACTTGGGTTTTTTCGAAAGAAGTTATACCGGTTAAAAATTCTAATAAATCTTCTCTTGTCGTTAATGCTGTGATTCGAAACATATAATATTATAACATTAAGTGAAGACTTGACGCAACTCATACGTCTCATTTCGAATGCAGTAAACTAATGATGTAAGCGCATTGATGGCTAATAATCTGGGATTATGGCGGGCTGTTAACCCGTGGGCGAAAGCCGTTACGAGAGAGGTTCGATTCCTCTGCCATCAGCCAACCCGACGATGTGGGAAACAGGTTTCACTTCCTCCCGTATACTCCTACTAGGGTCTTAGAAAAGGGATAGGTTCATGCTCGTGTTTACCCTTTCGCACTGGCATAAACTGATAAGGATACGTTAGTAAAGGGTTACTTTAATAATTAGCCCGTGATGGTGCGTGCGTTCCGCTCCACGCTATCCGAGACAGCAAGAGCGGCAAGTACCGGCCTCCAAAACCCGGTTCTCTAATACTACTCATAAAGAAGTAGGTTATACTTTAGAAGTAAGGCCGCGTGCGGCCATAAACCCGAAAGGGCACTAAGCGAGTAATAGGACATATTACTCGGATGCGCAGGCATCAAAGCACGCACTCCACGCACCTTCACTCTCTGACGGCAAGTGCTCAGGAGACGGTGAAGCCGGAAAAAAGACTCCGGTGAGCGGGTAACCGCAACAGACGCAAGTGGAAGGTATCGGTGGCTGGTAATGCTCAACATTGCGGCTGCTTCCACCAGTAAGATAAGGTTACCCGGAGAGGGTGGTCTTACGAGCCTCGTCCGAAAGACGTAGCACGGCGGGTAGTATTCTGTATCCCAAAGGTACGGAGCTACACCTAGAGCCTGTCGCGCAGTCCACAAACAAACTAAGTTTTGGTACTTAAGCAAAAGTCTCTAGGCGCATAGGTTGTAAGGTGCGAAAATCCCTGCCAGACGGGGAGAGCGTGTAGGTCGCAAGCCTCATGCTCTTGGTAGCACAAAAGCCACGCGCAGGGTAGCCCCTGCTAAGGAGTTCGCAAGACTTCCGTGGTGAGTAGACTGCCGAGTAAACCGATGCGATACGAGTGGTGGCCGTTAGCTACCCGCGCTGGAAGGATAGGGGACAAAATCCTCTGGACAAGTAGGGAATACATAATCCTACCAAGACCTTCTGCTACGGCTCTAGTCTCAGGCCACTTTATGATTCAGAAGTGTTGATGGGTGACACACCCCCAGGCGGGGAGAACCAAGTTCGATTCTTGGCTGAATACGGGAAGGCACGTGCCTTATGGAGTTTCCGGTCTCCCCAAAACCGGATTTCTTGTTGTTGACAGGGATCGATTCATCTGCTATAGTTAAGAAGAAAGGGAGACACCATGAAGGTAGAATCGAAAAGGACGTTCACGCCAGTTACTATCACCGTAGAGACACGTGAGGAACTAGATGTTCTCATAGAGCTTCTCAAGACCGACTGGTGCGACACCCCAATCACTATGGGTGCATGGGTCAAAGTCTTAGTGCCGCTGTACAACAAACTCTCACGTCTGCGTGGCCAAACGGACTAAGGCACCTGGCTACGAACCAGGAGATTGCAGGTTCAAGTCCTGCCGCAGACCCCAGATTACAAGAAAGCGTAGCTCAAGGGTAGAGTTCCGGTCTTCCAAACCGGCTGTGTGGGTTCGAATCCCACCGCTTTCTCCAACTATCAATCCGACTAACGGTGACTCTACTACTATCGCTGTCAGGCAGCTCCCTGGCGCTGCCTTCAGCTTCACAGGCTCGACGCTGAAAGTAGACGAAGACACCGTGTGCGAGTACTGGGGACAAGGAGCATGGGAGTCTCTAGATATCCTAGAGAAGTTCCCAGAGCTTACCATCTCGGAGATTCTAGACGGCTGTGACATTGCTGTACTAACCACGTCCCAAGGCGTCCGGCTAACGCTGCGCCGCGTCGGAGATAACATGTGGGTAGAGGCCAACTTGGGTGTGACGCCCTACACGATACAGTCACTAGACAGAGAATACAAGTTCGACAAGGAGACTGTAGCAAAGTACCGAAGGGAGCGTTAAGGTGTTTTACGGGTACCACCAGAACAACTCTGGGGGCTTCTTCACTTACCAGGACGGACGCGAAGAGAAGTTCGGTGCAGTAGAGTCTTGACAATCAAGTTAGAAGGAAGTAGACTAGAGCATGGCCGATTAGCTCAGTGATAGAGCGTCCCGTTTACACCGGGAGGGTCGGGGGTTTGAATCCCTCATCGGCTACCACGTTAGCCCTTGGTGTAACGGTAGCATTATGGTTTCCAAGTCCATCGGTGAGGGTTCAAATCCTTCAGGGCTAGTATGACTCCGTAGCTCAACTGAACAGAGCGTCCGGCTACGAACCGGAAGGTTGCGAGTTTAAGTCTTGCCGGAGTCCCCATGACCTAGTAGCTCAAATGGACAGAGCGACACCCTCCTAAGGTGTAGGTTCCAGATTCAAGTTCTGGCTGGGTCACCACATGGTTTCGTAACTCAATCAGGCAGAGTAGCTCCCTCTTAAGGAGAATGTTGAAGGTTCGATTCCTTCCGAAGCCACCAAAATGACTCCGTAACTCAGTGGACAGAGTGGGAAGCTTCTACCTTCCTTGTCGCGGGTTCGAATCCTGCCGGGGTCTCCAAACTTAGCCCTCTTGACAACCAGGAGGGCTTTTGATATATATATATATATATTGAAGTCAAGGAGGCAGAGATGACATTTGAGCACATGCCAGAGTTCGTAGGTAGCCGCTGCCCCTCATGTGGCTCCACACAATCAGAGTCTAGCTGGGGAGACAGGCTGACCACCAACCACAGGTGCTGCGTCTGTGAGAACCAGTGGAACTCCGAGGATGTTGCACAGTGGTACAACCTAGACTATGATGACTACCTGAACGAAGCGAGAAGGATGGGGTACTGATGGACGTGTATGCGGCTACATCTTGTAGGGTCTTGACAGGCGGCTTCTGAAGAGGTAATCTTAGTTCACAAGGAGGTAGAACATGACAGACGGTGAGCTTGAAACCAGAGCATCTCAGATTGCTACTCGTGTTAGCCAGCTTCTCGAAGAGCTTTTCGAGGGCACCCGTTACATGGTTGTCGAGGCGTGGTGGGGGGATTCCGACAACGGAGAAGACGACTGGGAGTATCCTTTCTTCTATTCAGTTGACGTTCGAGATGGTGATAAGGTTATCGAGACCGATGGTTTCACCGACGCAGGCTACGGTGAGGTAGAAGACCAGGCAGAGTACATCGTAGGGATGATTGCCGAGAGCTTTCCGGAGGTGAACTATGGGGACTAAAGCGCTGAAGGTTACTACTGACGGGGTTGTAGAAGAAATCGCTATCAACGACTACACTGATATCCAAGCTGTTGTAGGGGGACTTTTCGACGTAGCTGGCCTTGAGGGTAACGTCTTCGTCAACGACGAGGGTCTTCTGGTCGGTCTTCCTTACAACCCCGTCGCTAGCTTATATGCTAAGCAGCACCTTGTGGGTGATGCTGTCGTCACCGGTTTCGCAGATGCCGAGGGTAACACTACGGACATCAACGACCTTACTATGATTTCCGTCAAGGGGATTGCCCTTTTTCTGGGGGTGGGTAGTGCAGAGGTATAAAACCACGCTTGTTGGTATTGCTGTGATACTGTTGGCTAGCGTCATTGTCGCAAGGCTAGTACCTGTTTTCATTCCTTCTGGTAACATCGTGGCGTGCTCACAGGTAGCAACTGCTACCACGCCACGGTGTCCACCTGATACCGATAGAACGGTTCTAGGAACATGAGCTATGTCTACGGCGCGGTACAAATGGGGCAGACGGGAACTTGTGCTCCCTGATTATAAGTTCGAAGCCACAAGCTTTCCATGTTGAAGGGTGAAGAGAATCGGCCTCTCACGAGGGTTTCTTATCCCGCAGCCGGTGGCTAGAAGCCCTATGTCGGTTCGTGGAGCGCTGGGAGCGGGCACGTAGCCATCTTGCCCCGTACGCCACTCCTCGATCTTGTCACAATTCTACCGCTTTCGGTATAGTTGTGACATGGCGACGGGCTGGAAAGAACTTAAGTAGGGGCACTTAGTTCAGTGGCAGAACAGCTTTCTCATAAAAAGCAAGTCCTGGGTCCGATTCCCAGAGTGCCCACCAACGCTTGACAGCCCTAAACTGCTGTGATATGTTTGTTCCTAGGAGGTAGGACATGAGCACGAATGCAGTCACACGATTCTCAGACGAGAATGGCAAGACGGTCGCCGCCGTATACACCCACTGGGACGGGTATCCGAGCAACATGCTCCCCCTGTTCGAGAGGTTCTTCGACACGGTAGAAAGCCAGACCCGGGACACTCGGTTCGATGATGCTGTTTACCTTTCGGCTAAGTTCCTTGTTTTCATGGCGGGGGAGTTCAACAACAGCAAGACTCCGAAAGACAACCCCTTGGACTTCCTTAGTGTGGGTATTGTACCCGTCACAGACAAGCAGGAGTACATCTACCACATACGCTGTGGTCTTGCAGGCCGCCCCGTGGTCAGCTGTGTTAACTGCAAGGGAGGGGGCTATGACTAAGGAAGAATACATCGAAGCCTTCGTCGAGTACATAGTCGCTATGGGTAGCAAGGGCGACCGCCTCTACGCCCTAGACGCGGCTGAAGCCTCTTGGGAAGCCGGTGGTCGTGACCCGGAAGAGGATGCTCGAAAGGATATGGTGGGGTGGGGTTGACACCCACCCCCTTCAGGGGTACACTGATCCAGGAGGTAGGACATGATTAAAGTTTGTATCACTTGTGGAGCCGAGTTTGAGCACGTCCAAGGCGGCCGTGGCCGTCCACCCAAGAGCTGCAAGCCTTGCCGTGAGGGATTCAAAAAGCCCCCGGAAAAGAAGGAAGAACCCTACACCACGGAGAAGTACTTCGTCCCTGGTATCCCCAAGGTAGGCGACTACGTGATGCACACGGCGTTCGATGCTCGGTGGGCTACTCCCGTGAAGCTTGCCTCGGTGGAAGGCAACAAGGCAGTCGTCCTGAACGGCGACCAGTACATGGAAACCTACCTTGACAAGCTCAGCCTCTTCGCTAAGCGCAAGGTACCTCTTGACACCCTGGTAGCCTAGGGTGTAAGATACAGGAACAGAGGGCAGATCGCCCCTGGAGATTCCCGGCTAGGGAAAGGAGAAGGATATGACGCAGGCAAAGGTAAACCTCTTCCAGCTTCGCAACGCGAAGGCACAGGAGCGTCTTGTACGCTTCGTCTACAACACGAAGGGTACCGGCAACCTAGTACCCCGTGTCGGCACGGTAGACAGCGTGACTGATACCCATGCAGTCATCTTGGATACCTTCCACGGCGGCGCTCCTCGTAGCGTCATCTTGGAGCGGATTGTCGGAGCGGTCGAGCTAGACCGCACGGTCTGAGGAACAGGGGCACCCGGAAGGGTGCCCTCCTACTAAGGGGGTAGGGTTATGCCTAAGTTTCTGGTGAGGAAGACTATAAGCTTGTCGGCTGTTGTCGATGCTATCAATGAAGATGAAGCCTTAGACATCGGTTGGTACGCAGAGGACGACATCTGGGAGACCGATGATACGGACTTCGAGGTAGAAGACGTTACTGATGAGTACGAGTGGGACGACGATGAGGATTCTTAGATATCCGTTACATCGAGGTTGACACAATGCCCCCACTAGGGTAAGCTGTTCTTAAGGAGGCAGGACATGACTATACAAGAGATGTTAGAAGCTATCAGAGAGAACGGCGGATTCACCGTAGACTTGGACGGGAAGGAACTCCCCAAGAGAGGGTATTTCGTCTCTATGCCGGGGCGCGAGCGAGTCTACGCCCTCGAAGACCTTACCGAAGACAGGCTGAGCTTGTACACGGCCACGGTTCCGCACGACAAGCTCTTGGGGGCGTGGGTAGACGACGGGTGTGTCTACTTAGATGCTAGCGAGCACTTCACTCGCAAGCGTGACGCTATCAAGGCTGGCAGAGAACGCGGCCAGAAGGCTATCTGGGACGTAGCCAAAGGGATAGCGATATTCCTTGACACCCCCGAGTGATCGGGGGTATACTTTTCTCAGGAGGTAGGACATGAGTGAACGGAAGTTCCTAGTAGAGATAGTCGCGTCCGAAGATGTTGATGACCTGCTGGACAAGCTGACTGAGGCGGTGTATAGTGTCCTTGTCCAAGGGGGAGAAAGCTACGACGTGGAGGTATACGATGGGTAGGATGTCTGCAATCGGTATGCTGGAAGCAAGCGGTGATATGGAACAGGCTGTTCGGTGGCACTTTTCAGGTAACTGCTACCCGCCTATCCCGCCACAGATGGTACCTGTAGCATTGGCTGCTATCGAAGCCGCCAACGACAACGACTATGGGAGGGAGATTATCCTTCCCGATGGTGTACTTTTCCGTGGGAGCCCTTCGTGCTCGGCAGGGCAAGCCATAGACGGGCTCTTCCTAGAGGCGTTTGTAACTTATGAGGACGAAGATGGGCGCTGAGGTATTCTTCACCAAAGAGAATAACAAAGACGTTGAGGAGGCTTTCCGCTCCGCAGTGAAGAAGGCACAGTGGGACTACGGGCACGCTGGCTACACCGGGACGATTGCCGAGAAGGGTACCTATCTGGTAGTCGAAGACACGCCCCACGCTGTCGAAGAGGCTTGGAAGAAAGCATACGCTATCATAGACAGCGACGACCCTCGCATCACCAAGTGGGGAGCAGCTGGGGCTATCCGAGTAGTAGACAAGGGCTTCGACGGATGGGCGTTCTTCGGATGGGCGTCTAGTTGACACAGCGTTAAATCTCTGGTAAGATGTTCCTTAGGAGGCAATACCATGGACTACGATACCTGGAAGACTATGACGCCCGATGAGTACGAAGACTTTCGCTACCCTCGCCGTTCCTATCGTAGGGCGCTAGACGACTACTACGTTGACGACGAGTACGAGCGTCGGCGTGAAGAAGAGGAAGAGGAGAACGAATGTTGCTAGTAGCGCAGATTGTCTTGACTGTTGTTGCATGTCTGAGAATTGGGACTCTAGCTCCACTTCTCATAGCAGTAGTCATGGTGCTGTTCGGGATGTTTCTGGGGCTGTTCTTCAGCCTCTACCTAGCGATGTTCGTAGATTGGGCTCTCCTGGGTGTGATGATTTACCTGGTGATTGCCGGAAGGATTGAGACATGAAAGGTAAAGTGCAGATTATCGAAACGCGAGACCGAGGACGTGACTACGGCAAAGGACGTAAGACCGAGCCTAATAAGGACAAGCGGCTTCGTAAGAACAAGGAAAAGCTCAGGAAGGATATGGCTGAGTGGCTGTAGACGAAGAGTTTTACAAGGGTGCTCAAGTCTGGGGCGTAGGCTCCAGACTTTACGGCTTGGAGACGCCCGAGTCTGACTACGACTACGTAGGTGTTTCTTACAGCCGCGAGAAGATTGTTGACCCACTCACAAGCTCTGACGATACCTACACAAGAGACCAGAACGTTCTACATACGGCTTCGAAGTTTGCCAAGCTGATCGCTGTAGGCAACCCTAACGTGCTCGACCTTCTCAACCACAAACCCCTACAGAGTGACACCTTCGTGGCTAACCTGGTAGCAGTAACTCAGCCCCATGCGGTCACGCAGCTGACTCTAAGCTCTTACCTAGGGTACCTGTACAACCAGAGGCAGCGCGGCTACAAGCAGAGCAGCAAGCACGGTGTGAGACCCGAACACGAGACGCTAGGCTACGACCCGAAGTACATGATGCACTTCTTCCGCTTGGTCATCACCTTGAAGGGCATCCTAGAAACCGGCAGCTACCACTACCTGCAAGAGCACGAGCGCGGGTTCCTTCGGACTGTGAGGAGCGGGTCTCTTCCCGTGTCTGAGGTTGTCCCCTTAGCTGATAAGCTCATTGCAGAGGTAGACAAAGCAGATATAACTACGTTCCCTGATGGAACGGTACTGAAGAAGGTCATCCGTGATTATTTCATAGCGGAGGTAAGATGAGCGACAAACCGACTATCATGAGAGTTCTGATTCTAGATAGAGACACATCTCATATGGCACGTATAGCTATGGCGGCGAAAAGACGGTGGGGAGACATCGGTGACTTCTCTACCGACTTCAACGACCGCGACTGGCATGTCTACGAGGGAGTCTTTGTGGGCGAGGGATTTTACCAAGAGCTGAAGGGTAACCCTCCTATCTCCCCGCCGAAGAAAGAAATTATAGTCTATGATAAGCTCGTCATGGGGCACATGACACAGAAGCTCCTCCAGGGGTTTTTCCCCGAAGCGACTGTAACCAAGGTGGCCTACCAAGACATAGATTGACACACAGCGGAAGGTAGGGTATTCTGGACTCATGAACAAAGTCGAGAAGGCACTCAAGACGGCGCGGTTCCTGGTAGCTGAGCACCTTCCCCACATGGAAATAGAGGTGAAGCTTTCCCGTTCTAAGAAGGCTCTAGGTACAGCCAAACAGTACACCTATATCCCAAACAAGGGTCAGCTCCTCTTGTCTAAGCACTTCCTCAAAGTTCTGCCTGAGAACGAGATTCTCGACACCATCCTTCACGAGATTGCTCACCTCAAGGTTGGTGTAAAGCACGGGCATAACCACGTGTGGAAGGCAGCGTGCCGAGAGGTAGGAGCTAACCCGGAGAGGCTGGCACACGGCATAGACGTGTCGGGCATCACCTTCAAGTACGATGTCTACTGCCCTACGTGCCAGAAGGTTGTCAGGCACATGTCTCGTAAACCTAAGCACATCCACGTCTGCACGAAGTGCGGGTCGGTGGTAAGGTTCCGCCAGAACTACTAAACCACCGCCTGAAAGCTCCGCAAAACCCCGGTTGACAGGCAGCCGGGGTGTTGCTATACTTAGTTCAGGAGGCAGGACATGAGCATGAAGAAGCGCCAAGGAGTACGGGTAAAGCAGACCAACGATTACACTACGGTCTGGATTAGTGCGAACGTGACGTACAGATGGGCAAGTGGAGAGTACGGAACGGGAAGGTGGCCGCTGTCACGACTCGGGGGTAAGCGACTCCGGGCAGAGTTCGACTCTTACGGAAACCTGGTAGACTACGCCATAAACGGCAGATATCCAACCTATGACGCTTCGGTGGAAGAGTTCAATGCACTCATGGAGTGGGCGATAGGTACGTCACGTCCCACGTCCCGAGATGCTGGACAGGAGGAGGTAGCATGAAGAGTGACATCTGGGCGTTGGAGAAGGTGCTGGACATCCTAGAGGAGGCGCGTAGCAAGTTGCAGAAGGTAGAGCTACCCCCACCTCCGAGCGGGGCGCGTGACTTCGCAGACTACGTTGGAGATTTGCTGCTTGACTTGTCGGAACAAGCGACGGAACTTGTATTGGAGACAGAGTTTTACAATGAATAGGACCATGCGGTTTGCAGAGTACGCTACAAAGTCCTACGACCTGATGAAGAATCTAGGAGGAAACATGCTGTACAACGTTACTAACATCGAATGGGAAACTGACGGCGAGGATGTTGAGCTTCCCACCGAGCTACTTGGTCTTGAGGTTGAGGTGTCTGACCTTACCGACGAGCTTAGCGACGGGCTTAGCGACTACGAGGTAGATTGCGTGCTGGACAAGCTTTCTGACCTTACGGGATGGCTAGTGTACAGCTGCGCTGTAGAGCGTGCTTGACGACCTGAGACCGAAGTGCTATTCTTAGTCAAGGAGGAAACAGATGAGTAAGTATGTGTTCGACATGACTTTTGCAGTACGCGCAGACTCTAGTGAGGAGGCGTTGGAGATACTAATGTCTGCGACTGCTGGCGTAGAACTTTATGATGGGGGCGACAAGGTGGAGTACACTTACATCGAGGGTGGCGAAGAAGTGGAGGACGACTGATGGGACGAAGTGTGGGCACCCATCCTTACGCCGCTGCTGTGGTGTACGTGGACGTGGAGGAATACTCCGACTACTCGGACGGATGGGCAGACTTCTTACTGGACTTGGCGGGGGTACTTCAGCACTACTATGACGACCTAGAGTTTGCTGATGGGTGGCACGGTAGGGAAGGAAGGATACTCTTGGAGAACGACCGCGCAGAGGTAGTAGTGTACACTTACTCCAACTTGGCAAGTGTGAACCTTGTAGCTAAGGAAGGGTACGACGAAGAAGAGCTAGAGGATAACGAGAACTGGTGCGCGGAGAGGGTCGAGGAGTTCCGCCAGCTGCTCCACGCTAACTTCGATTGCTTGGAACTTGTGGGCCGGTTCAGTAACGGTGAGGCAGTTTACCGAAGGAGTGAAGCATGAGCGTAGACCGAGACACTATTGATGACGCACTGAACCTACTGGAGGACATGCGCGGCTTGTCACCTCCTACGAGGATGCCCTAGAGGTGTGGGAACAGAGTAAGTTGATGCCCATACTACATTACAAGGAGGATGAAGATGAGTATTAATCCTGAGAATGACGTGGTGATTGAAGCGCCAACACTTGTGCGTGATGATGATACAGACGGAACGTCCTTCGTTCTAGGAGAAAATAAAATGGCCTGGATACGTGTAGAGCAGCATCCAGGACTAGGTTTTGATGTCAAGCTAGCGCACACGGCTGATGGCCTTCACATCGACGCTTACAGGCTCCTAGAGGACGAGGAGCTAGAGCTTGAAGGCAGCATACTACTTACGTTCGACTAGCCTTTCGGTACGACCTCACGGAGTTTCTTCTTTACGTCTCTCCTTTCCTTGGGGTCGTACTTAGGCTTCTTGTTTCGATCTTCGCTTTTCTGTTTCTTTCGTGTCTTTCCCACGTGGTCATTCTAGCAGCCGTCGCTGGGAAAAATCCAGCTTGACGGGCTGAGCAGCAGAAGGTAAGATGGAAGCAAGGAGGAAGTCATGGACTACGACGGTCGCTTCGAGGATGATTACGAGAATCGCTTCGACATCGAAGACTATAACTACTACCATCCGAAATTCGATGACGAAGGCATTGTAGAAGATTTCTGGCTAGAGGAGGAAGAAGATGATGGGTGAGAAGTTCTACGTGATAACCGTAGAGGAAATCACGAACGGCCTACGCTATGCATACAACACAGGTATCCTCTACAAGAGTGAGGAGCTAGCTAAGAAGCACGCTAGAGCCTGTGAGGAGAACAAGGGCACCAGCGAGTGGAAGCACGCACGTGTAAGCTCTGTGGAAATGACCTTCCAGGGTTGACAACTGGCGCAAAGAAGGGTACAGTGAGGCATGTTCAAGAGAGACGCAGTTCACATCCGCACCGAAGCTCTCAAGTCCCCCGAAGTCATGGCACGTGTGCTAGTGTTCGCAATCGTCACTGCCAACGCACCCCTTCGCCACGCTGTAAACGCCGCCCTGTGGATTCGCGCCCAAGGAACGAGCTTCCTTACCCTTAGCTACGGCGACCTTACCCTTGCCGACAAGAGCTACATGGGGGCTGCCATGACCGGAGCTAAGCTGGCATGGACGCAGAGCGTGATAGCTTCACGTGACTCGCTCTATAAGCACTTTCTTACGATGGACGCGGTGAGCTTCTGGAACCTTCTCCTAGACACGGTTCCCGGGCTAGGTATGGTAAAGGGTGCCTTCGCCGTACAGATGCTCTACAACGAGCTGGGGTGTATCGACGTTCATAACCTACGCGAGCTAGGCCTAGACCGTAAGGCTGTGGCCGGTAAGACTCGCAACAAGCGTGAGCAGTACCTTGCCATACAATCGGTAAAGACTTCTGAGGCTTGGTGGAACGATTGGTGCGACTTTGTAGCTGATAAGTACAAGACGCAGTTTGACAGCGGTGACTACGTGTCACGCCTGCACGCAATAGCAACGGTGGGGGTTTGACACCCCCGCCTCCGGGCGGTATAGTAGATACAAGGAGGAAGAACATGTACAACCATGCGTTTACGATAGCTTTCGAAGTAAAGTCTAGCAACCCCCACGGGGAAGACCTGACTGGAGGCGAACTCAGAGAAGCGCTTCTACGACGTGTCAACGAGCTGAGTGATGAGGAATTTGTAGAAGCCTGTGATGCCCCGTTTGACTCTTACTACGAACCGGACGGGGGCGAAAGGCTATAGTGTGTTTGTTAGGCTAGCAGGTTGACTTCATGCTCGGGCAGCTGATAATATACTCCTAAGGAGGCAATACACATGGTTAAAGTCACGTTCATCCCACAAGTATGGGTAGGCCGCAGAGACCGCGAGGCATACCCCGCCGAGCCGTTAGGTGAAACCGAGTTCTACGTGAGCGAGGAAGACGCCACCGACCCTGACACGGGAGAGGCGCTCTCTCCCGACAGCTATGAGATTGACGACCTTCGACTTCACGCCAACGCGCCAAAGTGGATTCGCAAGTGGAACGGGCCGTTTGAGATTGAGCTAGACTGGGAGGACGAGTAGACTGTGAGCTACGTACTGACTTACTGCGACGGGTTTGAGTACACCCACACAGTAGATGTGTATAAATCCTGGTCAGAGGCCAAAGAGGGTGCGGCTAGGCTGCTAGACGCTGTGAACCGCGCCGCCGTAAGAGATGGTAACCGTGTCCTAGACAGGTCTGAAAATCTAGACAAGTACGGTACATATGCCTACAGTGCTGATGATACGGAAATCTGTATCGAGAAGCTAGAGGGTCTAGACTCTTTTATAGACGACCTAGGCCTTGACGGGTAGACTCTACTGTGGATGCACGGGTTGACACCTGTAGGCTAAAGCGGTAGACTTTTCTCAGGAGGTAGGACATGCTAGACAAGCTCAAGACTCTGGTAGACGATGCAGCAGACGAGTGCAGGGAGGATGACGGAGAACTCTACGGTATCGAGAAAGCTCTGAAAGATGTAGCAAAGAGGCTTCGTATCAAGTTTATCGGTAACGGGAGCTTCAGGGCTGCGTTCCTGCACGAGAATGTTGTCTATAAAGTCCCCCTAGACAGCGAGGGAGTAGAGCATAACTTCCGAGAGTACAACCTGTGGAAGAGTTCTCGCGGCAAGCTTCGTAGTCACCTTGCCCGTGTTCTCGGGATAGAGAAAGATATCCTGCTCATGGAATATGCAGGAAGGACTTTGTATGCCGCTAGGAAGTTTACCTACGACGATTCTTACGATGGTTTCATGAACTGGGCATACGACGAGCTTACTAAGCGCTACAAGCGTATGGGCATCCCGTGGGTAGATGCTGACATAAGCGTGTCTAACATCACCGTCAGCCGAAAGGTGATAGACTACGCCGGGTGTTGACGCCCCGGCTCCTGGCCGGTATAATGCAGACATGGACTTCGACACTTGGCGTAAACAGGTAGACACAGAAGCTCTAGCACTAGCAGGAGCTAGCGAACTTCCAGATACGAACTATCCCCTTATGTGGGAGAACGGTTTTACCCCGCGTGAAGCGGCAGAGGTTGCGCTTCGCACACCTTACGGAGAGGATGCAGAATGGTAACCTTCGAAGAGTGGATGGAAGACGTGAAGATGCGGCTAGAGGCACACCTCGGCTTGAAGTATGGTACTCCTCCTAGGCTGAACTACAGGGTTATGTGGGAGGACGGAACCCCTCCCCACATCGCGTGGGGGTACGCTGTAGACCACGTGTTCTTCCGTGAGCGCCCCGTGCCAGAAAGGTACACATGGTAGACAAGACGAAGGAGGCACTGTGCCACGCCTACATCGAGAAGGTGAGTGAGCTGATGCCGGGCTTCGAAGGCTACACCTGGACGCACATCGACTGATGAGGGGCTTCCTAACGTCCCTCACGGGCTTCCTCGGTCTAGCCCTGCTGGTGGCAGCGTTCGTCTACTGGTTGATAGTCTTCGCATAGAGCTAGGTGCCCGGGTTTGACGCTCGGGCACACCTATGATAGATTGTTTGTAGGAGGTAAGACGATGACGGACGCTTTCACCATCGATGTTCTCGACCACGGCACCTTCGTGATAGTGCTAGACAGCACAGAGGGGTGGGCAGCATACTACCCAGGCACGCCAGGACAGCGTGTGCGGGTATCGCAGCAAGTCCTACGTGACACCGGCACCTTCGACCACGTGAGCGCCCTGCTACCAGGCCGTCACTTCCGCGCTTAACTTTGACCGCCCCGGTGTAGCAGCCGGGGCACCTCTTTGACTTCTAGGTAACCTCACGGTAAGCTAGGTACAGGAGGTAGGACATGAACCAAGCTGTTGCAGACCACTACGCCGACCTTAAGACCCAAGAAGCCGCACTCAAGAAGGCGCTGGCCGCCGCGTCCGAGAAGGTAAACGCTCTGCTGGACGAGGGTAAGGAGGTAGTCACGTCCGATGGAGTCCGGTACGTACGTCAGACCGCGTACCCTCGCACCTACAAGGTCAGCGGCCTGAAGGGTATCTTGGCCTTCATACGTAACAACCCTAACATCGATGCCGCCTCGTTCCTCTCCGTCAAAGCCGCCGCCGTCCAGAAGCTGCCAGAAGCTCTCCAAGAGCAGCTCACCTTCACCACCAAGCCGGTAGATAAGATAGTCGTAGGCCGGTAAGCATCGCAGGGGAGGGGCTTCGGCCTCTCCCTTGACACCCACCACCAGCTACGGTATATTGATCTTAGGAGGTAGGATATGGAACAGCTTCGCACTCAGACCGACGCCGCTCTCGTTAGCACTGTACAGCTGGGCAGGACGCTCTTCGAAACCTGCTTGTTCTTCACGGACGGTGGCAGCGAAGTCGTAGAGCGGTACGTCTACGCCGACCACGCCGTGCAAGGCCACCAGGAATGGGCAGACCTCATGGAACAGGTTCCGGGTTGACACCCGGATCTGTTCCGGGTTAGACTACCCTCAGGAGGTAAGACATGAACGAAGTTACGCTATCCGCTCTCTCCGCCGCACGCCAGCTCTCACGGCTCTCTCAGGGGGACGCTCAGGAGGTCGCCCAGGTAGTCGCCAACGGTCACCGCACGCATCAAGCCAACGCGGTGAGGGTAGCTCTCGCCATTCTGGAGGCCGTCTCCTCCAGCGAGTTCGACCTCCGCAACGAGGCAGCTGTGCGGCACGCCGCGACCGCCGTCAAAGCGCTGAAGGACGCTAACGACGGCTACATGCCGGGAGTTCCTTACATCTGAGGAGAAGGGGGGGGCGGGGTAACTCCTCGCCCCTTTACAAACACCCCTAACCCGTAAGCTATGAAGGTCTTCTTAGTGAAGAATCCGGTGTGTAACCCCGAAGCCGAGCCTAGCGCCGGTAGGGGGCGATAACCGGACTCTAGTAGTTTGACACCCCGCCACAGCTCTGGTACTATGAGGTAAGGAGGTAGGACATGTACGAAGGTTCACGTGCAGAGGCTCTAGATAACGCAGTAGAGTTCTTCCTGGGACAGGTGGATGATATCCTCCTAGACCTTATAGGGCTCACCAGCAACGACCTTCCTGACCAGGACTGGTACGGGATGGTACGGGACGGCGTTAGCCCGGAGGAAGCGGCTCACAGAGCCCTAGAGGGTTGACAACCGAACCGCCCCCGGTGTAAGCTACAGACATCGGGGGCAAGCAGCCCCGGCGAAGGAGCAGCACATGGCAAACTTCCGCTACACTATCGGCAGCTACGATGAAGTTCACTGTGAGGAAGACCTCACCGGCCTTTTCGAGAACTACCTCAACGACCAGAGCAACGAGCAGTATGTTGCCCTCTACATCCCTGACCTGCTTGATGTAGAGCTTGCCCCGGCGGATTTCATCCGGGAATACCTGCCCGAACTCTACGCCACGGCAGAGGCTGACTGGTACGCCCATCACGTCGAAGAAGTCGAAGGGCGTGTAACCGCCGGATACGACTCGGACTACGCCTACGACGCTAGGCGCGACGAGGGTTGACAGCACAGCGCCCCTGGTATAAGCTGGTCTTACCGGGGGCGCTAACCCCCTGGGCTAAGGAGAGGGTAATGGAACTGGAACAGAACCTGCTTTTCTTCGAGTTCGTAGAACGTGTAGAGTACACCCTGATAGACCGCTACGGCAAGGGTTTAGATGAAGTTCACGAGTACCCCTTGCGCTCCTGGTACAAACGTGGTACAACTGTAGGTAGGGCAGCGGATGCAATCGCCCGGGAAGAGGGTCTAGAATGACGCTACAGGAAGTTTTCGCCCTGGCAGAGACTAACCCAAAAGTTCACAGAGAGCCGGGGGTTGTCTACGTAAAGGACGGCATGGTAAGCTACTACCTAGCTAGCGACTCTATGGGCGACGGCAGCTGGGTTGTCTACCAGGACAACGTAGAGTCTTTCCTGAGAGGAGAGAAGGAATGAAGTACAGGGTCACAGACATAGAATACGATACTGAGACCGACTGGGACGAGCAGGACCGGGACGAGCAGGAAACTCTAGATGCGCTTCCTACTACACTGGTAATCGAACTAGACCTAGATGATATCGGTTACGAGCTGTCTGACCAGGAAGCGGCGGATGTCGTAGACGCCGTGTCCGATGAAACCGGGTGGTTGGTCAATAGCTGCGCTATCGAAAGGCTTGACACCTAAGCCTAGCCCTGGTATCGTTAGGTAAGGAGGTGCTATGGACACCTGGTTGGAAGCCGCTTACGAAGAGCGGTACGAGTCCGACGACGAAGAGTTCTTCGACGAAATAGACTGGGACGAAGAAGAGGAGTTTGACCGGTACGGGTGGGACGAAGAATAGTAAACTACAGCCCTGTTGACAGATCGTCGGCGGGGCTGTAAGCTATCTACAGGAGGCAGAACATGACGCACGCCGAACGCGGGCTGTCGAACAGTATCCGAACCAACGCTTCGGGCAGCTCCTGGTAACCGCGGATATCCTGTTACAGGAGCTAGACAAAGAAGGTAACACACGATCCGTTCTACGAAGAGTCGGCAGAGATTTTAGCAAGGAGGAAGACCATGCGTAACATCAAGGAACTAACAGACGAACAGCTAGAAGCCGAATACCAACGGACTCTCTACACCCGCGACACAACCCCCTCTGACGAGGGCTACTCTCAGGAAGACAGAGACTGGTGCCGGTATATCGAGGTCACACGTGAGCGAGAGCGGCGTACCAGATGAGCATAGGCCGTTGACAGCTAAGCGCTAGAGTGCAACAATGGCCCCAGGAGGCAAGATATGACCCCTAACCGTGAAATCAAGATGCAGGCCGGTTCTCGCTTCGCCGTGGTCACCCTCGCTGTGACCGAGAAGGTATGCTCGGTGACGCTAGTTCGCTTCTCCGACGAGAAGCGTGGCACCGAGGAGTACCATTCTGAGTACCCTAGGAAGGAGTACGGCAAGGCTCTCGCCCGTTACATCGAATGGGCAACCGATACCGCCGACTTCTTCGCGGTGCTGTCGAACCGTTGACCTCTCTCGCCCCCTGTGCTAGCTTAGGTGCAGGGGGCACCCCCTAGAACGGAGGGAACTGTGTACAAGGTCTACGAAGCTGTCCTGGGCGCGAATCACAACAAGATACCGCCCCTTCTGGTTTCCGAGCACGATACCTTCCCATCGGCTCTGACGGCGGCTACGGCGCTCGCTAAGTCCTGGTGCGAGGGCGAGTACCCGAGGCTCTGGCCGGTGGACGAGGGCGAGTCCTGGCACGTGGTCGGCAACTCTGACTTCGGCGCACTGATTGTAAAGGAGAACTGACATGCCTGAACAGACCGAACGTTTCTCTGATTTCCTAAACGAAGTATACGGTTCGAAGGTGATAGGAGTGCTAGAGTACCGGGCGGCTGACATCCTCCGTGAGTGTGACCCGGTAGCGTACATGGAGGCGCTGCTAGAGTGGCTCGACTACGAGGGGGAAGAATGACCGCTACCTACGTGCGAACGCTAGAGAAGGTTCCAGGCAGGCTGATAGAACAGTACCGCCTGTCTTCTCCCTTCGGGGGCGAAGAGCACGTGCTCTTGTACGAAGTACAGCGCGACGGCAAGTGCGGAACTCACGTGTACCCGTGCGATACCCTCGGGATACAGCACGGGTACTCTACGATGCTCTCCGCCGGGGAAGAGCGGGGGATAGTCGAAACCCTAGAATACCTCGGCTACGACGTTATCCGCCCGGGGTGGCTTGCAAACTAGCTCCGGGCGTGCGACAATGGTCTTAGGGCAAGGGGCACCAACCCCTTACCGTGAAGGGAAACATCATGACCAAGGTTGCTGACACTTACGCCGCCCTGAAGCAACAAGAAGCCGACCTCAAGAAGAAGCTAGCCGTAGCGTCCAAGGCAGTAAACGCCGCCCTTGATGCTGGCGAAGAGGTAGTTACCAGCACGGGCATCCGTTACATCCGTCAGGTGCAAGAGAAGCGCACCTACAAAGTCACGGGGCTCGGTGGCATCTTAGCGCTTTTGCGCAACCACACCGAACTTGATGCGGCAACGCTTATTTCGGTGTCTTCGGCGGCAGCTCAGGCGCTGAGCCCTGAGCTACAGGCGGAACTCGCCTTCACGGTTACCCCGATACAGAAGGTAGTAAAGGGGTAAGTTCTTCGCCCCGGCTGGCGTCCTACACAGGGATTCTAGCCGGGGTTTGACTTATAGTTTCGATAGCGATACGATGGTACCAGGAGGGATTATGGCAAAGGAGGACAGGAAATGGGAGGGTGATGCCCGGGGGCACGAGTTCGGAGCCGGGCGCGGCACGGTGGTACAGCGCGACAAGCGCACCAAGCGCCGTCGCACCCGTAAGGACGCGCTGAGAAAGGCGCTCCGGGAGTTTGACACCCGGCTCGGTTAGCCGTATAGTTAGGACAGGAGGCAGGACATGACCTACAAGATAGTAACCACCTCACGCAAAGACAAGACCCTTACGTTCCCCTACATGAAGGGGCTCCGCAGGGAGGAGGCAGAGGAACGGGCGAAGCGCCTCTGCAAGACATTGGGGCAGGTAGCCGGGCAGAGGTTTTGGGTCGAACCGGAAACCGCCCGGTAACCGGAGGGGGGCGGGAAACCGCCCCTCTTGCACTCCGATCGAATACGTGCCATGATTAGGACAGCAGGGAACACCCCTGCGCAAGGAGGCAACACATGACCGATACCGCAACAGTCGCCGCCGACACTATCGCACGGGTTTCCGTGCGCGATGCCGCCGAGGTTGCTGAGGCGGTGGCAGCCGACCACCGTACCCGGCAAGCCAACGCTGTGCGCGTGGCGCTTCGAATCCTGGAAGCCGTTTCCGGGAACCGGGCCGACCTCCGGAACGAGGCAGCGGTTGCAGCGGCAAAGGTTGCCGTAGCCGCCCTGAAGGAAGCGAACGGGGGCGAACTGCCCGGTATCCCCTACATCTGAGCGGTGAGGGGGGGGGCGGTTCCCCCCCCCCCCCCCCCCCCACACCAACCAG